>Ga0335075_10015996_pt1 | contig 11224 bp, 10 predicted proteins | sample Lox_Sample_24_FD_206723 | JGI IMG/M metagenome (GOLD analysis project Ga0335075, IMG submission 206723) | Soil microbial communities from Loxahatchee National Wildlife Refuge, Florida, United States - Lox_Sample_2.4 | ecosystem: Environmental > Terrestrial > Soil > Wetlands | place: USA... | reverse complement strand
GGCGCGCTGATTGCGCTGCTGATCGCCGGCGACAACATCGACGTCATCTCTATTATCGGCATCATTCTGCTGATCGGCATTGTGAAGAAGAACGGCATCATGATGGTGGACTTCGCGTTGCAGGCCGAGCGTGTGGAAGGCAAGCCGCCGCGCGAGGCAATCCACCAGGCGTGTCTGCTGCGCTTCCGCCCCATCCTGATGACGACGATGGCGGCATTGCTTGCCGCGCTGCCGCTGATGCTGGGCAACGGCACCGGCTCTGAACTGCGTCGCCCGCTAGGCGTCGCCATGGCCGGTGGCCTGATCGTCAGCCAGGTGCTGACACTGTTCACCACGCCCGCGATCTACCTGATGTTCGATCGGCTGGCGTGGCGACTGAGCGGCAAGGGTCTGGCGCACGGCGGCTCGGTCGGCGAGGCGGCGGAATGAATAACCTCGCCCGCGAAACGGGAGAGGTCGGCGCGCGTTGCGCGTCGCGTGAGGGTGATCGGGTCGGTACATCGAGTCGCCTGCCCTCCCGATCACCCTCACCCTCGGTGCTGCGCACCACGACCTCTCCCGCGCGCAACGCGGGAGAGGTTTGGGGTCAGCCATGAACATCTCTGCCCCGTTCATCGCGCGGCCGGTTGCCACCACGTTGCTGACCATCGGCATCGCGCTGGCCGGCATGTTCGCCTTCTTCAAGCTGCCGGTCGCGCCGTTGCCGCAGGTCGATTTCCCAACGATATCGGTGCAGGCCACGCTGCCCGGTGCCAGCCCGGAAACCGTGGCGACCAGCGTGGCCGAGCCGCTGGAGCGCCATCTCGGCCAAATCGCCGACGTAACTGAAATGACCTCGAGCAGTTCCGTCGGCCAGTGCCGTATCGTGCTGCAGTTCGGCCTCGATCGCGACATCAACGGCGCCGCGCGCGACGTGCAGGCGGCGATCAACGCCGCGCGCGCCGATCTGCCCACCAGCCTGCGCAGCAATCCCACCTATCGCAAGGTAAACCCCGCCGACGCACCGATTCTGATCCTGGCGCTGACCTCGCCGACCCTGACGCGCGGCCAGATGTACGACGCCGCCACCAACGTGCTGTCCCAGCGCCTGTCGCAGATCACCGGCATCGGCCAGGTGATCGTCGGCGGCGCCGCGCTGCCCGCCGTGCGCGTCGAACTCAACCCGACCATGTTGTTCAAATACGGCATCGGGCTGGAGGACGTGCGTGCTGCGCTCGCCTCTGCCAATGCCAACAGCCCGAAGGGCGCAATCGAGGCTGACGGCCTGCACTACCAGATCTACACCAACGACCAGGCCAGCAAGGCGGCGGATTACCGCAATCTCGTGATCGCCTATCGCAACGGCGCCGCCGTGCGCCTGTCCGACATCGCGGACGTGGAAGACTCCGTCGAGAACATCGACAACGCCGGCTTCGCCAATGGCAAGCCGGCGGTGCTGGTGATCGTGTTCCGCCAGCCCGGCGCCAACATCATCCAGACCGTGAACAGCGTGAAGGCGGCGATTCCGGAACTTATGGCGGCGATGCCGCGCGCCATGACGCTGACCATCGCCAACGACCGCAGCACCACGATCCGCCAGAGCCTCAACGATACCGAGATGACACTGGTGATCGCCGTAGCCCTGGTGACCATGGTGGTATTTCTGTTCTTGCGCAGCGTGCGGGCCACCATGATCCCGGCCGTCGCCGTGCCGGTCTCCATCATCGGCACTTTCGGCGCGATGTACCTGATGGGATTCAGCCTGGACAACCTGTCGCTGATGGCCCTGACCGTCGCCACCGGCTTCGTGGTGGACGACGCGATCGTGGTGCTGGAGAACATCTCTCGTCATCTCGAAGCCGGAACGCCGCGCCTGCAGGCAGCATTACTCGGCGCCCGCGAGGTCGGGTTCACCGTGATGTCGATGAGCCTGTCGCTGATTGCCGTGTTCCTGCCGATCCTGCTGATGCCCGGCATCGTCGGGCGCCTGTTCCGTGAATTCGCCATGACGCTGTCGCTGGCGATCGCGGTGTCGCTCGCGATCTCGCTGACAACGACGCCCATGATGTGCGCCCTGTTCCTCAAGCCACGGCCCCCTGCCGCGGGGCCGCGGCGGCGCACTTTGTTCGACCGTGCGCTGTCGCTTTACGAACGTACGCTCGCCTGGTCGCTCAATAACAGCGGCCTGGTGATCCTGGTTCTGCTGATTACGGTGCTGATGAACGTCGCATTGTTCATCGTCGTGCCGAAAGGTTTCTTCCCGCTGCAGGATACCGGCCGGATGATGGGCGGGCTGGTCGCGGACCAGAGCATCTCCTTCGATGCGATGGAGCAGAAGCTGGACCAGATGATGACGATCGTGCAGCACAACAAGGCGGTGCAAAGCGTCGTCGGCTTCACCGGCCAGGGCGGATTCGGGGGCGCCAATACCGGCCGGGTGTTCGTGGCCTTGAAACCGCTGTCAGAGCGGCCCGGGGTTGAAACAGTGATGTCGCAACTGCGCCGCGCCCTGTCCGTCGTGCCTGGCGCGCAACTGTTCCTGATCCCGATCCAGGACATCAACGTCGGCGGCCGGCAAAGCAACGCCGCCTACCAGTACACGCTGACCGCCGACAGCGCGAGCTTGCTCTATCAATGGACGCCGAAGCTGCTGGCCCTGCTGCAGAAAAGCCCGGTGCTGCGCGACGTGAATTCCGACCAGCAACAGAAAGGCCTGGAAACCAACCTGCATATCGACCGCGCCACCGCCAGCCGCCTGGGCATCAACGTGAGCCAGATCGACAATACGCTGTACGATGCCTTCGGCCAGCGACAGGTTTCCACAATCTACAGCGCGCAAAACCAGTACCACGTCGTGATGGAAGTGGCGCCGCGGTATTGGCAGTCGCCCGAGACGCTGAAGGACATCTGGGTCAGCACATCTGGCGGTTCGGCCAGTGGCACAGAAACAACCAACGCGGTGATCGGCACGACCATCGCCGGCGGTTCTCCCACGACGGTGACAAGCACGCTCGCAACCAGCCCGCCGGCTGCCAGCGACACAACCACCGCTGCGACCACGACGGTGACCGCGGCCAGCATCGCCAACAGCTCGGCGCGCAACGCCGCCACCAATGCGCTGGCCAACACCGGCAAGGGCTCCGCATCGTCCGGCGCCGCCGTCAGCACCAGCCAGGAGACCATGGTGCCGCTGAGCGTGTTCAGCAGCTTTGCACCGGACAACACGCCATTGTCGGTCAACCACCAAGGCCTGTTCGTTGCTACGACGATTTCATTCAACCTTGCGGCCGGCAAGTCGCTGAGCGACGCCACCACCGCGATCGATAATGCCCTGCGGCAACTTGGCATGCCCGCCAGCATCCATGGCGGATTCGCCGGCACCGCGCTGACCTACCAGAAGACGGTGAGCGACGAAGCGATTCTGGTCATCGCAGCGCTGGTCGCCGTCTACATCGTTCTGGGCATTCTCTACGAGAGCTACATGCACCCGATTACGATCCTGTCCACGCTGCCTTCCGCCGGAGTGGGCGCGGTGCTGGCGCTGATGGTGTTCGGCACGCAGTTCACCATCATCGCGGCGATCGGCGTGATTCTGCTGATCGGCATCGTGAAGAAGAACGCGATCATGATGATCGATTTCGCGCTGGAAGCGGAACGAACCCACCACATGGACCCGCGCGACGCGATCTTCGAGGCCTGCCGCCTGCGCTTTCGGCCAATCATAATGACCACGGCCGCCGCCATGCTGGGCGCGCTGCCGTTGGCGCTGAGCTTCGGCGAGGGCGGTGAGTTGCGGCGGCCGCTGGGCATCTCCATCGTCGGCGGGCTGATGTTGAGCCAGGTGCTGACACTCTACACAACCCCGGTGGTGTATCTGTACCTCGACCGCTTCCGCCTGCGCGTCGGCCGCTGGTGGCGGCAGACCTTCCCTGGCCTGTCCACGAGCCCCGGACCGGCAGAATGAGACACATGATGCTGACGCGGCGGGTGCGATACCTGCCACTGCTGCTTGCGCTGTCCGCTTGCATGGTTGGCCCCGATTATCATCGCCCTGCCGCCCCGGTGCCGGTTGCGTACAAGGAATTGCAAGGCTGGACGATCGCTCAGCCGCAGGATGCCGCGTATCGCGGCCCCTGGTGGTCGATCTATCATGATCCCGAGCTCGACTGGCTGGAACGTCAGGTCAATGTTTCCAACCAGACGGTAAAGCAGTACGAGGCCGAGTACCGCAACGCGGTCGCGCTGGTGCAGGAAACACGTGCCAGCCTGTTTCCCACGGCTGGGATAACGCCTGGTGTTACACGCTCAGGTTTTGGCGCCGGCGGCGGCAGGAGCTCGAACAGCTTCAGCACAGCGTCGACCAGCACCGGCGGCGGCGGTGGGGGCGGGGCGCCCGTCACGCAATACAGCCTCGAAGGTACCATCGATTGGACCCCCGATGTATGGGGCCGCATCCGCCGCCAGGTGGAAAGCCAGGTCGCCGCGGCACAGGTCAGTGCCGCCGATCTCGCGAACGCCCAGCTCTCGGCGCAGATGACGCTGGCGGTGGACTATTTTGACCTGCGTGCCGAGGATTCGCTGATCGACCTGCTGCGCAGGACAGTCGCCGCATACGAAGCCACCTGGCGGATCACGCACAACCAATATCTCGCCGGCACGAGCTCCCTGGCAGACGACGTTGAAGCGCGCGCCCAGTTGGAAAGCACCCGCGCGCAGCTTGTTGGCGTGGGCGTGCAGCGTGCGATCTACGAACATGCGATCGCCGTGCTGACGGGCCATCCGCCGGCGGACCTGACCATTCCATTCGGGCTGATGCCGAACGATGTCCCGGCAGTGCCGCCGGGCCTGCCCAGCACATTGCTGGAACGCCGTCCCGATATCGCCGCCGCGGAACGCCAGATGCAAGAAGAGAATGCGTTGATCGGCTATCAGATCGGCGCGTTCTATCCGGATATCAGCCTGTCCACGCTGGGCGGTTTCGTCGGCACCCCGTTGTCGCAACTGTTTACCACAGCCAACGAGGTCTGGTCGCTCGGCGCCTCGGCGAGCGAGCCGATCTTCGAAGGCGGCGCACGGTCGTCCGCGGTGGCGGCAGCCCGTGCCACTTACGACCAGAGCGTCGCCAACTATCGCCAAACGGTGCTGTCGGCGTTCCAGCAGGTGGAGGACGAGCTGGTATCGCTGCGTATTCTCGATCAGCAGGCGCGCGCCGAGCGAGTCGCGATCGATGCATCGCAGCGAGCGGTGAATGTGTTGCTCAACCAATATAGAGCCGGCACGGTCGTCTATACGAGCGTCGTGACGGAGCAAACCGTGCTGTTGTCGGATGAGCAGACTGCGCTGTCCGTACAGCAGAGCCGGCTGGTGGCGAGCGTCGATCTGGTGACCGCACTGGGTGGCGGATGGACCACCGGCGAACTGCCCAACAAGAACTCGTTGCAGAAATGGGATCCGACGGTGGACAACCCGCCGCCTCCTGGGAAGGTCGGCGAGTGAAAGCGGAGGAAGGCAATGGCCAAAGGGTACTGGATCGCCAGCGTGGACGTGACCGATCCCGAGGGGTACAAAGAATACGTCGCGGCCAACGCTGCGGCGTTCCAGAAATACGGGGCGAAGTTCCTGGTGCGCGGCGGACGGTTCGAAGTGCCAGAAGGCACGGCGCGCTCTCGCAACATTGTCCTGGAGTTCAAGGATTACGATACGGCGCTCGCGTGTTATCGCTCGCCGGAATACGCGGCAGCGAAGGCGCTCCGGCAAGGCCGCGCGGACGCTACGGTGATCATCATCGAGGGTTACGACGGCTGACCGCCGTTTGCGTTACGGCAAGTTGAAGGCCGGTCCGCTGGCACCGTCGCAACTTCGCACCCAAGTCGTCCCGGTCAACGATGGAGGTGCGTTTGCGGTCCTCGATGAGTCTTCTGATGATTGTCGGCGCACTGCTGGCCTTGCTCGGGATCGTCGGGCTGGCGGTGCCGGAATTCACGACGCAGCACACCAAGGATGTGGCGAATGTCGGACCGCTGCATGTACAGGCGACCGAACATGAGTCGCATTTCATCCCGCCGGCGGTTGCGGGCGGTGCGCTGGCGTTGGGGGTTGTGTTGATCGGCGGGGGGCTGCTGCAACGGAGGTAGCTGGAGCCTCCCCCGCCTTGGGCGGGAGAGGTTACTCAACGCCCCTCGTCGCCAGCGATCCATCCGCACGCTGCACGATCGCGGCAACGCGCGCTTCCGCCTCGGCCAGCTTCGCCTCGCAATGCTGCCGCAGCGCCGCGCCGCGTTCGTACGCGTTGATCGCGTCCTCCAGCTTCTGCTGCCCGCTTTCCAGCGCCCGCACGATTTGTTCAAGCTCCGCCAGCGCGTCTTCAAATGACAGGCTGCTGACATCGGGCGGCGTGCGCTTGGCTTCCGACATGCTGCGTCTTCCCCTTGGACCCGCGGTCAGGCCCGCATCAGGCCCCGCACATGCACCGCGGCCGAGGCCGCCAGCGCGTCCAGGTCGTAGCCGCCCTCCAGCACCGAGACCAGCCTGCCGCCGCAATGCCGCTCGGCAATACGCATCAGTTCGTCGGTGATCCAGGCGAAATCGGCAGTCTCCAGCCGGATCTGCGCCAGCGGATCGGCCTTGTGTGCGTCGAACCCGGCCGAAACGATCAGCAATCCGGGCGCGAACCGGTCGAGTTCCGGCAGGATGATATCGCCCCAGTTGGCACGGAACGCCGCGCTGCCGTCGCCCGGACGCAGCGGCGTGTTGACGATGTTGTTGGCAACGCCGCGTTCCCACGCATCGCCGGTGCCCGGGTAGCACGGGCTCTGATGCGACGATCCATAGAAAAGATCGGCATCCTGCTCGAACATCGCCTGGGTGCCGTTGCCGTGATGGACGTCGAAATCCACCACCGCGATGCGCTGCACGTTGTGCACCGCACGGGCATGCAGCGCCGCGACCGCCGCATTGTTGAACAAACAGAAGCCCATCGGGCGGGATGGTTCCGCATGGTGGCCGGGTGGGCGCACCGCGGCGAACGCGGTGCGCGCCCAGCCTTGCATCACCGCATCCACCGCCATCGCCGCACCGCCCGCCGCATGCAACGCGGCTTCGGCGCTGCCGGCACTCATGGACGTGTCGGCGTCGAGTTGTACCGTTTCGCCAGGCTCCGGGCGAATGTCCAGGATCGCGGCGACGTAGTCGGCCGGATGCACGCGCTGCAATTGGTCCGCGGTCGCTTCGGGGGCGGATTCGCGCAGCAGGGGGGCGAATTCCTCGGCCTCCAGCGCGGCCAGGACAGCGCGCAGGCGCTCGGGGCTTTCCGGGTGGTAAGGGCCGTTTTCGTGCTCCAGGCACGCGGGATGGGTGATCAGCGCGGTGGGCACGTCACGCTTCCTTCGGTTCGGGCTGGTCGGCGCGGCGGCGGATGAGGAAGCTGAACACGCCGGATTCCTCGCTCCAGGCGAGCAAGGCGTGGCCGGTTTCGCGGCAGAAGGCTTGGAAATCGGCGACGGCGGCGCGGTCGGTGGCGAGCACACGCAGGCGCGCTCCGGGCGGCAGGGACCGCAGCGTGCGGTTGGCGCGCAGCACCGGCAGCGGGCAGTTCATGCCTTTTACGTCGAGCAGGGTCTCGCTCATGGGATCTGGATAGTGGGGCGGGGGCAGGCAGGGGGCAAGCAGGGGCCAAAGCCGCTGGATCAGGAGGGTCGCAAAAGTCACCCGTCGCAACGTATGTGGTGATGTACGCCCGGCAGGACATCGGCCCTGCTCGCCTCAAGTGCCGGCTCGCCGTTCCGCGATGTGGCGATCCTGGCGCACCATCCACCGGCCTGCCCCGTTGCAATTGCGATTTATCCCAGCGTCTCGGCCAGCAACTCGAGCGCGCGTTGGGAAAAGGCCCGCATGTTGGCCACGCGATCGGCGCTGCCTGTTTCCAGCGTGATCGCCCTTGAAAAGCCCGGGCCGACCACCGCGATGCAGGTATGGCCCGCGGCATCGCCATAGCGGTTGCCGGTCGGTCCGGTGGCACCAGTCTCGCCAAGGCCCCAGGTCGCATCAAGTCGCTGCCGCACCGTGTCCGCCAGCAGCAGCGCGTAAGGTTCGGTCGAGGCACGTTCGATCGGTGCCGGCAACGGGTTGGGAATGTCGAGGAACCCCGTGCGGGCATACGCCGTATAGATCACGCTGCCGCCGCGGAAATACGCGGATGCACCGCCAACCGAGAGCAGCGCGGCGGAAATCAGTCCCCCGGTGGACGATTCGGCTATGGCGATCGTGTCGCCGCGTGCCTTCAGCCGGGCGCCCAGTTTCTCCGCCAGCGGCAACAACGTTTGCATGTCATGTTCCTCCTTTTGCCAAGATCGCATCGATCAGGTGCTGCGTTGCCAAGGCATCCTCGCCGGTTATCGCCGGATCGCGACCCTGTTCGATCGCGTCGAGAAAGTCGCTGATCAGTGCTTTATGCGCCTGATGCGAGAACGCCATCACATTGGCACCGCTGCCGGACCCGCCGTCATCCACCAGCAGTTCCTCGCGGCCGTCGAGAAATGAGAGCCGAAGGCCGCCAGCTTCCCATCGCGCGGTACCATGGGTGCCGATGACCGTGATCGATTCGGCGGATCCGGGCCACGCCGCGACGGTGGCGACGATCGTGCCCGGCGCATCGTTGCCCAAACGCACCAGCGCCGCGGCGTAATCCTCGGTTTCCATGCGGTGCAATGCCGTGGTTCGGATCTGCGCCGCTTCCACGCGTGAAACGCCAAGGCACCAGCGGAACAGATCGAGCGTGTGGATCGCCTGCGTGATCAGCACGCCGCCGCCGTCGCGGGTTTTCACGCCGCGGCCGGGCTGATCATAATAGGCTTGCGGCCGCCACCACGGCACCATCATGGTTGCCGCTTGCACCTCGCCCAGCAGACCCTCGTCCAGCACCTGCTTCAAGCGTCGTCCGCCGGCACGGAAACGCGATTGCAGCACGATGCCAAGCTTGCACCCCGCGCGCCGCCCGGCGGCGACCAGGCGTTCTGCGGACGCCACCGATGCCTCCACCGGCTTCTCGCACAGCACATGCTTGCCGCCGGCGAAGGCGGCTTCGGCGATCGGGAGATGCGCGTTCGCCGGCGTCAGCACCAGCACAGCGCCGACCTCGGGATCGTTGATCGCCTTCGACGGATCCGTGATAACCGGAAAACCGAATTTCGCCACGGTTGCCTGCGCTGAGGCATCGGTGCGCGCCGCCGCCCAAACGACGCGTGCGCGGTCCCTCAGTTCGTGCAGGGCCTTGGCGTGAGGTTCGATGGCATTGCCCACGCCGATGATGGCAAGACCGATCATTCGCGTCTCGCCGCGGCGTAGCGCGACGCCTGCGCTTGCGCCTGCAGTGCCAGGCGGCAGACAGTGAAAACCTGGCCCTGCGGCATGACGGTGTGGTTACGCGACGCCACGCCCGCGATGAAGTCGCGGTAGTACGTGACCGGGAGCTTGCTGCAGTCCACGTAGCGTGTGCCGGCCCGGTTTGCGACGAACAGGTGATCAGTGCCGGCGCGGCCTTCGATATCGAGATTCTTGCGCAGTTCAAGCGTGCCGCCGGTGCCGACGGCAAACAGCCGACCGTCGCCCCAGGTGGGCAGGCCGTCGGGCGTGAACCAGTCCAGTCGGATGTACCCACGCACCGAGGGCGTGGCCAACATCAGTTCGGCAAAATCCTCGAAGCCGGTCGGCTCCGTGCCGAATGCGCCGATTGTGGCATTTTCTATGTCTGCATCAGCCGCATCTGCGAACGCGAGAAAAGTGTCGATCGAATGCACGCCGATATCGTTGATGATGCCGCCATAGGTGGCCGTATCGAAGAACCACGACGGCCGCAGCGCGCGGTTCAGCCGGTGCGGCGCCAGCGACGTGACGTGCACGAGGCTGCCAAGTTCCCCGGACCGCACGATACGCAATGCTTCGGACTGTGCCGGCGACGCCAGGCGGCCCAGCGCGACCGACCAGAACTGTCCCGTTTCGGCCGCCACGGCCTGTAGTGCCGCAAGTTGCTCTGCCGTGGTGACGCCGGGTTTGTCCACCATGACGTCCTTGCCGCGCCGCATGGCGGCAATGGCAAGGTCGGCACGTTCACGGGGCACCGCGGCGATCACGACGAAATCGATGCCGGGGTCGTCGAGCAGACGCATGGTTTCGGCAGCAGGCACGTGCGGGAAGCGCTTGCGGAAACCGGCGAGCACGCGCGGATCGGTGCTGTCCGGATTGTAGCCGGCACACGTGGCGCCCGCGTCGAGCAAGCCTTGGGTCAGGTCGTAAATATGGCGGTGGTCGAGACCGATTGCGGCAAAGCGCATTTCATTCCCTCTCTCCCGGAAAAGCGGGAGAGGGGAGGGTGGGGGCGAAGCGCTCCGCTCGCAATCCCCTCTCCTTGCCCCTCCCCCTGCCGCCGATTCGTTTCGTAACCTGGCGCTGCCTCGCGGAAGATGAGGCCTCGACCCCCGTCGCGCACAGGGGAGGGCACAGGGGACTCGCCGCCATAGCCTCGGCGGTCCACAATGCTGCGGCGACATGTATCGAAAGGGGAGGGATATCGCATGCCAGACCGCTTTGCCGTCATTACCGGCGCCGGCACGGGAATCGGCCGCGCTTCGGCGTTGGCTCTGATGAATGACGGTTGGTCCGTCGCACTGGCCGGCCGGCGCAAGGAGATGCTGGAGGAGACCGCCGGTATGAAGACTGCCGGCCGCGCGCTGGTGATGCCGACCGACGTAACCGAGCCAGAGCAAGTCGACCGCCTGTTTGCCGCGGTCAAATCAGAATTCGGCCGCCTCGACATGCTGTTCAACAATGCCGGTGGCGGCACGCCCACGACGAATTTTGGCGACTTCACCTACGACATGTGGCTGAGGGTTGTTCAAGTCAACCTGAACGCATTGTTCCTGTGCGCGAGTGCCGCATTCCGCATGATGCGTGATCAGACGCCGCGCGGCGGACGGATCATCAACAACGGCTCGATCTCGGCGCATGTGCCGCGCCCGGGTTCGGTAGCTTATACCTCGACGAAGCACGCCGTGACGGGTCTTACCAAGTCGATCGGGCTGGACGGGCGGCAATACGATATCTGCTCGTGTCAGATCGATATTGGCAACGCGGCGACGCCAATGACGGCACGGTCGGCCAACGGGCAATTGCAGCCCTATGGCCAGATGGCCGTCGAGCCGCGCATGGACGTGAACCATGTTGGGCAGCAGGTATTGTTCATGTCGAATTT
>Ga0335075_10015995_pt1 | contig 11224 bp, 9 predicted proteins | sample Lox_Sample_24_FD_206723 | JGI IMG/M metagenome (GOLD analysis project Ga0335075, IMG submission 206723) | Soil microbial communities from Loxahatchee National Wildlife Refuge, Florida, United States - Lox_Sample_2.4 | ecosystem: Environmental > Terrestrial > Soil > Wetlands | place: USA: Florida... | reverse complement strand
GACGTGTCGCGGGCGGCGCGGACGCTGAAGCGGGCGGTGCAGGGCGCGCTGAACGCCGCCGCGATTAACGTGGTGGACCTGGAGGCGCAGCCGCTTCCCGTGGCCAGGTTCGAGACGGCACGCCGCAACTACAGCGGTGGTATCGCGCTGCGCACCACGCCGGGGGACCCGCAGTCGGTGGACATCATCTTCCTTGATGAGCGCGGCGCGGAGCTGTCCCAGGCCGCCCAGCGCAAGCTGGAGCGGGTGTTCTCCCGGCAGGAGTTCCGCCGGGCGTTCCCCGGCGAGATCGCGGAGCTCAGCTACCCGCCCAGGGTTGTCGACATGTATACCCACGAGGTGCTCAGATGCGTGGACCTGAGCGGGGTCAAAGACGCGGGACTGAAGGTCGTCGCGGATTGCGCCGGCGGGACCGCGAGCCTAGTGCTGCCGAGCCTGCTCGGCCGCATCGGCGTGGAGGTGCACACGCTGAACAACAAGCTCGACGAGGTGTCGCCGACCGAGACGGTCGCTCAGCAGAGGGCGGGCCTGCAGCGGCTGGCCGAGGTGGTGTCGTCCGCGAAGGCGGCCTTCGGGGTCCGGTTCGACCCGGTCGGGGAGCGGATCCAGCTGGTCGACGAGAAGGGCGAGCAGGTCAACGAACAGCGGGCGTTGCTGGCCGTGCTCGACCTGGTCGCCGCCGAGCGTCGCGGCGGCCGGGTTGCCCTGCCGGTGACCACCACCCGGGTGGCCGAGCAGGTGTGCCGGTACCACGGCGTCCAGGTGACCTGGACGCCGACCTCCATGGACGCCCTCACCAAGGCCGCCGCAGCCGATGACGTGATTTTCGCCGCCGACGGGCGGGGCGGCTTCGTCGTGCCCGAGTGCGCCAGGACCGTGGACGGCATCGCCGCGTTCGTCCGGCTGCTCGGCCTGGTCGCGCGGACCAGGCTGACGCTGAGCCAGATCGACGCCAGGATCCCGGCGGCCCATCTGCTCAAGCGGTCCATGCCCACGCCGTGGGCGGCCAAGGGCAGCGTCATGCGGACGGTCGTGGAGGCGGCCGGCGACCATGAGATCGACACCACCGACGGGGTCAGGGTCATCGACAGGAGCCGGGGCTGGGTGCTCGTGCTGCCCGATCCCGCCGACGCGGTGACCCACCTGTGGGCCGAGGGCAACGATGCCGACGCGGCCCAGATGCTGCTGGATGAGTGGGCCGCCGTGGTCGAGCGAGCCGGTAGGTGACCTGACGGTAGGTAACCTGACGGTAGGTGACGTAGCCAGCGTCCGGATTCGGCCGTTGTGTCTGGATAAACGGGTTGCCCGGGTAAACTATGTTCCTTGCGCGATACCGCGAATGGCGAGTACGGCGCCATATTCGCAAATATGAGAGAATCGCGCCCATTAGGGTTTGCCTTGCGGTAACTGTCCGTTAGGCATCCTGGCCTGAGCGCAGGGCCCGCGTGCTGGGAGGTGAGGCGGCGATGCGGCAGAGCCGTGATGACCGCTATGGTGGCGGCCAGAGCAGGCCTGTGCGCGGATGGCGCCGCCTGTTCGCGTGGCGCGTGGACCGCCGTGCCCCCTCGCGGGTACCTTGGTCGGCATCGGATACGGCGGCGCCGTATCCGGATGACTTCTACCAGGGGAGGCAGAGCGGAGTTATGCCGACCATGCAATGTGCCCGCTGCGGCCGGCCGAACCCCGACGACGCCCGCTTCTGCTCGAACTGCGGCGCGCCTCTGGCCAGGGCCGGTCAGCCCGGTCCGAGGGGACAGGGGCCGGTGCGGCAAGGTCCGGGACAGCCGGCGGCGGGTCAGGGCCGTCCGCCCCGCCCGGGTGAGACAACCTCAACGTTGTCCCTGAACAGGGACGATTCGGACTACGGCGACGATCTATATGCTGACCCCGCCTCGGTCGCGCAGCTGCCGGTTGGATCCGCGATGCTGGTCGTCCTGCGCGGCCCGAACGCGGGCAGCACCTTCAGCCTCGACGGTGACCTGACCACGGCCGGACGGCATCCGGACAGCGACATCTTCCTCGACGACGTCACCGTATCCCGGCGGCACGCCGAGTTCTACCGTGAGTCGGGCCGGTTCACCGTCCGTGACGTCGGCAGCCTGAACGGCACCTACGTTAACGGCAGCAGGATCGAGGAAACCGAGCTGGCCGGCAATGACGAGGTGCAGATCGGCAAGTTCCGGCTAAAGTTCCTGGCTAGCACAGACCTGTGGGGCCAGGCGATACCCGGTAGGGGTGCGCAGGGTTTCGCATGAGCGAGCTGGAGCGGCGCGGCGCTGCCTGGACTGAGGAGCGAAGCGACGAGGGGAGGCGGCGCCGAGTGGCGCCGCGGAAGCGAGCGGGAAGCGCCGCATGAGCGATCTGGAACGCCGGGGGCAGTTCGGCATCGGCGAGGTTCTCGCCCAGCTGCGTCCGGAATTTCCGGATATCAGCGGTTCCAAGATCCGCTTCCTTGAGGCGGAAGGCCTGATCGAGCCGGAACGGACCAGGTCCGGATACCGTAAGTTCGGCGCCGCGGACATCCAGCGGCTCCGCCAGATCCTCACCCTGCAGCGCGACGCCTACCTTCCGCTGCGGGTGATCAGGGAGCGCCTGGCCCAGCACACGCCGGACGGCGCTACGCTTACAGCGAAAACGGCGGACACTCTGACACGCCATCAACTCCTCGCCGAGGCCGGAATCAGCGACGCCGAGCTCACCGAGCTCGAGGACTACGGCCTTGTCCGAGGGTTCGGGCGGCACTACCGGGGAGACGCGCTCGCCGTCGCGCGCGCCGTCGCCGCGCTGCGTCAGTACGGTGTCCAGGCCCGCCATCTGCGTGCGGTCAAGGCCGCGGTGGAGCGCGAGGTCTCGCTGGTGGAGCAGATAGTGGCGCCTCAGCTGCGCCAGCGCGGCCCGGCCGCGCGCGATGCCGCGACCCGTGCGGGCTGGCAGATCGCTGACCTCACGCTGCGGTTGCACACGACGCTGATGGAGTCCGCGCTCGCCGAGGCCGGCCTGGCTTCAGAATCACTGCGTCTGGGTACTTACGAGCCAACCGAGGCACACGAGCCGCCCGCGGCAACGGCGGGCGACCTGGAACCGCCCGGGCTGCGCTCTGCTTCTGGGGCTTAGGGCTTCTGGGGCTTAGGGCTTCGAGGGCCTGCAACCTCTGGGGCTTGCAAGCTCAGGGCCTGGGGCCTCTAGGCACAGCGCTCACGGGCATAGGGCTCCGGGGATAGCGGGTGGTACCTTGGCAAAGGGAACGATAGGCCGGCAGCGCGTGAGAACGGAGTTCTGGTGCGGCAGATGGAGGTCATCGGCGTCCGGGTCGAGATGCCGTCGAACAGCCCGATCGTGCTGCTCAAGGAGGCGGAGGGGGACCGTTACCTGCCGATCTGGATCGGTGCCGTGGAGGCGACCGCGATCGCCTTCGCCCAGCAGGGGATGACCTCGCTGCGACCGTTGACGCACGACCTGTTCCGCGATGTGCTCGACGTGCTCAACATCCAGTTGCGGACAGTTAACATCACCGCGCTGCGGGACGGCATCTTCTATGCCGACCTGATCTTCTCCAATGGCGCCGAGGTGAGCGCGCGCCCGTCCGACTCGATCGCGCTGGCGCTTCGCACCGGCGCGCAGATCTTCGCCAGCGAGGAAATCCTGGACGAGGTCGGCGTCGCGATCCCGGACGAGCAGGAGGACGAGGTGGAGAAGTTCCGCGAGTTCCTCGACACGATCTCGCCCGAGGACTTCGGCAGGGCTACCTGACCGGTTTGCCACGAAAAGTGCACGACACGCCGCGCGTGGTCGTTGACGCCGCTATCCGTGAAGGCTTACGTTGCCAGTGCCGTGGGTAGTCAGCTTCCCGGGGAGGTGTGGCGGTGACTGGGGACGATACCCCGAGAGGTGACAGCCCGCGCAGTGCTGGCCAAAACAGTGCTGGCCAGGACAGTCGTGACGCTGAGGTGGGTTACCGAGGCCCGACCGCGTGCTCCGCCGCGGGAATCTCTTACCGTCAGCTCGATTACTGGGCGCGCACCGGCCTGGTGGAGCCCAGCGTGCGTGCCGCGCACGGCTCCGGCTCGCAGCGGCTCTATAGCTTCGGCGATATCCTCGTGCTGAAGGTCGTCAAACGCCTGCTCGACACGGGCATCTCGCTGCAGCAGATCCGGGCGGCGGTCCAGCACCTGCGTGATCGCGGTATCGAGGATCTGGCTCAGGTGACGCTGATGAGTGATGGCGTCAGCGTTTACGAGTGCACCTCACCGGATGAGGTGGTAGACCTGCTGGCCGGCGGCCAGGGCGTGTTCGGCATCGCGCTGGGCAGGGTCTGGCGTGAGGTTGAGGGTGACCTGGCGGTGCTGCCCGCGGTGCGCGCCGAGGACGGCATGCTGCAGGCGGACGGCGACGTAATGGACGAGCTCGCCCGGCGGCGACTGCGCCGCACGAGCTAAAGCCGGACTCGCCATCGGCTTAGGCGAATCCCACGATCTGGGCGTGCGTCCGGTAGACTGAACATGCCATCGACACCGGCTGGGAGAGATCCCGCGCCAGCGGGCCGCCGAAGGGGCAACTTCCCCGGAACCTCTCAGGCAAGCGGACCGGCCGGGATAGGCGAATCTGGAGCTGTGCTGCCGAAAGCGGAGCGCGACAGACGGGGTCTTCGTAACAGCGCGCACCGGAGGCCTCATGACAGACCAGTTTTCCCGCCGCCACATCGGCCCGTCCGCGTCGCAGCAGCAGCGCATGCTGGAAATGCTCGGCTATCAGAGCCTGGACGAGCTAACCGCGGCCGCGCTCCCGCCCGGTGCCGTGCAGGCCGTGATCGACCTGCCCGCCCCGCTCACCGAGGCGCAGGCCCAGGCGGAGCTACGCCGCATCGCCGACCGGAACCAGGTGCTCGTCTCGATGATCGGCCAGGGTTACCACGGCACGATTACCCCGGCAGTCATCCGCCGCAACCTGCTGGAAAACCCCGCCTGGTACACCGCCTACACGCCGTACCAGCCGGAGATCTCGCAGGGTCGCCTGGAGGCCTTGCTGAACTTCCAGACCATGATCGCCGACCTGACCGCGTTGCCCTGGGCCGGTGCCTCCCTGCTCGACGAGGCCACCGCCGCGGCCGAGGCGATGACGATCTCGCGCCGCGCGGTTCGCGGCAGCGTCTTCCTCGTCGACGCGGACACGCTGCCGCAGACCCAGGCGGTGCTCCGCACCCGCGCCGAGCCGCTGGGTATCGCTTTGCGGATCGCCTCGCTCACGCCCGAGCTCATCGCGAGCACCCAGGGAGTGTTCGGCGTGCTTACCCAGTATCCTGCGGCATCCGGGGTGATCCGTGACCCCAGGCCGCTGATCGAGGCCGCGCACGCGGCCGGCGCGCTGGCCACGGTGGCCGCCGACCCGCTCGCGCTGACCCTGCTCACGCCGCCAGGCGAGCTGGGTGCCGACATCGCGATCGGTTCCACCCAGCGGTTCGGCGTGCCGATGTGGTACGGCGGTCCGCACGCGGCGTACATCGCGGTCACCGACCCGCTCAAGCGCCAGCTGCCCGGCCGCATCGTCGGCGTATCCGTGGACGCCGACGGCCACCTCGCCTACCGCCTCGCGCTGCAGGCGCGCGAGCAGCACATCCGCCGGGAGAAGGCGACGAGCAACATCTGCACGGCTCAGGTCCTGCTCGCCGTCGCCGCTGCCATGTACGCCGTGTACCACGGCCCGGAAGGGCTAACCGGCATCGCACGAGCCGTTCACCGTAAGGCCGCCTCCCTCGCCGCGGCACTGGAAGACCATGGCATCAGAACGCAGGCTGGTGCTTGCTTCGACACTGTGCGATTCGACCACGACGACGCGGCGTGCGTGGCCGAGCGCGCACGGAAGGCCGGCTACAACCTGTACCTGGCACCCGACGGCGCGCTGCAGGTCACGTGTGACGAGACGACGACCGATCAGCAGCTGCGCGACGTCGTCAACGCGATCGCCGGCCGCCCTGGAGACCTCCGGATCAGCCTGCCCGAAGCCGCCGGGCGCATTCCGGCCGGGCTGACGCGCACCTCGGAGTTTCTCGCCCATCCGGTTTTCCATGAGCACCGCAGTGAGACCGCGCTGCTGCGGTACCTGCGCCGGCTAGCGGACTTCGACATCGCGCTGGACCGGTCGATGATCCCGCTCGGCTCGTGCACGATGAAGCTGAACGCGGCGGCCGAGATGGAGCCGATCAGCTGGCCGGGCTTCGCGGACATGCACCCGTTCGCGCCCGCGGACCAGGCCGCGGGCTACGCCGAGCTGATCGGGTCGCTTGAGGCCCGCCTGGCCGCCCTCACCGGCTATGACGCCGTCTCCATCCAGCCGAACGCCGGCTCGCAAGGCGAGCTGGCCGGCCTGCTCGCCATCCGCGCCTACCACGCGTCCCGCGGCGAGGACGACCGCGACGTGTGCCTGATCCCCGAGTCCGCGCACGGCACGAACGCGGCCAGCGCCGTGCTGGCTGGCCTGCGCGTGGCCGTCGTCAAGTGCGGTGCCGACGGCGCCATCGACCTGACCGACATCCGCGCCAAGCTGGAGACGGCAGCGTCGTCGGAGGGGGGCGGGCGCGTCGCCGCGATCATGCTCACCTATCCGTCCACGGCGGGTGTCTACGAAGAGACGGTCACCGAGGTCTGCGCGCTGGTGCACGCGGCCGGCGGCCAGGTGTACCTGGATGGCGCGAACTTCAACGCGCTGGCCGGCGTCGTGACGCTGCCGTCATTCGGCGCCGACGTGTCCCACCTGAACTTGCACAAGACGTTCTGCATCCCGCACGGCGGCGGCGGCCCGGGCGTGGGCCCGGTGGCGGTCCGGTCCCACCTGGCCCCGTTCCTGCCCGGGCGCGGTCCGGTCGGCCCGGTCGCGGCGGCGCCGTACGGATCGGCCGGCATCTTGCCCATCTCGTGGGCCTACGTCGCGATGATGGGCGCAGCCGGGCTGCGGGAGGCGACCCAGGTGGCGGTGCTGTCTGCCAACTACGTGGCCAGGCGGCTCGCGCCGCACTTCCCCGTCCTGTACACCGGCCGCGGAGGTTTGGTAGCACACGAGTGCGTAATCGACCTGCGCCCGCTGGCCGCGCGTACCGGCATCAGCAACGAGGACGTGGCCAAGCGGCTGATCGACTATGGCTTCCACGCGCCGACGATGTCATTCCCGGTGGCCGGCACGCTGATGATCGAACCGACGGAGAGCGAGGACCTGGCCGTACTGGACCGGTTCTGCGACGCGATGATTGCGATCCGCGCCGAGATCGCCCGCGTCGCGGACGACGAGTACGACCACGCGGACAACCCGCTGAAGAACGCCCCGCACACCGCCCAGATGCTTATCGCGCAGGAGTGGAAGCACCACTACACCCGCGAGGACGCGGCCTACCCGCCCGGAACCTACGCGCACGAGGCGGATCGCCGGGCCAAGTACTGGCCGCCGGTGCGCCGCATCGACCAGGCTTACGGTGACCGCAACCTGATGTGCGCCTGCCCGCCCCCCTCAGCCTTCGAGTAGCCGCCCGCGTGCCCGCCCGCGGTTCGGCGCTCGCAACCCGGTACGTGAGACAGCGGCCTGTATAGCGACGCGGGCATCGTGCGCCACACGCATCTGTTCCTTGTCCGCGCCACCAGCCGGGAGAACAGCCTGTCGGCACGCACGACATCGGGGGGCAGCAAAACACCAGCCCCCATGATCGTGGGCCAAGGATCATGAGGGCTGGTGTGGTACATCCCGCGCGCCCGCCTCCAGGCGCACACCTGCCTGCGCCCCGAATGTGGAGGCGGAGGGGAGGAGTCAGGTATCGTGCGCCATCGCGGGAGGCGAGGCGGACGCGCGGGGGTCGCGGCGGCGGGCTGGCAGAAAGGTGGGAATGCAGCCACGTGCCGCCGCGGGTTATTGGCTTGCTACGGGGAAGGCGGACAGTTCGGCGAGGTGGGGGGGCAGGGCGAGCGTGACGACGCTTTCCTGCTCTTGAGGATCGGTACGGGCAACGACGGCGATCGTCATCACATCGCTACGGTTGACGGGGAGGTGGGGCGTTCCCGGCGGGACGTACATGAAGTCCCCGGCCTTGACGACCGTGCGCTGCAGCAGGCCCTCGCCGTGCCACACCTCGGTCTCGCCGCTCACGGTGTAGATAGCCGACTCGTGTCCCGCGTGGAAGTGCGGGATGCCTCGGGTGCCCGGAGGAATCGTGACCAGGTGCAGGCACAGCGCGTGCGCGCCAGCCGACCGGTTGGTGACCCCGTTGGCGAGGCTGACCCCCTGCTTACCGGAGTAACTTTCCCCCGACCGGATGATCACGCAATCGCCTGGGTTGGCTAGGCCAGCCACCGTCGGTGCCCGGAGGGCCCGCTCCCAGACTTCGCTTACTCTGAGCATTTTCTTGTATCCTATCCGTGATGTCTCCTCTGCCAAGATTATGACCATGCGTATTCATATGGATACTCTCTGTATAGGCATGTTCTTCTAACTTTTAAGTTAGCCATATCTAACTTAAAAGTAAGTGTTCACGGGCACGGCTGCTCTGGCCTGGGCAAATACGGTGCAGCGCTAAGAGCAAACCAGGAAATTATGACGATAACAGCAAGAAGCAGCTTGATCACCAAGACCCGACCGGGCGGCGGTCAGGCCATGGCGAGCAGGTCCAGCACCTGGTCCCTGACGGCGGGATAGCGCAGGCCGAGGCTGGTCATCGCCTGGCGCAGGCCGGAACTCTTGCGTCGCTCGGCGGTACGGAGCAGGCCAAGCAGCAGGTGCTCGGACCCGATGTAGTTGTGGTGCAGCGCTGCCGCTTCCCTGAGCGCAAGGACCAGCGACGATCTCGCGTCCTCTGTCAGCGGTGATGGCCTCCGCCAGTTCAGCGGCCCGCGCTTATTCAGCGGCATCTGGTCAAGTGCGCCTTCGCCGAAGGACTCCTCGACCTTCCGCTTGATCTCGCCGAGGTTTATGCCGATGGCGGCTAGCGCTTCCGCGTCGCCGGACGCCGTCCTGGCGCCCGGGCCGAGCAGCTGGGTGACCGCGGCGGCATCGATCCCCGAACCGGCCAGCACCTGGGCGGCCACGCTGTCCCCCGTGATCAGCGCGGACAGCAGGTGCAACGGGCCGATCTGCGTGTCGCCCCTGGTGACGGCCAGGCTCCTGGCGTCGTTGACGACTCTCCGTGCGTCATCGGTGAATCGCTCAAGCACCGTGGATACCTCCCCGGATGATCCGCTCGCGGAGCGATTGGGCGGGCCGGCCCTTCAGGCGCGGCGCGTGCTTCTTGTGTACGGCCTGCCGGGAGACGCCGAGCACCTCGGCGATCTCCTGCCAGGACCAGCCCTGCGTGCGCGCGTTGTCGACCTGTAGGGCCTCGAGCTGCTCGAGCAGTCGGCCCAGGGCGGCGACGGCACGCAGCCCGGTACGAGGATCCGGGCTGTCCGCCGCCTCGGCCAGCTGTGGCGCGGTCTCCATGGTGTCAATCTAGGTTGACATGACGGGCTCTGTCAACCGACGTTGACGGATGTATTAAGAAACGCTGTCCGCTGATCGTGAACCGGCGGCTTATACAGCGCGTTTTCAGGAATAGCGGCGACGATCGTGTAGAAATGCTCCAGAGGGGGTGCGACGGTGACGAGCGTGACGCGGCCACGCGCGAGAGGGCCCGCCCATGCGCGCGCGCACGGCCCCGGCGGAGCACCAGGGGATGTTCTGATCAAGGCGAATCCCTGGGTTGTGCTCTGCGGGATCGGCATCGGGGCGGTGATCGTCCTCGCGTTGTGGTGGCAGGACACTGCCAGCCCGCACGGGCTCGGGGCCTGGCTCACTGGGGCGGGCCAGATCCTTGGCTTGCTCGCAGGGTATGGCGTGGTGATCCTGGTCGCGCTGATGGCCCGGCTGCCGCCGCTGGAGCGCGGGATCGGCTCGGACCGGCTGGCCCGCTGGCACGCGATGGGCGGACGGTACGTCGTGAGCATCGTCGTCGCGCACGGGCTGCTGATCGTGTGGGGTTACGCGGTCACCGCGCACGAGAACGTGGTGAGCGAATCCGCGACGCTGCTGACCCAGTACCCGGACGTGCTGATGGCGACCGTTGCAGGGTTCCTGCTGCTCGGCGTCGGCATCGTGTCGATGCGCGCCGTCCGGCGGCGGTTGCGCTACGAGACGTGGTACTACCTGCACTTCTATACATACCTGGCGATCGCGCTGGCGTTCAGTCATCAGTTCGCCGACGGTGCCTCGTTCATCAACAGCCTGGCGGCGCGGTTCTGGTGGTCGGTCCTGTACCTGACCGTGGCCGTCCTGCTCCTGTGGTACCGGGTCATCGTGCCGCTGCGGGCGTTCTACCGGCACGGGTTCCGAGTGCTCGGCGTGCGGAACGAGGTGCCCGGCGTGATCTCGGTGTACATCGGCGGTGAGCGGCTGGACGAACTGGCCGCCGAACCAGGGCAGTTCTTCCGCTGGCGGTTCCTGACCCGGTCGATGTGGTGGTCCTCGCACCCGTACTCGCTGTCGGCCGCGCCGGGAGGGGACCGGATGCGGATCACGGTGAAGGATCAGGGAGACCACAGCCAGTCGCTGCGGTCGCTGCGGCCGGGCACGCGGGTGATCGCGGAGGGCCCGTACGGAGCCTTTACCGGCACTGGAGCGGCCTCGGGCGCCGTGCTCATCGCCGGCGGCGTGGGCATCACGCCACTGCGCGCCCTTTTCGCCACGCTGCCGGGGCCGGTGACGCTCATCTACCGCGCCAGCAGCTGGCAGGATGTCGTGTTCAAGGACGAGCTGGACGCGATCGCGCGGACCCGCGAAGGCACCGTCCACTACCTGATCGGGTCCCGGGAAGACCTCCCGCTCACCGGTGAGATGCTGGCCAGGCTCGTGCCCGGGCTGCGGCGCCGGGACGTGTACGTGTGCGGGCCGACCGGGATGATCACCGCCGCCGTCGGCGCGCTGCACGCCGCGGGCGTGCCGCGCCGCCGGGTTCACTACGAGTCGTTCGAGTTCTGAGGAGTCCCGCGATGCGCCGCGTCGTCCTCGCCGTCACCGGAACGATCGCCGGGCTGACGGCATTGCTGGGGTTCCGTTCTCATGTGCCGTCGGCGGTTCCAGCGGTATCGGAAGGATCAGCGGGAGCGCCGCAGGCACCGGGTCCGTCGGCCTCGCCACTGCCGTCCGGCGCCCGCGCCATTGACGGCAACGTGGCCAATACCGTGTACGGGCCCGTCCAGGTCCAGGTGGTCGTGCGGGA
>Ga0335075_10015994_pt1 | contig 11225 bp, 4 predicted proteins | sample Lox_Sample_24_FD_206723 | JGI IMG/M metagenome (GOLD analysis project Ga0335075, IMG submission 206723) | Soil microbial communities from Loxahatchee National Wildlife Refuge, Florida, United States - Lox_Sample_2.4 | ecosystem: Environmental > Terrestrial > Soil > Wetlands | place: USA: Florida... | reverse complement strand
AGGGGATCGAGGATGTCCCCCCTGAGGATATAAAGCCTCAGCAGCTCGACGTGAAGCCGGGGCCGCAGGTGAAGCCGCAGTTTGATCCGGAAGCGACGCGGTTTCTTACCGAAACCGGAGGCCGCTCTGCGAAAGCGTTTCAAGACTTGAGCGACGTGACCTCAAAGCTCCGCGTGCCTGACCGCAAGCCGTCCGGCTCCGGTCAGGGTGGCACAGGCAGCGGCGGCGGCAGCGGGGGTGGTCAGGGCACAGGCGTCGGCGACGGGCAGGGTCCGGGCAAGGGCACCCTCACGCAGCGCGAAAAACGCATGCTCCGCTGGTCGATGCTCTTCAACACCAACAGCGGTGAGAATTACGTCGCGCAGCTGCGTGGTCTGGGCGCCATCCTCGCCATTCCTGTCCGTGAGAAGGACGGCGTCCGCGACTACAAGATTGTTCGCGATTTGTCCGCCCGACACGCTCGCCTGCTAACAGAGGACATCAGCAAAATCCAGCGTATTTACTGGATTGATAACACCCCGCAATCCGTTCGCGATGTGCTGACGGTTCTCGGCATTCGGCTAAAGAAGCTGCCGAGTCATTTTGTCGCGTTCATGCCGGAGGAGCTGGAGCAGAAGCTTCACAGCCTGGAGAAAGCGTATCTGGAGAAGCAGTATCCGACTCACACCGAGGATAGCATTACCGAGACCAAATTCCGGATCAACGTCCGCGGTGGGAAATACGAGCCGGAGGTGACGGAGCTCAAGGTGAAATAACGGGAGCTTGAACCCTCGGTGCCAGGGGATACCTTCAAGAGCTGGAGCTGGACACCAGCTCCAAGGCGAAACGCGCACCGACGAATTGGCGGCCGTCGCCCAGCGGATGCGAGTGAAGCACTTGCAGCGGCACCGTGAGCGGCGCGCGGTGCGATGGATTCATATCCAGCAGCAACAGCTCGCATGGAGGACGGCAAGGCAGCTCCAATCCAATGCCGCTGCTGGAAATATCTCGTGTCTGAGCGGCCAAGCCTTCGCCGATTTCGCTTTGACTGAACCACGGCCGGATCTGCACGCTGACAATCCAGTCGAAACGCGCTTCGCCGCGCCGGTCGGACGGCAGCTGAAGATGTTCGTGCATGCTTTGCACCAGGCGCGGACCAAGGTGCTCCAGCAGCTCCATGCCTTTGTCCGCTGAACAATCGGCGGGGCGCACGTGGATTCGCACGTCGGTAAGCCCTTCCGTGCTGGTCTGCGGCATCGCCAGCTCGATCCCCACCAGCAAGCCCGGCGATCGACCGAGGCAGCGCTGCCAGAATTTAGCCTCCAGCTCGACCCGATACCGCCAGCTCGCAACCAGGGTGCGGCTATCGTGGCGACCGGCGGTTTGGTTCGCCGCTTCGAGACGCCGCGCCTTCCATTCTTGCTCGAAGCCGGTCAGCTTCAAGCGGACCGTGGCGGGAACGATGCGTCCATAGCCACGATATTCGAGAGCGGGCGAGCCAGCGGTGCCTCCGCGTTTGGACGATGCTCCTCTCTCGCCCTGGTGCGGACGCTGAATACGGAAATGCAGCGAGCGGCGAACGCGCGCCTCACTGTCGCCGGCTGCCTCGGCGACTTGCTCGGCGAGAAGGTGCTTCATCTCTTCGAGAGAGCGATCCCAGAGCAGCTGCGTCGGGCCGCTGCGATCGGCCGGCATCTCCGCCGGCACTACGGGCACGGACACGGTTGCTATCTGACCCTGCGTACCGCGCGTGCTCGCCCCCAGACCCCGGCCGGCCGCGACACTCTCCAACGCTTCCACAAGGCCCGTGCAGCTGGGAAAACGCTGATCGGGATCGAGGTCCAGCGCCTGGGCGATCACCGGGCGATCCGTGGCCGGCAGCATACCCAGGTCCGGCTTGCCGCGCAGACGAGCCAGCGCCATCTGACGCTGGTTGTAATTGCGAAATGCGTGAATGCCCGTCAGCAATTCCTGGTAAATCAGGGCGAGGCTGTACTGGTCGCCGTGCCGGCTGACCTGGCGCTCGAACAGCTCGGGGGCCGCATAGCGCGTGTTGAGCGCGGCGAGGTCGTGTCCGGCCGGCAGCCAGAACAATTCACTCAGGCCGAAATCGAGCAGGTAAAGCAATCCCCCGCGCAGCACCAGCTGGCGCGGCGAAAGGCCGAGATGCTGCAAGCGATGATCTTCATAAAGATCGTCGAGCGCCTCGGCGGCGTGACGGAGATAGACAAGCAGCTCGGGCCGTGGAATGCCGGCATGGCCGATCTGCCGGCACTCACGCAGGCGATCGAGGAGCACGCCGTCCGGGCTGTCGGTGATAAGGGCGAGCCGGCCGCCCAGCCCGGTCTGTATCTCGTACCGCGGCAGCGCAGGATGCCGCAGCTCGCGGAGACGGGTCAGGGGATCGCCGCCTGGATGCTCCTCAGCCGGATCGTAACCCTGGATGATCCGCACCAGCCGTTTGCGTCCGTTGGTCGTCTGAGCTTTCCACAGCTCGGCGGTATTGTGGCGATGAACGCATTCCAGCAGCTGATAACCCGCCAGAAAAACGCTTGTCTCGTTGCCTGGCTCGGCAGCGCGCGGAGCAGGAGGAAGGACCGCACTCCGCGCTACCCGGTTACCGACCGGCGTCACAGCGAGATCGCCGAGAGCGAGATCGGCATGCGTTCCCTTGGGATGTGCGAAACGCGGAACAGGCACATCGCTGAGGGCGGATAGGGCCTGCACGAAGGCACGGCAGGAGGGATAGCGCTCACGCGGCTTCTTGGCCAGCGCACGCGCGACGATCGGTCGATCCGCTTCGGGCAGAGGCCCCAGATTGGGCGGCTCTTGTATGTGACGCAGCGCCAGCTGGCGAAAGTTGCGCCCTGTGAATGGCAGCGTGCCCGTGAGCAGCTCCTGATAGGTGATGGCGAGGCTGTACTGATCCGAAAAGAGCGTGAGGCTGCCGAGGAATGTCTCGGGAGCGGCGTAGAGCGGGGTCAAGGTTTCACTGCGGCGCTGCCAACTTGTGTGGCGTTGCAGATCGCTGAGGCTGGCCACCAGACCAAAGTCCGCCACCTTGACGTGCCGGCCGACGAGGAAAAGATTGCGCGGCTTGATGTCGAGATGTTGCAGACCGTGCTCCTGATTCATCACGTCGATGGCCTCGGCCGCCTCGTGCAGGTAGCCCAGCAATTCCGTCCGCTCTATCCCGGCCCGTCCCGCGGCTCGTCGCTCCGTAACCAGGTCGTGCAAGCTGCAATCCGCCAGCTCCATGACGATGAGCACGTCGCCCTCGACCACCTCAATGCGCTCGATGGACAGCAAAAAGGGATGGCGGATGAGCTTGATGCGCTGCAAGGCGCGCAGCTCCTGTTTGGCGCCGGCGGCGTGCGGATCGATATCGGGATCGCCGCCGCGAATGAACTTGATGGCCTTCAGGAGTCCGCCGGGAGCTTCACACTTCCACACTTCGCCGAAGCCGCCCTGACCCAGATGCTCGACGAGGCGATAACCGGGGATCGGCTCGGATTGCGGTGCTTTGACAATGCACATGGACACCACCCTGACGGGGACGTCTCTCGCGCACGGACGAACATGGCCACGCTGACACAATTCTGCCGGGCGCGAGAGGACATGCCCTCACGACGCAACTCTATCTCACTTTTCTTACCGAGGCGGAATAAAGTGCTATTTCGACAAAACACGAAAAGCCGGCAGCATAAGCGACGATTGAGCATGCATCGCTTGCACTGCCGGCTTGGAATGGCGAGGCGATTTACGCCCCTGGAGCGATCACTTCGTTTCCGCGGCGGCCGCCGGAACCTTCACGACCAAGAAGTCGGTGCCGCCCTGCGGGCTACGCACTTGCAGCAGCACGCTCTTGCCGGAAGCCGCGCCGCCGAGGGCTTCGCGGACGGCGGCGACATCCTTCACGCTTTTTTTGTCCACTTTGACCAGCAGCATGCCGCGATGCAGACCCGCGTCGGCGGCCGGGCTGTCCGGCTGCACCTGCGTCACGACCACGCCTTTCGTGCCTTCCTTGTAGCCAAGCTGCTTCGCTATCTCCGGCGTCAGCTCCGTGACCTCGACGCCGACCTTCTCCAGCTCGGTGGCCTGCTTCTCGGTTTTCGGCCCCTGCTTCGCCGGAGCGCCAGCCACGCCGAGCTCGGACGGCTGTTCCGCAACCGTCACCTTCAGCTCCTTGCGCTCGCCGTCACGCACGACGGTCACGCTCACGGGCTGATTCAGCGGCAGACCGGCAACGACCGTCTGTAGCTCGCGGCCCGTCTCGACCGGCTTGCCGTCCAGCGCCGTGAGAAGGTCGCCCTCCTTCAATCCGGCCGCGGCAGCCGGCGAGCCGTCGAGCACCCTGGCCACCAGCACGCCCTTCTGCTTGTCCAGACCCAGGCGAGCAGCGACATCCGCACTCACATCTTTGATCTGCACGCCGAGATAACCGCGATGGACGGCCCCGTCCTTGAGCAGCTGCCCGGTGATGTGCCTGGCCATGTTGGAGGCGATGGCCAGGCCCACGCCCTGGAAGCCACCGCTGCGGCTCTTGATCGCCGAATTGACGCCGATCACTTCGCCGCGCAGGTTCACCAGTGGACCGCCGCTGTTGCCGGGGTTGATGGCCGCATCGGTCTGTAAAAAGTCTTCATACATGTTCAAGTCAATGTTCCGGCCCTTGGCGCTGATGATGCCCTGCGTGACGGTGCCGGTCAGGCCGAACGGCGCTCCGACGGCCAGCACGCGATCGCCGATCTCCATCGCCGAGCTGTCGCCGAACGTCAAGTGCGGCAGCGGCTCCTTGGTCTGGACACGGATAATCGCCAGGTCGGTCTTGGGATCGCTCTTGATGTCCTTGGAGACGAGCTTCCGGCCGTCGCGCAGCTCGACCTGTACCTCGTCGGCGCCGTCAACGACATGATTGTTCGTCACAATCACGCCCTGCGGATCGATGATGAAGCCGGAGCCGAAGCCGTGCTGCCGCGGCGTTTCGGGAGTCTGGTCGGGATGGTTCGGCAAATCGTCGAAGAACTTGTGCAGCTCCTGGGGGATCTGGCCGTTGGGACCACCGGGGAAGGAAAATTCCTTGAAGAATTTGTGCATCTCTTGCGGCTGCTTGCGTGGGCTGGAGTTTTTGCTGTGAACGACCGGCTTGAAGCGTCGTTCGATGCTGACGACGGCCGGCAAGACTTGCTTGACCACGTCGCGATAGGAGGTCATTTCCTGCGGAATGGCGGGAGGGGTTTTGACCTGCCCTTTGAGGAGCGATCCCCCGAGAATGGCGCCGGAGACGATGCCGGCGGCGAGACACGTGCTGGCGATGATTTTTCGACTCATGGAGCTTGATCCTTTCACGAAACGGCCCATCCTCACGCGCGCGGCGCAAGTAGGCACGAGCGACCGGAAGTTGATTCTGTGTGGAAGAGGGCGTTCCGAGGTCTGTCCGCTAGAGTTGGCAGTACCGAATGCCGCGAACCTCTTCTACTCCATTCTACGCAGAGCAAGCGGACGAGGTTCACGCATCGACAAGCCTTGCCGCGGAGATGGCTGTCGCTATCCTGCCATGCTCGATGCAAGCTCGACCGCTGCTTGAAGGATCGTTCACGGTGCGGTAGTTTAGAATACCGACCGAATTCTCGTGCGCCCGCTGTGGTTGGCCGGTGGGAGTCTTCCTCATGCTCGTCGCTGAATTCAGCATTCTCACCTCGTGCCGCAGGAACCGTTTCGCGGTCGGGTTGGTGTTCGTCTTGCTCGTGGCCACGGGCGCGGCCCACGGGGAAGACGCGAACAAGCCGCGCACCGACCTGTACGGCGATCCCTTGCCGTCGGGCGCGATTGCACGCTTGGGAACCATTCGCCTGCGGCACGCCGATGCAGAAATCGCGTTCTCCAAAGACGGCAAGCGGCTCTTCTCTTGTGATGGTTCCGGTGAAATTCGCATCTGGGATGTCGCTACCGGGAAGCTGCTCCGGCGTCAACAGTTATTTGGCAAGCCGAGACAGGCAGAAGAAGCCCATCTCCTGGCGGTATCGACCGACGGGAAAATCGCGGCGATACGGGAAAAAGCGATCTGTGTGTACGACATCTATACTGCCAAGGCAAAAGGACGCCTCGCATCCACGAGCGCAGCCCATCCCGATGTCCTCATGAAGTTCTCCCCGGACGGCAAGCTCCTGGCGATGCAAAGGAGTGCCAAGGATGGGGCCGCCGTCACAGAAATCTGGGATACCGACGCCATCAAAAAGAATCAAACGCTGGCGATGCCTTCGGGTGTCAAGCTGTCGAGTGTAGCCTTCACCTACGATGGGAAACGCATGGCCGGTCTCGCCACCAAGATAGATCTTTCAGAACAGCTCGTTGGCTACCATGTGGATCTCTTTCTTTGGGACATGTCCACGGGCAAGCTGCTCCGCACAAGGAAAGGGCTTCGGCGGGTCGATTGCGGTGACATGGCTTTTTCGCCGGACGGCAAGACCTTGGCCCTGGGCGGGCGCGGCGAAGGCGCGATACGGTTCCTGGCGGCAGATACCCTGGAAGACAGGTCGAAGCGGATCGTCCCGGCGGTGCTGGGTTCGACGGATTCCGTCTTTGCCCCGACTTTCTCGGCGGACGGGCGCTGGTTGGCCGCCGCGGGCAGGCATTCGTCAGTCGTCGAGGGCACTGTCCTGTGGGGATTTCCCGGCGACGTGCTTCTCTGGGATCTGGCCCAGACCAAGGAGCCGCGTCGATTGCCGGCACTCGACGGATTCCCGCTGACGTTTTCGGCCGACGGCAAGACGCTTGCCTGCCGTGACGAGGGCCAGATTCGTCTCTATAACGCAGCTTCGGCGCGTCTCCTGCATCACCGGCCTGGCCACGATCTCAGCGGCGTGATGCTGGCCGCGTCCTCCGACGGCAAGATCGTCGCCTCTTGTGGCGAGAGTGGGGTCTTGCGCCTGTGGGACACGGCCACGAGCATGCAGCTCTGGAAGTTGGAAGGAAAGGATCACTTCTTTCTTTCCGCCGATGGCAAGCGTGTCGTAACGAATTTCTGGGTCGAACCGTTCTCCCTCCAAGTGTGGGAGGTGGCCAGGGAAAAACCGTTGGGGCGAAGCATTGAGGGAGCGGACAAGAACGACCGCTTTGTCCTGGAAACAGCGACAATCTCCCCCTACGGCAAACGTTTGGCAGAGGTCGTCACCCCGATAGACGATGCAGCTTGCCAACTGGTCGTCTGGGATCTGGATACGGGAAAACGGGTGCTTCGCAGAACCTGCAAGCTCCGTCCTCAACCCAAGGGCGACAGTCGACTTCCCGAAGCGCTTCCCGTGTTGTCCAGGGACATCGAAGGTGTCACCGCCTGGTTGGGGGATCGCTGGGGGATTGAGGACGTCTCCAGCGGCACTTTGTTGGCGAAGCTGTCCAGGAAAGTACAAGAGCCGCTCGCTTTTTCGCCCGATGGACGAATGCTTCTGGCCAGGATCGAGGCGGTGAAGGACGATGGTCCCAAGGGGGAAAGCGTCGAAGTATGTTCGTCGATCGAAGCGGCATCCGGCCAGGAGATCGTCCGATTGGAATGGAAGACTCCCAATCAGGTAGTCTTTACTCCGGACGCTCGTGGCCTGATCGTGTCGGATCACAAGAACTTGTCTGTTTGGGACACAATCGCTGGGGAAAAAATGTATGAGATGGCATGGCCGGAGAGTATTGTCCGAGCGAAGAATCTGGACGATACCGGCTATGTTCCGTTTTTGGCATCTCTCCCTGGTGGTCATGTGGCCGCAAGCATGGCAGAGGGCGACATCCTCGTGTGGGACTTGCAGCCTTCACGCTGGCCGAAGCTCAAAGGAAAGCGAACGCTTGAGCGCAAGGAGCTGGCCGCGCTGTGGTGCGACTTGACGAAAGACGCTCGCACGGCCTATCGCACCATTGGGAAGCTGAGCGCTGCTCCGGCTCCGACCGTCGCCTTCCTGCACGAACACTTTCGACCGACGCTGGACGGTAAACGCATCGCAAAACTCGTAGCCGACCTCGATAGCGATGCCTACTCGACGCGCGAGACGGCATCGCGAGAGTTGAAGCGCATGCCCTATCGCGCCGAACCGATGTTGCGATGGGCCTTGCAACACAAACCCTCGTTGGAGCTGCGACGACGCATCGAGCCGATACTCGCCGAGCCGCGATTTCCCTCGACGGAGGATCTGCGAGCGTTGCGTGCCATCACCGTACTGGAGCGCATCGGCACCCCGGAGGCGCGGGGCATTCTGGAGAAGCTCGCCGGCGGTGCGGTGTCCCCGGAGACTCGCGCGGCACAACAAGCCCTGCAACGTCTAAAATATCGATAACGCCCAAAGGTTCCCCGCGCTTGCGCCGCGGGTGGGCGAGAGTGTCAAGGAAACGATTGCTGTGACTGCCAAGATCATTCTTCTCGTCGTTGTTTTCGTGTTCTCGCTGGCGCTGGGCTTATGGCTGCTGCTGGGACGCGGACCGCGACGGCATCGCGCCTTTCGGCAGGCCCAGCGGTTGCTCGAACAGGGCAACTGGAAGGATGCGCTGGACATTCTCACCGAGCTGCAAGCGGAATCGCGCCTGTCGCCGGTGTGGCAGGATCGGCTGCGCGCTGCCGCGGGAGAGTGTCATCAGCTCGCGACCGATCAGCTGCTCAAGGAGAAACAGTTCGAGGAAGCCCTGCGGCACGCGCTCGACGCGGGCGCTCGCCTGGGACTGGATCAGGCCGAGCAGCGCAGCCGGGTCGTCGAGGCGATGCTGACCGAGGCGCGGCGGTTGTTCGCCGCTGGCACCGAGACGAAGGAGACACACGCCGTCCTGAAGCTGCTCGACTGCATCTTCGCCGTGCAGACGCCGTGTCCGGAAGCGTCGTTCTGGCAGGGGTTGTGCCTGATTCGTCAGCAGCAAATCGAGCCGGCGATGGCCGCACTGACCGCAACGCATGAGCAGATCGGTAAGCAATATCTCGATGCGGCGTTCTATCTCGGCTTGCTGCTGTATCGTCAGGGCAAAGCGCAGGAGAGCCTTCGCTATCTCGCCGAGGCCAATCGCGTCGATGCCAGCTGTCCGTTCGTGACGTGTCAAATGGGTATTTCGCTGGTGGCGGCGGGCGGCGATAGCGGCCTCGCTCTGCGAGCCTTGCAGCGAGCGCTGGGGCCGCGAGGCTTCGGATTGTGGACGGCACGGCCGGATCGCGCTTGGGTCGAGGCGTTTCCCGAAGGAAAATCGTTCGTGCGCCGGCTGGCGGCCCGGCATATCTATGTCTGCCCCGTGCTGGGGCCGGACCTGACAATCATCACGCGGCAGGGGCAATTCGCGCTGGCGCAGGCGCACTACCGACATGGCGATTTCCAGCAGTCAGCGGACCTGTTCACCCGCTTGCTTCAGGACAGCCCGCCGACGGTGCCGCTCTTGCAGGGTCTCGGGCTGGCCCTGGCGCGCTGCGAACGCTACGACCAGGCATACAAACATTTGCGCATCGCCCTGGAGCAGGAAGATCCGAAAGATCCCTTCACGGCAGGCTATCTCGCCCTGTGCGGCGCCATGGGCAAGCCGACCAACCCCGACGACAAGCCGCGCAACGTTGCCTGGGCGATTCGCCTGCTGGCACGCTATCCCGTGTTCGGCAACGTGGAGTGGGCCGGCCTGATTAGCTCAGTGCATGGCGAAGCCCGGCGGCTGAACATGACCGTGGGCATGGACGAGCAGCTCCAGCTGTGCGACGCCCTCGCCTCGGTGCATGCCACCGATTCGCAGGCCGCTGAGAGTTATGCTCATCTCGCTCGCACCTACCCCAACGCGCTGCATCCGGTGCATGCGTTTCTGTACGTCCGTGCGGCGACGGTGCACGGCTATACCAGCGACCGCGATCTCGATCTGTTCGCGCGCACGTTCGTCGAATCCGCCGCGGCGCGGAAGTATTTTGCCGAACAGCAGTGGAGCTTCGAGGACGCCGAGTACACCTATCTCGAACGCAGCGCCGCTCTCAGCCCCGGACAGTTCCCCGGCGTTCTCGGTGTCGATTACCCCGCTCGCGGCGAATCGTTTCTGCTGGAACGTTCACGCCGCGACGAGGAAAAAGCCCCCTCGCTTGCACTTCGAGCTTGTGAGGTGCTGCTGCGTCTGGCGCCGGCGAGCATCCAGGGACACGATCGACTGGCGTGTTTGCACTATCGACACGGCGACATGGATCGGGCCGTGGCGCTGTTGAGCGGCTGGCATCGACTGGCGCCGAACGATCATTGGCCGCTGGTGCGGCAGGCGATCATCGAGCAGGAACGCGGCAACGCCGAGCGCCGCGCCGAGGCCATCGATCGCGCCCTCGGTCTGACGCGCGGCCCGGTGCGTGCCTCCATCGCCTTCCTGGGGGCGCGACTGGCGTTGCGCGAGTCGTTCGGTCTCGGGGCGCTTACGCAACCCCACTCGCCGAACGTTCGCGAGCAGTTGGAGCCGCTCCCGAACGGTCGCGGCTCGGATAAGCTGTCGCTGAGGCATTCGGTGACGCTGCTGGAGACGTGCCTTCGCGAGGAGCCGAATCATACGGAGGCGCTGTGGTGTCTGGCCGCGGTGCGTTCGATGCTGGGCGATCGCGACGGTCTGGCCCGGCAGGCAGCTGTGATGGATCAGCCCGCGGTGCGCGATGCACGCTTTCACTACCTCGGCGCGGTCTGCCATCTGGCCGCGAAGCAATACGAAGCCGTTCTGGAGCTGAGCCGGCGAACCATCGAAACCGACCGGCGGGAGGCCGGTCCCACCTCGCTGGCAATCGAGAGTCAGTTTTTGATGGCCTGGGCGTATCTGCACCAGGACAATGCCTCGGCGGCGCGGCAAGCACTGCAAAAGGTGGCGGCCGATGAGAAGAGTCCGTCGGCCGTATACGCTCGCGCCCTGCTCGGCCGTTTGAGCTATGCCCGCGCCGACTACGATGAGGCCGTCAAGTGCTGGAGCAGCGTCGATCCGGGAAGGCGGAGCGAATGGCAGCTCGACGAATCGTTGCGGCAGACGGTGCTGCTGTCGGGATTGATCGCCTACAAGGAAGGACGTTTCGAGCAGGCGGCGGATCATTTCCGTGAGGCCGGCAAGCTCGGTCTGCGCGATCGCCGCCTGGGGCCGTTGCTGTCGCTCGCCCTGGTGCGAGCGGGACAGCGGTTGTTGTACGAACAGGTAAACCACGAACCACACGAATAAAAGCCATTTTTTGGAGTGCGGCGCTTTTCCGCCGCTTTGTTTTGTTTTTGTTGAAAGAAACAAAGCGGCGGAAAAGC
>Ga0335075_10015992_pt1 | contig 11226 bp, 8 predicted proteins | sample Lox_Sample_24_FD_206723 | JGI IMG/M metagenome (GOLD analysis project Ga0335075, IMG submission 206723) | Soil microbial communities from Loxahatchee National Wildlife Refuge, Florida, United States - Lox_Sample_2.4 | ecosystem: Environmental > Terrestrial > Soil > Wetlands | place: USA: Florida... | reverse complement strand
AGGGTTTGAGAGAGAACGAGAAAATGCAGAGACCAGACGTCCAGCCACTGGTTGATGCACTGTTGCCCGCATTCAGGGAGCTTCTGGCGAAAAGAGCTTGCAACTGGTGAGAACATGTCACGGTTGACAACAGGATGGTGGACAATGACCTGGCATAATCCCCTGACAATTTTCAGTGGCGGAACACTGTCCACAGAGACTCGACAATCATTCGGACATGAGTGTCTTCTGACATGAGTGTCTTCTGAATATTGGTCGCATTGGAGGATCGTGTAGTTTAGTGGTATTTGAGCATACCTGACGGGGCACTTGAATTCTGCTTATCCCTGACCAATGCTATATTAATCGACAATCCTCATCCGAATACTGACTCTTGCTTCCCCGCTCCTACAAGCTGGTGCAAGGCCTGATTCTCTCCCTGAATGTAGAACTCGACTCCAACGTTTCCAAAGTCTGGTGCCCCGCTGTCCAACCTACCCGTCTTTGAGGTAGGTCACCTCTGGTATGACGTCCAGTTCCATTTACAACGGAGAACCGTAAGTGCCGCTGAGAGTGGCTGTTGGTCTTCCCTTGGTTTCTTAACGTCGTATTGCTTAGACTCGCAGGGCTAGGTCAATTTGAACACGGTGCGCGGGAAATGACGTTGGAGGTATTATGCGCGGCTGGACCATATCTGGCAGTCGGTAGAATGCAGAGCGTGGTGGTGGGCAGTTCACCTGGGAACGAAATATTGGTTACCAAACAACATACTCGCGTTCTAGGAGCTGTTGAAGAAGTGTACAGTAGATGGCGCATTTCCACGAATCGGGGGCGCTTTCCCCTGCGAATTGGCCCTAGCCCGGGGCCGCGCCATAACAAATCGTAACCGAAACGCGGCCTATTCACAACAAATCCCCACTTACATCAATGTAACCGTATTCCTTCCCCTCCTTATCCTCTGCCATTTTCTTTTGCCATGCCTCCAAATCCTTCATAAACCGGTTGATATTCTCCTCGCAACTGAAATCGATAGGCTCCTTGTCCTTCCCTACCATGTAAATTTGCGATCCAGCGGCCAAGTATGTCAACCCAAAATTCTGCGGATCCAAACCTTGTTTGATAGCTCCTTTTACCTTTCCTTCAAGCAAATCAGCCGGCAGATGAAATTCCTGGCAGACTGGCCGTGCCAATCCAACGCCGTCGACAGTGTCGAGCGCCTTAACCATCGCACCAAGCGTCTTGAATCCCCCAGTCACGTAGCTCCGCGTCTTGGTCAATCCCGGCACGATTTCCCTTGCGAAATCAAGGAAGAAGCATTCGCGCTTCTTGGTGGACTCGCGCCTGTGCGCAAACGCGAGCTCTTCATATGTGCCTCCGGATAACTCGACATAATCGAAGCGGCTGTCTTCTAACGCCCTGCAAAGTTGCTGGGCTTCGTCCGGAGTGATTCCCCCTTCTTGAAACTCAACCGAGTTGATTTTGATGCCGAGAACAAACGACGACGGAACGCGCTCGTGCACTGCCTCTGCGATCTCTAGGATTAGTCGCATCCTGTTTTGTAAGCTGCCGCCATACTCATCGGTACGTTTGTTGGTTGTCGAAGATAGAAATTGCGCTAGCAAAAAGCCGTGGGCTCCGTGCAGTTGAATTCCATCGAAGCCGGCATTATACAGGAACTCGGCTGCGTGTGCGAAACATTCGATTATCCGGTTAATATCGTCTTGGCTTGCAGGCCGCGGTTTCTCGAACGTCATGCCATAAGCTTGACCTGCATCAATGACCTTTGCATTAGACCCAATGTTCTGGACAAAGGAGGGGAAAAAGGTGCGAAGAGGCTAAGTACCCTTCAGTTGCACGTCACTAGCACTTATCGGATTTTTCTGAATCTTCGATCCCACCTGCCGTCCTGGGTGGCACACTTGCCCGACGATTAGACTGCCCTCTTTCTTCCCAACCTCCGCAAGTCTCTTGAACGCTTCAAATCTTTCGCCTTCAAAACATGCATTCAGTGGGATGATTGCGTTTCCGGCACCCACGAGTTGCTCATATTCAATCATAATATTGCCAGTCACAATCTGGCCATAACCACCCTCTCCCCATCTACGATATACGTTAATGAGGTTAGTTGTAGGAATGCCGCGGGCACGTAGGTCTGTTGGTGACCACGACGAAAGCAATTCCGACATCGCAGCTTTGAGGAAACGATTTTTTGTAGTTCTGCCGCTGAATTCGAAGTGTAAGGGTTCGGCAAGTTGTGCCGCGGAGGCATCTTCGGACTGGTAGCGCTCAGAGCGTGTCATTTTCTTGGTTTCCCGGTTGAATTGGATTAGGTTCCAGGTAAGTTTTGGCAAAGTCTAATAGATGGAGAGGTTGTGGTTCTTTTGTAACATATATAACACTTCAATGTCAATGTCAGAGTTTCGCCAAGCGTCGGTGATAATAAGGGCACGTCCAACTTGACGACCATTGGGAGAAGACGATGGTACTGCTGGGAGATATGGCTGATGACAGGGAACGAAAAAGGCACACAGCAGATACTTATCTGAAGTTTCCGAGAACCGTGTCCCTATGGGTGATGTTGGCTTTTAGCCACTCATTGCGCAGTCGTTGTTGACTTGAAACCTGTAGGCTACCTAGCGGTGCTTGACGGGCGGGTAAGCGGATGTCGGGAGAAGTTTAAGTGAGAAAGAACACGCCCCGAGGTGGGGCTTGATCTCACATAGTGGTTAAGAGGGGTGCTAAGAATAGCACTGCCTCTGTGCTCTACTGTGGAAGACAGCAAGAGGGCGGCGCATCCTTTGAGGATTGAAATGCGGGGAACTCTATTGGATGAGGGGCTAGTTGCTACATGCTACTGTGGTGCTGGGGGAGATTTTTGTAGGTTCACCTAAGCCGGGGGGTCGAACCTTAATGATTTTTATGCGTTTTCTTTCACAACAGCCACTACTCATGCCTCCTCAAGTTAGGCTACACATACAAAAATTTCCCCCAGCACCACAGTAAAGAGGCCCCCAGACTTAACATAGTGCAAGAGATTTGGTCACGTGAGGCTTGGCATTGGAGGGCCCAGGGACCGCAGCATGACTCTTGCAAAACAAAGCGTGACATACCGCCATTTTCGGCGACAAATTCACATATCCTCGGATTCGAGCTGTAGTACTACAGTTCGTAGTGCTTCGGTTTGTAGTACTACAAATCGTAGTGAAATAGTTGTGATAAATCGTCGTCAACTCGTAGCGGGGACCTATTTTGGACTGTTTTGTAATTGGCCAGTCGTTGGGAATACTGTGAATGGCCGAAGCATTGGCCTGACGCAGGAGGCGACTCCGGCTCCATCACGGTCACACCGTCCACCCCCTCCAATCAGATCCGGCAATCAGAAGAATCACGCGCAGCTCCAAGAGGAAAAGAACAGACGTCACAACATTCACAAGGCTCAAACAATGCTTTGAGTTCTCCGGAGGAGAAGGGAAAGGTACCAACCTCGACGAAATCGCATGGCTCATCGCAAACCTCAAGGAAACGATAACACAACAAAGTCGAGTCATAGAAGAGCTTAAGGCAAGCCAACAGGAGCTTAAAGCTGGATAAAAGGAGCTAGCCGCCCAAAATGCCGCCCTACAAACACAGATCCCAATGCTCAAAACACAACTCCAAGCAACCCCGACTCGAGCCCGTCGTGGGCATCAGTTGCCGCTAGCGGAACCAACAACACGTCAAACACCAACCTGAGCCAAACAACGAAATCGAACCACTAAACAAATAGACCCTGCCTTCGAATCAGCACACCACGACTCCCTTCATCCCCAGAGGCCTCCAACGAGTGCTTCACAAGATACATGACCGCAGCCAGAGCTACAACCCACATTGCCAACGCCCTCGCAAAAAGTGAGACAACCCAGAACGCGCACGTCGCAGGGGTTTGCACGCCAAAGGCAGGATACCTGATCCGATTCAAAGACGCAGGATCCCTAGAACTAGCGAATAAGAACCAAAAGATGGCTTCAAGCGCTGGGAGCTGGTACCAGAATAATGAAACCACGCCATGGTGTGGTGGTCCACCGCACCCCGACAGACGAGGTCCTGCTGTCCGAAAACAGAGAGCGGAGCATGGCCAAGGGTTTCCGAATCGAAGACATCGCCTGGCTTAAGAAAAGGGATTCTGCCCTAGGCGCGGCTGCGTCGCTTGGGATATGGTTCGACAGCCCAGAGGCAGCAGAGTGGGCGGTACGGGACGGCCCACTCTTTGGACAGAGATATGTGGGCAGTGTTGAACCATACGAGAACAAAAGGAAAGGTGCTACCGCTGAGCTGAAGTTGGCCACATCGCCTGGAATTGTAAAGAAACACAGCGATGCAGGCGCTGCGCTGAGGAACACGACCGACGAGACTGCCCCCCGGAACATATGTCGACTGCGGAGGAGCGGCCCCCTCCTCCTATAACAGAAACATGCGGAGCAGAAGAGCGTCCAATCAAGAAAATGCCTCACGGGTTATCGGCAGCGAGTCTGCCTTGCTGCCTGTGACGGATGCGCCTCTCGCCGAGAGCTCTGCCTTGAACTCGCGCTGGAAAGTTGGTTATCGTGTGGATCAAGTGTTCTACTGACTGCTCCAGTTGGGGTATGGTTTCTATCGGTGCTTGTGGCTGCAGCGTCTCTTGTATTTCCTTTCCGACTGCCTCCCAGTCTGTGTGCTCGTACATCTTCCTTGGAGGAGGATCTTCGCGGAGTTCTGGACACACATTCCACTAAGAGTATGTTCCACGATGATCGGACCCATAGTTGTCCGCATAGAGATGGCACCTGATTAGAGGCTCGGGGGTGTTGGTCATCGTTATGTCCAGGGTGGAGTTGGTGCCTCGTGCCGCTCGAGACCAGAAGGTGGGTTCCCCTCGAGGGAGATGACTTTGTAGGCTGTGGTCTCGCATGAATGCGAGGAAGTGCGTAACTTCGTCTATGTGGTATGGGTTCATGTTATCTCCACTCCAGATTGGGTGTTGCCGGTTAAAGTCTCCCCCGATGATTGTCTGTAGGGAAGCACCAGTGTGTTCGTTTTATTCCTGGATTGTTTGGTTCATTGTTCGCAGCGTGTTCTGAAGGTCAACTTCTCCGGTATTTCTGTCTTCGTTTGCGGGGGGAATGTAAGTTGAAAGAATTAGCAGACGGCCCGTTGGAGTTTGTAGTTGGATTGTCACAACGTCGGGGTTGTTACATCTTGTTTGCCTATGTGTGGAGGGAGAAAGGCGTTTGTTGACGTAGATTAGACTTTCTTTTTTCTCACATCTGTCTCTGTGGTTGTCGGCTGGTATAGTTGCCAGCAGCGGTGTTGCACATGTGTCTTATACTTAGTTATTAGTGGCTCCTGAATGAGGAGGATGTCGAGGTCCAGTGTTTTGGTGTTGTTGATAAGGGCTTCCATGCTGGCTCGAGACCTCATGGTGTTTAGCTGTAGGATTCGCAGTGGACTCGTCATAAGAAACGATCAGCGGCTGTTGCTCGTTGTCTGCATTCAGACGAATCTGTTGGATGATTCTCTCCGCCGGCGCCCTGGCATCATGCCTGATTTTACGCAGAGCCATCTCCGGTAACCGCTGGCCCAGCTGAATCGATGCGCCCGAAGCTGTGGCCCCTGAGGCGGAGCTTTTACCTCGCATGGTGTTCGTGGGACGTAGACCATCAAGCCATCGAGGCCTCCGCGTCGAAATGGGGGAGAAACGCGACAGTACAGTACTGAAATCTGGTTACAAACTCTTGATGTCGCAGAGACCGCCCTTTCACCGACGCCTGGGATGATCAACCCTTAGGTGGTGATGAGCTGGGGCAACTCAGGGAGATCATCGCGAACAGTCACACGCTCAACGAGGCGGTGTGAGATGGGTAGACTTGACGGCGAGCCCCGACTGGCGTATGGCTGTCACAAAAATGGTGAGCCACGTCAGCACATGGCGTGACAGGTGGAGTCGAAGTCGGCAGGCAGAAATGGTAGCTTTGGATGGCCGAAACTATTCGAGTCGAGATTGTAGCAAAGGAATGGTCGGTGATTGGAGGGCCGGTTGGGCGGCGGAAGGGGCGGGTTGGAGGGGGGCCTGAGAGTGCAGGGCTCCAGCTGCGTCATGTGAAGCAGGGCAGGAGCACCGGGGGGCCAGAATGGAGAGAGAGAGGAGGATGAAGGAGAGGTCGACGTCGGGAGGATGGGAGGGAGGTTCTTATGGCGACCTCAAAAGCGGCGACTTTTGAATTCAGGCGAGCTCGGATGTTCCTCCGCTAAGGCCTCTTTGGGGGTGCGGCTGCTCAATTGCAGAACCATCTCCTACGCCCTCTCACTCTCTCGAGTTACCCGACCTTTTTTGCAAGATCGCAGGCAAAAATGCCAGAAGTGGACCCCCTTGGTTGTGCCTTTGGGACGTGGAGGGCGGTGGCGGTCGTGGTCGCCCCTGCAGCTTCAAGCTCAAGAAGGCGTACAAATGGCTCTATGTCCCTCTTCTCGTCCCTCTCGCCCTTTTCGCAATTCGCTTTCTCGAGGCCCCTCCAATTTGTAAACCCGAGGCCATACTTTCATACGCGCTTCCAGCGAGCGAAAAGGTTAACCTAATCAGAACTTTCGCACACTCAAGTTCCCCAAATAGACCCTTAGCTGGAACCTAGCTGGGATTGTCTTGAACTATGCTTGCTTGGCGACCGCGACGTTTGGGAGTGCTGTTCTGGCTGTACAAGGCGGTTTGGTGGGAGTAGTTCGGGACGTTTACGTAATCCTGCTAGGGGAGCTGTATATGGGTAGCCTGCATGACTGTCCTTTCCGGCGTACCTGGATAGGGCTTAGGGGATGGTACGGGATATACTAAAGTTGACGAATATGTAGGTATGTAAAGTCTGGCTCAGCGGCTCGCCGACGCAGCATTGTTTAGCTTAAGGATTAAGCCTGAACGATCGTGGCTGAGTCGACCCGACTTCTAAACTGCGCCGGCCTTGCAATTCTCTCTATCTTGCTGCTTGAGAGAGCTAGGCTCAACACTTTACATTTTAGTAGAGACCCGTAGTCACCACTACCGCTCTTGCAGCTATTACAGACCAGAGGAATAATGGTTCCAACCCTTTCGCGATGTTGTTACGCCAGCTTCGCATTCAGGACTACACGGTTGGATGGGTCTGTGCCTTACCGGTCGAACTGGCCGCCGCAACGGTGATGCTAGACGAAAAGCATCAAAGCCTACCTCACGATGACAATGACCACAACTTGTACACTCTCGGCAGCATCGGCAAACACAATGTTGTTCTTGCCTGCCTACCTGCAGGCCAGACAGGCACCAACTCTGCAGCCGCCGTCGCGACGCGAATGCAATCGAGCTTCCCGTCTCTCCGCATAGGCTTGATGGTAGGTATTGGAGGCGGAGTACCAAGCGTGGAAGCAGACATACGACTCGGAGACGTCGTGATCAGCCAACCGCATGCAACATATGGAGGGGTGGTGCAGTACGACTTGGGAAAGACTGGAGCAGGTGGCCGACTCGCTCCGACAAGCTTCATCAACATGCCGCCGACAGTCCTTCTAAACGCGATATCGGAGCTACGATCAAACCGTTATCTGGGCCAAGATACTCTCTCTATGCATCTCTCCGCCTTCAAGGGGCTGGCAGAGTTTTCCCGCGACAGGGCAGGCTCAGATGTCCTGTATGAGGCGACCTACGATCACATTGGAGGGCCAACGTGTGATGGATGTGGACAAGACAAGACAAAGAAGAGAACTCCAAGGGCAAGTCAAGAGATGGTCATACACTATGGCACGATAGCATCTGGAAACCAGGTCATGAAAGACGGTATTACTAGGGACAGGCTGAGCGCCGAACTAGGCGGTGTCATTTGCTTCGAAATGGAAGCCGCGGGCCTCATGAACAGCTTCCCCTGCCTTGTCATCAGAGGTATTTGCGACTATGCCGACTCACATAAAAACAAGAAGTGGCAGCCTTATGCTGCTGCTGCCGCTGCTGCATGCGCTAAGGAAGTACTGTTACTCGTCCCTGCTACGGAAACATCCAAGCTACACATTGAAGACGAGACTACCAGACGGAATGAAGGTAAGTCTATACATTTAATACCTGCCTCCTCCTTCAATCAACCACTAGATCTTCAACATGTGTCTCAAAACATCACTAACAGAAGTGTAACGGTGTCCAGACGAGGCCACCCTAGCATTGCTACCTTCCGTTCCACATTCGGCCTTTTCATACAGTGAAAGGCAGCACGACCCCATTTGCCTTCCGGGGACAAGAGTTGACGTTCTCCAGCGAATAATGGCCTGGGTTGATGATAAATGTGATGAGAGGTGCATCTTCTGGTTGAACGGCATGGCTGGTACGGGGAAGTCCACTATTGCACGCACGATCGCCAATGAATGCTACAAAGCTGGACGACTTGGTGCAAGTTTCTTCTTTACTAGAGGCGCAGGAGATCTTGCTTCTTCGAGTAAGCTCTTCACAAGCCTTGCTAAGCAGCTGGCAGATAAGGAGCTCGAATTTCGCCGCTACGTCTGCGAGGCTGTCGTTAACAACACCAGTATCAGTCAAATGGGCTTGGAGTACCAGTGGAGACAGTTAATCCTTGAACCTCTTGCTAGGGTCAAAAGCGGTTCAGTCACTTCGCCGCTAGTTATTGTTATTGACGCCTTGGACGAGTGCAACAATAATGATGACATTCAATTAGTCCTTCAGCTTCTTGCCAATGCCAAGTCCCTGCACAATGTTCGACTCCGGATCTTTGTCACAAGCAGACCTGAAACATCAATTCGACATGAGATCAGTGAGATTCCGGAAGACTCGCATCAAGATTATATCCTCCACAATATAGCTCAGTCCATTGTTGATCATGATCTTTCAGTCTTCTTCAAGCACAATCTAGAGCTTGTTCAGCGCCACTACAGTCTTGCCTTGGGATGGCCTGGTGAAGAAAGCATCGAGCTTCTCGTTCAACGAGCTGGGGGACTGTTTATCTATGCTGCAACGGCGTGCCGTTTCATCCGTGAGGATGGACGACTTGCTGGTTCGCGGTTAACACGGCTTCTTCAGCATGACAACACTGCTCTACAACTGGAGAAGAAGCTCGACGAAATCTACATTACTGTGTTGACGCACTCAGTCCGTGCAGAATATAGCGAACAAGAGACTGAGGGCCTTTGCAGTAAGTTCCGCTACGTTGTTGGATCTCTCATCCTTTTATTCGACACATTGCCTGCTCTCAGCTTGGCTGAGCTTCTCCAAATGCCGAAGGAGAAAATTGATCAGACATTGACACACCTGCATTCTGTTTTGGACATCCCAAAACATCAAGACGGAAGAATACGGTTACTCCATCCTTCATTTCGGGACTTCCTCCTCGATGAGCGGAGATGCTTGCATCCTCAGTTCCGGATTGATGGAAGTCTAGCACATCAACACATATTTACGAATTGTCTCAAGGCAATGTCATCTCACCTGAGACGTGACATATGCGGCCTTAAATCACCGGGGGCTCTTGCCGCCAAGGTGGATAGAAGCGAGGTAGACCGGCACATTCCCCTCCACATTCAGTACGCGTGCCGATTCTGGGTCTATCACCTTCAACAGAGTAATATCAAAGCCTGCGACTGGCGCGCAATTCAGATCTTTCTCCAACACCATTTCCTTCATTGGCTTGAGGCTCTTGCCATGATAAGGTGCATATCGGATGGGATAAATATGGTAAGAATCCTGGATTCGATGGTTAGGGTAAGTTGTTCAAGCCAACTATGAACCAGTATTGCTCGCTGATCCACAAGCCTTAAGCCTCAAGTAAAAGCAACCTCGCTACCAAAACATCCGTATAGGGTGATATCGACCGTCCTATCAAAGCTCAAATTGCAAGAGAACCTGCCGTCGCAGATGGAACATGAAGCCGAGGCTTCTCCAGCTTTGCTGGCGTTTGTTCATGATGCACAGCGCTTCATTCTAAACAACGCATCAATCATTGGAGTAGCACCTCTACAAGTATATTGCTCTGCACTTTTATTCAGTCCGAAAGCGAGCATTGTTAGGCAGTTCTTTTGGGATCAAGTCCCAGCCTGGATCAAACGTAGTCCAGATGTTCAAGAAGAGTGGAATGCATCTTTGCAGACGCTCGAGGGGCACTCGAACTCTGTCAATGCCATCGCATTCTCGCCTGACGGCCAGCTGATCGCGTCGGCCTCTGACGACTGCACGGTCAGGCTCTGGGATGCGAAGACCGGCGCGGCGCGGCGCACGTTCGAGGGGCACTCAAAATGGGTCAATGCCGTCTCATTCTCGCCCGACAGCCAGCTGGTCGCGTCAGCCTCTCGCGATGGCACGGTCAGGCTCTGGGACGCGAAGACCGGCGCGGCGCGGCGCACGCTTGAAGGGCACTCGGATTCGGTCAAAGCCGTCACATTCTCGCCCGACGGCCAGCTGGTCGTGTCGGCCTCTGACGACGGCACGGTTAGGCTCTGGGACGCGAAGACCGGCGCGGCGCAGCGCACGTTCGAGGGGCACGCGAACTCGGTCAACGCCGTCGCATTCTCGTCCGACGGCCAGCTGGTCGCGTCGGCCTCTGACGACTGCACGGTCAGGCTCTGGGACGCGAAGGCTGGCACGGCACGGCGCATGTTCGAGGGGCACTCGAACTCGGTCTACGCCATCGCATTCTCACCCGACGGCCAGCTGGTCGCGTCGGCGTCTTTCGACCACACGGTCAGGCTCTGGGATGCAAAGACCGGAGCGGCGCGGCGCACATTCGAGGGGCACTCGAACTTGGTCAACGCCGTCGCATTCTCGCCCGACGGCCAGTTGGTCGTGTCGGCTTCTTTAGACCGCACGGTCAGGCTCTGGGACGCGAAGACCGGTGCGGCGCGGCGCACGTTCGAGGGGCACTCGGATTCGGTCAAAGCCGTCACATTCTCGCCCGACGGCCGGCTTGTCGTGTCGGCCTCTGGTGACAGCACGGTCAGGCTCTGGGACGCGAAGACCGGCGTGGTGCGGTGCACGTTCGAAGGGCACTCGAATTCGGTCAAAGCCGTCGCATTCTCGTCCGACGGCCAGCTGGTCGCGTCGGCCTCTTACGACGGCACGGTCAGGCTCTGGGACGCGAAGACCGGCGCGGCGCAGCGCACGTTCGAGGGGCAGTCGAACTGGGTCAAAGCCATCGCATTCTCGCCAGAGGGCCAGCTGGTCGCGTCGGCCTCTGACGACCGCACGGTCAGGCTCTGGGACGCGAAGACCGGCACGGC
>Ga0335075_10015991_pt1 | contig 11226 bp, 15 predicted proteins | sample Lox_Sample_24_FD_206723 | JGI IMG/M metagenome (GOLD analysis project Ga0335075, IMG submission 206723) | Soil microbial communities from Loxahatchee National Wildlife Refuge, Florida, United States - Lox_Sample_2.4 | ecosystem: Environmental > Terrestrial > Soil > Wetlands | place: USA... | reverse complement strand
GGAAACCTACTTCCGCTCTGATGCCTCCTTCGTACATCCCTTCTGCCGCGTTCCCAGCTTCTCAAAGCTCTCCATCCCGTTAGTCGGCGTGATAAATTCCCGCTGGGTCATCTGGATGATTTACCGCTGGTGTAAGATCCTAAGTCCGAGGATTAGCCTTGATGTTCATTCTGTTGGTGAGTACCGCATTTCTGATCCAATCTATGCTTTTCCGTTGTGCTACAAAAATATAACTTGGCTACTGATGGCGAATCCCGGGGGTTGAAGCACTTGACCAAACGCAACAAATCCTCTATATATCCATCTCTCAGATCTTCCATATCTTCTTCGTGCCCTTCTATGCGCCGAAAGTCAACCTCGTGAGTGTCGTGGGCTTGTCACATGATACCGAGAACAACAAGTACTATATTGAGAGCAAGCAGGACTTGTATCAATTTAATGAGCTTGTGAAATTTGTATGGCCTGGTGTAGCAACGGTTTTGCTGCTGTGGCAGTGGGTGAATACTCTTTTGTCAATTATAGGGGCGCTGTTGTTAGCGCCGATGACGTGGGTGGAGGAGAAGGCTGTGGAGAGGAAAATGCTATGATGGAGGCTTATAACTGCTTGGGAAGCTAGATTTACAGCAAAGATACAGTTCATTTGGGACAGAGCAGTAAGAGCAGATCTGACACAATTCGTATAACGCATTTACAGTAACAAGCCTTACGCCTCCATCACATATCAAATTGAAACCTACAATCCCCAATCCCAACAAACTAAACCCGTCCGACAACCGCATTAGCATCCCCGATGAGTGATAACCCTCCCTTCCTGCCATAGCAAGAATCAAATCTCGCGCAATCTAGCTCGCACAGCGAGTTCTTAGTCGCAAAAACAGAATAAGAGAAGAGCAAAGAAATTACAAAAGGTAAAAGAAACCTCAGAAGGAAGAAAATACCCATTCATATATGAGATTTATCTAATTCCACCCCATGAAACCACTTGATCACCAAGGTCACCCCAAGTGAGAAGAAAATCGCCCAGCAAGCAAGGTTTTTCTAGGAACATGGACGCCCGTCTGTCATCTATAGTATGTCTTGAAAGCATTAGACATACTCCTGAACTGAGTTTTTGAGAATAACAGGTGGTGTTGGGGCACATTTTGGGCACAGGCAGCACTAGAGGACTCCCTCATACTCTTAGGATTTAGTGCGATGAAAACTCACTCCCTTGGCGAGTTTTTGGATAATGAGGCCGACTGTTAAGTTAAACCTTGTGCGGTGTTCCGCGTATGATATCCCTATTTCTTTCAGTGTGTCACTGTTACAGACCGTTTCTATCGCCTTCTTGTGTTACAAGTTGTTAACGGCATACTGGAATCGCAAGATATAGACACATATAGGCATAGAAGGTTGTATCTTCTCGGCGCATTTACATCGTTTGAATTGTTTGAGTCCGCTTTTTGACTGCGAGGTTCACACTCTCTATGGTATAAAATCCCTCCTCGTTCCCAACTTCTCGATCCACAAACACGAACAAGTCACGTGCGTTCACCCCCTATCACACACCCCACTCAAAGCATTCAGTGCACCCCACACAAACTATACAGACCACCCAATACAACTCTCAAAGGCCCTCAGCGCACTTCAAAATGAGCTCTCAAACCTACACGGGTCCTGTCATCTTCAAAGAATCCGAATACCGCGCCCTCAGCGAAGCCCTCCCCAGACTCTACCGCCGACTCTGCCGAGAGCTCTTCCGGCCGGCGCACGAGCTCAACCGCGTGGCATGGCTCGCCGAATTCACCGCCTTCAAGAGCGTCATCGCACTTAGCATGTGCACTCTCCGAGACGACGACATGGCCCGCGTCAACAATTGCCAATTCACTCTTTCTCCACTGGCGACGTATCATGAGGTCACTACGCGCTTGTACCGCGAGCTCGAGGAGTATTTCTTTGGGGTGGGAGAGAGCTTGAGCTGGGTGAAGGTTGTGGCCAATGCAGCGGAGCTGAGGGAGGCGAGGGAGGAGGTGGGGAAGGCGTGGAAGAGGGATTTGAGGGCCGGGGCGTTGGCTGGGCTGGGTCGTGGTCGTGGTTGTGGTCATGCAGCTTGAGTCTTCGGTGGGGGTTCTGGGTCGGCGAATGTTTGCATTTCGGGGACAGATGCCTGTCCGGTCGGTAGAAAGAATTCGATAAGATTGCTGCTGATGTTATAAATGAAGATGTGTGAGTACCCTACGGTGGGCTGCTATGGTCTAGAAAGCCGCGGATGAGTCGGATGCGCTTTTGGGCATCAAAAACTGCAGGCAAAGGGATCGCAGGTAAGAATTCGATTATGTTAGCCATCACACAGATGACTTCTCACGGGCTCGGTTCGTGTTGTATGGTGGAAACAGCTTAGAAGAGGAAAGGTATTGAGGGTGAGCAGATCGGCGGAAGCCTAGAAAAGGTGTGGTAGAAGCTCTTTCCTAACCTTTCGTCATTTTAATTTCTTTCATAGCTTCACATGTTGCTTTAGGCTAATACCTGATCGAGGAGTCGATGGAACGGTCCGTAGGATAATCGTCATGAACGATACTGGGTCAAACATATTGTCTCTTTCCAATATGGACAGGCCCTATCTTGGGAACCTTTCAAGGGTATGCCGGCTAGCTTGGGTATGCTGAGATCGGTTATGTACTACATAGTTAGCAACTATTTAAAGATTGAAACGTCAAAGAAGTGTCGACAGCAAGATTCCTCTAGAAAGGTCGATGAACCCGGCATGGACCCTAAACGACACTAGTTTTTGTAACAACAGCAGAAAAACTCTCGAGAAATACACCTACCGAATTTATCTAATGATCTTAAGCCATTATGGGCCATTGGCAGCAGGAGTCCCTCAGCTGGATCGAATTCTTGGACAGCTGACTGCTCAGTCAGTTTCCTGTCGGCCTCTTTGCCACTAAGCCTATGTCTGAGAGAGGAAATTTCTAGGAAGAGCTGTGAAGGGAGGTTTATACATGCCCGCTTCGGCGCTAGGGGGACGCTTGTCGGATGGGAAAGGAGTATTTAAGGAGCGAATCGGGGTGAATTGCCTTGGTTACCTTCTTATTAGCATGTTCCATGATTCGAAATTGATTTAACCCTTTAGATATGGGTCCCCAGAAGGGCCAATGATAAAACAATACATTGTGAATGGTATCTACACACGTCTATTGCCATGCCATGCCGGTCCAGTCCATTTCCGTTGCCAGAATTTCCACTACGTCTCAGAATGCTTAACCAAATGCCTTATTCATAGCCTGATGCGCCAGTTCTACTCCCAAAAATGTTGCTGCATTCGCTGGCACCGCTCTCGCAATCGCAGGTGTAAATCCGGGGAAGAAAGCTTTTATGCCTCCTTTGGAGTACACGCTTTTAATGATACCGCCTATAGTCGGCGTTCCATCCATTGATTGTAGTCGACTCTTTACCGTATCCACGGGATATACCGTAACCCACATGGCCACTCCAGCTGCGCCCCCCGCGCATGTGACAGCCGTGAGGCTCAAAGTCCCACTCGGCTTCCCAGTCGCTGGATCGACAGGCGTCAACCGCCGCTTGATATACTCATATGTAGCGAAATACGCCGCGCTCCCCGGACCGTCTCTCGCCAGTGTGGCCGCACTCCCTCTAAACACAGACCGCACACCGCCCTCCTTGTAAAGCTGCCTAACAACGTCCAGGCCCCCCGAATACTTCGGCTTCTCCCCTGGCGCGAGTTGTTTCTGGCCCTGGATCTGCAAAAGCACCTTCACCCGCTCAAAAGGCGCTGTAATAGCCGTCATCGGAATTGCAGAGAAGAACCCCGCCGCTGACGCCTGCGCAATGGACAATCTTCCATCATGCACAGTCGAGAACCGATGCACGAGGTTCTTGCCGACGTCATAGCCCCAAAAACTCACCGCAACTATGCACATATCAGCATCAGCTCGAATCCACAAAACAAATTAAGCCCATTGATACCACCCAGGCTCCCCATCCCCTCATCGCCTCCAAGCAGAACAAGCAAAAGCAAAAGCAAAAGCGCGCACTCACACATAGGCGTAACCCCCACCAACGGCGCACTAACCCCCGCATACAACCCCCTCCGTAACCCATCCCTCGCAATGCTCTTCCGCAGACAATCCAGCGCCGAACTATACACGCCCTTCTCCGCCGTCTGCAGCCTCACTTTCACCAAGTCGAACGGATGCCCGACGATGACGGCGCAAACGCCGCCAAAACCGCCTGCGGCGAGAGACCGTAGGCCCGCGAAGCTCTTCGCAGCCGCGAGCTGAGCGTCGGCTTTTAGCTCGACCTTCGTCTCCGGCACATGGGGTAATTTGTCCGCGATCGCGGCAGGTAGGGTTTCCGCTACTGTACGATTGATCGTTACGGCCGGGGAGGGCGACGGTGAGGACATTTGCCAGGCGGCTTGGTGCTGTCCACTTGTACGCAGATCTGCGAAAAGGGGAAAGAGGAACTCAAATAAAGTCGAGCTGAAATGGAGAGGGGAGATTATAAGAGCAATTGAGAGCTGGTCTGATGCTCAGGAATAGTTGAGAAATAAAAAATGCGAGGTCGGGCTTAGACCGAGGGGTGTATATGGTTCCTGCGGCCGCCACTTTTGCCGAGGCTAGATGGTTGGGCGCCTCTCCGTGTGGCCGGACGATTTCGGCAGAGTCGAAAAAATCTGGGGTGGGACTTGGATAGCGGCCCAACGAATATGCAGTTGATGTACTGTAGTGCAAAAAGGTTAAATTTAATGCGGCACCTTAGGTGCATCTTTTGTATGCTTGTAGTCGTATCTTATTCTATTTCCACAAACGCCATGCCATGAAGCCGTATCTTACATCCAAGGCGTCTTTCTCGTCAGCTAAATCTAGTGGAAGTTAATGGTGATCTGCTGTTCCCACCACACCAGCATTTTAGATCGCCTTCCATTTCGACTTGAAGCACCACATCCATCCCGTGACCCAACAAATAAGCTCTCGTCCTTTCCCGTACGTCCTCCAGGTCTGAGCCCCTTGTTGCAATGATATGCATGACCCCCAAGACTCCTTCACTTTCCTTCTCAGAAACCTTGTCCGCCATCCAGAATCGTGGTACAGTGTAGCTTGCTACACCTCTCAAATCACTAACTCCGGCCAGCGTGTTGCGAAGCTGATACTCGGTATCATCGGGCACTGTAAGAAGCAGCTTCTGTGCACTGCTGCTCACTAGAGGAATGGATGACATGAATATGAGAATCGCAATTATACATGAAGCGAGCGGATCCCAGCCAGACCATCCAACGTACTGTATCAAAAGTGTTGATACTATGACTGCGGCACTGCCCATAGTATCGGCAAGTACGTGTAGAAATATGCCTCTCATATTCTCATTTTCATGAGAATGACTGGTGTGGCCGTGAGAGTGTGAAGATGCCGCCAGTGTTGTCGTGATCGCGTGATCGTGATCATGGTCGCAGGCTTCTCCTTTGGGGTTGTGTCCATGGGAATGGCAGTGGTCGTGTCCGCCATGTGAATGGTCATGGCCATGGTGATGATGGCCAAAACACGCCATGCCTACCAAATTGACTGCCAGCCCAAGAGAACTTACAATCAGTAGCTCTGTTAGCCTCTTGGTCTCTTGCCCCTCCGCAAGGCGCTCCACCGCTTCTATGAGGATCTCGATACTGATGAGCCTAATGATATGATTAGCTTGGCCAGCCAGCCATGCAGACAAATGCTCACATGAGGAAAACACCATTCCCGAATCCTGATAGACTTTCTATTTTCCCAAAGCCATACGGGAACCGCTCGCTTGATGGCCATTTACTCGATATAGCAGCGAACAGACCAAGCGCTAATGCTAAACAATCAAACAACATATGTATGCTGTCACTTAAAAGGCCCAAGGAATCTGTAAGGAAGCCATAAAATGCCTGGATTACCATGAAGAAGAAGTTTAGGCTGCCACAGTGTCAGCGGAGCTTCTTCGGAATAGAAACTGTTGAACGCACCTCATGAAATAAAATATTCGCCTCGAGTCCTTCTCTTTCAGCACGGAATGAAGCAGAGTCCATCTCTCGGTGTATTGCAGCAATGTACGCGTAAATCTTGACCGCTTCTCGGCCGAACTGCGGGAATGGCCATGAGATGCGTGGTCGTGATGCGTATGGTCATGGTGGGAATGATCGTGATTTGCATGATCATTATGGGGGTGGCTTGTCACCGCCTGACCATCTTCGTACCCGTAGGGCTGCGAATAAGTAGGAGGAAGATCATCTGGACGCTGTTCTGCATAAACTCCGCTAGTTGTTAAGCTATTGTTTTGTATTTGTGGAGTTACGTCAGTGATTGTTCGGGACTGTTCGAAATTTTGGGCTCGCTCTTGATTGTTTTCATGATTGTAAAAGGACTCGGAGTGAGCATGAGAATGCAAGCTGCCGTTCGATCGCTCTTGTCGCAACGCTCTAGAGGTATTCGCAGTCTTCTGTCCTCCCGGGCCAAGCTTGCTTGGCGAGAAAGATGGTGTATGCGAATGGGAGTGTACATGACTATGGCCATGGCTATGCGGCATAGCAGACACAGGGAGCGCATAAGTTGAGGCCATGATGCGCTCGCCGACTTGCGTCAGATCAAGCCAGAAACTTGTCCGAAGATCCACGCATGTAGCCTGCTGGAGGGGTTCTCGATATGCTTACGTCCTCACAGACAGATTAGCCTGACGCTGATTGCGATAAATAGAGGGTCAATGGCAGTTCATGCCTATTTGTAATGCTTTATGTTGTTGCTCGGGGAGAGTGGTGTTGTCGCCGTCGTCGTCAACGGCGGTAGTCGTCGGGGAGATCCGTGGGTGATAGACGCTGGTGATGCTCATTAGGGCAGTTGATTGTGATGTTTCCCCTGGAGCAAAGAACCTGTGCATTTGTTAGGCATGCTGATTGGTGGGCACTTCGTCATTTCCCCATGCACGACCAAGGGTCAGGTCCCACCAAAAGGCCGCAGTGGCTCAATTCCTTGTTTGCTATTCAGGGCGGTCGATGCCGGCAGTACCATATCGAAACATCGTCGGGTCCAGCACTACGAGGTCCCTATATTATATGACCCTTCTTCAAGTCGCAGTTCTTCTGTTTCGCTATTTCAATGTAAATTTTTAAGGAATTACTGTATTGCTTCGCTATTTCCAAGCCCACACGGAAGCATGATGTAATTGCGGACACGTCTCCTGTTTGATCTAACCATCATGCTCGACACACTCCTCACTTTAACTTTACTGGCTTCTACCACCTTCACTGTACTATTACTATGTGTGCCGTCGCGCTATACACGGCATTCGCCGCTTAGGAGTACTGGCAGTTCCGAAGATGCTTCGACACATGAGCCCAAGGTCTCTGTCCAAGTGCTGGTCCTCGGAGATATTGGGCGAAGTCCTCGAATGCAGTATCATGCAATGAGCATAGCAAAGCACGGGGGCCGAGTCGATGTTGTAGGCTATGCCGGTAGTGTCCGTTTCTTTGTGCGATTGAATACCACTAATTGCTTCCTAGAATCCGCTCCGCATCCTGGCTTGGTTGGCAATCCTTTGATATCAGTGGTGCCTCTATCACCTCCACCAGACATACTTCGAACGTTACAAGCCAAGGGCATTCCATTCATAGTATTGGGGCCTATCAAAGTTATATGGCAGATATGGACCCTCTTCCAAGTCCTTGGCTACCGAACAAGACCAGCGAGGTGGCTGCTTGTCCAAGTTGGTCTAACCTCCTGACTTTCGTACACCACTAATAATACCCAGAACCCACCATCAATACCAACTCTTCTCATTTCTCATATAATATGCTTCCTCCGCAATACGCATCTTATTATCGATTGGCACAACTACGGCTGGACGATATTGGCTGGCACGCGGGGGGCCTCGCATCCGTTTGTCCGTATCTCCAAAGCATATGAGTCCATTCTAGGCCGTTGGGCACCCACGTTATCATTTACAGTCACCAAAGCGATGGCTCGTCAGCTCCAGTCTCCTCCATATTCCATACGTTCTCCTATTTTTACCCTCCACGACCGCCCAGCAGCAGTATTCAAACCAATAATAAAGTCCCCAGAGCGCCTCCTTTTCCTTTCTCGTCTCGAGGAAACTAAACCATACACAGAGCAAATTATGGCATGCAAAATGCGCATCCTTGTGAGCAGCACATCATGGACGCCAGATGAAGACTTCCGGCTTCTTCTTGATGCACTAGTATCCTACTCGACAGCCAAATCGACATTGCCATCCCTACCACCTATCCTTGCGATCATAACCGGGAAAGGCCCTCAAAAACAGTACTACTTAGACCGCATCGCCGAGCTTGAAAGCACGAAGCAATTGACGGGCATCACCATCAAAACAGCCTGGCTCTCTACATCCGACTACGCTCTCCTCCTCGGAAGCGCCGACCTTGGCGTTTGTTTGCACAAATCCTCCTCGGGCGTAGACCTTCCTATGAAAGTAGTCGACATGTTTGGCGCCGGCCTCCCCGTAGTAGGCTACTCGAACTATGAGAGCTGGCCAGAGTTAGTCACAGAAGGAGTCAACGGTCGAGGGTTCGTAACGAGCGAGGAACTGAAAACCATCCTAGTGGAACTGTTTGATAATGATCCAAAGACTAAGACGAAGGCTTGGAAACCTTCCGCAGCCTTAGAAATTCTGCGATTTGGCGCGTTGGAGGAGGGCAGGAGAAGGTGGGACGATGAGTGGGATGGTGTTGCGGGTAGAGTGTTGGGATTGTGTGATTAATGTCACGGGATAGAAATAAAGATAGAGATGATTAACGGTCGAGTGAATACACAATCATTCAGAAAACAGTTAAGGGCGCGAACATGACCATCAGCTAAAGACGTATTGGGTAGTGAAGCAAGCATAAAGCACGAAGAAAAAAAATACAGCATCAAGCATTTATCTAACGTGAAATAAATATTCGACGTGAAATAAATATCCGCTGCGAATATCGACACGCCAGCCAGTCAGGAGACTTAAGTCTTACAATAAACCCCGGAGAGTGTCCTTCATAGAGACGGCCGGCAATGAACGGATTGAAGCTCTGCAACTACGATTTGAGAAACCTTCATGGAGACGACTGGCAATGAATGGATTAAGGTTCTGCAACTGCGATTTAAGAAACGTTCGGATTAGGGACATTGAACAGCTTCCAGCCTAAATACAGTCAGATGCTGCTAAGATAGTGCAATGTCTTGTTGTCATTAAATATAACACTTCATATGTAACTAGTTGTAACGCGAATATATGTTAAAAGGAGCGGTAATTTGGAAACCTTGAGAACCCATCCTTACCTTCCCAGACGCCTTTGCTTGCCAAGCCAAGCAAAGCTAAATACAATCATGTATGCTATGCCCATGAATTATCCTCGGACCCCTTATTACAAAGTCTCCGCCGTGCCCCGAATCCCCGACCGTCCAAATTAGCCTTTCTCACTCTCCCCTTTCCTCCACACCACTTCCACGTCCTAGCACCCGCTCACTCCCTCTCCCCGCCCAACCCATCCGCTCACAAGCGCACCACCTACTCCTCCCCCAAACTCTCCCTCACACACTTCCTCGTCCGCCGCCGAAACTCCTTCTGCTCCTTGCTCCCCTCCCTCTTCTCCTCCCTCCACAGCCGCGCAGCCTCCACATTCGCAGGACTCTCATCGTTCGGGCTATGCAACAGGCTAATCACACTCAGCAGGATCGTTTCCGGCGTCTGCACGGGGCTCCAGCGCTCGGCTGCGCTCTCGTACCCGTACTTGTCGTCCTCCGGCGGGTGCAGGATCGAAATGCAGACGAGCCCCGAGGGATACACGTTGGGGTGAAACGGCACGGGCGCGCGGAAGGTCATGGTGGGTGGGTAGAGGGGGTAGGTGGGGGGGAAGGAGAGGCGGGCGGAGAAGTTGGCGCCTGGGTGCGTTAGCTGTGACTTTCTTGATATATGGAGGGGGATTTGAGGCGGCGCATAGTCGCCGTATACGCTGTAAAAGGTAGGGCAGAGAGCGCGCATAAACGTACCGCCGTAATACCGACAATCGTCACTAATCATAAGCATGACCTCCCACTCAAAGACATTGTCGTCCACCAGACCGCACGAGATGCCAGGTAGGTCTTTCGCTTGCTGCATCTGCTTTAACTGCCGCGCGAGCAGTCCTGCTGCACCTGCTGAGGGCGAGACTGTGGGCGCGAGCGAGTTGCTTTGTGAAGAGGGTGTGCCGCGCTGGGGCGTGTGTGCGGCGTGGGAGGACATTGTTGGCGGCATTGGGGCTGGTGTCGAGGAGATAGTTGTAGGTAGGTGTAGATTTGAAAAGACAGTGAGAGTGGTCTCAGTGTAGAATATGTTCGGCTTGGGTGCTATGAGGGGAGAAGGTCAGTGAGTTGCGTGGGAGGATTTGAGCTGAGGGGAGTACTTACGAACTAGTTATAGTCTTTGTTCAGATGCGCTGAACAAGTCTTTAGGAGCCCAAAGTGCTCGGCCTATGTACAAGTAATCGATTTGAACGGGGTGTATATCGTCAAAAGATCCAGAATGGGATTGACGTCTCATGCTCTCAGGACGAGGTGGTTTGGCGTGACGAGGGAGTGACTTTGGCGGGGTTAGTTCCGCTTCTCGGAGGGGCGAGAGAGTTGGCCTATTGCATCTGCGTATCCACCCCCTTACATGAATGATTTGAGATGAGTAGTCATGCTATTTTTTCCCCAAGGGAATTCTAACATGGGACTGGGGCAATTTATTGTTTGGCTATTTGAGTTGTATTGAACGGAATTTCTTGTAGAGGGCTAAACTTCAGCCGAGGATCTCGATTGCTTCTTTTGCATTTTTTTCGTATTTGATGATCTAGAAGTCCCTCCTTCATTATGGGACTTTTTATTATATCCCCATCGTCCTTTGAACCATGTAATCTTACCTTTTCCCGCCTCTAGATTATGAACGGGGATATCAAAGCCCGAAGTAAGCAACCATAAGGATCATCAAGGCCTCGCCGAACCGGAGAGGCAAAGAATTGAGACCAACGGAAGATGAAGTACTCTGTGTTGTGTTAGCCGTGGAAGTTGCTGCACTGCTTCCGGTCTGTGCCTTATCCGGCAGGGATGATGGTTATCTTAACTCCGGTCAAATTGTATTTACAGTAGGTACCGCACCAGGCAATCATTTCCTGGTACCTACAGATACGCTATGTTCAATGCTCAATTTCACCACTAAATAATTCTTATACTAAGATCGGCACCT
>Ga0335075_10015990_pt1 | contig 11226 bp, 9 predicted proteins | sample Lox_Sample_24_FD_206723 | JGI IMG/M metagenome (GOLD analysis project Ga0335075, IMG submission 206723) | Soil microbial communities from Loxahatchee National Wildlife Refuge, Florida, United States - Lox_Sample_2.4 | ecosystem: Environmental > Terrestrial > Soil > Wetlands | place: USA: Florida... | reverse complement strand
GGATGACGCGGCGGTTCGGAATCGGGGTAAGAAGAGACGAAAGGAGCGCATCGGGATGGCTGTGACGGCTGGCCCGGCAATCGAATGGGCGCGTGCTGCGCCGGACGCCGGCAAAGCCGTGCGCATGGCTGGCTTCCATGGCTGACGGCTCGCGCCTCGTCGGCGGCGCGCCGCTCGGCGTGCTGACGCTCCCCAACGCCATCACCTTTGCGCGCCTCTGCACGGTGCCGCTCGTCGTCTGGCTGGTGATGCGCCGGGATCTCGGCGCCGCCTTCTGGCTGTTCCTGGCCGCCGGGGCAAGCGACGCGATCGACGGCTGGCTTGCCCGCCGCGGCCGGGCGAGCACGGTCGGCGCGGTGCTCGATCCGATGACCGACAAGGCTTTGCTGGTCAGCATCTATGTCAGCTTGGCCGCCATCGGCGTGCTGCCGGCCTGGATCGCCATCCTGGTGGTGTTCCGTGATTTGCTGATCGTGGGTGGCGTGCTGCTGCTCACGGTCGCCGGACAGCCGGTCGCGATCCGCCCGCTCTTCGTCTCCAGGGTGAACACGGCGCTGCAGATCGCGCTGGCGGCGGTCTCGCTGCTGTTCGCCGCCATCGGCGTTCCGGTGCGGCCGATCCTGGTGCCGCTGCTCTGGCTGGTTGCCGCAAGCACGCTCGGTTCAGGCGCCGCCTATGTGCGGCTCGCGGCGCGGCCGCGATGAATCCGCCGGGATATGCGAGGCCGGCGGGACCGGCGCGGGCAGGGCCGACCGGGCCGCCCGAGCGCTCGGAGCCGACGCTGCCGCCGGTCCTGCCGCCGTCTCCGGACGAGCCGGGTGCCACCCGCCTGCAGCGCTTTGCGCTGGTCGCCGGGGTCGGGCTTGCCATCTGGCTCGCGCTCTCGCTTTTTTCCTCGATCCTGCTGCCTTTCGTGGCCGCCGCCGGCATCGCCTATTTCCTGGATCCGGTCGCCTTCCAGCTCACAAGGCTCGGCGTGCCGCGCCCGGTCGCCGCGCTCATCCTCATCATCGGGCTGATCGCCTTCGGGCTGTTGGTTCTGCTGCTGATCTATCCGCTGATCGGCCAGCAGATCGGCCTCCTGGTCGCCCACCTGCCCGATTATGTGCTGGCGCTCAGCCACTTCGCGCAGAACATCGTGGCCGAGCTCCGGGCGAGCCTTGGCCCCGCCTACGTCAACGGCAAGCTGCAGGACCTGATCACGAGCCAGGGCGGGGCGATCCTGAGCTTCGTGGCGCAGGCGCTGACACGCCTGATCACCGGCGGCGTGGCGCTTTTCAACGTGCTCGAGCTGGCCGTGGTGACGCCGGTGGTCGCCTTCTATCTGCTGCGCGACTGGCCGAAAGTGGTGGCGCGCCTCGATGCCTGGCTGCCGCGGCGCTATGCCACGGTGCTCCGCGCGCAAGCCCGGGAGGTCGATCGGATCCTCTCGGCCTGGCTGCGCGGCCAGCTCCTCTGCTGCCTGTTCCTCGCCCTCTTCTATGCCGCCGGCCTCAGCATCGTCGGGCTCGATCTTGGGCTGATCATCGGGCTCGCGGCGGGTGCGCTTTCCTTCATCCCCTATGTCGGCACCATTACTGGTGCCACGATCTCGCTGGCACTCGGGCTCGCGCAATTTCCGCTCTGGTCCGGATTGATCCGGGTCGGTGCGGTGTTCATCGTCGGCAACCTCTTCGAATCCTACGTGATCTATCCGCGCTTCCTCGGCGATCGCGTGAAGCTGCATGCGGTCTGGGTGATCTTCGCGCTGTTCGCGGGCGGTGCAGCCTTCGGCTTCCTGGGCGTTCTGCTCGCCGTGCCGATGGCGGCGGTGCTCGGGGTGGTCGCGCGCTTCTGGCTGCGCCGCTATCTCGGAAGCCCGCTCTACCTCGATCCGCCCGAGGCGAGGGGGGAATGAGCGCGGTGCGCCAGCTCGCCCTGCCGTTCGTCGAGGCGCCCGAGTTCTCCGGTTGCGATTTCATCGATTCGCCGGGCAGCGCGGAGGCCCGCGCATGGCTTGCCCGTCCGGCCGGATGGCCGGGGGCGCGGCTTGCGCTCTGGGGCGAGAGCGGGGTCGGCAAGTCGCACCTCCTGCATGTCTGGGCGCGCCAGGCCGGCGCGACCGTGCTCTCCGCTGCGGCGCCCGATCAGCCGGGTGTGCCGGCCGCTCCGCTCGCGCTCGACGACGCAGACCTTGTGGCTGATGATGCCCGGCTCCTGCATCTTCTGAATGCTGCCGCAGAAGCGCGCGTTGTCGTGCTGCTGGTCGGCCGTGCGCCGCCTTCGCGCTGGCCCGTCCGGCTGCCCGATCTCGCGAGCCGCCTGGCCGCGACCGCCTCGGTCGAGGTTCGCCCGCCCGATCAGGCCTTGCTCGCGGTGTTGTTCGCGCGGCTGCTCTCCGTCCGCCAGCTTGTGCTCGCGCCGGCCCTCGAAGCCTGGCTGCTGGCGCGGCTGCCGCGCCATCCGGGGGCGCTCGTCGAGGCGGCGGCCCGGCTCGATCGGGCGGGGCTCGCGAGCGGGCGTGCCGTGGGGCGGAGGCTTGCGGTGCAGGCGCTCGGGCCGCTCATGGATGCCGAGGCCGCCGAAGATGACGGATCAGGGTCAGCCTCGCCGCCTGCCAGCGAACTCCTGTAGAATTGTCGCCATGAGCACCCAGCGTCTCGAGGCGGCCGAGGTCCTCGCCGCACCGCTGCCGGTGATTGCTCCGGACGATCCGGAGCGATTTATCAACCGCGAGCTCTCCTGGCTCGATTTCAACCGTCGCGTCGTCGAGGAGGCGGAGAACCGCCGCCATCCGCTGCTCGAGCGGCTGCGCTTCGTCTCGATCAGCGCCTCCAATCTCGACGAGTTCTTCTCGGTGCGGGTCGCCGGGCTGATCGGGCAGGCCAAGGCCGGCGTGATGCACACCTCGCCCGACGGGCTCACCGCGCCGCAGCAGCTCGTCGAGATCGGCCGCCGCGCGCGGGCGCTGATGCTCGAGCAGAGCCGCGTCTGGTCAGAGCTGCGCGCCGAGCTCGAAACCGCGGGCCTCACCGTCTGCGCCGCGGCGCAGATTTCGCCGGACGAGCATTCCTGGCTCGAGCACTGGTTCATGGAGCGGGTGTTCGCGGTGCTCACACCGCTCGCCATCGATCCCGCGCATCCGTTCCCGTTCATTCCGAACAAGGGGCTCGTGCTGGCCCTCCGTCTGGTGCGCGAGTCCGACCAGCACGGCATGCGCGCGCTGATACCGATGCCCGCGCAGATCGAGCGCTTCGTCCGGCTGCCCGGCCCGAAGGGCGAGCCGATCCGCTTCGTCATGCTCGAGGCGCTGATCGATCTCTTTCTGGATCGGTTGTTTCCGGGTTTCCGCCGGGTCGGCAGCGGCCTCTTCCGGCTGATCAGGGATACCGACGTCGAATTCGAGGAAGAGGCGGAGGATCTCGTGCGCTCCTATGAAACGGCGCTCAAGCGCCGGCGCCGCGGGGTCGCGATCCATCTTTCCGTGGCTGCATCGATGCCCGAGGATCTGCGGACCCTGGTGACGGAGGAGCTCGGCGTGACGGAAGACGAGGTGTTCGTCGCTCCCGGCCTCATCGGGCTCGCCGACCTGCAAACGCTGATCGTCGACGACCGGCCCGACCTGCAATTTCCTGCCTTCACGCCGCGGTTCCCCGAGCGCATCCGCGATTTCGGCGGCGATTGCTTCGCCGCCATCCGCGCCAAGGACATCATCGTCCATCACCCGTTCGAAAGCTTCGATGTCGTCGTGCAGTTCCTGCGTCAGGCGGCGGCGGATCCGAGCGTGGTCGCGGTCAAGCAGACGCTCTACCGCACCACGCACGACAGCCCGATCGTCAAGGCCCTGGTCGAGGCCGCAGAGGCCGGCAAGTCGGTCACCGCGGTGGTCGAATTGCGGGCGCGTTTCGACGAAGAGGTGAACATCCGCCTGGCCCGCAGCCTGGAAGCGGCGGGCGGGCAGGTCGTGTACGGCCTGCGCGACCTGAAGACCCACGCCAAGCTTTCGCTGGTGGTCCGCCGCGAAGGCGGCGGCATGCGCGCCTACGCGCATTTCGGCACCGGCAACTATCACCCGATCACCGCGCGCATCTATACGGACCTGAGCTTCTTCACCTGCGAGCCGGCCCTGACGCGCGACGCCGCCCGGCTCTTCAACTACATGACCGGCTACGCGCGCCCCGAGCGGATGGAGGCGCTGGTCTTTTCGCCGCTGACCATACGTTCCACACTCGAAACTTTGATCGCGCGCGAGATCGGCTTCGCCGCGGAGGGCAAGCCGGCCGGCATCTGGCTCAAGATGAACAGCCTCGTCGACGATCGGCTGATCGATCGCCTCTACGCCGCCTCCGCCGCCGGGGTGAAGGTGATGGCGGTGGTGCGTGGCATCTGCTGCCTCCGGCCCGGCGTGCCGGGCCTCTCCGAGAACATCCGCGTGAAATCGATCGTCGGCCGCTTCCTCGAGCACGCCCGCATCACGGTGTTCGGCAACGGCCACGCGCTGCCCTCGCGCAAGGCGCTGGTGTTCATCAGTAGCGCCGACTGGATGACCCGCAACATGGAGTGGCGTATCGAATCGATGGTGCCGATCCATAACCCGACCGTGCATGCCCAGGTGCTCGACCAGATCATGGTGGTCAATCTCCGGGATACCATGCAGTCGTGGGAGCTTGGTGCCGACGCGGAGTGGCGGCGGCTCGAGCCGGGGCGCCGGCCGGTCTCCGCGCACGAGTATTTCATGACCAATCCCTCGCTTTCCGGGCGCGGCTCGGCTCTGCATGGCCCGATCGCCACCGCCCCGCCGATCGCGATCCGCCGGCCCGACCGGGTGAGCCAGGACTAGGATATGCGCAATGGGCCGCCTGCTGCTGCAGCTGCACGCCCGGCGGTGGTCGACTTGGGATCGAATTCGGTGCGCCTCGTTGTTTTCGACGGTCTCGGCCGCAATCCGAGGCCGATCATCAACGAACGCGCGACGCCCCGACTCGCGCGCGGGATCGAGGCAAGCGGCCGACTCGATGACGGCGCAATGGAGCAAACGCGCACGGTGCTGCACCGCTATCGGTGCATCGTCGAGGCGATGCACGCCGAGCCGTTCGAGGTGCTGGGAACTTCGGCGGTACGCGAGGCGGCGAACGGCGCGGAGTTCATCGCAGCCCTCGAGCGCCGCATGCCCGGTGTGGCGATCCGCATTCTTTCCGGCGAGGAGGAAGCGGAGCTGTCGGCCGAGGGCGTGCTGTGCGGCATCCCGACGGCAGACGGCGTGCTCGCCGATGTCGGCGGCGGATCGCTCGAACTCGTGCGTCTCGATCGTGGCCGCGCCGGCGCCGCGGCAACCCTACCGCTCGGCGTCATCCGGCTCGCCGAGCGCGCACGCGGCGACACGGTGCGTGCGCGCGCCATCGTCGAGGCCGAGCTCGCCGCTGTGCCCTGGCTTGCCGACGGCGGCGGGCGCGACCTCTACCTGGTCGGCGGTACCTTCCGGGCGCTGGCGCGCATCCATATCGCGCAGACGAGCTATCCGCTCGCCATCGTCCATCACTACACGCTCGGTCGCGAGGAGGCGCGCGATCTTACCGCCGTGATCGCCGGCGCCTCCGAGCGCGTGCTCGAACGGCTGCCCGGGCTGCCGCGGCGGCGGATCGAGGATCTGCCGTTCGCGGCGGTGACGCTCAGGCGCCTCTTGCGCGCAACCGGCGCACGCCGCGTCGTGTTCTCGGGCAACGGCCTCCGCGAAGGCTGGTTCATGCGCCATGTCGCGGCGGCGGAACGTGCGCTCGATCCGCTGCTCGCGGCCGCCCGCGAGTACGGCGAGCGGCTTGGCCGCGACCCCGCGCTCCCGCCGGCGCTGATTGCCTGGACGGCACCGCTTTTTCCGGCGGAAACGCCGGCCGCGGCGCGCCTGCGCGAGGCGGCCTGCTGGCTGAGCGATATCGGCAGCCGCGATCATCCCGAGTACCGCGCCGAGCAGACGGTACTGCGTGTGCTGCGCCAGCCGGGCATCGGGCTGGATCACCACGCGCGCGCCTTCCTCGCCCTTGTGGTGGCGCTGCGCTACGAGGCAGACCGCAGTGCGGCGTTTCTTGCGCCGGTGCGCACGCTGCTTGATCTGGCATCGGCGAATCGCGCCGAGGCCCTCGGCACCGCGCTCCGGCTGGCCTACACGCTCTCTGCCGGCACTCCGCGCCTGCTCGTCGAAACGAGCCTGGCACTCTGCGATTCGCGCATCGTGCTCGGCCTCTCCGAGGGTGCCGGCGTCTACGCCGGGGACGGAGTCATGCGCCGGCTCGACCGCCTGGCGCAGGTGACCGGCTTCGAGACAGCCACCGAGACCCTGGCCGACCATCGCGCCGCGTAGCTCGGATCTCGCCTCGGTGGTTAGGCTTGCTGGTTGGAAACCCTCCGAGCTCGGAAGGAAACCCGGATGCGTCTCTTCTCGGCTACGCTGGCAACCGAAACCAACACCTTTTCGCCCCTTCCGACCAGCCTCGCCGGCTACCGGGAATGCGTGTTCCTGCGCCCCGGCGAGCACCCCGAGGCCACGCCCCTGATGGGCACGGCGCCGCTTTGGGTGGCGCGGCGGGAGGCGCCGCGCGCGGGCTTTACGCTGGTCGAGGGAAGCTGCTTTGCCGCCAGCCCCGCCGGCCGCACCAACCGTGCCGATTACGAGTTCCTGCGCGATACCATTCTCTCCGAGCTCAGGGCCGCCGTGCCGCTCGAGGGCGTGCTGCTCGGGCTGCACGGAGCGATGGTTGCGCACGGCTACGACGACGTGGAAGGCGACATGATCGAGCGCGTGCGCGAGATCGTGGGCGAGGGGACGGTGATCGGCGTCGCGCTCGATCCGCACTGCCATCTCACGCTCAAGCGCGTGCGCAGTTCCGACATCATCGTGCTCTACAAGGAATTTCCGCACACCGACGTGGTCGAGCGGGCCGAGGACCTGCTCCGCCTCGTGCTGCGCACGATTCGCCGCGAGATCCATCCCGTGATGTCGCTCTACGATTGCCGCCAGATCGGCAGCTATCCGACGACGCTGCCGCTGATGCGCGGGTTCGTCGATCGGGTCAAGGCGCTCGAGGGCAGGAACAGCGTTCTCTCGGTCTCGATCGGCCACTGCTTTCCCTATGCGGACGTGGCCGAGCTTTCCGGCCGCGTGCTGGTGGTGGCGGACGGTGACAAAAAGGCGGCCGACCGCGTCGCAACCGAGATCGGCAGCGAATTCGTTGCCATGCGCGGCCGCACTCTGCCCGACTACGTCCCGGTGGACGCGGCAATAGATGCGGCGCTCGCCGCATCCGGTGCGCCGGTCGTGCTCGCCGAACCGGCGGATAATGCCGGCGGCGGTGCGCCCTCGGACAACACGACGATTCTCCGCCATCTGCTTGAGCGCGACCTGGAGCGCGTGGCGCTCGGTCCGTTGTGGGACCCGATCGCGGTGAAACTCTGCTTCGATGCCGGCGAGGGCGCGGTGCTTGCCCTCCGCTTCGGCGGCAAGACCGGCCCGGCTTCGGGATTGCCGATCGATGCCACGGTCGAGGTCGCGGCGCTCCGGCGCGACTGCCGGCAAAGCTTCGGCCCGACCGAGGTGCCGCTCGGCGACTGCGCGGCGATCCGCGTCGGCGGCGTCGAGATCGTGCTGATCGAGAAACGGACCCAGGCCCTCGGGCTCGAGCTCTTTTCGAATGTCGGAATCGATCCGCGCCGCCAGAAGATTCTTGCGGTGAAATCCACCAATCACTTCATGGCGGCATTCGGCCCGATCGCGCATCAGGTGCTCTATGTCGATTCCGACGGACCGCTCAGCCGCAACTACGCGCGGATCCCGTACACCAGGATCATGCGGCCGATCTGGCCGCTGGATGAGGAGACCTCCCCGGGCCTGATCCTCTGAGCCCGCAATCTCGGCCTTCTCCGACCGGCGGCGGCGTCCGCCTCAGCAATGTCCAAGGCCCTTGAGGTAGGCGCAAAACATGTCGGCCATGGCGTCGGCGTAGGCCTCGATCTCGGCCTGGGTTCGAGGGGTTTCCGAAAAATGCTTGCCCGCCTGGCGCAGCGTCGTGCTGATCAGCTCGCCGGCCAGGGCGCGGGCCGCATCCGAGGCCTCGGGCAGCGCTTCCCGCATGAAGACCTCGACGATGCGGGTTCCCGATCCCCGAGCCGCCTTCGCTTCGGGCGCCTCGCGATAGAGCGGGGCGGCGTCGTTGAGCGCCACCCGCATCGCAGCCTCGTCGCATTCTGAGCGGATGAAGGCGTGGACCAGTGTGCGCAGCCGCTCCAGCGGCGGTCGCTGGACGTCCTCGAGGATGCCGCGCAGCAGCGCGGTGGTCTGCCGCCACTCGTCGCTCTGGAGCCGGAACAGGATCGCCGCCTTGTTCGGGAAATATTGATACAGCGATCCGACGCTGACGCCGGCCTTCTCGGCCACCCGGGCGGTGGTGAAGCGCGGCGCGCCCTCCTTCGCCAGAACCTGAACGGCAGCGTCCAGAATCGCGGCGACGAGGTCGGTCGAGCGGGCCTGTTTCGGCTGCTTTCGCGAAGCAATCCGGGCACTTCGGCGATGGGTCATGCGGCGGCCTGGCAATGCGAATAGCAAACCCGACGAATTAGTCGTATTTCTGGTCCGGCGCAAAGCTGCGCGCTCCTCGAACCGGAGACCTGCATGACCACCCTCACCACCGCCCCGCTGGCTCCCCTGCTCGATCGCCTGTTCGCCGAGGCCGCCGCGGCGTCGCCGGCGGCGAACCCGGTCTTGGCCGCTCTCTCCGCCGAGGAGCGCACGCGGCTGATGCGGAGCAAGACCGATTACCGCGACTTCTATGCGCGGTTGAAAGATCTTCCGCTCCCGATCTCGCGAAATACCGGCGCGCTGCTCTACATGCTGGCGCGGGGCTGCGGCGCGCGGACGATCGTCGAGTTCGGGACCTCGTTCGGCATCTCGACCCTGCACCTCGCTGCGGCCCTCAGGGACAATGGCGGCGGCCGCCTGATCACCAGCGAGTTCGAGCCGTCCAAGGTGGTGCGGGCCCGGGCCAATCTGACGGCGGGCGGGCTCATCGACCTCGTCGAGATCCGGGAGGGAGATGCCTTGCAGACGCTCGGCGTCGATCTTCCCGCAACGATCGACCTGCTGCTGCTCGACGGCGCCAAGGGTCTCTATCCCGACATCCTGAGCCTGGTGGAGAGCCGCCTCAGGCCGGGCGCCTTTATCGTTGCCGACAATGCCGATGATAGCCCCGATTATTTGGCGCACGTGCGTCCGCCCGCGGCGGGCTACGTCTCGACGCCGTTCGCCGCAGACGTCGAGCTGTCGATGCGGCTCGGTTGAAGCGGTCTCCAGCCGCCTTTCCCCCTGGGGCCGGTTGCCCTGCGTCGGGGCGTCGACGGCGTGCGGCAGCTCCGATCAGGGGCAGCCCGCAGGAGTTTTCGCAAGGCCAGGCGGCGGAACTCTACGCCGCCGGCTCCGGCAGCACGGTTTGGATCGTCTCGAATCCCTCGAATTCCGGGTGACCGAGAGTGAGCGGCTTGCGGCCGCCGGCGCTTTGGTGCGCGAGACGGAATGCTGCCGAGCGGGTCCAGGCCTCGAAGTCGTGGCGGCTCTGCCAGATCGTATGCGAGGCATAAAGGACGTGGTCGTCTCGCACCGGCCCGCGCAGCAGATGGAACTCGACGAACCCGCGCACGGCCCGCAGGTAGCTGTCCCGCTCTGTCCAAACGCGCTCGAATTCCTGTTCTGCACCGGGAATTACGCGGAAACGGTTCATGGCGATGAACATGGCACACTCACTCCGATGCGGAGCGCGGGACTATCGGCTCCGGTCCGGGAATTTCATACCATCGTCGGGCTGCAATCCCGCTCCAGGGCCCGCTGTTTCCCCGCTGTTCCGAGCGCTGCCATCCGTCCCGAAATCTGCGAATTCCTGCCCCTTCCGGCGCGCCCGCGCCCGCTGTTCCGCCGCTGTTCTAACCGGGCCGATCCCACCGCCACAATGTTTTCCTTGCCTCAATGGCACTTTGGCGACGACCATGCCTGCATGCTCGATGCACTCGCGACACTCTTCCTGGCCGGCCTGTTCCTCGGAATCGCTCGTAAACAGAACGGGATGGCCCTCGCCGCGACCGGCGTCGGAGGCACCGCGCCGGTGCACGCTCATCATCACGCGCCGCGCTTGACTTCGTTTTCCGCCACGAAGATTGTGCGCCGGCCTCAGGGCAGAGGCCCGCCTTAACGCAGAAGCGGGCAGAGAAGCCGAAGCCAAAACAGGAGGAAGCGCAAATGCCGCCATGCTCGCGCCGTGCCCTGCTCGCCGAAGGCGGCACCGCACTCGGATTAGGCGTTGCGGCAAGTCCGTTGTTCGCCTTCCGGGGCGCCGCCGCCGATCCCGTGGCCGCAGCCCGGGCCGCGGTCGCCCGCTACGCCGGGCCGCAAACGCACTGGGAAGGCCCCACATCCGCACCAAAACCGAAGCCCGGCCAGTATGTCGTCTATCTCTCGGGCGACGAGCAGAACGACATCTCGCACGAATACGGGCTCTACATGGGCGACGCTGCGCGCCATCTCGGCTGGCGGTTCACCGTCATCGACGGCAAGGGCAGCCCGACAAGCTGGCTTGCCGGATTCAACCAGGCGATCGCCCTCAAGCCCGACGGGATCGCCATTTTCGCCGACGCCAAGAGCTTGCAGGGACCGATCGGAACCGCCGTCTCCAGAAAGATTCCGGTTGTCGGCCTGCATGCCGCATCGCTGCCCGGGCCGCAGCCGGCGCTCAACCTCTTCCTCAATATCGAAGAGGATCCGCGCGCCATCGGCCGTGCCCAGGCCGACTGGGTGATCGCCGAAAGCAACGGCGCCGCACGTGTCGTCATCGTCACGCACAACGAATATGCCATCGCCAAGACGAAGTCGGACGCGACGATGGCCAAGATCAGGGCCTGCCCCGGCTGCAAGATCGTGGATTACGCAAACTTCCCCGCTTCGGAGGCCGCACAGCGCATGCCTCAGCTCACGACGAGCTGGGTGCAGCGTTTCGGCCTGCCGCTCTACGTCACTTCGGTCGGCGACAACGACTTCGACTTCGCCGTTCCTGCGCTCCGGTCCTCGGGCGTGCCGAGGAGCAAGGTCAATCTCGTCGGTGCCGACGGCAATCGCTCCGCCTACGCGCGCATCCGCGCCGGCCAATACCAGACGGCGACCGTGTCCGAGCCGATCGAATTGCAGGCCTACCAGGCGATCGACGAGCTCAACCGCGC
>Ga0335075_10015988_pt1 | contig 11227 bp, 10 predicted proteins | sample Lox_Sample_24_FD_206723 | JGI IMG/M metagenome (GOLD analysis project Ga0335075, IMG submission 206723) | Soil microbial communities from Loxahatchee National Wildlife Refuge, Florida, United States - Lox_Sample_2.4 | ecosystem: Environmental > Terrestrial > Soil > Wetlands | place: USA... | reverse complement strand
CAATCAGGCGGCCACCCTCGCGGAAGCGATCGGCCGATGCCCGGTCGGCCGCGCCGCAGCCGGCGAGCAGGCTCGCGACCAGCAGGATCGGGAGGCCGCGGCGGGCGCTTTGCGGCGGGACGGAAGCCATGATTTCGGAACCTCCCGCGCTCCCCATGGTTCCGGAGGTGTAACGCTGTCGCGGGCAAGCCGCCCGAAGAGGGGAAACTGGCGCACCGATCCGTCTTTGCCGCATTGCTGGTGCTTCCCGCCGCCATGGCCTGCAAGCCGGCGCCCGATGCGACCCAGCATGTGCCGGGCGCCGATGCGGCGCGCGGCCGCGAGGCGATGGCGCGCGTTGGGTGCGGCGCCTGCCACGACATCCCGGGGGTCTGGCCGAAAGGGCGCGTGGGGCCGCCCCTGACCGGTTTTGCGCACCGCAGCCTGATTGCCGGACGGCTTCCCAACCGGCCCGACATCCTCGCCGATTTCGTTCGCGATGCCCCGCGTCTGGTGCCCGGAACTGCAATGCCGGCCATGCCGCTCACCGAGGCGGAGGCGCGCGACGTCGCCGCGGCGCTCTACGAGGCCGGCAATGGGTGACGCGCTCGCCGGGTGGCCGCCGCCGGTGCTCGATCCGGCCGGGCCCTATGCGGGATCGGTCACGACGCTCGCCTGGATCCTGTTCGCCATGGGCGTGCTCGTCACCCTTGTCGTGGTCGCGGCATTGTGGATCGCCCTGTTCGGCGGCGAACGCCTGCGCGCGCGGGTCGGCGGCACGAAGGCGATCTGGATGGCGGGCATCGCCTTTCCGGTGGTCGTGCTGACCGGCCTCTTGATCTACGGCCTGACGCTCACCGGCAATCTCACCGCACCGCTTCGCGGCGACGAGATGCGGGTGCGCGTCACCGGCGAGATGTGGTGGTGGCGCGTCGCCTATCTGGGGCGCGACGGCCAGACTCTGATGCTCGACGCCAACGAGCTGCACATTCCGGTCGGCCAGCCGGTGGTGCTCGAGCTCGAGACGTCCGACGTGATCCACAGCTTCTGGGTGCCGCGCCTGTCCGGCAAGCTCGACATGATCCCGGGCCGGACCAACATCATGCGCATCCAGGCCGACGAGCCCGGCATCTTCGGCGGGCAATGCGCCGAATATTGCGGCGGGCCGCACGCCCTGATGGGCTTCGTCGTCGTCGCCCATGCGCCGCAGGACTTCGCCCGCCTGATGGCGACGCGCCGCCGTCCGCGGCCCGCGCCGGTCGGTGAGGCGGCCGCGGGGGCGCGGTTGTTCGAGACCGCTGGCTGCGCCGCCTGCCACCGCGTCGCCGGCACCAGCGCCAACGGCATGGCGGGACCGGACCTCAGCTTCGTCGGGTCGCGCCGCAGCCTCGGCGCCGGCATCCTGCCCAACAATCGCGGCACGATGACCGGCTGGATCGGCGATTCCCAGGCGATCAAGCCGGGCAACCGCATGCCGGCCTATCCAGTGCTGAACGCGAACGAGCTGCGGGCGCTCGCCGCCTATATGGACACGCTGCGGTGAGTTCGGAGACGGGCTTCGATCCCGCGCTCTACGACCGCTTCCCGACCAAGGCGCCCCGCCCGGACGGCGAGTTGGAGGAGCTGGAGCGGATCTGGTGCGCGCCGAAGGGCTGGCAGCTGCTGACCGCAGTGAACAACAATTATGTCGGCACCTTCTACGTCGGCGCCGCCTTCCTCTTCTTCCTGCTCGCCGGCCTGCTCGCGCTGGCGATGCGGGCGCAGCTCGCCCTCCCGCTGCAGGGCATCCTTCCCCAGGAAACCTACAACCAGTTCTTCACCATGCACGGCACGGTGATGATGTTCCTGTTCGCCGTGCCTGCGGTGGAGGCGCTGGGCGTGCTGCTGCTGCCGCAGATGCTTGCGGCGCGCGACCTGCCATTCCCACGGCTCTCGGCCTACGCCTTCTGGGCCTATTTCGTCGGCGGCCTGTGCTTCTTCGCCTCGCTCTTCTTCGGGCTCGCCCCGGACGGCGGCTGGTTCATGTACCCGCCTTATACGTCGACGACCTATTCGCCCGGCATCAACGCCGATTTCTGGCTGCTCGGCATCGGCTTCATCGAGATTTCGGCGATCGCCGGCGCGATCGAGATCATCGTCGGCGTGCTGCGCACTCGCGCACCGGGCATGACGCTCGCGAAGATGCCGATCTTCGCCTGGGGGATGCTGGTCTTCGCCGGCATGATCATCATCGCCTTCCCGGCGGTGATCCTCGGCACTTTGCTGCTGGAGCTGGAGCGGGCGCTGAACTGGCCCTTCTTCGACGCGACCCGCGGCGGCGATCCGCTGCTGTGGCAGCATCTCTTCTGGTTCTTCGGCCATCCCGAGGTCTACATCATCTTCCTGCCCGCGGCGGCTTTGGTCTCGATGATGGCGCCGGCGCTCGCCCGCGCCCGGCTCGTCGGCCACGAACTGATCGTCCTCGCCTTCCTCGCCACCGCCTTCATCAGCTTCGGCGTCTGGGCGCATCACATGTTCACGACCGGCATGCCGGCGCTTTCCGTCGGCTTCTTCTCGGCGGCGAGTATGGCGGTGAGCGTGCCGGCCGGCATCCAGGTGTTCTCCTGGATCGCGACCTTCGCGGTCGGAAAGCCGCGCTACAACACGCCGACCCTGTTCCTGCTCGGCGGCCTCTTCACCTTCGTGCTCGGCGGGCTCACCGGCGTGATGGTCGCGATGGTGCCATTCGACTGGCAAGTGCACGACACCTATTTCATCGTCGCCCACCTCCATTATGTGCTGATCGGCGGGATGGTCTTCCCCTTCTTCGCGGCCTTCTATTACTGGACGCCGATGATGAGCCGCCGCGCGCTTTCCGAGCGGCTCGGCAAGTGGATCTTTTGGCTGATGTTCGCCGGGATGCAGGTCGCGTTCCTGCCGATGCACCTCACCGGCCTGATGGGCATGCCCCGTCGCGTCTACACCTATCTTCCGGGCCGCGACTGGGAAATCACCAACATGATTTCGACGGTCGGCGCCTTCATGATCGGCGCCGGCGTGCTTCTGTTCGTCATCGATCTCGCCCGCAATTTCCGCTTCGCCGCCGAGGACAATGCCGGCAACGTCTATGGCGGCGGGACGCTCGAATGGTTGCCGACCGGCCTTTATTCGACCCGCAGCATTCCGGTCGTCACCAGCCTCTATCCCTTGTGGGACGATCCGAAGCTCGCCGACGACGTGGAGGCGGGGCGTTATTTCCTTCCCGGCGCGCCGACCGGCCTGCGCGAGACGATCATCACCAGTCCGTTGAGGGCCGAGCCCGAATATCTGCAGATCATGCCGGGGCCCTCCGTTTGGCCCTTCCTCTCGGCCATCTTCACCGCCGGCTTCTTCCTGATCCTGACCGTCCAGGCCTACACGCCCGCGGTAATCAGCGGAATCCTCGCGATCCTGTGCATGCTGCGCTGGCTGTGGGAGACCGACCGGCCGGTCGCGCAGGAGGAGGTGGATGTCGGCGCCGGCATCATGCTTCCGACCTATGTCACGGGCCCCCGCACCCATGGCTGGTGGGCGATGGTCGTCCTGCTGATCGTCATCGGCATGATCTTCCTGATGGCTGTGTTCAGCTATCTCTACCTCTACGGCATCCATCCCGATTTCTGGGTGCCACCGCCGGACCCGGTCTGGCTCGCGCCGATCGTCGGGGGCTATGCGATGGCGGCGGGCCTCGCCCTGCTCGCGAGGCGCCTGCTGGCGCGGGAGCGCACCACCTTGTGGACGCCGCCGACCCTGATCCTGCTGGCCGCCGGAACGCTGATCGCGACCTTCGCGGTGGATTTCGCAAGCTGGCGCGCGACCGGCCTCACCGGCCCGGCCAGCGGGCAGGGCGCGATCGTCCACGCGCTGCTGTCGCTGCAGGGGCTGCTCGTCGCGATCGTCGCGATCATGGCGCTCTATCTCGCCGCGCGCGCCAGCCGCGGCCTGATCACGAAGCCCACCAATACCAGCCTCGACATGGTGGTGCTGTTCCTCGTCTATACGGCGGCGGAGGGCGTTGTTGCGGCCCTGCTCACCCGCCTCGTCCCGGGAGCGGCCTGAGATGCGTGCCTGGGCGCTCCTGCTCGGCGGGCTGATCCTCTGGGCCGCGCATTTCTTTGCGCTCTACATCGTCGCGAGCGTCTTCCACACGACCCTCACGGCGCGGATCCTGACCCTGGTCCTGACTCTCATCTGCCTCATCGGCTGCGCGCTGCTGCTGAGCCGCCTGCGCAGCGACAAGGAGACGGGCGACCCCTTCTCCAGCTGGATGAACGCCATCGCAATGCTCGGCGCCTTGGGGGGCGCCATTGCAATCCTCTGGCAGGCCTTGCCGGCTGTCCTGATCTAGCCGGCGGGGGGCTGTGCGGCCGGACGCTGCGCCGTCGGGGTCACGCGCCAGACGGTGTGCGACATGTCGTCCGCGATGATCAGCGCACCGCGCGGATCGACGGTGACGCCGACGGGGCGGCCCCGCGCGCGGCCGTCCGCGCCGAGGAAGCCGGCCGCGAAATCGATCGGCGGGCCGGCGGGCCTGCCGCCGCGGAACGGCACGAACACGACCTTGTATCCGACCGGCGTGCTGCGGTTCCAGCTGCCATGCTCGCCGACGAACACGCCCTCGCCGAACCGCCCGCCCATGGCCGGGACCGAGAAGGACAGGCCGAGCGGCGCGACATGCGAGCCGAGGCTGTAATCTGGCCGGATCGTCGCCGCGACCTTCGCGGGGTCCTGCGGCTGGACGCGCGTGTCGACGTTCGGGCCCCAATAGGCCCAAGGCCAGCCGTAGAAGCCGCCTTCGCGCACCGAGGTGATATAATCGGGCACGAGGTTCGGGCCGAGCTCGTCGCGCTCGTTGACCGCCGCCCAGAGCTGCCCGCTGCCCGGCTGGACGGCCAGTGCGCTCGGATTGCGCAGGCCCGTCGCAAAGGGCCGGTGCGCGCCGGTCTGCGCGTCGATCTGCCAGACCATCGCGCGGTCGACCTCGGCCTCCATGCCGCGCTCGGTAATGTTGCTGTTCGATCCGATGCCGACATAGAGGAAGCGCCCGTCGGCGCTTGCCGCCATCGCTTTCGTCCAGTGATGGTTGATCGCCGAGGGCAGCTCCGCGATCCTGCGCGGCGGGCCGCTCGCACGGGTCTGGCCCGGGCGGTAGTCGAAGCGCACCAGGCTGTCCTGATTGGCGACGTAGATGCCGTCATTGACCAGAGCGAGGCCGTAAGGCGCGTTGAGATTGTCGGCGAAGACCGCGCGGCCCTCATAAGTACCGTCGCCGTCCGCATCGCGCAGGATGGTGAGCCGGTCGCCGCCTTCGACGCCGGTCTTGCCGCGCGACTTGATCAGGCCGGCGACGAAGTCCTTCGGTCGCAGCGGCGGGGCGGTGTCGCCCGTGCCTTCCGCGACCAGGATGTCGCCATTGGGAAGGACCAGCGTCTGGCGCGGAATGCGCAGATCGGTCGCGATCGCGGTGATCGTATAGCCCGCCGGGACTGTCGGCCGTTCCGAGCCCCAGCCGGCGGGCCGGGCTATCTCCATGCTCGGGAGCAGGCTGCTCTGCTGACGCGGAAGATCGGGGTTCGGGCCATATTGGGCGGGATCGGGATCGCTGCCGCAGGCGGCGAGCGATAGAGCGAGCACAGAGGCGGCGAGGACTGGAAGGCGCATCACCGGCCCTCCTCGCTGGCGCCCGAATAACCGATCCAGGCGGCGGCCACGGCCAGCATCGCGACGATGGCGGACAGCCACAATCCGGCCGGCATCGCCGCCCAGGCATCGCGGCCATGGACGAGCGCATTGACGAAGCCGAGCACCCACATGGCGAGGAGCAGGATGAAATAGAGCGCGGTGCGTCCGCGTCGTCGTGTGCGCAGCAGGCCGACCAGTGCCCACAAGACCGCGAACGCGCCGACGAGCAGCCCGCCCGCATTAAGCCAGGCGGCGAAGTTCGCCCACTGGATATGATAGGTGCGCCAGTAAGCGAGATCGCTCAGCAGGGCACCGACGAACAGGGCCAAGGGGAAAGCAAGCAGCATGGCGTGGAGCGGATGCAGCGGCGCGCGGACGCGGTTCAGGACAGCAGAGGTCACGTCGCTCCTTCAGGGGCAGGGGGACAGGCTGAAAGTCGAACGCCCCGGTGCCGATTGGGTTGCGCGCGGTTCTGACTGCACGGGCGGCTAGGCGTCCCGCGCTGCGATGTGCCGGGATGCGAAGCGCAGGAAATCGGGCAGCATGGCGACCAGTGCGGATGCATGATCCTCGCCGCCCGCGACGCGGCTTTCGACCCGCGTCGCGCCGAGCCGCGCGGTCAGCAAACCTGCGGCATGATGCAGGTTCGAGACCATGTGCCGGGCGCCGCGACGCTGTTCGTCGGCGGTTTGCGGCGCGTCCGGCTGCTCCCGGCTGCCGGCGGCGAGGAACAGGGCCTGGCCGCGGTCCGGCATTTCCCCGATCCGGTCGAACAGGACGGGCGCATTCCACCAGATGGACGGGCTGACCGCTCCGGTGACGGCGAACAGGCCCGGACGCTCCGCCGCGAGCCGGAGCGCGAACTGCCCGGCCAGCGAATGTCCCAGGAGGGCGGTGCGGCTGAGGTCGGGCGCAAATGCCTTGGACACGGCATCGCATGCGGGGCCGGCCAGCAGGTCCGCGAAGAGGTTTGCGCCGCCATGCCCGGCGCCCGGCGGAATGCTCGCCGGATCCGCGGGCGCTTCGAAGGTCAGGTCGTGAAAGCGCCCGGCTTTGTCCGGGGCTGCGCGGTCGAGGCCGGCGATCAGCATCGGCCTAATTCCGGTCGCGTCGGGCCGGCGCGATAGCCAGTCCATGACGGACACGACCAGCGGCAGCAAATTGCGGGCGTCGAGCACCCAGAGGACCGGGAGGCGCGCGCCATCGTCCGCGGATTGCGGCAGATGCACCTGCAGCCCGTAGTCGCCGAGCATCCGGGTCCAACCGCCTGCGCGGTCGGCTTGCCAGCCTTCCGGTGTGGCGGGTGGGGCGGCGGTCATGCGCGGCACAGCTTCTGGATCGGGTTCATCGCGTTCGGCTATTGCATATCATTCGCACAGCGACCATGGCCTTCGCACGAGACAGGCGGGCCGAGTGAGCACCCATCAAGCATCAGGCGACATGGCCGCGACGGCCGTCCTCGCGGACTATCGACATGCGCTGCGGCACCGGAGGGCCGTTCTCGTGGCCCTGGCGGTGCTGCTCGTCGGGGCTTTGCTGGTCGACATCGTCACCGGGCCCTCGGGCCTTGGCATCGGCGAGGCCGTCGCCGGGCTGATCGATCCGGACAGCCTGTCGCCGGCGCAAGCCGCGATCATCTGGCAGGTCCGCCTGCCCTTCGCGCTGATGGCCCTGCTGGTCGGGGCGGCGCTCGCGCTGGCGGGCGCGGAGATGCAGACCATCCTCGACAACGCCATGGCCAGCCCGTTCACGCTTGGTGTGTCCTCGGCCGCCTCGTTCGGCGCGTCGCTTGCCATCGTGCTGGGACTGGGCCTGCTCCCGATGGGATGGGCGGCGGACTGGATGATCTCGCTCAACGCCTTCCTCTTCGCCTTCGCGGCGATGCTGCTGCTGCAGGGCGTCTCGCGCCTGCGCGGCGCCGGTGCGCAGACCCTGGTCCTGTTCGGCATTGCTCTGGTCTTCGCGTTCAACGCGCTCACCTCGCTGGTCCAGTTCGTCTCGTCGCAGGAGGCGCTGCAGCAACTGGTTTTCTGGACGATGGGATCGCTGTCGCGGGCAACCTGGGGCAATGTCGCGGTGCTCGCCTCTGTGCTCGTGCTGGTCGTGCCCTTTTCGCTGGGCTCGGCGCGGGCGCTGACCGCGCTCCGGCTCGGCGAGGACCGGGCGGCGAGCTTCGGCGTCGATGTCGCGCGCGCCCGCTTCCTGTCGCTGCTGCGGATCAGCTTGCTGGCCGGCACCGCGGTCGCCTTTGTCGGTGCGGTCGGGTTCATCGGGCTGGTGGGTCCGCATATCGCCCGGATGCTTCTGGGCGAGGATCACCGCTTCCTGCTGCCCGGCAGCCTGCTCACCGGCGCGCTGATCATGTCGCTGGCCTCGGCTCTGTCGAAGAGCCTGATCCCGGGCGTGCTCGTCCCGGTGGGGATCGTGACCGCGATCATCGGCGTCCCGATCTTCCTTTTCCTGATCTTCCGCCAGGGCCTCGCACGGCCATGAGCGAGGGTCTCGTCGTCAGCGGCCTCTCGGCAGGCTATCGCGGACGCCCGATCATCCGGGAGCTTTCGCTCGCACCGATCGCGCCGGGCGAGACGGTCGCCCTTGTCGGCCCCAATGCCGCAGGCAAGAGCACCTTGCTGCGCGCGCTCGCCGGGCTGCTGCCGGCGAGCGGATCGATCCGCCTCGACGGGGCCGAGCTGGTCGGCCTGCGCTTCACCGAGCGGGCGAAGCTCGTTGCGTATATGCCGCAGACCCTGCCGCAGGGTGTCGACCTGAGTGTGCTCGAAACCGTGATCGGCGCGCTGCGCGCGTCGCCGACCGGCGCCGGGCTCAGCGGCGACGATGAGGCGTCCGCCAAAGCCGTGGCCGTGCTCGAGCGCATCGGCATCGTCGAGCTCGCGATGGAGCCGATCGACCGGCTGTCCGGCGGGCAAAGGCAATTGTGCGGGCTCGCCCAGGCGCTGGTCCGCGCGCCCCGCCTGCTTCTGCTCGACGAACCGACGAGCGCGCTCGACCTCGCTTATCAGCTACGCGTGCTGAAGCTGGTCCGCGCGCTCGCGGTCGAGCAGGGGATGATGGCGGTGCTCGTCCTCCACGATTTGCAGGCCGCCGCGCGGGCATCGGATCGTATCGTCGCGCTTTCGCATGGCGAGGTCGCCGCCGAAGGCGCGCCGCGCGACGCGATCACGCCCGAGCTGCTGTCGCGCATCTGGGACGTGCGCGCCCGGATCGACACGTGCGAGCAGGGCGCGCTGAGGATCATGGTCGACGACGTCGCCTGACGCGCCCCTGAGACAGGCCTGACACCGGCATGGCCGATGTCAGGCGGTCTCGATCAGGGACGGATCAGGACCAGCGTGTCGCCGGCCGGATCCTCGGGCACCGGCGTGCCGGCCGGCGCACCGCGCGGAAGGCCGCGCGCCTTGTTGGTCACGTAGACGGCGTTGGTGGCGCGGTCGATCGCGATCGTCTGCGGGAAGGTGCCGGTCTGGAGGTTGGCGACGACCTCGTAGCTGGTGCCGTTGACCACGGTCACCGTGCCCGCCTGGCGATTGGCGACGTAGATCTGGTTGACCGCCGGATTGTGGGCGACGCTGAGCGCGCCCTCGCCGGTCGGGACGCGTCGGATGACGCGGCCGTCGGTTGCGTCGAGCACGGCAAGGTCGCCGCTGCCCTGGCTCGCGACGAACAGCCGGTTGCCGGCGGGATCGAAGACGACGTTGGTCGGCCGCTCGGTCCCGGTCGGCCAGCGCGCGATCGTACGGTTGCTGGCAAGATCGACGACGACCACCTCGTTCGCCGACATGCCGGTCCCGAAGATGCGGTTGCCGCGCGTGTCGAGCGCGATGCCGGTGAGGCCGTTGGTCTCGACATCGATGACGCGGTCGAGCGCGTTGCGTTCGCCGTCGATCACCCAGATCTGGTTCGCGCCCGCGGCGCCTTCGCGGTTCACGCCGAACACCGAGGCATAAGCGCGGTTGGCGGCCTCGTCGACGATGACCTCGCGAAGATGCGCGTTGTCGCCGCGCGTGATGTTGCCCACCACCTGTCCGGTGCGCAGATCCAGCGCCGAGACGACGCCGTTGCGCGTGTCGGTGCCGTAGAGGATGTGGGTGCGGCTGTTGAAGCCGAGCCCGTAAAGCGGGTTGGCCCCGACGCTGATCGGCGTCTCGCTCGCCAGCGTCTGCCCGTCGAGGCGCGCGATCACCGCTGCCCCCTGCGCGCCGCGCGGGCCTATGGCCGCCACATAGACGTCATTGTCCGACGGATTGAAGATGAGTTCGTAGACGCCGTCGGGCGCGACCCTGACGCTGCGTTCGATCGTCGGATTGGCGAGAAGGGCAGGGCCGAGCGCGAGGGCGCCGAGCCCCAGCGCCAATCGGGTCAGTTGGAACGCGTTCATGTCATGCTCCTTGCGGGTTGGCGGCCGGCACGAGGTCCGTCCAGTAGTCGCCGCGATAGGGCACGGCGAGGAAACGGCTGCTGATGGCGTCGAGCGTGGCGCGCGGATCGAGATCGCCGAAGATCCCGGGATGAACCCAGCGCGCCAGCGCCTCGGTCGCGACAATGTCGATCGGCGAGTTGATGAGCTGGTGCGAAAGGCCGTGCACGCGGCCGTTGCGCACCGCCGACAGGCTGGAAATGCCGCGCCGCTGGGTGATGCGCTCAAGCGAGGCGCGCGAGCGCTGCTGGTCATATTGCGGCCCGACCACGAAGCCGCCGGTGCGCTCCAGATGCGGCCCGCCCGTCGCGACATAGACGTCGGGATCGCGGTCGATCACATATTCGAGGTTGAGCTTGCCCATCGGCGCCTGAAGCACGTCCGCCCCGATGTTCCGCCCCCCGACGAACGAGATATAATCGCCGACATTACCCCGTCCGGGCGAATTGCAGCAATCGGGACCATTGCCGGCATGCGCCTCCAGGAAGACGGTCGGGCGGCGCTCCTCGGGAATGTCGGCAACGCGGCGCTGGATCGCCGCCAGCTTGTCGGCGCGGAAGCGATTATAGGCCTCGGCCTGCGCCTCGCGCCCGGTCAGCTTGCCGAGCAGGCTGAGGCTGCGCGCCTGATTGTCGAAGGGGTGGGAGAAGAAGTCGATGAACACGACCTTCACGCCCGCCGACTCCAGTTGCGCCACTTGCTGATCGGTCGGCCCCGAGCCGAGCGACACGATCGCCGCCTGCGGGGTCGTCGCCAGTACGGATTCGACGCTGAACTCCGCCGCCGAGCTCGGCGTCGTCGGCAGCTGCGCCAGCCGGGGAAAGCGCTCGGTGAAGGCCGCGAACATCTCCGGACTGATCCGGTTGACGTCGCCCGACCAGCCGGAGAGCAGGCTCACCGGGTCTGGATGGATGAGCGCGAGGGCCACGAGGTAGCGCCCGTCGTCGATCGTGAGCCGCGACACGGGCGGGATGAGATCGAGCGCGCGATCGCGAAGGTCGCTCAGCGTCGCGGTCTGGACATTCTGCTCACTGGCTGCACCACCGCACGCCGCGAGCGCGAAGGGCAGGCCGCCGAGAAGCGCCAGAACCGAGCGCCGCGGCATCTGGCTGG
>Ga0335075_10015987_pt1 | contig 11227 bp, 11 predicted proteins | sample Lox_Sample_24_FD_206723 | JGI IMG/M metagenome (GOLD analysis project Ga0335075, IMG submission 206723) | Soil microbial communities from Loxahatchee National Wildlife Refuge, Florida, United States - Lox_Sample_2.4 | ecosystem: Environmental > Terrestrial > Soil > Wetlands | place: USA... | reverse complement strand
GTTGCCCTCGCGGCAGTACAGGTAACCGACCTCCGCCCCCGCGAACCGCGTCCTGAACCAGTCCCGCTCCACCTCGGCCATGTGCCTGACCAGGCCGAGCAGCGACAGCTCGGACGCGGGGACCGCGCGCCGCTTGAGCTCCTCGGCGGTGAGCCCGCCGCACTTCCACAGCAGCGTCTGCCGGTGCAGCTCAAGCCACCCGTCGGCTATCGCCCGCTCGTCTCCGGTCGGCGTCGCCAGCGGCCCGTCGGTGCGAATAATCTCCGGCGCCGTCCACGTCATCCCGTCATCATGCCCGCCACCCGGCATTCGCCGCCATCGGGGCGATGAAGGCGGGGACCGTGACGATCGCTCAGGGGCGCGACTTGGCGAACCGCTGCTGCCCGAGTACGCCCAGAAGCTGCAGCTTCTCGTATCCCTCGGTCCGCGGAGGAGCGGTCAGCACCAGCAGCGCCTGGGACTGGTCCTCGGTGAACAGCACCTGGCAGTCCACCTCGATCGGGCCGAGCTCGGGGTGGATGAGCGTCTTGTGGTCCTCGAACCGCCGGGCGACCTCGTGCCGTTCCCACAGCGCGGCGAACTCGGGGCTGGCCTTCTGCAGCGCCCGCGCGAGCTCGCCCGCCCGCGACCGGGGGCCCATCGACCCGTAGGCGGCCCGCAGGTTCGCGACCTGGGCGCGGCTCTGCCGGTCGCGGTCGTGCTCGGGGTAGAGCAGCCGCTCGGCCGGATCGGTGAACCAGCGGTAGACCTCGCTCCGGGCCAGCCCGGTGTAACCCGACTTGTCGCCGAACAGGGCGTCGGCCATCCGGTTCTGCACCAGCGTCTCGCCCAGGCTCGACAAGATCAGGGCCGGGGTGTCGCTGAGCCGGTCGAGCACCCGCAGCAGGGCCGGGGTCACATGGCTGGCGGCCGTCGCCGCGGTCGGCGGGTTGTGGCCCGCGATCTGGAACAGGTAGTCGCGCTCGCCGTCGGTCAGCCGCAGCGCCCGTGCGAGCGAGGCCAGCATCTGCTCGCTCGGCTGCGGGCCGCGCCGCTGCTCGAGCCGGGTGTAGTAATCGGTCGACATCGCGGCCAGCGCCGCGACCTCCTCCCGGCGCAGCCCCCGGGTCCGGCGGCGGGCGCCCGCGGGCAGCCCGACCTCCTGCGGCTGCAGCGCCTCGCGGCGGTGACGCAGGAAGTCGGCCATCGCTCCACGGTCCATACGTCCAGTATCCGTCCGGACCGCCAGGGCGGGCGACCGTGAGCCAGGGACCGCCGATCCCCCGATAACCGCTCTCTGCCCCCGCGCGGGCATCCCGGCCAGGCTGTAAGCATGAACATCTCAGGTAACACCGTCTTCATCCCCGGCTCCACCAGCGGCATCGGCCTCGCGCTGGCGCTAGCCCTGCAGGCCCGGGGCAACACGGTGATCATCGGCGGACGTCGGGCCGACCTGCTCGGCCAGATCGCGGCCGAGCACCCCGGCCTCGACACCGTGCAGATCGACACCGGCGACCCCGCCAGCATCGCCGCCGCCGCCAAGGAGGTGCTGGCCCGCCATCCCGACCTCAACGTGCTGGTGGCGATGGCCGGCATCATGCGGGTCGAGGACTGGCGCCAGCCCGACGGCTTCCTCGCCTCGGCCGAGTCGGTCGTCACCACCAACGTGCTCGGCCCGATCCGGCTCATCGCCGCGTTCATCGAGCACCTGCGGGCCCAGCCGCAGTCCACGCTGGTGACCGTCTCCTCCGGTCTCGCGTTCACGCCGCTGGCGGCGACGCCGAGCTACAACGCCTCCAAGGCCGCCATCCACCTGCTCAGCGAGTCGATCCGGCTGCAGTACGCCGGCACCGGGGTCCAGGTCATCGAGCTCGAGCCGCCGTCGGTCCGGACCGGTCTGGTCCCCGGACAGGAGAGCAACGAGGTCGCGATGCCGCTCGACGACTTCATCACCGAGGCGATGGCGTTGTTCGAGACCCAGCCGGACGCCAGGGAGATCCAGGTCGAGCGGGTCAAGTTCCTCCGCTACGGCGAGGCCCGCGGCGACTACGACCAGGTGGTCGCCGCCCTCAACGCCTCCGATCCGCACGGTAAGTAACCGGGCAACTACGATTTATTGCTAGCCGACTACACAACGCGAATATCGCGACTAACGGGAGCTCTCATGCCATTCGCGAACTTCAAGGTCCCCGCGGGCACGCTGACCGCCGAGCAGAAGGAGCGCATCGTCCACCGCACGACCGACCTCTACGTCGAGCTCTACGGTGAGCGGGCCCGGCCCAACGTCATGGTCCTGGTCGAGGAGGTAGCCGACGGCGGCTGGGGCATCGGCGACAACGTCCTCACGCTCGCCATGCTCACCAGCGAGCACCCGACCTAGGGCCGGCGGCTCAGCGGTTGTCGAGCAGGGGCTGGCGGGGGTCCCAGGTGGTTCCGTCGGCCGCGTCCCGCCGGCGGCGGGCGATCCCGGACAGCGCCTCGAGCACGACCCGGTTGGCCAGGAACGAGGTGACCTCGGCGTGGTCGTAGGGCGGCGACACCTCGACCACGTCGACCCCGACCACCGGCAGCTCGTAGGCGATCCGCCGAACCGAGTCGAGGAGCTGGCGCGCGGTCAGCCCGCCCGGCTCCGGGGTGCCGGTGCCGGGCGCGTGCCCGGGATCGCAGACATCGATGTCAACCGACAGGAACACGCCGTCGCAGTCGTCCAGGGCGATCGAGAACGCCTCGGTCAGGCACTCGGTCAGGCCGCGCGCCCCGATCTCGGTCATCTCGTACGAGCGCATGCCCTGCCCTGCCATCCACTGCAGGGTCTCCGGCCCGGGCCAGTACCCGCGCAGCCCCATCTGCAGGAACCGGTCGCCCCGGAGCGCCCCCGACTCGATCAGCCGGCGCATCGGCTGGCCGTGCCCGATCAGCGAGCCGAACTCGACGTCGCCGGTGTCGGCGTGCGCGTCGAAGTGGATCATCGAGATCCGGCCCTGGCCGAGGTGCTGGGCCACGCCCGCCGCGTCGGGCCAGGTGATCGTGTGGTCGCCGCCGAGCACCAGCGGTATCGCGCCCGCCGCGGTCACCGTGTAGACCGCTTCCTGCAGATCGCGGACCGACCGGGCGGCGTCGCCGGAGAACAGCTCGACGTCCCCCGCGTCGTAGACCCGCAGGTCCTGCAGCCCGTCGACGCGGAGCGCGAGCGACGGCCGCGACCCGTCGTGCGGCAGGTAGCAGGTCTGCCGGATGTGCTGGGGGCCGAACCGGGTCCCGGCCCGGTGCGAGGTGCCGCCGTCGAACGGGGCGCCCAGGATCACCACGTCGGCGTCGGCGTAGCTGGACGGCTCGGTCCAGTCGCAGCGGTCGACGCCGAGGAAGGTGATGTCCGGGCCGAACTGGGCTCCGTAGCGGGTCATGGGCGCTCCTTCAGGTATCGGTCGATGATCGCATGCAGCCGCGGCCGGCCGAAGCTGGGTCCGTGCCCGGGGTGCACCACCCGCACCGGCAGCGACCGCAGCCGGAGCAGGCTCGCGCGGTACTGCGCGACGTCCGCGCCGACGATCGAGTCGAGCAGTTCGCCGTCATAGACGACGTCCCCGCTGAACAGCGATCCGTCACCCGGATCGAACAACGCGATGCTGCCCGGGCTGTGGCCGGGCAGGTGCAGCACGGTCAGCGGCCGGCCGCCGGGGTCGACCACGTCGCCGTCGCGCAGCGCCCGGCTCACGACCGCCGCGCGCAGCCGGTAGCGGGCCGGGTCGTACCCCGGGTACGGGAGGGCGGAGATCAGCAGCGGCGGCAGCGCCTCGTCCAGCCCGAGCTCCGCGCCCAGGGCCGGCCCGAACAGCGACCCCGGGGGAGGGTTCCCGGCCGGCTCGGCCGGGTGCGCCAGGCAGTCGGCGAACTCGTGCGCGGAGCCCAGGTGGTCGAGGTGGGCATGAGTGACGACGAGCACCGGCTCGCGGCCGGAATCCGACCGCAGCGGGCCGACCGCGGCGCGGAGCGAGGCGACGCCGAGCCCGGCGTCGACCAGCAGATCGCGCTCCCGCCCGCGCACCAGCCAGACGTTGGCCGACACCAGCTCGTCCGCGTGCGGCTCGGTGATCAGCGTGAGCGCCTCGTCGATCGGTGCGATCGAGAACCAGTCGGCCGCGACCGGGAGCGCGGGCAGACCCGGGCGCCCGGTCTGGCCGGGTCGGTCGGTCAAGTTTGCCGCGCTCATTCGACGCTCATCGCCGCGGCCGCGGACGCGGCCGGTTCCGCGTTCGCGGTGCTGACGGCCCGCCGCGCTCGCCGCGACCGCGCGGTCAGGGCGACGTAGAGGCCCGCGCCCACGACCGGCCCGACCAGCGACGACAGGTCGGCCCCGTCAAGCGCCCGTGCCACCGGGCCGACCAGCACGCTGGTGTTGACGCAGAGCAGGGCGGCCGCGGTGCCGGCGATCATCGCCGTCGCCCCGGCCGGGTTGACGCCCCGCCAGTACCAGAACCGGCTCTGCGGTGTCTCGTCGTGCAGGTCGAGCCCGTGGTAGCGGTTGCGGCGGAGCAGGATGTCGATCCCGTAGATCGCGAGGGCCGGCCCGAGGAACGCGACCGTGAGCGCGAGGATGTTGTTCAGCGTGTCGAGGAAGTCGGAGATGAACAGCGCGTAGCCGGTGATGCCGATCGCGACCACGGCGTCGAAGACGACCGTGACCGACCGCCGCCAGGGAATGCCGACCGCCTGCAGCGCGAGCCCGGTGCTGTAGGCCGTGAGCACGTTGTTGGTGATCGAGCCGACGACGATGACCAGCAGGAACACGGGGGAGAACCAGCCCGGTAGCAGGCTCTGGAGCGACGTCTGCGGGTCGGTCATGTCCACCGCCGTCCCGGCCAGCACGCCGAGCCCGCTGAGCAGGACCGCGGGCAGGAATCCGCCGAGCGCGGTCCATCCCGCGACCGCGCGCCAGGAGGCGTCGGCCGGAAGGTAGCGGGCGTAGTCGGCGCCGGTTCCCCACGACAGCGGCGACGAGGCGATGATCGTGAACCCGGCCGCCGCCACCGCCCACAGCGCCGGGCCGTGCACCGCGCTCGCGGCCGGGGCCTGGTACCCCCAGTGCGCGTGCCGCAGCACGTCATAGCCGAGCACGACCGTGCACGCGAGCAGGATCCAGGTGAACCAGCCGCTGAGCCTCACGATCGTCGCGTGCCCGTACACGCTGATCGTGAACGTGACCAGCGCGGTGCCGAGCACGACGAGCACCTTGACCGGGGTCGAGGCCGCCCCTCCCCACCGCGCGATCAGCGCGAACCCCGCCAGCGCGCCGATCGACAGGTTGATCGCCTCGTAGGCGACGCCGACGCCCCAGCCGAGGACGACGTTGAACACCCGGTTGCCGCGGACGCCGAACATCGCCCGGGTGACCACCTCGCTCGGCGTGCCCGAGCTCGGACCGCTGATCGACAGCCAGCCGACCAGGGCCCAGAACAGGTTCCCGGCCACCACCACCGCCAGCGACTGCCACACGTCGAGGCCGAGCAGCACCATCGTGCCGCCGAGCACGATGTACAGGTAGGTGACGTTGGACGCCGCCCACACGACGAACAGCGACCGGGCGGCGCCGTGCCGCTCGGAGTCGGGAACGTAGTCGATGCCGTGCGTCTCGATCCGCCCGGCCCGATCGCTGACAGGTGCCATCGGAGGCCCTCCGCTCGCTCATCGGCCCACGCTTATTGGTGCGTAGACCAATTGCTTATTGATGCGAGAGTCAATACGATGAACGGCGTGACGTCAAGACCCCAGGCGACCGCTCGTCGCAAGCCGGCCGGCGAACGGCTGGCCGAGATCGTCGAGGCCGCCGCCGCGATCGCGGTCGCCGAGGGCCTCGACCGGGTGACCGCGAAGCGGGTCGCGGCCGAGCTCGGCGTCTTCCCTGGCCTCGTCGGCCACTACTTCGCCACCGCCGACGAGCTCGTCGCGACCGCGTTCGCGCACGCGGCCGCGGCCGAGCGGGAGCAGATCTTCGGCCGGGCCGAACTCGCGGCCCGCCCGGTCGACCAGGTCCGGCGGCTGCTCCAGTCGTGGCTGCACCAAGACCGGGACCCGGTCAGCCTGCTCTGGCTCGACGCGTGGCAGGCCAGCCGCCGCCGCCCGGCGCTGATGACCGAGGTCGGACGGCAGATGACGGCCGACCTCGACCGGCTGTCGGCGATCATCGCCGGCGGCATCGCGACCGGCGACTTCCCGGTCGACGACCCGGCCGAGCCCGCCCTGCAGATCCTCAGCCTGATCGACGGCCTCAGCGTCCAGGCCGCCACCCGCCAGACGATCGACTACACCGCCGTCCGCTCGATGGTGATCGCCACCGCCGAGCGCCTCCTCCGCCTACCGCCCGCCACCCTCGCCCCGCCCGCCGAGGCCTGACCCGAGATTGTCGGCGTACGCCGACAATCAATAAAGTCGGCGTACGCCGACATCGTGTTAAAGTCGGCGTACGCCGACAATCCATAGAGTCGGCGTACGCCGACATCAGATGGAGCGGTGCCAAGTGCTCAGGAGGCAGATCAAGACCATCCACGATCTGGCCAGCGTGGCTCGGGGCCGGCGGATCGAACTCGGCCTGACCCAGGCTGAATTGGCTTCGCGAAGCAGGGTGTCCCGCGACTGGGTGAATTCCTTCGAGCGCGGCAAGCGAACCGTCGAGATCTCGCTGGTCTTCCGCCTGCTCGACGCCCTGGAGATCGGAGTCGAGGCCGCTGACGCACGCGACGTCAATGACACGCCTGACGGGCCTCCCGACCTGGACGCCTTTCTTGACGGGTATTACAGGTGATTGACTCGCTGACGGTCCTCGCCGGTGACTTGGTGGCCGGGACGCTTACCCGGCTGCCGGGCGGGCGGCTCCAGTTCGGCTACGACGAGGAATACGCCGCGCACCCGGACGCAACCCCGCTGTCGCTGTCCATGCCGCTATCGCAGCTCTGCCATCCGGATTCCGTGATCACCCCGTGGCTGTGGGGGCTGCTCCCTGAGGACCCATCGGTACTACTGCGCTGGGAGCGCCACTTTCACCTGTCCCGTGCCGTTCCCTTCGCCCTCCTCGGAACGCCCATCGGGCTGGACTGCCCAGGCGCGGTTCGGTTCACGCAGCCGGATCGCCTCGACCAGATCATGCGGAGCACGGGCCACGTGATCTGGCTGACGGAAGAGGACGTCGCGCAGCTGGTCGGCGAACTCGGGCAGGATTCGGCGAATTGGCTCGGCATCGGCTTCACCGGGCAGTTCAGCCTGGCGGGAGCGCAGGCCAAGACCGCGCTGCTCTACCAGGACGGGCGCTGGGGAATCCCGTCGGGGCCGATCCCGACGACCCACATCCTCAAGCCTGCGATATCCGGGCTGGCCGGCCATGACCTCAACGAGCACCTGTGCCTCGATGCCGCCCGGCGGTGCGGCCTGCCGGCCGCCAGAAGTCGTATCGCCAGGTTCGGCGACCAGTCAGTGATCGTGGTGGACCGTTATGACCGCTATCCGGCAGGAGTCGGGTTCGCTCGTATTCACCAGGAGGATCTCTGCCAGGCGCTCGGGCTGCCGCCGGTACGGAAATATCAAAATGAGGGCGGGCCGGGTCCAAGTGGCGTCGCCGACCTGTTCCGTCGAGCCATGCCGACGCGAGCGGCCGACCAGGCCGTCCGAAGCTTCGCCGACGCGCTCATCTGGAACTGGCTCATCGGCGGGACCGACGCACATGCCAAGAACTACTCGCTGCTGCTCAGCCGGGGCGAGGTACGGCTGGCGCCGCTGTACGACATCGCGTCAGCTCTCCCTTACGGTGACCACGAGAAGAAGCTCCGCATGGCGATGAAGATCGGCGGTGACTACCAGCTCAACCCGCACCGAAATCGGTGGCCCGACGCCGCCCGCGAGCTTGGCCTTCCGGCCGCGGAACTGGTGGCGCGTGCCCGCGAGCTGGCTGCCGCCATCGCCGATGCGTTCGTCGATGCCGCCAAGGCCCCGGACGTTCTCGCCCAACGGAGCGAGCTCCCGGTCAGGCTCGCCGACCTGGTGGCCGAGCGGTCGAGCCGCTGCGCGCGGCTTCTGGGCTAAGCCGGCTGGCCGGGTCGTCAGCGGGGGGAGATGCCGCGCAGGACGGTGGACATGAAGTTGTCGAGGATCTCGGCCCGGGCCGCCTTGGGGTACTCGTGGCTGGCGATCAGCATCGCGTAGAGCCCGACCATGAACAGCTGGGCGGTGGGAAGCGCGCCCGCGTCGGGGCGCAGCTCACCGCGTTCGCGGGCCCGCTCGACCGCCTCGACCACGACGGTCATCACCGGGTACTCGGCCCACTGGTCGGCGCCGGGTAGGACGTCCGGGCGGCGGGACGAGAAGTGCAGCCCGAGCATCTCCCTGAACAGGGTCTTGCCGACCCGGCGCTCCATCGCGGTGAGGAGCCGGACGAGCTCGGCCAGCGCGGCCGGGAGGAAGCCGGGTCCGGGCTGCTTCTCGAGCTCGGCCAGGAACTTCGAAAGCTGGCCGACCAGCCGGGCCTCCTCGTGCCGCTCGAGCTCGGCGAGGACGTGCTCCTTGGTCGGGTAGTGAAAGTAGAACGTGCCGCGGGCGACGCCCGCCGCCGCCGCGATGTCGCCGACGTCGGCCGCCGCCATCCCGGTCCGCTTGAACTCGGCCAGCGCCGCCGCGTAGACCCGCTGGCGGGTCTGCTGGCGTTGCGCGTCCCGGCCGCTGGCCGCCGTGCGTCCGGTGGGCTTGTCTTGCGCTGGCGGCATGATGCTTCCTTCATACGTCCCGTAGCTGACGTGTGTCAATGACATCTTTCAATGACAAGTGCCGACGAGGTCTTGTCGCCGACGGCCGCGCAGTCTATACATGAGGTTAATTGGTTACCTGATGGTGGGAGGCTCGCGACGTGGAAACCGACGCGCTGTACTGGGACCCGTACGACGCCCGCTTCGTGGACGACCCGTGGCCGACCTTCAACCGGATCCGCGCGGAAGCTCCGTTGTACTACAACCAGACCCATGACTTCTACGCGGTCAGCCGGTACGCGGACGTGGAACGGGCGCTGACCGACTGGGAGACGTTCTCCTCCGCCCGTGGCGTCGTCCTCGAGCTGATCAAGGCGAACATGGAGATGCCGCCGGGCACGCTGATCATGGAAGACCCGCCGATCCACAACATCCACCGCCAGCTCCTGGCCCGGATCTTCTCGCCCCGGCGGATCGCCGAGCTGGAGCCGAAGATCCGAGAGTACTGCGTCCGCTGCCTCGATCCGCTGATCGGCGAGTCGCGGTTCGACCTCATCGAGAAGCTCGGCCTGGAGATGCCGATGCGGGTCATCGGCATGCTGCTCGGCATCCCCGAGGAGGGTCAGGTGGCGTTCCGCGACGAGGCGAACGCCAACCTGGTCGGCGACGACGGGCGCCTGGACACCAGCAACGGCCCGGTCATGACCTACGACGCGTTCGGCGACTACATCGACTGGCGGGCGACGCACCCGTCCGACGACGTCATGACCGAGCTGATCACCGCGCGGTTCGAGGACGAGAACGGTGTGACCAGGACGCTGACCCGCGATGAGGTTCTGATGTACGTCACCGTGCTGGCAGGCGCGGGCAACGAGACGACCGGCCGCCTGATCGGCTGGATGGCCTCGACCCTGGCCAGGCACCCGGAGCAGCGGGCAGAGATCGTGGCCGACCCGTCGCTGATCCCGGGCACGGTCGAGGAGGTGCTGCGGCTGGAGCCGCCCGGCCCGTCTATGGCCCGTTACGTCACCAAGCCGGTCGAGCTCTACGGACAGGTCGTGCCGGAGGGCAGCGCGATGCTGATCCTGATCGGCGCGGCCAACCGTGACCCGGAGCGGTACGACGACCCGGACCGGTTCGACATCCGCCGGAAGAAGAGCGTGCACCTGACCTTCAACATCGGGCCGCACTACTGCCTCGGCTCGGCGCTGGCCCGGCTCGAGGGCCGGGTCGCGCTCGAGGAGCTGATGCGACGGTGGCCGACCTGGGACGTTGACTGGTCCGAGGCCACGATGCAGCAGACGTCGACCGTGCGCGGCTGGGAGCGGCTGCCGCTCCTGGTCGGCTCTGGGGCCGTCGGACCGCGATGACCGCCGTCGGGGCGGCCCGCTACGCCGGCAGCCGGGTCAGCCGGGTCGAGGACGCGAGGCTGCTGACCGGCGCGGGCACGTTCGTCGACGACGTCGCGCGGCCGGGGATGCTGCACGCCTGCTTCGTCCGCAGCCCGCACCCGCGCGCCCGGATCGTCGGGATCGACCCGTCGGCCGCGCTCGCATTGCCGGGCGTGCAGGCCGTGTTCACCGCCGCCGATCTCAACCCGGGCGTCCGCGAGGCCTGGTACACCGGGACCGGCAACCAGGTGCCCGACACCCCGCGGCCGCCGCTGGCCGAGGGCGAGGCCCGGTTCGCGGGCGACCCGGTCGCGCTGGTCGTCGCGGACAGCCGCTACCGGGCCGAAGACGCCGCCGAGCTGGTCGAGGTCGACTACGAGCCGCTGCCGGCGGTCGCCGACTACGCGCGGGCGGCGACGGCCGGGGCGCTCGTCCACCAGCAGTACCCGGGCAACCTCGCGGGCGAGCTCGCCGGCGCGCCCGCCGAGACCCTGGCCGACGTGTTCGGCACCGCCGCGCACGTGATCGCGGAGACGGTCTGGGAGCAGGCGTTCGCGCCGGTCCCGATGGAGACCAGGGGCATCGTCGCCGAGTGGTCGGCCGCCAGCGGCGAACTGACGATCTGGGCCGCCACCCAGGCGCCGCACGAGGTCAGGATGTTCAGCGCGCGGCTGCTCGGCCTGCCCGAGCACCGGGTCCGGGTGATCGCCCGCGACGTCGGCGGCGGCTTCGGCCAGAAGGTGCTGCCGCTCCGCGAGGACATGTGCGTGCTGCTCGCGGCCAGGAAGCTCCCGGCCGCGGTCAAGTGGATCGAGGACCGCCGGGAGAACCTGATGGCGGCCGGGCAGGCCAGGCATGAGCACGGCACCGCCCGGCTCGCGCTCGACGACCAGGGACTGCTCCTCGCCGCCAGCCTCGACCACGTGCAGGACGTCGGCGCGTACCCGACGCCGTGGCCGGTCGGCACCGGCGCGTTCGTGGGGATGAACTTCCCCGGGCCATACCGGGTCAGCCGGGCGACGTTCAGCCACGCCTCGGTGTTCTCCAACACGCCCGGCCGGGTCGCCTACCGGGGCCCGTGGGCGTTCGAGTCGCTCGTCCGCGAGGTCGTCCTCGACATCGCCGCCCGCC
>Ga0335075_10015986_pt1 | contig 11227 bp, 10 predicted proteins | sample Lox_Sample_24_FD_206723 | JGI IMG/M metagenome (GOLD analysis project Ga0335075, IMG submission 206723) | Soil microbial communities from Loxahatchee National Wildlife Refuge, Florida, United States - Lox_Sample_2.4 | ecosystem: Environmental > Terrestrial > Soil > Wetlands | place: USA... | reverse complement strand
CTTCGAGCAAAGGAAAGTCCCGCGTGTATTGATGTCGTGCATCAGGTCGAAGCGCCGCATGTCGGTGCCCGGCGTGGCGGTCAGGCTGATCGCGCTGGCGTTGTTGACCAGGATGTCGATGCCGCCGAATTCCTGCACCGTCCGTTCCACCGCCCGCGCGACCTGCTCGTCGTCGCGGATGTCCGTCGGCAGCGCCAGCGCCCGTCCTCCCGCCGCTTCGATCTCCGCCGCGGCCGTAAAAACCGTCCCCGGCAATTTCGGGTGCGGCTCCGTGGTCTTGGCCACGATGGCGACATTCGCGCCATCCCTCGCGGCCCGCAGGCCGATGGCCAGGCCGATCCCCCTGCTTGCCCCGGTGATGAAGAGCGTGCGGCCCTGGAGCGTACGGGTCGTGGGGTCGGCAGGTGCCATGGTGAGCCTCGCGGAGCGGCCGCCGGTAGGGGCGAAAGAGAGCATGGTATCAGCGGCCGCCGTATGATGACCTCTGAGCGCGTACGTCAGCCGGGTACCAGGTCTTCCTGTGTATCGGCTCGGCGAACGGCCTCCACGAACGCGTCGAGCTTGATCGGATCCAGCCGTCCATCCGTGCGAACCCCGGAACAGAGGTCCACGCCAAAGGGTTTCACACGCCGGATGGCTTTGCCCACGTTTGCCGGCGTCAGCCCGCCCGCCAGAAAGACGGGATGAGGGCTGCGGCGTACGAATTCCGCGCTGACCGACCAGTCGTGCGTGCGCCCGGTGCCGCCGTACTCCGGCACCGCGAGGCTGGGCCGCCCCGAATCCAGGAGATAGGCGTGCACATACGGTGCGTAGCTCGCAATCGAGTCCAATGCGCGCTCATCCTCAACGTGGATCACCTGCACTCGCCGTGTAGCCGGCAGCAGTTCATCGAGCCTGGCGGCTTCTGACGTGCTGATGTGCGAGACGATTTGCACGGTCGAAGGACGGGTGCGCTCGACATGTCGGGTGATCGCCGTGGCAGTCACTTCAGAAGTCAGGAGGAACGAGGCGATCGGCGGCGGCACCAAGGCCGTGAGCCCCGCAATGGTACGATCGTCGATGGCATGCGAGCCGGATGGCATCGGACCCACGAATCCGACCGCATCCGCCCCGGCGCGGATGGCGAGCTGGACCTCCTCGGGCGAGGCCATGCAACAGATCTTGATTCGGGTGCGCATGATGCCGCTGCCGCCAGCGAATCGCGCGAGGGTATCCAACGCAACGACGTGAGGCAATTAAGGAGGCAGCCCGAGAGTGCTCTCCCTGAGACCGCGCGGACGGCCAGAAGAATCTTTTTGGCGGGCTGTCCGCGCTCCGCCCTCGGCTGCGCCTATATTGGCGTATGCCCAGCCGCTGGAATCTCGACCACCTGATGGAGATACCCCCGGAACTGCCCAAGACACCGGCGGCGCAGGCGCTGGCGCTGAAGGTCGTAACGGGAATGGACCTGCTGCGGCTCAAGGCCGTCGCGCGCCTCTATGCCCGCGGTTTGCCGCCGGAGATCGGCTGGTCCGATCTGCTCCAGGAGGCCTTCGCACGCATGCTGGATGGCTCGCGGAAGTGTCCGGACGGCTTGGGAATGGTCGTGTTCCTGTCTGGCGTCATGCGCAGCATCCGGACGGAGCACTGCCGGCGCGCCCGCAAGCGCGCATCCCGTCTGCCCCAGATGCTCGCCGAGCTCGGATTGGCGGACAACCCGGAAGGCGAGGCGGGTGATCCGGCTCCCGACCCCGAGCAGAATCTGATCGCGATGCAGCTCCTCGCAGAGGTCTATCGGCTGTTCGCCGAGGACCCGCGGGCGCTGAGGATCATCGAGGGTCTGTTCGAAGGCCTGGAGCCCGAGCAGATCCGCATGAAGTACGACCTGTCGAAGACCGATTACGATTCGACCCGCAAGCGGATGCGACGCGCGCTCCTGCGGGAGGGATTGAGGTGGGGTGGTCATGACAATTGACAACACCGCGCGCTTCGAGCGGCTTCTCGCTGCCCTGGAGCACGAGCTCACCGGCGCGACCGACGAGGAGATCCTCGAGGCCGCGGGCGACCTCGGCATGAATCCGGCCATGAAGGGCTCGGCGGCATTCTTCGGCGTCACCGTCGATCTGAGGGCGAAATGGGGCAGCTATCCCGGCCAGCCCCCGGACGCACCTGGCGGCAGCGCGCGGCGCGGACCGAAGGACGATCCTTCCTCCTGAAGCTTGGCGGCTCGCAGGGCGTAGGATCCGCGTATCATTGCGGCCGAGAGCCGAGTCTCTGCGAGGAAACATGCCGGATACGAAGTTCGTTGTGCGAAAGGCCGCCGTGCTGGGGGCCGGAGTCATGGGCGCGCAGATCGCCGCTCATCTGGTCGATGCCCGGGTACCCACGGTCCTCTTCGACCTGCCGGCGAAGGAAGGCGACAAGAGCGGCATCGTCAGGAAGGCGATCGAGGGGCTGAAGAAACTCCAGCCGTCGCCGCTCGCCAGCCGCGAGACCGCCGCCTTCCTTCAGGCGGCCAACTATGAGGAGCACCTGGCGCTCCTCGGCGAGTGCGACCTCGTGATCGAGGCGATCGCGGAACGGATGGATTGGAAGAAGGACCTCTACCGCAAGGTCGCATCTCATCTGGCCCCGAACGCGATCTTTGCGTCCAACACCTCGGGGCTGTCGATCAATGCGCTGGCCGAGGCGCTCGACCCGAAGCTGCGGCCGCGGTTCTGCGGCGTGCACTTCTTCAATCCGCCGCGCTACATGCGGCTGGTCGAGATCATCCCCTGCAGGGAGTCTCTGCCCGCGGTGCTCGATGATCTCGAGCGCTTCCTCGTCAGCACCGTCGGCAAGGGAGTGATCCGCGCCAAGGACACACCGAACTTCGTCGCCAACCGCGTCGGGGTGTTCTCGATGTTGGCGACCATCGCCAACGCGCAGAAGTTTGGGATCCGGTTCGACGTCGTCGACGATCTCACCGGCCCGCGCCTCGGCCGGCCAAAATCAGCGACGTTCCGCACCGCCGACGTCGTGGGCCTCGACACCTTCGCGCACGTCGTGAAGACCATGCACGACACCCTCCCGGAGGATCCCTGGCATGGGCTCTTCCAGTCGCCGCCCTGGCTCGCGAAGCTCATCGCGGCAGGCGCGCTCGGCGCCAAGACCCAGAACGGTATCTATCAGAAGAAGGGCAAGGCCCTGCGGGTGCTCGACCCGGCGAGCGGCGAGCACGTCGAGGCGGGCCGTGAGGCCGACCCGAGTGTCGTCGAGATCCTGAAGCTCGATGACCCGGGGAAGAAGCTCAAGAGCCTGCGCGAGAGCAACCACCCGCAGGCCCAGTTCCTCTGGGCCTGCTTCCGCGACGTCTTTCACTACAGCGCCTATCACCTGAAGGAGATCGCGCACTCGGCGCGCGACGTCGATCTGTCGATGCGCTGGGGATTTGGCTGGAAGCTCGGCCCGTTCGAGACCTGGCAGGCCGCCGGCTGGCAGCAGGTGGCAGGGCTGATCGAAGAGGACATCAGGGCGGGCAAGGCTCTCGCGAGCGCTCCGCTGCCCGCCTGGGTCCGCGAGCCGGAGCGCAAGGGCGTGCACTTCCCGACGGGCTCTTACGATGCGGCCAGCAACACTCTGGTGGGACGGTCGAGCCTCGATGTCTACCGGCGCCAGCTCTGGCCTGACACGGTGCTCGGAGAAAGCAAGCCGACACTCGGCGAGACCGTCTATGAGAACGCGGGGGTGCGCGCTTTCAGCAGCGGCGATGAAATCCTGGTCGTCTCCTTCAAGACCAAGGCTCATTCGGTGAGTCCGGAGGTCCTCGAGGGCCTGCAGCGCGCGCTGGATATCGCGGAGGAGCGGTACAAAGGGCTCGTCATCTGGCAGGCCGACCCGCCGTTCACCGTGGGTGCCAACCTCGAGTCTCTGCGCCCGGCGATCGCCGCCGGCGATTGGCAGAAGATCGAGGGAGTCATCTCGCTCTTTCAGAAGACCTCGATGCGCCTGCGCTACAGCAGCATCCCAACGGTGGCGGCCACCCAGGGTTACGTGTTTGGCGGCGGCTGCGAATTCGTCATGCACTGCGATCGGATCGTCGCCGTACTCGAGTCCTATGCGGGGCTGGTGGAGGCGGGAGTGGGACTGCTGCCGGGAGGAGGGGGCTGCAAGGAGTTGGCGTTGCGGGCGGCACGGGAGAGCAAGGGCGATCTCTTCGCATCACTCAAGGACTACTACATGATGGTCGCGACGGCCAAAGTGGCCGGCAGCGGCATCGAGGCGCAGGAGATGAAGCTCCTGCGCCCGAGCGATGTGGTGATCTTCAATCCCGCCGAGCTCCTCCATGTTGCCAGGCAGCAGGCGCTCGCGCTCCATGACGCGGGCTATCGTCCGCCGCTCGCCGGCGGCCGCTTCCCGGTGGCCGGCCGCACCGGGGCTGCCTCGATCAAGGGGCAGCTGGTCAACATGCTGGAAGGGCATTTCATCAGCGAGTACGACTTCGAGATCGGCTCGCGGATCGCCGAGGTGATGACCGGAGGGGATGTGGAGCCCGGCACCGAGGTGAGCGAGGAGTGGGTCCTCGCCCTCGAGCTGCGGCACTTCATCGCGCTCCTCAGGAACCCCAAGACCCAGGAGCGGATCGTCCACACGCTCACCACCGGCAAGCCGCTGCGTAATTGACCCGCCCCGCGGAGAACGGAAAATCATGCCCAGTCAGATTCGAGAAGCCTATATCGTCGCCGCCACCCGCACTCCGGTCGGCAAGGCGCCCCGCGGCATGCTGCGCCACGTGCGCCCGGACGACATGCTCGCGCACGTCATCAGAAGCGCTCTCGCCCAGGTGCCCTCGATAGAGCCCAGGCAGGTCGCGGATGTCGTCTGCGGCTGCGCCTTTCCCGAGGCGGAGCAGGGCCTAAACATGGCGCGCATCGGCGCACTCCTGGCGCGCCTGCCCGACACGGTGCCCGGCGTCACGGTCAACCGGTATTGCTCCTCGGGGTTGAATGCCGTGCAGATTGCCGCCGACCGCATCCGGGTGGGGGAGGCGGAGGTCGTGATCGCCGCCGGCAGCGAGTCGATGTCCATGGTGCCGATGATGGGCAACAAGGTGGCGTTGAACCCCGAGATCTTCGCCCGGGACGAGAACTACGCCATCGCCTACGGCATGGGCATCACGGCCGAGAAGGTGGCGCAACAGTGGAAAGTGTCGCGCGAGGACCAGGATGCCTTCGCGTTGGAATCGCACAAGCGCGCGGTGGCCGCAATCGCTTCCGGGGCGTTCGCGGCGGAGATCTCGCCGATCGAGGTCACGGCCCGGGTGCCGGATTTCGCCTCCCACGAGGTGCGCTATTCCACCAGGACTCTGCAGCAGGACGAGGGTCCGCGCGCCGACACGTCGCTGGAGGCTCTCGCCAGGTTGAAGACGGTCTTCGATGCGAAGGGGACGGTCACGGCCGGCAACAGCTCGCAGACCTCCGACGGCGCCGCCGCGGTGGTCCTGGTGTCGGAGGCAATCCTGAAGCGCTATGAGCTGACGCCGCTCGCCCGTTACGTCACCTTTGCCGTCAGGGGAGTTCCGCCGGCCATCATGGGCATTGGTCCGAAGGAGGCGATCCCCGCCGCCCTCGAGCAGGCCGGCGTCGCCCGGGACGATCTGAAGTGGATCGAGCTCAACGAGGCGTTCGCAGCGCAGGCGCTCGCAGTCATTCGCGATGTCGGCCTGGATCAGCGGCTCGTCAACCCGAACGGCGGCGCGATCGCGCTCGGCCATCCGCTCGGCGCCACCGGAGCGATCCGGACCGCGACGCTGGTGCACGGAATGCGCCGCAAAGGCCTCAAGGGCTACGGCATGGTCACCATGTGCATCGGCACCGGCATGGGCGCGGCGGGGATCTTCGAGCTGCTCTGAGGGGCGAGGCTCGAACTAACTTCCAGCCGGAGCGAAGTGTGTCTCCTGGCCCGTAACCGCCTGCCAGCGGCCGTCACGCCAGACGAACACATCGGTGAACCGCGAATGCCTGACGGCTGCCGGGTCAGCTGACGCCCCTGCCTTCGAAGCCGCCTCGGGCCGGCTGATGACGAGGCCCGTGACGATCGCAACGTCATCATCGGCGACGAAACGGACTCTCGTATCCTCGAAACTCTGCAGAACGCGCGGCGCGGGCCCCGGGGCCGGCCGAGCGAAGTAGGCGAGATACTGCGTACGGGTGACTGCATCGCCCTGGAAGTCGCTATCGATGAACTCAGCCGCGAGAATGCGTCCGAGAGTCCTCACGTCTCTGTGCTGCAGCGCGCCGAGCCATTCGTGCTCGACCTTCATGACGGCGGCGGCCGTGCGCTCGCTCTGAGGCGGGTCCGCAAACACGGGCGCCGTCGAGAGAGCCAGGACGGCCAAGACCAAGGCGCGCGCTTTCATCGGCTCCACTCCTCCTGTTTGGAGAGGTAATATACGGGGCGGGAGGAACGCCGTCATGAACCGATTCGAACGTCCCGTGAGAGCGTTTGCCTGGACAGGCCTGCTGGCAGCCGCACTGGCGCTGGCCGCCGGCTCCGCATTCGCCGACAGCTACTCCGATACGGTCGCGCTCTTCAAACAGGCCGGCGCCAGCGCCGGATTCTTCAAGTCGAGCTATGGATACGCCGTGTTCCCGACCATCGGCAAGGGCGGATTCGTCGTCGGCGGCGCACATGGCAAGGGCAGGGTGTACAAGGAAGGCCGACTCGTCGGCGACACCACGATGAATCAGGTCAGCGTCGGATTTCAGGCCGGCGGCCAGGCCTACAGCGAGATCATCTTCTTCCAGACACGGCTCGATCTCGCCCGCTTCGAGTCCGGAAAGTTCGCCCTCGGCGCACAGGCGAGCGCGGTTGCAATCACCGCGAGCGCATCGGCCAGCACCAGCACCGCAGGAAGCAGCGCCGGCGCCAGCGGCACCCAGCAGAATGCAACGACCGCGGGCCAGTACCAGGACGGCATGGCGGTATTCACGATCGCCAAGGGAGGCCTCATGTACGAGGCCGCCGTGGCCGGCCAGAAGTTCTCCTACGAATCTCGTTAATAATTAATAAGTTATAACAGACTTCTAGAAGTTACATCAGTAGATCATCTGTTGGTTATTTCGCCCTGGGCGTCCGGATAGAACGCCGCGATCGCCTTCAGCGCCGCGACGATGGCGTTGGCCTGGTCCCTCGAGTTCACCCAGAATGAAAGCGACGTCTGCGCATCGTTCCCCTGGCGAACGCATTGCATGCCGTTCTTACAGTCAAACCCGACGAACAGGCATCCCGGGTCGTGATCGTCGAAGTGCGGGTTGTCCAGATCGAGGTTGGCCACCGCCGCGCCGTAGGGCGGGTTGGCACCCATGTTGTCCGAGGACGCAAACGCAGCGATTCCGTGATCGTCCAGGTCGAACCGCGAAGACATCATCTCGGCTCCCCTGCCCGTATCCCTGCATTGCTGAAAGGCATTCGTCACGGCCTTGATCTGCTTCAAGTACTGCGCAACCGGCGCCTTGTCCGTGGAAAATTGCGCCTTGGGAAGCAACGGCGGCAGATTGGTCTTTTGATTGATCAGACTGTGGGGCAGGGCGCTCCCGTTCGTGTAAGTCCACTGGGCGCCGTCAAACTGCACGACATCGCCGAAAATCAGGCGCGCCGTCGTCCCGGCGCGAGTGCCTACCACGTCTTCGTCGAGGTCCTCCCTGCGTGGAAAGAGGGTGTATTCGAGGCGACCGTAGTTGTCCGAGTCCAGTGCGGCGTACAGCGAGAATTCCAGTGGTTGGAAGGCGGCCTGACAGCCCCCGGCAGCCCCTTTCACCTTCGTTCTGTAGTCGAATGCCTGTCCCACGGCGACGCAAAAGCTCTCGGATACGGCCTTGAAAGGATTGTCCTGACCGCCGCTCGGGTCGCTGACGTACTTCCTGACACTCTGATCCGAGCCCAGGTAGGTGAAGCCGAGATAGACGCTCTCCGGATCTTCCGCGCTGTAGACGGTCGCGCATTTGGCCGGCTCGACCGCGTACCAGCCGGTAACGTGGTAGCTGTCGCCCCACAGGATCGACTTGGTGTACACGGCTATCGTTACGTTCAACGACGTGTCGCCCTGGTTGCAGATGCTCACCACCGAGGCATCCGCCCGAAACGGGCTGAACAACGCCACGGCACCCAGGACGAAAAGCAGCACTCGAACGAGCATCACGCCTCTCCGCGGCCGGTGAATGAACGAAGTCAGACGTCCCGGTCGCGTGACTGAGCTTTCGCCAGTCGATTCTTATGCAGGAATTATATCCACGCACCGCAACGTTGCATGCCATTTTCAAGACGCTTGTTCGGACGGCAACTTCCACGTGCGCTGCGGACGCCAGAGAGGTTACCTCTCCTTGCAACTCGAGACCCGGGCGCCTACGATTCCCGATCCTTCCCGTGAAGCGGAGTGAAAGGATATGACGCTTCCCCAGCGAGACTCACTGCGCCACACGTACGCCGAATACCTCACCTGGACAGACGATGAGCGCTATGAGCTCATCGACGGCATCGCCTATGTCAAGGAGCCACCGGCTCCCTCCCGGCCACATCAGGAACTCGCGGGTGAGCTCTACTATCAGATCAGATCCGCTCTCCAAGGCAGACCGTTTCGAGCGTATATCGCTCCCTTCGACGTGCGCCTGCTCCAGTCCGCGGAGCCGGATGACCTGGTGGACACGGTCGTACAACCCGACGTCCTCATCGTCCGCGACCTCAACAAACTCGATCGCCGTGGCATGCGCGGCGCTCCCGACTGGATCGCCGAAGTCCTTTCTCCCTCAACCGCCAGCCACGAGCAGGTCGTCAAGTTACCTGTATACGAGCGCGCCGGAGTGCTCGAAGTGTGGTTCGTCCATCCGATCGACCGCATGCTGACCATCCATCGCCTCGAAGGCGGACGATATGGCGCCCCAACCCTCCTCGAGCTGCAAGGCCGCACGGCCATCAGCGCAATTCCCGGCGTCAGCATCGACTGGGATCGCCTCTGGCCCCCGGCATAGCGGCATGGACTGGGCTGCGGCGCCACGGTACCATGGCCGCACAAGAACTAGACGTCACGCGTAGCGGGGGTCCGTTCCAAATGTCGCTGCACCATCCCATGGCGGGGCCTCCCCGAGCCACCGCCCTTTCTCCCCTACGGCGCCGTCCCCTGCGCCGCGCATGAGCGCCACAGTCCCTGTTCTGGCCGGAGGGACTCTCGATGAGGATGCCTGGGACGATCTGCTGAGCTTCATAGAGGAGCGGCGAGTCATCCCGATCGTCGGTCCCGAGCTGCTGATGGTCGCGACGGATGACCGGCCCCGGCTGCTCTACGACTGGATCGCGGAGCGGCTTGCCGCCAAATTGAACGTCGATACGCGGCGTTTACCGCAGCCCTATACGCTCAACGACGTCGTGTGCTGGTTCCTCGCCGATCGAGGGCGCCGCGAGGAGGCCTACGTCCGGCTGCGGGCGGTGCTCAAAGACGCGAACTTCGAGCCGCCGGCGGCGCTGCGCCAGCTGGCTGCGATCACCGACTTCGACCTGTTCGTCTCCACCACCTTCGACCCGCTGCTCGAGACGGCGCTCAACGTCGAGCGGTTCGGGGGCGCACCCTCCACGGAGGTGATCGGCTACACGCCGAACCGGGTGAACGATCTGCCCTCGGAGCGCGATCGCCTGACCCGTCCGGTGGTGTACCACCTCTTCGGCAAGCTCTCGGCTTCGCCGACCTATGTGATCTCGGACGAGGATCTGCTCGAGTTCCTCTGCGCCCTGCAGAGCGAGCACCTGGCGCCCGAGCGCCTGTTCCACGAGCTCGAGCACAATCACCTGCTGGTCATCGGCAGCGGGCTCAGCAACTGGGTGGCGCGCCTCTTCCTGCGGATGGCCAAGCGCCAACGGCTGTCGGCTCCCCGCGATGTGAGCGAAGTGCTCGCGGACGATCACGCGATGCAGGACGAGCGGCTCGTGACGTTCCTGCAGCAGGTGAGCGTTCATACGCGCGTGTACCGCGGCGCGGAACGCTTCGTGGCGGAACTCTTTCAGCGCTGGCAGGCGCGACGCAAGCCTGCCGCCGCGGCCGGCGCCCAGGGACCGGCGCGCTTCCTGCCGCCCGCGCGCGAGATGCCGGACAACGCAGTGTTCATCAGCTACGCCCGGGAGGATCTGGCGGCGGTGCAGCAGATGAAGGCCGGCCTCGAGGCCGCGGGCGTGCTCACCTGGTTCGACATCGATCGGCTCGAGGTCGGCGATGACTACGACCACAAGATCCAGCGCAACATCGGCCGCTGCTCGTTCTTCATCCCGGTGATATCGGCCAATACGCAGCGCCGCCACGAGGCCTACTTCCGGCGGGAGTGGGGCTACGCGCTCGATCGCACGCGCAACATGGCCGACGGGGCGCTGTTCATTCTGCCGGTGACGCTCGACGCGACCGGTGCCGCCGAGGCCCTCGTGCCCGAGCGGTTCAAGGCACTGCACTTCACCCGGCTGCCGGGCGGCGAGATCACACCGGAATTCGCCCGCCGGCTGGCGGAATTCACGCGGGCTCGCCGCGCATGAACGACGTGGCTCAACCCGCGGGCGGCACGGGAGCGCCGGAATCCCGATCGACGGTCGATGCCCACAACCCGTGGCTGGGCCTCGCCTCGTTCACCGAGGAAACCCGCTCGTTCTTCTTCGGACGCGAAGAGGAGGTGGCCGAGCTGGCGCGGCGCGTACAGCGCAAGCTTCTCACGGTTCTCTTCGGCAAATCGGGGCTCGGCAAGACCTCGATCCTGCGCGCGGGCCTCGTGCCGAAGCTGCGCGAGCATGGCTTCTGCCCGGTGTACGTGCGCATCGACTACAGTCCCGGCACGCCGGAGCCGGCCGAGCAGATCAAGGAGGCGATACGGCGCGCGGCCAGCGCCTCAGGGCAGTGGACGCAGGTGGGTGTCGCCGCGGCAGGGGAGTCGCTCTGGGAGTTCCTGCATCATCGGGACGACGTGCTGCGCGATTCCGCGGGCACGACGATCATTCCGCTCCTGATCTTCGATCAGTTCGAGGAGCTCTTCACCCTCGCGCAGAGCGATGATTTCGGGCGCGCCCGGGCGGCGCGCTTCGTGGAGGAGCTGGCCGATCTGGTCGAGAACCGCGCACCGAAGGCCCTCGAGGCGCAGATCGAGCGTGACGAGGGCGCTACCGAGCGCTTCGACTTCACCCGCGGCGATTACCGCGTCCTCATTTCGCTGCGCGAGGATTACCTCGCGCCGCTCGAGAGCCT
>Ga0335075_10015985_pt1 | contig 11227 bp, 11 predicted proteins | sample Lox_Sample_24_FD_206723 | JGI IMG/M metagenome (GOLD analysis project Ga0335075, IMG submission 206723) | Soil microbial communities from Loxahatchee National Wildlife Refuge, Florida, United States - Lox_Sample_2.4 | ecosystem: Environmental > Terrestrial > Soil > Wetlands | place: USA... | reverse complement strand
GGCGCGATCCGCGAACCCACCGTCGATGCGCCCGGCCAGCATCAGCGCGAGCGCCGCAGCCATCAGGACCGGCAGGCTGAGCTTGCCCAAAGCCTCGCGCATCGGGATGGAAAGGCGGATCATCCCTCGTGGCTCCTGCGGTCGCCCTCCGATCGGCGACCCGATGGCCGGAATATCGCCGGCCGCCGCATTATAGCGTCCGTCAGCGGTGTTTGCGCCTCAGTACATCGTGGTCAGGACGTTTCTCAGTCGTTTCATCTCTTCGAGCGCCCTGCCGGTGCCGAGCGCCACGCACTGCAACGCATCCTCCGCCACCACGACCGAGAGTCCGGTCGCCTCGCGCAGCACCTGGTCCACCCGATAGAGCAGCGCCCCGCCGCCGGTGAGCACGATGCCCTTGTCCACGATGTCGGCGGCAAGCTCCGGCGGAGTGTTCTCGAGCGCGACCTTCACCGCCTCGGTAATGGCGCCGACCGGTTCGGCAAGGCTCTCCGCGATCTGCCGCTGGCTCACCACGACCTCGCGCGGCACTCCGTTCATCAAGTCCCGGCCCCGGACCTCGCGCAGCGGGCCTTCGTCTTCGTCTTCCGGGGGGGTGGCGGCCCCGATCTCTATCTTGATCCGCTCGGCCGAGCCTTCGCCGATCAAGAGGTTGTGGTGGCGGCGGAGGTAGCTGATGATCGCCTCGTCCATCTTGTCCCCCCCGACGCGGACGCTCCGCGAATACACGATTCCGCCGAGCGAAATGACCGCGACCTCGGTCGTGCCGCCGCCGACATCGACCACCATGCTCCCCGATGGCTCGGTCACCGGCAGTCCGGCGCCGATCGCCGCCGCCATCGGCTCCTCGATCAGCAGCACACGCCGCGCGCCGGCGCTTTCGGCGCTCTCCTGGATCGCGCGGCGTTCGACGGCGGTCGATCCGGAGGGCACGCAGACGATGATCAGCGGGCTCGCGAACATGCGTCGGTTGTGCACCTTGCGGATGAAATGCTTGATCATTTCTTCCGCGACCTCGAAATCCGCGATCACCCCGTCGCGCAACGGCCGGATTGCGGAAATGTTGCCCGGCGTGCGGCCGAGCATCTGCTTCGCCTCCTCCCCGACCGCCAGCACCTGTTTGCGCCCGCGCACATCGGCGATCGCGACGACCGATGGCTCGGCAAGTACGATGCCCCGTCCCTTCACATAGACAAGCGTGTTGGCGGTGCCGAGGTCGATCGCCATGTCCGCCGACATGAACCCGAGCAAACCTGCGAACATCGGCGAACCTTATCCTTGGCTGGCGGCCGGATTAACGGCAGGGTCTTCGCCCTACAAGAGGGGCCTGCACGCGATGATTGCGGCCCCGGCCGGAGCCGCCACGGCCGGGCTCCTTCCGTCAGGATTGCGGCGCGCGGCGGGTTTCGGTGTGGGTCAGGGAGCGTCCTCGGGCGGCGGCGCAGACGTCCCGTTCCCGGAACGCTCTTTGTCCCTGCCGCGGAGCCGCCGGCCGAGCTCGCCGACCGCCTTGAGGCCGGCGAGCCGCCGGTCGAGAAACCTCAGCGTCGCCTCGTCATCTTCGCTCTGGTCGTTCAGCCAATAGAGCAGCGTGGTGCTATAGATCCCGGCCAGGGTCGCGCGCTTGGTGTACCAGCTGAAGTCCGCCGCGCGGTCGCCTGCCGCGTGCCAGATGGCATCAACCGTGCGCGCCGTGATGCGCACCGCCGCACCCGCTTCCCCGCTTCTCGCCAGCACCGCGAGTGCCCGGCGCGCCGCCTCGCGGTGCGGGCGGAGCCGGCGGAGCCTGAACGCCACCAGCGCCCGCACCCGCCGGCCGAGGCCGATCTCGGCGATCTCGCTCGAAGCCGCCTCCATCTCCCGGTCCTCAAGGTCGCTCCAGGCCTCGAGGAGCCCCACCGGGCCGTCGGGAAAAAGGTTGCCCGCCAGCTCCGCCGGTTTGCCGAGATCCGCAAGCCCGGCGCGAACCGCCTTGAAGGTCCAGCCGTCGAACGGCACATGCGGCAGCGTGGCCTTGATCGCCGCATCGCGTTCCGTGCTTCGCTCCGGCATGCCGATCATAGCGCCTCCTCCATGGTTCTGGCCCGGGTCAGCTCCTCCGTGAAGCCGAACTTCGAGAAATCCTGCATCCGCATCGGGTAGAGAATGCCGTCGAGATGGTCGTATTCGTGCTGCACCACGCGGGCATGGAAGCCACTGGCCACGGCCTCGACCCGCCTTCCGTCGCAGTCGATCCCCGCATAGCGAATGCGCCAGGCGCGCGGCACCACGGCATTCAGGCCGGGGATCGAAAGGCAGCCCTCCCACCCCGGCACGCGTTCCTCGCCCAGGAGCTCGACCTCCGGGTTGATCACCGTGGTGACCGGGACCTCTTCGGCGTCCGGCCCGGCCCGCTCCGCGGAGACCCGGAATACGAATAGGCGGAGCGGCACATGCACCTGCGGCGCGGCGAGGCCGGCACCGCTCGCATCGAGCATGGTCTCGATCATGTCGCGGACCAGGCGGCGGATCTCCGGCGATCCAGGCTGCTCGACCGGCAACGCCCGGCTGGTCAGGATCGGATGGCCCATGCGGGCGATCTTGAGGATGGCCATGACAAGCCCAAGTTGTTTCTCGGAATGGGTTTTGCCAGTCGCGGCGGAGTGCTATAGGCCGCGGCTCGTTCGGACGGTGTTCGCGGCGAGACGAGAGCGCTCCGGAGCGGCCGGAGCACCTTTGCGGAAAGGAGAAGGCGGCCAAGTGCAAGTGATGGTTCGCGACAATAATGTCGATCAGGCGCTGAAGGCGCTCAAGAAGAAGATGCAGCGGGAGGGCGTGTTTCGCGAAATGAAGCTCCGCCGGCATTATGAGAAGCCATCCGAGCGGCGGGCCCGCGAGGCAGCCGAGGCGGTGCGGCGGGCCCGGAAGCTCGAGCGCAAGCGCCTCGAGCGTGAGGGTTTCTAACCGACCCGGCCGGGCCCGGCCCGGCTCCAAACCGGGCGCCTAGTTGCCGTGCGGCGGAGGCGTGCTGCCATGGCCGCCGGGTTCGGGGTGAGATCAATAGATACCGGGGATCAGCCGTGCCGTATGGCGGCTATATCCTCCGTAAGCCGGAAATGTCGCGCGCAGTACTTGCTCTTCGTAATGAATGCGTGCCAGTTGCAAAAGCAGCTGCACGACAATCAGGGCGAAAGCTGCTGGCGACAGAAAAGTGATGAGAACACCGAGCGTTGAAATGGCTTCCGCCATGTAGAGGGGATGGCGCACGAAGCGGTAGGGTCCGCGGGTGATCAGCTCCCTGCATTCCGGCAAGATCGAAAACGAACGGCCGAGATAACCGAGAAAAACCATGCCGAGCGCGCTGCCCGTAAAAGTCAGGGCAGCCGCCGCAAGTTTCCAGGACATCGTCAGATCCGTCCGCGGCGGCAAAAGCAGTACGCCATAGAGCACGAAGGTGCCCAATATAGCGACGACGGCCGGCCTCAGCCCCGCAAACTTGCTTACTGGCCGCAAGCGGATGACGTAGAGATAGCCGGCCGAGGCCAGGAAAAATCCGATCGCCGCGATCGACATTTCGTTTGCAATCCGTTCCGGGATCGTTTCTCCGAGCATTGGGTGCAACAAATTTTTCCAAGCTCCGGTGAAATAAAAGGCCGACGCAAAGGTGAACCAGGCGCCGGCCAGGAGCCGTACCGATATGTCGGCCCATTGCGGGAAACCGCGGGCTTCGCCCGAAGCAGGACACGTTTCAAGCCTGGCGGACATGCTGCTCATGCAGCACGCCAAGCCTCGAGCCCGGACACAAGCTCCGCCTCGGACCTCTTGTCGGAGACGCCCCCTCGCCGCCCCAGCATGCAATCCTGCGCCGGTTGCCCCATGCACCGGGAGGAAGTGCATCGACAAGGTTACCGATCCGTAAAGCCGCCTGGCCCTTACGGCTACCGGCGGCCGATCTCGACCAACGGTTTGCCGCGACGGTCTCGGGCGTCACCAAGAGCATCTCGCCGATGCCCTGGGGAACTCCGCGAGGCCGTCGTTACAGCCGGCGAACTGAACCCACCGTTCGAAACGCTCTCCCGGCTCCCGGCTTAGGCCTTCGCCCGATATGCAGGGCCGCGACTGCCCGCCGCGCGTCGGTCGGCCCCGATATTCGCCGCGCTACTGCTGCGGCGGCGGGGGCGGCGGCGGCTCCGGCTGACCGTTCGGTCCGACCGGCCCGTTCGGCGTCGGCACGCGCGTATTGGGGTTGTTCCACGGCGGCCTGCCGAGATTGACCTCTTGCGGCGAGGTAGTAGCGCCGGCAATGGCACCGGCGCCGCCGCCGATCAGAGCACCCGCGGCGGCTCCCGGCGGCCCGGCGATCATGCCGATGCCCGCTCCGGTTGCGGCGCCTGCCGCGGCACCGCCGGTGGCACGGCCGGGTTCGTTCTGGCCGCAGCCGGCGAGCGCGACCAGAAGGCCGAGGGCAACAGTTGTCAGCAATAGTCTCATGGCTTCTCCATCCTTTCGTTTCCTGTGTGGCCGGCGGCCCAGACGACCGCCTTCCGTCGAAATGCGTCTTGCTCGCGTCCTTCCGTCAGCCGGCGCGAGACATTGCTATTCTGCAAAGACGCGATCGCCGACGCCCCACGAAGCAGCCGGCAAGCGCGGAATCCTTGTCTGCGATCTAGGAACGTTCGACGGGGCATCCAGGTTGCCGGCCGAAAATCCAGCGAAAAAAATAAAGTGTTACAGTAATCTGGAGAAAATCTGTGAATTGTAGGGCGACGATGACAAATCCCAGGCATGAATACGGCGTATTTCCGGCGCCGCGATGTCACACCCGACCGGCCTCATCGTCGGCAGGCAACAGCCCTGCCGACCGGATGGCGCTGTCGTGTCTGGATCGAAATCGCAACAATTGCCTTGCGCAGGCGGCTCCGTCCGAAGCGGCGCCCGGCAGAGAGGGGTCGGGGTTAAGCGGCGTCCCGGAACAGCTACTCCGGTAGCGCGGCTGGCCGTGCCGGCTGTGCCGGTCGCGCCCGGTGCGGAGAGGCGTGCGCGGACCAGGGGGAGTGAGTCTATAATGGCACGCCAACGCCGCCCTGGGGCGGGCGGCATGTGCCAGGCGGCGGATGCCCCGGAGACATGAAAGTGGACCCGTGAGCGACGACAGAGACTGGGAAATTCCGGCGGAGCTGCAGCCGGATCCCGATGATTATTCCTTCGATCTCGACCGGGTGCTCGAATCGGTGGTCGGCCTGAGTTCCGCCGTTCCCGCTGATGCCTTTACGGCCGGAACGCTCGGCACCGAGCGCATGGGCAGCGGCGTCGTGATCCGCGAAGACGGGTTGGTATTGACGATCGGCTATTTGATCACGGAAGCCGAGCAGGTCTGGCTGCGCTCTTCGGCCGGCCGGCGGACAGCGGGCCATGCCCTTGCCTACGATCAGGAGACCGGCTTCGGGCTCGTGCAGGCGCTCGGGCGGCTTGGCCTGCCCAGCCTGCCGCTCGGCCGTTCGGATACGCTTCGCGTCGGTGATGCCACGGTGGTCGGATCAGGCGGGGGCCGGCAGCACGCGATCGCCAGCAAGGTGGTGGCGCGCCAGGAGTTCGCCGGCTACTGGGAATATCTGCTCGATGACGCGATCTTCACTGCCCCGGCGCATCCGTTCTGGGGCGGAGCCGCACTGATCGGCGGCGAGGGAAGGCTGCTCGGCATCGGCTCACTCCTCGTCCAGCGGGGCGATCCGCAAGGCAGGCGGCTCGATATCAACATGTGCGTGCCGATCGACCATCTCACGCCGATCCTCAATGACCTTCTCACTTATGGACGCGTGAACAAGCCGAGCCGCCCGTGGCTCGGCATCTTTGCCGCCGAGCAGGAGGAGGGGGTCGTCGTGGTCGGCCTAGCCAAGGGCGGGCCGGCCGAAAAAGCCGGCGTCCAGGTGGGCGACCGGGTGGTGGCGGTCGGCAAGGAAGAGAGCGGCGATCTCGCGACTCTCTGGCAAACGATCTGGTCTGCCGGCACGGCCGGGGCGGAGGTCCAGCTCAGCCTGGCCCGTGATGAGATCACCACCACGGTTGCCGTCCGCTCGGCGGATCGGGCGCAGTTCCTGCGCTCACCCACCCTGCATTGACGGGCCGGGCCGAGACTGGTCAGCAGGAGCGGTCAACGTTGTGGCGGGCGGCGAACTCGGGCGTGAAGATCTCGCGGATCTCACCGCGGGTCAGGCCCATATCGGCAAGCTCCCGGTCGCTGAGCCGGGAAAGCTCGGACAGCACCCGTTGGCGGTGCAAATATTCGCCGAGGCCGGTCTTGATGGCAGCGAAGGCGCGCCCCAGCGCGCCAGGCCGTGCGGGCTCGCGCTCCGGGCTGAACCCGGGCACTGCCGGGCGCGACAGGAACTCCTCGGTGATGAACGGAGCGGTCTCCCGGCGATGGAAGGCAGTCATGGCGTAAACGTCCTCTTCAGCGTCTGCTGGAAGCCGGGCTGCCGTCGCGGCGACCGCGCTCCCGGTCAGATCGCGCCAGCAGATTTGCTTCGCCCGCGCCTTCGCACATGCGGAAAGAACCTCTTCCAGCCATGCGTGAAGATCATGGCATAATCGATAGCTATGCCGGAATCGTGATGTGGACGCGCAGAAATTCCTGACGAGCTATGCGTTACGCTTGAGCCAGCTCCGTGCCCTCCTGGCACGGCACGGTCTTGCCGGCTGTCTCGTGCCGCGCGCGGACGAGCATCTCGGGGAGTACGTGCCGCCCTCGGCGGAGCGCCTTGCCTGGCTCAGCGGCTTCACCGGCAGCGCCGGACTGGCGGTGGTGCTTGCCGATCGTGCCGTCCTCTTCACCGACGGGCGCTATACGCTCCAAGCGGCGGCCGAAACCGATTCGGCGCTGTGGGAGCGGCGGCACATCCAGGAGGAGCCGCCCGAACGTTGGCTCGGCCGGATCGCACCGGGCGCCCGCATCGGCTTCGACCCGATGCTGATCGGGGAGGCCGCGCTCTCGCGCTTTACCAGTGCCGGGCTCGAGATGGTGCCGATGGCCGCCCCCGTCGGAGAAGGTTCCAACGGCCCGCCGAACCCGATCGACCAGCTTTGGACGGACCGGCCGCTGCCGCCGCGCGCCCCTTGCCGGCCGCATCCACTTGCCTTCGCCGGCGAGGAATCGGCAGCCAAGCGTGCGCGTCTTGGCGCTGCGCTCGCCGCCGCAGGCGAGGACGCAACCGTCCTCTCCGATCCGGCCTCGATCAATTGGCTCCTCAACGTGCGCGGACAGGACCTTGCATTCACCCCGGTTGCGCTCGGCTTCGCCATCCTTTTCGCGAACGGGCGCGTCAGCCTCTTCATGGAGCCGGCGAAGCTTCTGCCCGAGACGCGCTCATGGCTCGGGCCGGAGGTTGCGATCGCCCCGCCGACAGCGCTCGCCGCCGCTTTGGCGGACCTCAAGGGCCGGCGCGTGCGGGTCGATCCGGCCGCGAGCCCGGTCTGGTTCGCGAGGGCCTTGCGCGCCGCCGGGGCCGCGGTGAGCGCGGGTCCGGATCCGTGCCGGCTGCCCAAGGCTTGCAAGAACCCAACCGAGCAGGCAGGGGCTCGGGCCGCACAGCGCCGCGATGCGGCGGCGCTCGTGCCGTTCCTCGCCTGGCTGGCGCAGGTCGGCGCCAGCGGCAAGGAAACGGAGCGAACGGCGGCGGAACGGTTGCTGGCCTTGCGGCGCGCGCTGCCGGGTTTCGCCGGCGAGAGCTTTTCCGCGATTTCCGGCGCGGGCCAGCACGCCGCCATCATCCATTACCGGGCAACCCCGGAAAGCGACCGGCCGATCCGCGAGAACGAGGTCTATCTCATCGATTCCGGCGCACAATTTCCTGAGGGCACGACCGACGTGACGCGCACGGTCTGGACCGGCCCCGCCGATCCTCCGGCCGAGATCGCCGAGCGCTTCACGCGCGTGCTTGCCGGGCATATCGCACTTGCGACCCTCCGCTTTCCCCAAGGTGCGAGCGGCCCTGCGCTCGATGCGATCGCCCGCCGCCCGCTCTGGGACGCGGGTCTCGACTATGACCACGGTACCGGGCATGGCGTCGGGAGTTTTCTCTCGGTCCACGAAGGTCCGGCCGGCATCTCGCGCCATGCCGAGGCAATCGCGCTCGAACCCGGCATGATCCTTTCCGACGAGCCCGGCTTCTACCTTCCGGGCGCCTACGGCATCAGGCTCGAAAACCTGCTGCTCGTGCAGCCTGTGGAGTCGGGCTGCGGCGCCTCGTCCGGCGGGGGAAAATCATTCCTCGGGTTTGCGGCGCTGACGCTGGCGCCGTTTGCACGGCGGTTGATCCGGCCCGAACTTCTTTCCCCGGCGGCGCTGGCCTGGCTCAACGCGTATCATGCGCGGGTCCGCGAGGAGGTGGGTCCGGCGCTCGGCGCCAGCGATCGCGCCTGGCTCGAAGCCGAAGCGGCGCCGCTTACATAGTCTGCCCGGGCGCCCGCCGGCTCGACGGGCGTGATAAAGAGCAATGCCATGGATACGCAGATTGCCACGCCGCCGGCGTCCGTGACGGAGCAGATCGCTCCGATCTCGCGGCAGATCTGGGACGCGAAATATCGTCTCAAGGCAGAAGACGGGACGCCGATCGACCGGACCATCGAAGATAGCTGGCGGCGCGTGGCGCGGGCGCTTGCCCGAATGGAAGCCGAGCCGGCAGTCCGGGAACAGCAGTTCTACAAGGCGCTCGAGGATTTCCGGTTCCTCCCCGCCGGCCGCATTCTGGCCGGCGCCGGCACCGACCGCCGCGTGACGCTCTTCAATTGCTTCGTCATGGGCGACATCCCGGACGATCTCGGCGGCATCTTCGCGCATCTCCGCGAGGCGGCGCTGACCATGCAGCAGGGCGGGGGCATCGGGTACGATTTTTCCTTGCTTCGTCCGAAGGGCGCACCGGTCAAGGGCGTCGGAGCGGACGCCTCCGGCCCGCTCTCGTTCATGGATGTGTGGGACGCGATGTGTCGCACCATCATGTCCGCCGGCGCGCGGCGCGGCGCGATGATGGCGACGATGCGCTGCGATCACCCGGATATTGAGGCGTTCATCGACGCCAAGCGCCAGCCGGGCCGGCTTCGCAACTTCAACCTCTCCGTGCTCGTCAGCGATGCGTTCATGGCGGCGGTCGCGGCGGACGCGGAGTGGCCGCTCACCTTCGGCAGCAGGGTTTATCGCACGCTCCGGGCCCGCGCACTCTGGGATTCGATCACACGTGCCACCTATGATTATGCCGAGCCGGGCGTGCTGTTCATCGACCGCATCAATGCCCGGAACAATCTCGCGTATTGCGAAACGATTCACGCGACCAATCCGTGCGGCGAGCAGCCGCTGCCGGCGTACGGCGCCTGTCTGCTCGGTTCGATCAACCTCGCGCGCCTGGTACGAAATCCGTTCGCGCCCGGGGCCCTGATCGATCCGGGCGAACTGGCCCGGCTGGCCGGAGTCGCTGTCAGGATGCTCGACAACGCGATCGATGCCTCGGGTTTTCCGCTGGCCGAGCAGCGCCAGGAGGCGCTGGCCAAGCGCCGCATCGGGCTTGGCGTGACCGGCCTTGCCGACGCTCTGATGATGTGCGGTTTCCGCTACGGTTCGGTCGAGGCTGCGGAGCAAGCCGGCGAATGGGCGAGAGAGATCGAGCGCGCCGCTTACGCGGCCTCGGTCGATCTGGCACGGGAAAAAGCGCCTTTTCCGCTGTTCGACCGCGATCGCTACCTCGCGGGCGAAACCGTGCGCGGCCTCGACGAGGAGGTGCGTGTGGGAATCGCGCGGCACGGCATCCGCAACGGCCTGCTTACGTCAATCGCGCCTACCGGAACGATCTCGCTGCTCGCGGATAATGTTTCGAGCGGCATCGAACCCGTGTTCGCGCTCGTTTACACGCGCAGAGTGCTGGAGCCCGACGGCAGCAGGCGCGAAGAGGAGGTGTCAGGCTACGCACTCCGCCTGTTCCGCGCCAAGTTTGGTGCCGAGGCAACGCTGCCGGATCATTTCATCACCGCGCAGGACCTGGTACCCGCCGAGCATGTGCGCATGCAGGCCGCCATGCAGCTTCATGTCGACAGCGCCATTTCCAAGACAGTCAACGTGCCCGAGACCATCAGCTTTGCGGCATTCCAGGAAGTCTATCTCGACGCCTTTCGCACCGGCTGCAAGGGCTGCACCACCTATCGGCCGAATGCCGTTACGGGGGCGGTGCTGGAGATTGCATCCGGCGACGCGGCGGCGACAGCGCCGCCGGCGCGAAGCGAGCTCATGCTGCGCTCGGAAAAGCTGGCCGGTGCGACCTACAAGCTTCGCTGGCCAGACAGCGAACACGCCTTCTACGTTACGATCAACAACATCGAGCAGGACGGCCTCAGGCGGCCGTTCGAAGTATTCGTGAACTCGAAGAATCTCGAGCATTACGCCTGGGTTGTCGCGCTCACCCGGATGATCAGCGCGGTTTTCCGCCGTGGCGGAGAGGTCGGATTCGTGGCCGAGGAACTCAAGCAGGTATTCGACCCGCGAGGCGGCCATTGGCAGAGCGGCCGCTACGTGCCCTCACTTGTCGCCGCGATCGGCGACGTGCTCGAGCGGCACATGATCGAGACCGGCTTCCTCAGCGCCGCGGAACCGGTGCTCGCCAGGAGCCCTGAAATGCTCATGCGTCCTGGGCCGCTCTGCCCGAAATGCAGCCAGCCTGGCCTTGTCAAGGAAGCCGGCTGCCTCTCCTGCGTGCATTGCGGGTGGTCGAAGTGCAGCTGATCGTGCGTGCCCGTGCCGTTGCGGTTTTGCCGGAGCTCTACTGCGCGATGACGTCGCGGCCGGGATCGGCGTAGCCGGCCGCCCGGTCGTAGCACTGCAAGCGTGCAAGATCGCTCGCGATCTCTACGCAGGCCTGCACCGCAGCGCGCGACGTGGCCGGAGACTGGGACGCGGCTGAGCCCGCGCCACCTCCCACGCCCCCGTCAGCGCTGCCTTGGGTAAAGGGCGTGATCTCGCCGCCGGCGAACGAAGCCGGCAGCGGCATTGCAGCCAGGCCACCCGCGGAAATCCCAGGCGCCGAACGCGCTGCCGGCGAGACAAGTGCTGGGGGCTGAGGAAGGGGCAGGGGTTCCTCGGCACTTCCGACCGCCGGTGGCGAAGCGGCGGCGGGTGGCGTCGTTGCCGCGGCCGCGGGAAGCGGGATCGGCAACTCGGCACTTCCGATTGAAGGTGAGGCGGCGGGAGGCGGCTCTGCGGCGGGGGGAG
>Ga0335075_10015984_pt1 | contig 11228 bp, 9 predicted proteins | sample Lox_Sample_24_FD_206723 | JGI IMG/M metagenome (GOLD analysis project Ga0335075, IMG submission 206723) | Soil microbial communities from Loxahatchee National Wildlife Refuge, Florida, United States - Lox_Sample_2.4 | ecosystem: Environmental > Terrestrial > Soil > Wetlands | place: USA: Florida... | reverse complement strand
CGGCCTGAACACGCGCTTCATCGAGCTGGCCGGCGAGGTCAACATGGCCATGCCGCAATTCGTGATTGAGCGCCTGGCCGACGCCCTCAACGACGACGGCAAACCGCTCAAGGGCAGCCGCGTCTGCCTGCTCGGCGTCGCCTACAAAAAGGACATGGACGATCCCCGCGAGTCGCCGGCCTTTCCCCTCCTGGAGCTGCTGCAAGCCAAGGGCGCCATCGTCTCCTACAACGATCCGCACATCCCCAGCCTGCCGCACATGCGTCACCACGACTTGCGGATGGACAGCCAACCTCTGTCGCCGGAGTTCCTGGCCGAGCAGAACTGCGTTCTGATTGTCACCGATCACTCGGCCTACGACTGGGATTTCATCGTCGAGAACACGTCTCTGGTCGTCGATACGCGCAACGCAACCGCGCGATGCGCCACGCCCCGCGCCCGCATCGTCAAGGCTTAGAAGTCCTCCGTTTAGCCGCGACCCGCAGGGGAGCGCGAACGCGCTCCCCTGCGGGTCGCGGCTAAACTTGAGTAAAGGAACACGGCATGAGCGTCTGTCTAGTTACCGGCGGAGCGGGTTTCATCGGATCGCACTTGGTCGAGGCGCTGGTGAAGCGAGGGGAGACAGTTCGCGTGCTGGATAATTTCAGCACCGGCGACCTGTTCAACCTGGAGCGCATCCGCGGTCAAGTCCATGTGTTCGATGGCGACATAACCGATCTGGAAACGGTGCGAACGGCAATGGAAGGCGTGGAGACGGTCTTCCATCAAGCGGCGCTGGCATCGGTGCCGCGCAGCATCGCCAATCCGTTGGCCACCCATCATGCTTGCATCACCGGCACGCTGCACGTATTGTTGGCGGCGCGTCAAGCCGGCGCCCGCCGCGTCGTCTACGCGGCCAGCTCCAGCGCCTACGGCGGCTCTCGGAAATTGCCCAAGCACGAAGACGATCCGACGCTGCCGTTGTCGCCCTACGCCGTGGCCAAGCTGGCCGGCGAGCACTACTGCGCCGCCTTTGCCGGCGTGTATGAATTGGAGACGGTTCGCCTCCGTTATTTCAACGTCTTCGGCCCCCGCCAATCTCCCGACAGTCCCTACGCGGCGGTGATCCCGAAATTCATCGCGGCGATGACGAGCGGCCATCCTCCCCTCATCCACGGCGACGGCGAGCAATCGCGCGATTTCACTTATGTCGCCGACGTGGTGCAGGCGAACCTGTTGGCCGCCGCGGCACCTGGTGTCAGCGGCAAAGTCTACAACATCGCCTGCGGCTGCCGTACCTCGCTGCTGGAGTTGGTGCAACACCTCAATACGTTGCTGGGGACCGACATCCGGCCGGAACACACTGACCCTCGCCCCGGCGACGTGCGCCACAGCCTCGCCGACATTGCCGAAGCCCGCGCCGATCTGGAATATGAACCGACAACGGACATCGCGACGGGCCTGCGTCACTGTTTGGAGTGGTGGTGTCAGCGGCATCCGGAGACGGCTAAGGTTACGGTGTAAGGAGCGCGTTCAGCGCCCTGCTGGACAAGCGAAAACGGAAAGTCGGACGCAATCTGATTCCTAGAATCGTTGCGTAAAGTGTCACCTTTTTCCCTTTGCGGCCCGCCAGAGAAAAGCCAAGCCCCCGCCGAGTGTGGCAGGGGCTTATGATCGTGGACGCATCCTGGCGCTAAGGTCCATCAAGGCGTTCTCAGGCACTTCGCCGCCGTCGCCTTGCGTAGCCGAGAAGACCGAGGGAGCCGATGCCGAGCAGGGCGAGTGTGGAGGGTTCGGGGACAGCGGCCGCTTGCGGAGCCAGGGCCGAGGCAAAGATTACATCCCCGTTCGGCAGACTATAAGTTCCTACCTGCGTGCCCGCTCCGGTTGTCGTGTTGATAGTGACGATCGCGTCACTGACATCGTCGAACCCGTAGAGCGTACCCTGGACGAACAGGCCGGTGATCAGATAGAAGCCCGTATCCCCGATCAACGTAGCAGCGCCCGTCGCCGTATTGATGCTGTCGAGATCATAGTTGCAGTCGTGGGGTCAATTGTCGTCGTAAAGAGCTGCGTCCCGTCAGCCGTCACCGCCGCGAGTCCCTGACTGAATATGCCGGTCGAACCGACCACGGTCGTGGTAGTGGAAGGCGGGGTCAGCGTGTAGAAGATGGCGTTGGTATCCTGGCTCAATGCGTACATCTTCCCGCTAGCATCCGTAGTTGCATCGATGGCACTTTCATTGATGCTGCCGACTAGCGTGACTTGCGCGTTGGTCGTGTTGATGCGATACAAATTGGCGTCTGGCAGGCTCGAATCCAGAGCGTAGAGGTTGCCATCTGCGCCGAAGCCCATCCCGTAGATGTTGTCGCCATTGGGAAGGTTCAAGGTGCCGATGTCCGTGAACGCCCCTGTCGTGAGGTTGAGGGTGCCGAATTCGTTCCCGGAGCCGGCGACGTAGACCATTGCGGCACGGGACGCTCCTGCGCCGCCTAAAAGCACAGCCAGAGCCGCCAGCATCCAGATGATACGTTTCATTGTCAGTTTCCCTTCGTCGTTGGAGGGTGTTTGTGGCAGAGGGTAAATCAGGGCGACTCGTCAACATGGGCAATTTGGATTGAGGTTAACAGGAACTTTCGGCGAGTCAAGAGAAAAGTTGATTTTTTTGTCAGGGTTGAATCAGTGCGGATGTCGGAAAGCGTTCCACTGCTCGCCACACCACATGAAGAATTGAGCGCCCTGCGCCTAGCAGTTTTCACAGCGTCCCCCACTGTCGGCGTTGGGCAAAAAAGTGACTCTTTACGCAACAACTTTCGCCACCAGATGTTGCGTCCGTTTTTCTTTTCCGCTTCCTCCTGATTCTTTCGGAGGCGCGTCGGGCGTGATGCCGCGATAGAAATTCTCGCGCAAGATCTCGTAATGCTCGCGCGGCGTGTAGAGCCGTGCGCAGCCAGCCAGGGCGGAAGAAAGAATAGCCGGATTGTCGAGAATACCCTGGAGCTTGGTGTAAAAATCCTCGTAGTCGCCTGCCTGGAACACTAGTTCGCGGCAGTCGAGCAATTCCTGAGCGCCGCCGAGGTTGGAGGTCAGGATAGGGACGCCGGAAGCGACGGATTCGATGGCGACTTGCGGCAGGTTGTCCTCCCACAACACCGGGACGATGGCGAGATCGATGCGGGAGTAAATGTCGCGGAGCTGGGAATGCGTGTAGCCGTTGTAGATAGTGACCGCGGCGAAGCGATGGGCCATGCGCTGGATGCGTTGATAGGCGCGCTGACTGGCGATTTTGGCAGCGAAAGTGAGGGCCAGTCGGGATGCCAGTGCATCCGGCATTTTCTCAAGTGCATTTAGGAAAAAGTAAAATCCCTTATCGCGCCGCATGTAACCCAAATAAGCGATGTGGAGTGAATCGCCGTGTTTAGCCGCGACCCGAAGGGGAGCGCGTGAGTCCGCGCTCCCCTTCGGGTCGCGGCTAAACGGAGAATTGGATTCGGGGAAGCGCGTGCCGATGTAGAGGCTTTGCACTTTGGCCGGATCGATTCCGAACCCTACCGCCAGCTCGGCGACGCGGCGGGAGACGGCGAGAACGTGATCGGCGTAAGTATTCAAGGCCGTGACGAACAGGCGCCGCCGCGAGACGAAGTGCGCCGCTTGGTCCGCACCGAGGACCGCCATCGGCGGGGTAGGGTGGTGTGGATTGAGCGTGATCGGCAGAGGTGCCGATTGCAATCCTGCGCCGCCATAGGCCTTCATCAACCAGTGGAAGCTGCTCCGCAGAATGACGAAGAGAAGCCGATTGAGGAAGCGATCCACCGCGGAGAGCGGTGGGATACCCAGTTTCCGCAGAATATATTCGAGTTGATAGACCCGTTGGTAGCTGCGCGGCCGCGCCGGCGGTATCAGGCAGTTGACGCATTTACGGCCATCGCGGAAATCGCGGCAGGCGGCCCGGTCCTGGAACCACAAATTCACCTGCGGGCAGAAAGCAAAATAATTGTGCATACTGAAGAGGATCTTTGCCGGCGGATAATGCTCGCGGGCCAAACGCAGGAAAGAAACGGGGATGCCTTCGAGGTTGTTGAAATGAACCACGTCAAACGGGCCGTGCTCGCGTAGGAACGCCACGAACAACGACTCCATTTCGGGCGATGCCGCCACATCCTGACCGAACGCCTCGCGGCCGGGAGCAATGAGGGTCGAGTTGACGATCTCAAATTTGCGGACGCCCTTCGTCCGTGCTTTCGCTTCGCGGAGGAAGGGCCGGCGCGAAAAGGGACTGTGACACTCGCCCGAACTGAGGAACCATACTTCATCGCCTCGTTGCCTGGCGGCATCAATCAGGTTCCGCTGATAGATGGACACGCCGCCGCCGCGTTGCCGCTCGTCCTCGAAATCAGACCAGTTGTAGTAGAGGATCTTAATCTTGTGCATAATTTTCTCTGTTAAGTCCGTAATCCGCCGACTGAGCCGCGACCGTTAGGGAGCGGTCTTCGCTACCGCTCCCTAACGTTCGCGGCTCGGATTGCGGAAGAAGCGATGTAGGTCGGTGCAAATGTTCCGTCCAAAATCTTCGGCTCGTCAACATGGGAACACTTGCCCGCCAGCGTCGCACGGCACGGCGATGACCGCCGAGCAGTCGAAGCGCCAGCCAGCATCCTCGAAGCAGCAGGCGGACGAACCGGCTGCGCGAACGGCGCAGTACGACGACGCCAGTGCGATGCGGCTCCGCCACTCCCACAACATCGGCGTTGCCAACGTCATACCATTGCTCGCCGCTGCCTTGCAACATCTTTCGCGGTCGATCTTCCGAGGAAGGACTCGGTAACAAGAGATTGCGCAGTACAAGCCACCAGCGCCAAACTCGAAAGGGAACAAGAGGCGACGAGCCGGAAGCGTCAGCGACGGAATAGCCGTCGCTGACGCTTCCGGCTCGTATTTTCGACGCGAGCTTTTCGCCCATCGCTTGAAGATGTTGCTGGACGGCATGGGGCGGACGGAGCAGCTCTTTCGGGCCGCGCAGGTAAGCGGCGGCCGCCTCGCACAAGAGCCACGATTCGTAGTAATCGTAGGCCAGCAACTCATCGAGCAAGCGGCTGAGGAACTGGCGGGCCACGGTCGCGGCGCGGACAATCGGGAAGTGCAACGCGCCGACGATGAGCAGATTGCGCAGCTCATAATAAGCGTGCCAACCGCGTCCTTTTCGCTCGAACGGTTCGTGCCATACGGCGACGCCGGGCAGCGCGACGGTCGGCACTCCCTGGCGCATCAGCCGGCAGCCAAACTCCAGGTCATCGCCGCGCAGAAACAGCGGCAACGGCAAGCCGGCGCGATCCAGCAATTCCAGCGGAAAAGCAAAAAACCACCAACCGTTATAATGCCGGGAACGCGCTTCGAGAAACGGCAGCAGATCGCCGGCGCGGTCCAGGCGGCGCCGTCTCGGTTCATCGATGCGAATCCGTTCGGGCAGATAACGGCTGCCGGACTCGACAAGCTGGCGCGGCCGGTAGCAATCGAGCATGTGGCCGCCTATGGCCAAGTCGCCGCGGGCCAGGGACAAGAAGGCGGCGGCGCGCAGGACTGATTCCGGCTCCGGGATGATGTCGTCGTCCATCAGCAAAACGTGAGTCGCGGACTCGTCGTTTTGGGCTTCGAGAAGGCAGCGCGTGAACCCGCCGGAACCGCCGCGATTGTCCTGTTCGACAAGCTGCAATCGTCCGGCGGCGGTTTGCGCCAGGGCCGCAAAGCCGGGATGGTCGCGCACCTTCTCCCTGCCCTGATCGACGACGATGACGCGCTCCAGGATCGCAGCGACATCCTGGTCGGAAAGGAGAGCAGTGACGTTGCGGATGAGCTGAGACGCGCGGTTGAACGTGCAGATACCGGCAATCAGCCGTGTGGACCGAGCCACGATCGCGCGGGCCGTCCATTCCGCTTGATGCATCACCAATCGAGACGAGTGCGCTTCCAACTCGAAGAACAGCAAGCCGAAGCGCCGCGATGGCGGAGCATCCGCTAGCTCGACGCGCAGCTCTTGATTTTGGCCGGAAAAGTCGATTTCTCGCAGTAGGTCATTTCGGCAAGAGCTACAACGATAAATCCGCACAATGCCTGTGCCACTGACGCGAAGTCGAAGGGCGAGTTCCGCGACATGAGTATGTTCTCGCCAATAGCTCTCGAAAAAGGCGTTAAACCAGGTATCCGTCCGCAAGACCGTGCCGCGCGGCAAAACGATGGCGCGCCGGCCCCGTCTGCGAGGCCGCTCGCCGTGGAATCGGCAATACAGTCGCGTCAGCCCGCGCCGGGGCGGCATCACGATACGCTGAAGCACCTTTTCCGCCATTGGCTTTCCTTACACGGCCACACTGAGGCGCTGCTGTGCCCAGAGGGGCGCAACCTTTTTGCGGAAGTCGCTGAGGGCGGCGGCAATGGCCTGGTGCATGTCGAAATACTGATACGAGCCGAGCCGGCCGCCAAAGAGAACGTTGCGCTCGCGTCCCGCCAGTCGATTGTACGCCGCGAACAACTGCCGATCACGGGCCGTGTTCACCGGATAGTACGGCTCGTCGCCGCGGCGGGCGAAACGCGAATACTCACGGCAGATCAGCGTTCGACCCGGCGGATAACGCCGTTCGGGATGCAAATGTTTGAACTCGTGGATGCGCGTGTACGGCACGTCCTCGTCGGCATAGTTGATGACGGCCGCTCCCTGGTAGTCGTCGGTCGCCAGCGCTTCCCTCTCGAAGTCCAGCGTTCGCCAGGCCAATTCGCCGAGCCGATAATCGAAATAGCGATCGATCGGCCCCGTATAGACCACGAGCTGATGCGGCTCGATCCCATCGCGCACGTCGAAGAAATCGACGCCAAGCCGGACGTCAATATGGGGTGAATCGAGCATGCGGCGAAACACGGCCGTGTAGCCGTCCGCCGGCAGCCCCTCGTATTTGTCCGTGAAATAATAGGGTTCAAAATGGAAGCGCACCGGCAGCCGAGTGATGATGCTCGCCGGCAATTGCCGCGGGTCGGTCTGCCACTGTTTCTTGGTGTAGCCGCGCACGAAAGCCTCGTAGAGCGGCCGGCCGATCAGGGCGATGGCTTTTTCTTCCAGGTTCTCGGCGCGGGAAATGTCGTCGCCGCTCGCCTGGCTGCGGATCAGCTCGCGTGCCTCCGAGGGCGTCATGTGGCGGCCGAAAAAGGCGCAGATTGTCCCCAGGTTAATGGGCATCGGATAGACTTGGCCCTTGTGGACGGTCAGCACGCGATGGCGGTAATTGGTGAAGGTGGTGAAGCGCCGCAGATAGCGCCAGACTTCCTCGCTATTGGTGTGGAACAGATGCGAGCCGTACTTGTGATGCTCGATGCCGGTGGCGGAGTCGGTTTCGGAGTAGCAATTGCCGCCGATGTGAGGACGGCGCTCCAGCACGCAGACCTTGCGCCCGAGCACGGTAGCGACGCGCTCGGCGATGGTCGCGCCGTAGAAGCCGGCTCCGACGACGATCACGTCGAAGTCGCGCAGCGTCATCGAAAGACCTCCCTGTCTGGTCGCGGTTGCCGAGCGCTCGTTTAGCCGCGAGCCGTAGGCGAGCGTGGTGGGACCGGCGTCTCGCCGGTCCAGCGCGCGCCAAACGCTCGCGGCGAAAACATGATAAAACGGGGAGATTAAAACTTTGGCGGCTTTGGCGTGTCAATCGGACTTCACGGCCTTGGATTGGGCGAGGAGGCGGGGAAGCTCTGCACGGATACGTCTGGTAAAAATAAGGGTGCCACCCAGCAGGGCATGGTGGCCATCCTCGAATTGGTAGTCGGGCAACCAACACTGAGCGTCTATGCACTCGACGCCGTAGGTTTGTTTCAGCTCGTCGAGCAGATTGCGTATAGCCGTCTTGGCCCCCGGGGAGTACCAGCTGCGGAATTGGGAATCTTCCGGCATCAGTACCAGGGCAGACGGGATCTTTTCGCGGCGGCATAGATCGAGAAGCTCGTGGATCGCCCGATACGGGGTTTTACCCAGGCGGAAGTTCAGGAGTGCCTCCCCGTAGGCTACATGAGCCGCTACCAAGCGGCTCTCGTGCCACAGCAGGGAAACCGCGGGGACGGAGAGGTGCCATCCCCGGTTATCAATGGGGACATGTTTGGGTATAGGGTGGCCGGTAGCCAGAGATATCAACTCGCCGACAAGCTCCTTGCGGAAAGTATAGCACGGAGCGATGCGCGCTTCGACCCAGAGAGTGGCACATTTTTTCGGACGCTGGAGGTAGGGCATCCATTGCAACATTCTGCGGAAAGTGAAGCTCTCAAATCCGAGCGGGCTTTCTTCGGTCGCGACACCGCGCCGCGCCGCGCACAACAGAGGCGGCAGACATTCGATCAGCAAGAAGCGCGGCCGAATCCCCTTGGCGAGCATGTCGCGCAGGCAAAACAACTGGAAAAGCGGGCCGGTGGAGGGGATGCCGAAATTGTAGACGAGCATCGGCCGGCCATCGCTATCGGGCATGCCGTCCAGAGCGCTGGATTGGAAGGCCCAGGCGGTTCGCGAGCTGCCCACCATCACAAGAAGCGGGCGATCGGGTTCTTCGGCCACCAACCGCTCCAGCGCCGGCCACTTATGGAATTCGTAGTGCGGGCCAATCCGATGCCAGCGGTCCTTGAGGACGGTTGGCACCATCTGAAAGGCCACGTACCAGAACAAGACCCAGAGCAGAACCCTTCGGCCGCAGATCGTCATGCGGCGCGCACGCGCTAGTCGAAACGAAGGCCGTTTGATCGGAGGTGCCGATTGCAGAGCAGCCTTCTCTTGCTTGCCCCGCAGCCAATACCAACCTCCGACCGGCGTCAACGGCAAGAGACGGATGGGGGCAGGCTGCGGAGATTCGACTTTTGTAGGCGTCTGATCGATCGGAGGCATTTCCGCATCGACAGGCGAGGAAGGCACCTTCATGATCGGTTGGCTCCTCTTGGACGGCGACGAAAACAACGGGACGCGAACGCAAGAGAAGCGCGCACAAGACGTGTGACGAAGTTTACTCCGGATCGCCAACGAATCAAGCCCAAGAGTTCATTTCGCGGCTTTCGATTGAGCGAAGACGCGGGCTAGCTCGTCACGGAGACGGTAAGTGAAAACACCCGAACCGTGCAACAGGGCATGGTGGCCGTCCTCGAAATCGTAGTCGGGCAGCCAATATTGGGCATCGATGACTTCGACGCCGTAGGTTTGTTTCAGCTCGGCGAGCAGATTGCGTACCGCCGTCTTCGCCTCCGGGGAGTACCAGCTGCGGAAGTTGGAATCTTCCGGCATCATGACCAGGGTGGATGGGATCTTCTCGCGGCGGCACAGGTCGAGAAGCTCGTGGATGGCCCGATACTGGGTTTTGCCCAGGTGGAACTCCATGAGTCCCGGCCCATAGCCCATACGCGCCGCCCTCATAAGATCCTCGTGCTGCGCGGGGGGAAGTGGGCCGGGGAGGGCGACGTGCCATCCCCGATTATCAATGGGGGCATGCTTGGGCATAGGCTCGCCGGTAGCCAGGCATTTCAGCTCGGTGATAAGGTAGTGGCGGAAAGTGTAGCACGGAGCGATCCGCGCTTCGAACCAAAGATTGATCCATTTTTTCGGGTTGCGGAGGTAGGGCATCCATTGCAGCATTCGGTGGACGCTGAGGCTCTCAAATTCGAGCATGCCGTCTTCACGCATGACGCCGCGCCGCCCCTCGCACAAGAGGGCCGGCAAAAATTCGATCAGCAAGAAGCGCGGCCGAATGCCCTTGGCGAGCATGTCGCGCAGGCAAAACAACTGGAAGCACGGGCCGGTGGAAGGGACGCCGAAATTGTAGACGAGCATTGGCCGGCCATCGCTATCGGGAACGCCGTCCAGGGCGCTGGCTTGGAAGGCCCAGGCGGTCCGCGAGCTGCCCACCATCACCAGCAGCGGGCGATTAGGATCTTCGGCCGCCAGCTGCTCCAGCTCCGGCCATTTGCGGCTCTCGTAGTGCGGGCCGATCCGCTGCCAGCGGTCCTTGAGCAAGGTTGGCACCATCTGAAAGGCCACGTACCAGAACAAGACCCAGAGCATGGCCCTTCGGCCGTAGCGCTTGTGCCGCCGCGACCGCGACACGGTCAACGGCGTCAACTCCAACAGCCGTTTCCTGGGTCCGGGCGCGGGGATGTCCGCGGCCTTCTCTTGGTTGTACCACTGCCAATACCGAGTTCTGACCGGGCTTAACGGCGAACGCCGGATTGCGGCACTAGGCGGCGGTTCGACGTTCGGTTGTATCGGGTCGAGCGGCTGCATTTCCGCATCAGGCGGCAAGGAGGGCAAGTTCATGATCGGTCGGCTTCTCCAGGAGGCGAGAAAACAAGTCGAAGTAAAAGCATGGGAAGCGGACGCAAGATGTGCAACAAAGTTAACTCCACCGCGCCAACGAATCAACCCCAAGAGACCGGGTAGCTGATACAGCAATGGATCACCGACCGCTTCCTCCGCCGCTACTGCCATACCGTATGAGGAGGCGGCGCGGTACAATTATTACTCTCATTCAACCATCCTCTCGGAGGAGAAATGTCGTGGAATTGACGTTACACGTATCCGAAGAGTTGGCCTCACGTTTGCGGCCGCTGCAGGATCGATTACCGCAAATCCTCGAGCTCGGCCTTCGGCAATGGCAGGCCGCGCCGCCGCAATTCGAAGGCTTGAGCGACGTATTGGAAACCCTGGCGAGCTTGCCTCCGCCACAAGAGATCTTGGCGCTGCGGCCCTCACCGGCATTGCAAGAACGTATCTCGATGCTCGTGGACAAGCAACGCAATGGCGGCCTCTCAGCCGACGAGGAACGCGAGTGGCAAAATTATCAGTACATCGAGCACTTCGTTCGGGTCGCAAAAGCCAAAGCGGCGCTCCAACTCAAGACGAGTGAGGCGTCATGAGCCGTACCCATATCCCAGCCGAGTTGCGGCGCTCGGTACGGCTGCGCGCGGGCGACTGCTGCGAGTATTGTCTCATCCCGGAGTCGATGACACTGGCGACGCACGAAATCGACCACGTTATCGCCGAGAAACATGGCGGGCCCACTGAGGCCGGCAATCTTGCGCTGGCATGTGCGCTTTGCAACGGCTTCAAAGGGAGCGATCTGGCTTCCATAGACGCCCAGAGCGGGGCCATCGTGCCGCTCTTCAACCCGCGCCGCGATCGTTGGCCCGATTATTTTCGTCTGGAGGGCGGTCGTATCGAACCGCTCACAGCCAGCGGTCGAGCGAAG
>Ga0335075_10015983_pt1 | contig 11229 bp, 10 predicted proteins | sample Lox_Sample_24_FD_206723 | JGI IMG/M metagenome (GOLD analysis project Ga0335075, IMG submission 206723) | Soil microbial communities from Loxahatchee National Wildlife Refuge, Florida, United States - Lox_Sample_2.4 | ecosystem: Environmental > Terrestrial > Soil > Wetlands | place: USA... | reverse complement strand
TCAGAACGCAGGGATGTTTTACGGCCCGCGCCCGCCGGTGAGTAGTGGATCAGTTTGGCTGCGCCCAGCGGGTCGCACCTGACGCAACCGCTTCACCTGGCTCGCCCGGCCTGGTCCCCCGCAGCACGCGGGCCGGCGGGACCGCGGTGCCCGGACGTTCCCGCCCGGCGCTGGCCCGGCACTCAAGATCGTTCGTCACTTTGGGCCGTCATAGGGGCCCGAACTGACGAAAGATCGCCGAGGTCGATCGTGGCCGCGACGGTCAGCCGACGCGCAGGGCCGGAGTGCCACAGGCCCCGTTGCGGACTTCGCAGGTAGTGGCTGATGGGTCCTGCGGGGCGGGCGACCGTAGGCAGACGGCCGACGTTACCAAACTGACCCACTGCCGGATTTCCCGTCCGAGCGCGAGGTCTCGCCGCCCCCGGCCTCGCGCCTGGCCCGCCCGCGTTCGAGTATTTCCTCGGTTTCCTGCCAGAAGGTCCATCCCATGTGATTCATCCGGTACAGCAGACGGGTATCGCCGAGTCCGGGGATGTCGCGCAGGAATTTCTCGATCGCGTCGGCCGCGCCCTCGTAGTCGTCGTCGCTCGGGTGGCTGCATTCCGCGCGCCCGGCACAGCGCCAGAACCAGTGACGGCCCCATTCGGTGGCGGGGACCGCGTCTGATCGCGGCTCGACCACGATGTATTTGCGGTACGTGCCGAGATGGATAAGCACCCGGTCACCATCGAGAGAGACCGTCACTCCGCGCTGGTCCAGCACCGCCGCCAACTGGATCGTCGGGTTCACCCCGCCCATTGCCGGCTACTCCTCACCAGGCGCGTCATCGGCGCCGGATCATCGCGCAGCGGGCCGCAGATGACGCTCTTACGTCCAGGACGCCGCAGGTCCGAGGAGCTCCGCCGACGAGCTGACCAAGCTAGCCGGGCTGCGCGACCACGGCGTCATCACGACTGACGAGTTCGAGCGCGAGAAGTCCAAGATCCTCAGCGGCTCCTGACGGTCGAACAGCCGAGAGGATGTTAGAGGATCAGGTTCAGTTCCCGCGCCCGCGCGGCCGCCTCGGTGCGGCTTGCCGCGCCGAGTTTGGCCAGGACGTGGCTGACGTGCTTTTTGACGGTGTCGAGGGTGAGCACGAGCTCGCCGGCTATGGCCTGGTTCGACCTGCCCGCGGCCAGCATCTGGAGTACTTCGAGCTCGCGGCCGGTCAGCCGGTCAGCCAGGCCAGGTACCGCTGTCGCGGGGGCCTGCCCAAGATCGGGGCCGGCGCCGCAGCCGCGCCGCAGCCGGGCCAGGCAGCCGGCGGGGACCACGCTGGCGGGCCGGCCGGCGGTGAGCTTGCCGGCCAGTGCGGCCATTGGCGGGCCCTCGTCAGCGAACACCCGGATGTAGCCCTGCGGGCAGGCCAGCACCAGCGCCTCGGTCAGCGCGTCGAGGGCGCCGGCTTCCTCACCGAGGGCGGCCAGGGCCAATGTCCGCAGGGCGCCGATCTCGATGAGGCTGCCGTTCCTGGCCGCAGCGGTGGCCGCGGCGTGCAGCCGGTCGAGCAGCGCGAGTGCCCGGCCGGGCAGGCCGTGGGCGAGCAGGACGCGGGCCAGCACCAGGTGCGCCTGCTCGCGCGGGTAGTCCGGCTCGTCGTCTGGGTCCAGGCCGCAGTCTTCTGCCCAGCCGGCCGCCGCAGCCAGGTCACCTTGGGCGAGCAGCAGCCGGGCCCGCTGCGCGGGGACGGGGTTGTGCAGGCCGGGTGGTCCCGCGGCGGCCTGCATGGCCTCGTCCATCACCGCCAGGGCGGCGGCCGGGGCGCCGGTCGCCTGCCGGATCCATGCCAGCGTCGCCAGGCCGTTGGCCAGCGGCGTCGTGTAGACGAACTGGCGGCACAGCGCGATGCCCTCCGCTAGCTGGCCCACGGCGGTGTCGAGTTCGTTCCGCTGGTAGGCCACCTCGGCCAGGGCGACGTAGCCAAGACCCGCGGCAGGCAGCGGCGGGCGGCCGGGCGGCGCGGTGTCTTCCAGCACCTCCCCGGCGGTGCGGGCCGCCGCGTCCAGGCGGCCCTTGGCCCGCTGAATCTGGGCGAGCTGGTAGCCGGCCCGCGCCGCCATCGTGGTCAGGCCCGCCGCCCGCCGTTGTCCGAAGCTGGACGCCATGCTGGTCTCGGCCTCCGCAAGCCGGCCGCGCAGCCATTCGGCAACGGCGAGGGATCCCTGGACGGCGGAGCTTAGCTGCTGCTCGCCTTCGTTAAGCTCGGCCGCGGCGCGCGACGCGAACATGGCCGCCACCTCGGCGTCGCCATTCACCTGGGCGAGATAGCTGCGAAGCACCGCGATCAGCGCGGGGATATTCACAAGCATGCTGCCGGCCTTGCCGGCGGTAGGCTCGAACGGCTCTTCGTCCGCGCCCGCAGGTGCGCGCTCGGCTTGGTCAAGGAGCGGTTCCGCCGCGGCCAGTGGACCGGTGGTGGCGGCCATGGCCGCCCGCGCCCCCAGCAGTCGGGGGCGTGTCCTGACCAGGTCGGCGGGCAGGGTGGCGAGCCATCGCTTGATGGTTTCCGCTTCGCCGCGCAGGAAGTAAAACTCGTCGAAGTGCTGCTCGATCAGGCGTGCGGCCCAGGTGGTGTCGCCGGCGGCTACCGCATGCCTGATCGCGTCGTCGGCCAGCCCGTGCTGCTCATACCAGGCGGCCGCGTTGGCGTGCAGCCGCGCGACCCTACCCGGCTGTTGCTCGACCAGCCGCACCCGCAGCAAGTCAGCGAACAGGTGATGATAGCGCCACCAGCGGCGCACCTCATCCAGCGGCACCAAGAACAACCCGGCCTGCTCGATCCGCTCCAGCAGCCGCTGGCTGTCGGCCCGGCCGGTCACCGCATCACACAACTGGCCGGACAACCGGTCAAGCACCGAAGTCTCCAGCAAGAACCCGCGCAGCTGTTCGTCTTGCTGCTCCAGCACCTCCTCAGCCAGAAAATCCAGCACATACCGGTGACTGCCGTTAAAAGCAGCCACAAAACCCGCCACATCCTCCTGCCCACGCAGCGACAACCCGGCCAGCCGCAAGCCCGCCGCCCACCCCTCGGTCCGGCCCGCCAGCGCCGCCACCGCCCCGGCCGACAACCCCGCCCCCGGCCCGGCCGCCACCCGCGCCAGCAGCACCCCCGCCTCATCAGCGGTAAACCGCAACTCCGCCACCCGCACCTCCGCCAGCTGCCCGCGCGCCCGCAACCGCGCCAGCGTCAGCGGCGGATCAGCCCGGCTGGCCACCACCACCACCAGCCCCGGCGGCCGCCGCTCCAGCAACAACCCGAACGAGGCATGCACCGCCGCCGACGAGATCAGATGGTAATCATCGAGCGCCAGCAACAGCCCGTCCTCATCCGCCAAACCCGCCAGCTCATTGATCAGCGCGCCGACCAGCACGTCAAACGACGGCGGCGGCGGCCCCAGCAACCCGCCCACCCGCGCGCCGATACCCGGCCGGGCCCGGTCCAGCGCCGCCACCACATGCCGCCAAAACCGCGCCGGATCATTATCCCCGCCATCAAGAGACAGCCACGCCACCGGCAACCGCCCCCGACGCGCCCACTCCGCCACCAGCACCGTCTTGCCATACCCGGCCGGCGCACACACCAGCACCAGCCCCCGGCCCACACCCTCATCAAGCCGCTGCGCCAACCGCGGCCGCGGCACCACATCCGACCGCGACACCGGCACATTCAACTTGGTGACCAGCAACATATCGCGCTCGGCGGAGGGAGCCTTTGGCCCGACTATGAGCGGCTCAACCATCTGGGTTCCGTACGCTGCCTCTCAGGCTTGATCAAGGGGATCGTATCGCAACACGAACTACAGAGACCACCCAGCGACCGCCCGAAAGTGCCGGTCCCATCGGGCGTGCCGGGTCGCGATGGCACTTTGGTGCCGTATCCGGCCGCGGAAGATTCCACCCCGCATTGCCACTTTCGCGTGACGCCCCGCGACCCCTGCCCCCGTAACGTCCAGATCGCAGGCCCACTTCCGACAGGACGGGCGCGGACATGAGCGATACGCAGTCACCGGCGCGGTACGAGATCCGCGTCCAAGGGGTCCTCGGGGAGCACTGGACTTCTTGGTTTGACGGCCTCCAGATCAACAGCGACGACAGCCAGACGGTCATCTCAGGGTGGCTGCCCGACCAGCCAGCGCTGCACGGAGTGCTTGTCAAGGTGCGTGACCTCGGACTGAGCCTGATCTCGGTCCGTCGGCTTGACCAAGGATGGCCGGACATCAGGACGGAGGAGAACGGCGGATGACCGGAGAACACACAATGGCGGCGCTGGCATCAGGCGGCACGAACTACACGCCGATCGGCATCCTTGCGGCGATCTTCGTGCCGATCTGCGCGGCGGTCGCGGTGATCGTCTGGAACTACTACCGGCTGCAGCGGCACCGGGCCGACGCGGTGGCGATGGCGTCCTACCGCAAGCTGGCCGAAGAGGCGGTCGCGAGCATGAGTGACCTGCGCGCCGAGACGAGCAAGCTCGCCGAGCACGTCAGCGCGGTCGAGCAGCTGATGCGAGATGTCGGATGAACGGCCTCGCGCTGCGCCGCAACCCGGTCGGCCTGGTGCTGTCCAAAGCGCCATGGTCCGCGGCCTGGTACCTGACCGTCTCCCTGATCACCGGCACCTTCCTGTTTTCTGTCGCGCTGACGGCGGCGCTCACGGGCGCGGTCTTCGCGATCACGATCGCCGGGCTCCCCGTGCTCGTCGCAGCGGCCGCGGCGATCAGGTGGTGCGCCGACGTCGAGCGCGCGAGGTTGCGCCCGCCGTACCGCGTCGCCGGCCGCTACCGGCAGGCCAGCGGAGAGGCTGTGCTGGCCAATGTCCGCACCCGCTGGCATGACCCCGCGACCTGGCGGGACATCGGCTACCTGATCGGCATGTGGGCCCCGCTGTTCGCCCTGGACCTGACCGTGGCGACGCTCTGGCTGGTGCTGCTGGCCGGGATCACGCTGCCGGCCTGGTACTGGGCGCCGTGGCAGACCATCAACGGGGTGCGGTATCACGGCTACCAGCTCGGCGTGTTCCCCAATGGCCCGCATGGTCACCCGGCCTACGGCTTCTACATTGACACGCTGCCCAAGGCGCTGCTCACTGCCGCCGTCTGCCTGGTGGGGTTCCTGCTCTTCAACTACGTCCTGGTCGCGACCGCCCGGCTGCGCGCGGCCACCGCCCGGGCGCTGCTCAGCGCACCAGAAGACCCGCTGAGCGAGGCGAAAGAGGTTCTGCGCCGCCCTGGCCCGCTCTCTTCCAACGACAGCGCCGAGGTTCCAGCTAACGGTCGGGGACCAGGCAACAGCCAGCTCTTACAAGCACCTACTGCGCCACAGAAGGGAAACTCCGATGCTAGAGCACGACAGCCTAGTACCAGCCACCTTGCCTCCTTCCGAAGTGCACGACCCGCCTGCTGACGCCGGCCGCCGAGAACGGGCTAACCTCACAGAACGCGTGGCCGGCTGGAGCGCCAGGCACCGCAAGACCGCCGTCTTCGGCTGGCTGCTTCTCATCGCCGCCGTTTTCATGGCCGGCCAGGCGATCGGCAGCAGGAACCTGCCGCAGTACGACTCCGGCCAGGCAGGGCAGGCCGAACGGATGCTGAACCAGGTGTCGCCCGCCCAGTACGACTCATACGCCGAGACGGTGCTTATCCAGGCCAAGGCGCCCGGCGCGACGTTCGCCACCGATCCGGCGATGCGGCAGGCGGCGTCCCAGGTGGCGGCGTCGCTGGCCACCCTGCCGGCGTACGCGGCAGGCGTCAGGACTCCGCAATCGCCTGGCGGGCAGGCGCTGGTGTCCAAGGACGGGCGCAGCGCGCTGGTCACCTTCCACGTCCCGGGCAACGTCTCCGACGTCGACCAGGCGGCGACCAGCCTCCAGCAGGCGGTCGCCCGCGTGCAGGCCAGGAACCCGGACCTGCGCATTGCAGAAACCGGTGACGCCAGCGTCCAGCAGGCGATCAACAACGCGCTGAACTTCGGCAAGGCCGAAGGGACCTCGGTGCCAGTCACGCTGATCCTGCTGCTTCTTGTGTTCGGCGCGCTGGTCGCGGCCGGCATCCCGGTACTCCTCGCGCTGTCCGCGGTGACCGCAGCCATCGGGGTGCTGACGGCCATTGCCCACTGGGTGCCGGTCAACAGCAGCGTGTACGAGGTCGTCGTGGTGGTCGGGATGGCTGTCGGCGTCGACTACTCACTGTTCTACCTGCGCAGGGTGCGCGAGGAGGAGGCGAGGGAGAGCCGGTCCTTCCCTGAGGCGCTGCGGGTCGCCGCGCGCACCTCAGGCCGGACCATCCTGGTGTCTGGCCTGACCGTGATGGCCACGATGGCCGGCCTGTTCCTGGTCGGCGGCACGATCTTCACCGGGATGGCGCTCGGCACGATCGCCGTGGTCGGCATCGCGGTGGTCGGCTCGCTGACCGTGCTGCCCGCGCTGCTCGCCTGGCTGGGGCCGAAGGCGTACGCCGGCCGGATTCCGTTCCTTGGCGGCAGGCGGGCGGCTGGCCGGCCGTCCCGGTTCTGGGCGGGCCTGGCCCGCCGGGTTGTCGCCAGGCCGGCGATCTGGGGCGGCATCGCGACGGTTGCGCTGCTCGCGCTCGCCGCCCCGGCGCTGGGACTGCGGCTCGGGGCACCCGCCGTGGACGCGCCTAAGGATGCGCCAGTGATCCAGACCATGGACGCGATCCAGCGGGCGTTCCCGCAGGCCCCGGCACCGGCCGAGGTCGTCGTCACCGGGACTGACGTCACCGGGCCGAAGGTGGCCGCAGCGGTCAGCGCGCTCCGCTCCCGCGCGGCGGCTGGCGGCGCCATCCGCGAGCCGGTGACCGCCACCGCGCTCGGCGCCGGGCGCGCGCTGCTCGTCAGCGTGCAGCTGGCAGGCAACGGGACCGACTCCGCATCCGACACCGCGCTTGTGACGCTGCGGAACCGGATCCTGCCCGCCACGCTTGGCAAGGTGCCAGGGGTCAGCTACGCCGTCGCCGGTGACACCGCCGCGGACTACGACGACATCCAAGCCGAGCACGCCGGGCTGCCCGCCCTGTTCGCGTTCGTCGCCGTGCTGGCCTTCGTCCTGCTGCTGGCCGCGTTCCGCTCGATCACCGTCTCGGTGGTGTCCATCGTGCTGAACCTGCTGTCGGTCGGCGCGGCCTATGGCCTGATCACGCTGATCTTCCAGGACGGGCGGCTGCAGGGGCTGCTCGATTACACATCGTTCGGCGGGATCATCTGGTGGGTGCCGGTGATGATGTTCGTGTTCCTGTTCGGGATCAGCATGGACTATCACGTGTTCATCCTGAGCCGGATCCGCGAGCTGTGGGCGCGCGGTTCCTCCCCGCAGGAGGCGGTCGTCGGGGGCATCGCCTCGAGCGGCGGAGTGGTGACCAGCGCCGCGCTGATCATGGTGGCGGTCTTCTCGATCTTCACCACGATCCCGTTGATCGACCTGAAGATCCTCGGTGTCGGCACCGCCGTCGCTGTCCTCATCGACGCGACGGTCGTCCGCGGCATCCTGGTCCCGGCCGCCCTGTCCCTGCTTGGCGACCGCGCCTGGTCTCCTCGCGGGCGGCGCGGATCGCATGCTCAACTACCGCCCACCACCGCACGGGCATAACCGCAAGCAGCGGCCGAGCCTACCGGCACGACCGCGGTCCAACCTGCAGAGGGCTGTGACCCACCGCCTCCATTACCGGGGCGCCTGGGCCACAGCCCTCGGCCACGTACCGGACTAGCTCGTCACTGTGTGCACCCTTACCGCGCAGTAGCCGTACTGCATGGATCCCGGCCACGTCAGCGATGACCGCTCGGCTTTCTTGATCTTCGATGACTTCAGGCTGAACGACGCGTGCCGCACGGCAACCGGAACTTGTCCTGTTTGATCCATAGGTACCCATCCGAGTCGGGTACGACGTTCCCCACGCCTGCGGCTGCATTCCACTCGTTGATCTGGGCAAGGCTCTGACCAGCATCCGGCGCGAACGCGGCGACGTAGACAAGCCCGACAGCCCTGGCTCCGGCGATGGCCCTGCCACTTCAGGAGGACGCTCGGTCACGGTCCCCACTAGACCGTAGTTCCCCCCGGTGATCCGCGTGTTGTGCCGTTTACCTGGGCTTTCGTCCTGGGCGTGGGCGGGTTGCTGACTACGCGACCCCGATGCGGTGGCTGACGCCGAGCAGCTCGAAGGCCTGCCGCTGGAGAGCGGTAGGGGGTGGTGACGAGCGGGAAGCCGGGCACGGCGGGGTCGGTGGGGGCGATGGTGTTCAGGCAGATGGTGCCCAGGTCGGCGAGCAGGCTGGTGAAGCTGTGCACGGGCAGGGCGGCCGGGGCCTGCTTGGTGGCGGCCTTGGCCAGGGCGCGGGGGGAGCGGGCGGCGGGGGCGACCGGGCTGGTCCGGGCGGCCAGGGCGGCGGGCTTGTCGTCGTCGGTGAACAGCAGGGGCGCGAGGCGGGCCTGCATGTGCCAGCTGAGGTAGTACGACAGCATCCGCAGGAACACGTGGGCCCGGACCCGGTCTTCGGTGCGGTGCCGGATCGGGCGGATGTCCAGGTCGGTGTTGAAGGCGCGGAAGGCCCGCTCGACCTGGGCCAGGGCCTTGTAAGAGGAGACGACCTGCGGGCCGTCCAGGTCGCCAGACGCGGGACCCCCGGGCAGCCCGCCGTCATCCACAGGTCAAGGATAGGAGGCCGCGGTGAGCAGGCCGCAGAGCCCGCTACGAGAGCTGCGCGGCCGTGACCCGCTATACGCTGCCGCCCGCCATGGCCGATACCGCAGTCCGGACATTGTGCCAGCGTCTCCTACACGAGGGCCGCCCGGAATGGATCGTGCTCATGACCCTGGCAAACCTCGTGATGAACTACCGGATGCGCCGTTCCCGCAAGCCGCCCATGACAGCATCCAACGGGCAGTGGCAAACCATAGCCGCCGCAGAGATGCGCAGGGAGGAACAGGCAAGCGACCCATCGCCGCCGATGACAGAGATCGCCGAGACATTCGAGATGCACCTCAGCCTCGTAACAGCGACCATCGCGAGGTTCTGGGGACAGGCCTCCGCGATCACACTCGCGGAATCCGGCCGCGGTGACGGGGAAGCTGGCGGTGCCCCGACCCCCCGGGATTACCTGCGCCGAACGTCCTGCGGGATCGGGGCCTATAGCCTCTCCCCGCCCCGGGAAGGCCGGCTGAGCATGGGCGGTTAGTGCAGCGATCCGCCCCGGCCCCAGTCCCCGGTCCTGCGCCGTGCAGGCACGGGCAGCGGAAGGGTTGCCGGCCGCGGCTGGGCCGCTCCGGACAGCTGAGGAGGATGCCGATGACCAGCAATACCGAGACTCGCGCCTCCGACGCCGACCGTGACCGCACCGTTGCCGCGCTACGTGAGCATCTCGCCGCGGGGCGGCTGACGCTCGAGGAGTTCGATGAGCGCATGGACAAGGCCTATGCGGCAAAGACCCTCGGCGAGCTTGACCGCCTGATGGCGGACCTGCCGGAGACCGGCCCCAGCCAGCTTCCGGACGCTCCGGCGGACCGCGCCGCTGCCGGTCCGCCGCTGACACGGCAGCGCCCGCCCGGGCCAATCGAGGCCAGGCGCGGCAGCTGGCGGGCTGCTGGGGGGGCCTGGTTCGCGATCAGCCTGGTCTTGTTCGTGATCTGGCTGGCTAGTGGGGCCAGCGGCGGGCTGTGGTTCTTGTGGGTGGCGCTGGCGCTGGGCGCCGTGCTGCTGGTACGCCGGATGACCGGCGCGCCTGCCCGCAGCGAACGGCGGTCAGCCCGGCCGCGGCGAAACCGCAGGCACCGCCACGACGATCAGGCCAGGCAGTAGCCGCACAGGCCGGTCATGGTGCCGCCAGCAGGCATCGCTGGGCGGTGACCGCCCGGACCGTCGCGGTCATCGCGGTTGTGGCCGGTGTGGCCTGGGCCATCTCCGCGGAGTGGGTGGCCATTCGCGGAGGTTCGGCGCCTTCGGGCATGCGCGGCTGCGGTGGGTCGGCGCTGCCAGCGCGGCCCAGGGCGTGTCGATGACGGCGTTTGTGCTCTTGCAGCGGCGGTTGCTGCGCGCCACCGGCGGACGCCTGCCCCTGTTGTGGCTGCTGTCCACGGCTCACCTGGCCAACGCGATTGCCTTCGCGGTGCCGTTCGCTGGCTCGGGTTTCATGTGGGCATTGCTGAACTGGATCGCCGACGCATTGTGCCTGGTCCTGGCGATTAGAGCCGTCGGGCGGCGGTGCCGTGGCACCGCGTGCTGCTGGTATGGAGCGCTGGGGTCGGTGCCAGGAGCTTCAGCCCGACGCCGGGCGGAATCGGCGTCGTCGAGGCGGCAATGATCGCCACGCTGGTCGTTGCCGGGGTGCGCCCGCCTCAGGCTGTAGCCGCTGCGCTGATCTACCGTCTGCGAACGCCAAGTCCACCCTTACGGCGGTGCTGGTGGTGCACCGTTTCACCGGCCGGCGCCGCGAACGCCCGGCGGCGTGAGCCGTGAGTGCTGGTCATCTCGATGGGCCTCCAGACTCCATGATGCGCGACTCGGAGACCTCGCAGGCCAGTGACGAGCGCCTCGCGGGAACTGAGCGGCCCGCGCCCGGCACAGGCGGCATCACCGGATGAGCAGAAATGAACCTTCCGGCAGGCCGGTCCCGGTCCATCCGGCCGGGTCGCCAGACCGCGTCCCGGGCCGTGGCCTTTCGCCCCGCCGGCAGGGACCTAGGCCCCTACCGGCGGCCCGCCATGTGGGCATCCGCTGGATGGAGCAGAGGGAGATCCACGCCGGGAGATTGCCCCGGCGGACTCCCGGTCTCTCCTGGAGGCCCGCCATGGCCGTCATCCTCTACAAGAGCATCAGGAACCACCGGCGGCGCAGGCAGGTGGCGGCCGCAGTCCCAGGCGAGCAGCACCTGTCACCTGATGGCGCCCCGCTGGCTCGGGAAGCCCGCCCCGGGATTCCGCAGCCGGCGGATGCCGACGCGGCGGCCGGCGCTGGCGTGCCGCCCGCGCCCGCGCGCGGCGGCCCGGCAGGCACCGCGGCCGCACCCCGGCCGGACGGGCAGACCGCCAAGGCCGTAGAACCGGTCGGCCGCCAGCCCGCTACCGGGTTGCCGGAGGGGACCGGGCAGGTGTCTCGTCCCGCCGTGATCGAGGTCCGCGGACTGCGGAAGTCCTACGACGGTGCCGAGGCGGTGGCCGGCATCGACCTGGAGGTCCGCGCGGGCGAGA
>Ga0335075_10015982_pt1 | contig 11230 bp, 6 predicted proteins | sample Lox_Sample_24_FD_206723 | JGI IMG/M metagenome (GOLD analysis project Ga0335075, IMG submission 206723) | Soil microbial communities from Loxahatchee National Wildlife Refuge, Florida, United States - Lox_Sample_2.4 | ecosystem: Environmental > Terrestrial > Soil > Wetlands | place: USA: Florida... | reverse complement strand
CGTTGTCTGGCTGGTCGTGTCGATTGTTTTTCTGCTCATCCACCTCGTTCCCGGCGATCCTATCGAGCAGATGCTCGGCGAAGGAGCGCGGCCCGCTGACATCGTCGCCCTCCGCCATACGTATGGCCTCGACGCACCGCTCGGTCAGCAATACATCCGCTATTGGCGCGGGGTCCTGCATGGCGACCTCGGGCACTCTCTGCGTCTGAACGATTCCGTCACTCACCTGGTGCTCGTTCGTTATCCGTATACGATTGAGCTGGCGGCAGCGGCGGTGCTGCTCGCCCTTGCCCTCGCCATTCCCGCAGGCATCGCGGCGGCCCTTCATCGAAACCGGTGGCAGGACCAGGCGCTAGGAGTGGTCAGCCTCTTGGGTCTCTCTTTTCCGGGCTTCGCGCTCGGACCCATTCTCATTCTGCTGGTTTCCATCAAGCTCGGATGGCTGCCTGTGAGCGGCACCGGGGGTATCAGCCATCTCATTCTGCCTGCCGTCACCATGGGAAGCGCGCTGGCCGCGATTCTCACCCGCATGGTGCGCACTGCCATGCTCGAAGAACTCAGCCAGGACTATGTCCGCACTGCGCGCGCCAAGGGCCTGCCGGAACGCAGCGTAGTCTACCGGCACGCCCTTCGCAATGCCCTGATTCCAGTGATTACGCTGATCGGTCTGCAATTCGGAGCGTTACTCGCCGGAGCTATCGTAACGGAAAAAATCTTCAGTTGGCCCGGTATCGGACAACTGACCGTATCGGCAATCTCCAACCGCGATTATTCCCTGCTGCAGGGATGCATCCTCGCCGTCGGGCTCACCTATATCCTCGTCAACCTGGCGACAGATGTTCTTTACCTGGTGGTGAATCCGCGGATCAGGGGCTAGCGGACGGTCGAACAACTCGTCCGCTCTTCAATACCTGCACCGTGCCTTCACGGAACTTATGACAAATGTCATGCGTATCCCCTGTGCGGGTGACGAGCGTCTAAATAACCGCGAACATTTGTCGGAGGAAGCTGCTTGGCTAATCAGCGTAATCGCAGAAAGAAATGGTGGTGGATCGGGGGCATTGCGCTGATTGTTGTTTTAGCGGCCGGAATCGCCATTGCCGCTCATGGAAGCGGAACCAAGATCGAGCCGGGAAGGCTAGCCAAAGTGACCCGCGGCGACATCGCAAAAAGCGTAGTAGCCACCGGCAAAATTCAACCCATCACCAAGGTTGAGTTGAAGTCCAAGGCCAGCGGCCTTGTCGAGAAGCTGTACGTCGACATCAATCAGCACGTCCACAAGGGCCAGGTGCTCGCCCAGCTTGATCAGCAGGAGATTCTCGCCCAGGTCGCGGCGCAGAAAGCGCAACTGGCCGCCGCAGAGGCAAATGTAATTACGTATAGAGAAAACATCGCACAAGACAAAGTCAATGCGGAAGCTCCGGATCTGCCGATGTACAAGGACACCTACCAGCGCAACCTGGAAATGCTCAAGGAAGGTATCGTCTCGCAGCAAACGCTGGACAATGCCGAGCGAGACTATCTTGCCAACAAGAACAAGCAACAGTCAGCGCAGGCGCAGATCGGCGTGGACGATGCCAAGCTAAGGCAGGCGCAGGCTCAGGTTCAGCAGGCGCAGGCAAGCCTCGATCAGTTGAATGAGCAGCTCAGCTACACCACCCTCGTCTCTCCCATGGACGGCGTCGTTCTTTCCCGCGACGTGGAGGTCGGCGATGCCGTGAGCTCGATCCTGGTACTGGGATCCACGGCAACGCTGGTGATGACCTTGGGAGATACAACGCAGGTCTACGTGGATGGCAAAGTAGACGAAGCAGACATCGGCAGCGTATACCTCGGACAGCCGGCCCGCATCCGCGTGGAGTCCTTTCCGAACAGAATCTTCAACGGCAAGGTCACAAAGATCGCTCCGCTCGGCGTCGAGAAGGACAACGTCACTACATTCGAAGTCCGCGTCTCGATCGACAACCCCAGCGGCGAGCTCAAGGCAAACATGACCGCCAACGCCGAAATTCTGATCAAGGAAGACAAGGGCGTACTCTCTGTTCCGGCCGCGGCCGTCGTATACGACGCAGACAAGAACGCTTCCGTCTTCGTCCCCGATCCCAAGCAGAAGGACGGACAGCGAAAGGTTGCGGTGAAGGCCGGGATCTCCAACGGCAGCAGAATCGAGATTCTGGACGGATTGAAAGAGGGCGAAACAGTTGTGCTGCAACAGTAAGGACTGGCCGTCCAGGCATGCGGCGCTTCGCGCGTCTCACGATTAAGGGGCCTTGCGAAGGGATGCACTCTAAGGAGACAAATATGAGGATGCAATGGGTAGCAGTGGCGGCGCTGGCAGTTTCTCCGGTGTTGATGCTGGCGGCAGATGGCACTTTTGATAAGACGATCCACGTGAGCGGAACACCGACCCTCAGCATAAACACCGGTTCGGGTTACGTTCATGTATCGCCGGGCTCCGATAACGAAATCCACATCATCGGCCACGTGCACGCCAACCGCTGGGGAGGCATGGACTTCGGCTCACCTGAAGACCGCGTGAAGCAGGTGGTCGACAACCCGCCTATCGAGCAGAGTGGAAACGTCATCACCGTTGGCAAGCACACCAGCTATCACAACGTTTCCATCGACTATGACGTCACCACTCCCAAGGGCACGAACCTCGAAGCCAACTCCGGTTCCGGCGACCTGCGCATCTCCGATCTTGGCGGGTCGCTCAAGGCCAATACCGGTTCAGGATCCATCGACGCCAACGGGCTGAGCGGACGCGTCACGCTCGAGACCGGCTCCGGCGACATCCGTGCCGGAATGCTCTCGGCTCCCGATGTCAAAGCGCAAACGGGGAGCGGCAGCATTCGCCTGAAGGGCGTGAATGGCGGACTCTTTGCCGAAACTGGATCCGGCGATATCGAGGTCGACGGACAGCCCGGATCAGCCTGGAAACTCGAAACCGGCTCCGGCTCCGTGACCATGAACACCGGTGGCGCTAAGTTTTCACTCGATGCAACCACCGGCTCCGGATCAATTCACAGCGATCCACCCATCAGCGTGCACGGAAGCCTCGAGCGTCACCACGTCATGGGCGACGTCAATGGTGGCGGCGTCACCGTCCGGGTGGAAACCGGCTCCGGCGACATCCGCATCCACTGACCGCTATCCGGACAAGCAAAAGGCCCCAATGCGTCGGGGCCTTTTCGCGAGTTCCCACCCGGCGAAGTTCAACCCTCAGCGTCACCCGCGATCGTAAAAGCGACCTCGGAGATCAGGCGATCAATCATCGCTCGATCAAAGTTCACTTCCACACTCTGCTCGGCAGGCTTGAAGAGGCGGTAAAGGCGCGCCGGCCACTGGCGATGCGGCCACGGATCCCGCAGCAACTCCCGAAACAGTCTCGGCTCCTGCCACGGAACATCGTGATATCCATCCCGAAGATACGGGCTCTGCGGATTCAGACGAAACGCCTGCGGGAAAAACACGATGGTGTCACTCGCAATGGGATCCTCCTCTGCGGGCGGAGCCTCGCCTTTCAACCGGGCCACCAAAATACCGGCCAGGTCTCCCTTCTCGGCAAGGCGCAAATGGCCAAGCTGCGTGCAACGAGGATTCAACTCGATGAGGTAAGCCGCCCCGCTTCCCTGCTCGAGCATAAAGTCCAGCCCGTAGAAACCCGTCAGCTCAAACCGGCGCGCCAGTAATCTGGCCGCTTCCGCAATTTCCGCATTCTGTATTAATCGGACCACGGTAGAAATCCCCGTCACACCATGGGCGCACACAACCTCAACCATCATCATGGAAAGGATCTCGCCCCTCCAACATGCGAACATCGTGTTTGCCGGGCGGCCGGGGATATATTGCTGAATCGTAATGTCCCGCTGCTCCTGACTTGGCCGCGACCACAATGCGGAAAGATCATGATGGAACAGCAATCTCTGCCACCCAATGCCAGCCCGCTGAACATTGGACAGCCGCCCATACGCAGCACGCATCTCGTCCCGCGAATGAGCGATCTCCACGCCCATGCCTGCCCAGGTCCCATCCAGCTTTAAAACAGCGCTCCCCTCCAGACTCCAACTCTCGAGGTCTTCCTCAGACTTGACAGTCTTCGTTTCGGGAATCCGAATGCCCAGCTCCGACGCTACCCTCAGCGTCTCGCCCCGGCTGCGAATGATCGGATACATCTCCGCAGGTCCCAGAGAATGCTCAATCAATGGCCTCAATTCAGGATTGGAGTTTTGCAGCCTGTGCAGCTGCCAGACAACACCCTCATCGCATGGCATCAGAATGTCCGGACTGCACTTGGCGATAGCCGACCTGAGCGCATCTCCCTGATCGGGATACAGATTTTCAATCCGCGTCACGAACTTCAGCGGATGCCCCGGCGGGCAGACCGCGGAAACTCTGCATCCGTGCCGTATGAGAGCCATCGCCAGGCGTGCCGATAGCGGCCACCACCTGCTTGCGCCGAGTAGTACTACAGGACCATCGTTGCTTTTCGTACTGTGCCGTACCTTCATGACAACAAATTGCTGCCACGCCCAATGTAACTAACGACGAGGTTCACTTCGCCTTGTTCGAGTGATACTTTAAATCGTTCGTGCTTGAGAAGACACCAAAAGAACAAGCACGAAAGTTGTATTTACACATCCTTCGCTATTACCGCCAACTAAAATTCTGTCTGGGGCACACACTTGAGTCGTCCGACTGATATAGCCATCATCGGGGCCGGTCCTTATGGCCTCTCAATAGCCGCGCATTTGCGCAAAAGCAAATTGAGCTTTCGCATCTTCGGAACTCCCATGCAGAGCTGGCGCGAGCACATGCCCAAGGGAATGCTGCTCAAGTCCGAAGGCTTCGCCTCGTTCCTCTTCGATCCGGACTCGTCCTTCACCCTCGAGCACTATTGCGCCGAAAACAACCTTCCCTACGCGCATGTCGGCATACCAGTACCTCTCGAAACCTTCGCAGCCTATGGGGTCGAGTTCCAGAAGCGCCTCGTACCGACGCTGGAGGAGACAAACATCACCTCTGTGGAACGCGCCGGCGAGGCCTTCGAGTTGCAGAGCGCAACTGGCGAGACCTTCCGTGCTCGCAAAGTAGTGATTGCAGCTGGAATTGCTCATTTTGGATATCTCCCTCCGACGCTGGCTGACCTGCCTCCAGAAAAAGCAACGCACAGCTCCGCGCACCACGACCTGGGCCGGTTCAGAGAACAGAAGGTAGCCGTGATTGGCGGAGGCTCTTCGGCGATCGATATGGCAGCACTGTTGAACGAACAGGGCGCTGAAGTTCATCTGATCGCGCGCAGAAAAAGTCTCGTCTTCCATAAACACTCGACAGAGCCCCGTCCGCCTTTCCAGCAGATGCTGCGACCTCGCTCGGGTCTTGGCGCTGGCTGGAAATCCAAACTGTGCACCGACGCTCCGCTCCTCTTCTACTGCATGCCGCAAAAGCTTCGCTTCGAAATCGTGCGGCGCCATCTCGGTCCTTCCGGCGGATGGTTCATTCGCGATAGGGTAGTCGGCCAGTTCCCCATTCACGTTGGCGCTTCGCTTAAAGAGGCCTCAGTTACAAACGGCAGCGTTCATCTAAATTTCGCCGAGGATAACGGCCGCGAATCCCAACTGGAAATCGATCACGTGATTGGCGCAACCGGCTATCAGATCGCGATCTCACGATGGAAATTTTTGAGCGATGACCTGCGGCAACAGATGCGCACCGTCGACGACACCCCGGTGCTGTCGACTAACTTCGAATCGTCGGTCAAGGGGCTCTACATCGTCGGCCTGGCTTCGGCTAACTCCTTTGGCCCGTTGACCCGCTTCGCCTACGGCGCGAAATTCACTGCGAAGCGCCTCGCCCGCCATCTGAATCGCTAAGCGAAAAGAAATTCCTTGGTGCGCAGCTCCCTCACCTTGTCGCGCAGCCGTGCTGCCTTCTCGAACTCGAACTTTCTTGCCGCCTCGCGCATATCGGACTCGAGATTCACGATGTAGGCATCAAGTTCGTCCTGAGACCTGAAGTCCGGCATGGCGTCTGAATCCTCGGTAAGATCGGCATAATCGGCCTTCAATATCCGCGCCAGCGACATCTCCGTCGGCCGGATGATGGAAGTAGGAGTGATGCCATGCTCCTCGTTGTAGGCGCGTTGAACCTCGCGGCGTCGACTGGTTTCATCGATCGCCTGTTTCATTGAGTCCGTCATGCGATCGGCGTAAAGTATCGCGCGGCCGTTGACGTGACGGGCAGCGCGCCCGATGGTCTGGATAAGCGAACCCGACGAACGCAAGAAGCCTTCTTTATCCGCGTCGAGGATTGCGACAAGCGAAACCTCAGGCAGATCGAGCCCTTCCCGTAGCAGGTTGATGCCGATGAGCACGTCGTACTCGCCCTTACGCAAATCGCGCAGCAGACGCACGCGCTCCAGCGTCTCAATCTCCGAGTGCATATAGCGGCAGCGCACGCCAACCTCAGAGTAGTAACCGGCGAGGTCTTCCGACATCCGCTTTGTCAGTGTCGTCACCAGCACGCGCTCATTGCGGGCAGCGCGGTCGCGGATTTCGGCAAGCAGATCGTCTATCTGCCCGCGAATGGGACGAATCTCAACTTGCGGATCAACTAGACCCGTAGGCCGAATGATCTGCTCCACCACCACCCCCGACGATTTCGTCAGCTCATAGGGCCCCGGCGTCGCCGAAACGTAAATCACCTGGTTCACCCGGCCTTCGAACTCCTCAAATTTAAGCGGCCGGTTATCGACGGCGGAGGGCAACCTGAATCCATAATCGACAAGGTTTTGCTTTCGTGAGCGGTCGCCATGCCACATGCCATGCACCTGCGGCACAGTCGCGTGTGATTCATCAATGAAGAGCAGATAATCCCGAGGAAAATAGTCGAGCAGCGTCGGCGGTGGCTCGCCGGGCAGCCGGCCGGAGAAGTGACGTGAGTAGTTCTCGATGCCGTGACAGTAACCAACGGACTTGATCATCTCCAGATCAAATCGCGTCCGCTGGTGGATGCGCTGCGACTCGACCAGACGTCCCTGCGACTCCAGTTCCTTCTCCCACGACGCGAGTTCCTCGAGAATCGATTCGATCGCCGTCTTCTTGCGCTCAGGCTGCACAACGTAGTGGCTCTTGGGATAGATCGGCAGCCGCGAATACTTCTCTCGCACCGACCCGAACAGCGGGTCGATCTGCGCAAGGGATTCGATCTCGTCGCCGAAGAGCTCGATGCGATAAGCATTTTCGTCATATGTCGGATAGATCTCGATGACATCGCCCCTCACCCGAAACGTCCCGCGGCGGAAATCCCCATCGTTGCGTTCGTAGAGAATCTCCACCAGGCGCTTGGTGATGTCCTCACGGCGGATCCTCTGACCCTTCTCCAGCAACAGCAGCATTCCGTAGTAGGCTTCCGGCGAGCCGAGACCATAGATGCACGAGACCGACGACACGATAATTGCGTCGCGCCGCTCGAAGAGCGACCGCGTGGCCGATAGACGCAGCTTGTCCAGCTCTTCATTGATCGTCGCTTCCTTCTCGATATATAAATCGCCCGAGGGGATGTACGCCTCAGGCTGGTAGTAGTCGTAGTACGAGACGAAATACTCAACAGCGTTCCCGGGAAAGAACTGCTTGAACTCGTGATAGAGCTGCGCTGCGAGCGTTTTGTTGTGCGCGAGAATCAAGGCTGGTCGGTTCAACTGCTCTATAATCTTCGCGACGGTGTAGGTCTTTCCCGACCCCGTGACCCCGAGCAGCACCTGGTGCTTCTCGCCGGCGCCGATGCCCTCCGTGAGTTCTTCGATGGCGCGACCCTGATCGCCGCGCGGCTTGTAATCGCTGACTAGCTGGAAATCCACAATATCCATGTTAAACGACGATTGAGGACAGCTTCCGTCCTCATATGCGGTCACCGCAGCCAAAAAAGAAAGACCCGCAGCAGCGATGCCACGGGCCCTCTCTCTTGTTGGAAACTACTTCGCTGCGACCAGCTCTTCTTCCTTCGCGCCGGAACCCTCCCCCAACGCAAGGTCAAAACGATCAAGGTTCATCACCTTGTTCCAGGCCGTTACAAAGTCATGGACGAACTTCTGCTGCGCGTCCGAACTTCCGTAGACTTCGGCCACGGCCCGCAGCTGGGAATTTGAACCGAAAATAAGATCGACACGCGTGCCGGTCCACTTGAGTTCGCCCGTCTTGCGATCCCGCCCTTCAAACATATCCGCAGCGTCCGAGACCGGCTTCCACTCCGTGCCCATGTCGAGCAGGTTGACGAAGAAGTCGTTGGTCAGCGCCCCCGGCTTCTTGGTGAAGACGCCATGCTTGGTTTGTCCGACATTGGCATTCAGGACGCGCAGGCCGCCAACTAGCACCGCCATCTCAGGCGCGGTCAGCGTCAGCAATTGGGCCTTGTCGACCAGCAACGCCTCGGCCGGTATGGTGTATTTGCCTTTGAGGTAGTTGCGGAAGCCGTCCGCAAACGGCTCGAGCGGGGCGAAGGAGTCCACATCAGTCTGGTCCTGCGAGGCGTCCGTGCGTCCCGGCGAGAAGGGAACGGTAACGCTGTGGCCGGCATTCTTCGCCGCCTGCTCCACGCCTGCGCAACCCGCGAGTACGATTAGGTCGGCCAGCGAGACCTTCTTGCCGCCGGACCGCCTGCTGTTGAATTCGCTCTGAATCCCTTCGAACGTCTTCAGCACTTTCGCCAGTTGATCCGGCTGGTTAACCGCCCAATCCTTTTGCGGCTCCAGACGGATACGTGCGCCGTTCGCACCCCCGCGCTTGTCGGAGCCGCGGAAGGTGGACGCCGACGCCCACGCGATTGAAACCAGCTGAGAGACAGACAATCCCGAAGCCAGGATCTTGCCCTTAAGGGCGGCAATGTCCTTCTCATCAATCAGCTTATGATCGACCGCGGGAATGGGATCCTGCCAGATGAGTTCTTCGGCAGGAACTTCCGGACCGAGATAGCGCGCGCGCGGACCCATGTCGCGATGAGTGAGCTTGAACCATGCACGCGCGAAAGCGTCGGCAAACTTGTCCGGATTCTCAAAGAAGCTCCTGGAAATCTTTTCATAGGCTGGATCGACACGCAGGGCAATATCCGTGGTCAGCATCGATGGCGCGCGACGCTTCAACGGATCATGCGGATCCGGTACGGTACCGGCACCCGCGTCACCCTTTGGCTTCCACTGATTCGCCCCGGCCGGGCTCTTCGTCAGTTCCCATTCGTAGCCGAACAGGTTCCCGAAGAAGTTGTTGCTCCACTTCGTCGGCGTGCTGGTCCAGATGACCTCCAGCCCGCTGGTGATCGCATCAGCGCCCACGCCAGTTCCGTAGCTGCTCTTCCAGCCCAGGCCCTGCTCCTCGATGCCGGCGCCTTCGGGCTCAGGTCCTACATGGGACGCAGGCCCGGCGCCGTGCGTTTTGCCGAAGGTGTGGCCGCCCGCGATCAGCGCGACGGTTTCTTCATCATTCATCGCCATACGGGCAAAGGTCTCGCGGATATCGTGGGCCGCGGCAACGGGGTCCGGATGGCCATCCGGGCCTTCCGGATTCACATAGATCAGACCCATCTGCACTGCCGCGAGTGGATTCTCCAGCTTGCGTTCATTGGTGCCGCCGCCGGTACGATCTTTCTCGGCGCCATGCATCTCCGCATCGGCCACGAGCACGCCCTCGTCAGCGGGCTTTCCCTTGCCGTAGCGTATGTCGCCGCCCAGCCATACAGTCTCGGTTCCCCAGTACACATCCTGGTCCGGCTCCCAGACGTCCTCGCGGCCGCCGCCGAAACCGAAGGTCTTGAAGCCCATCGATTCCAGGGCGACGTTGCCGGTGAGAATGATCAGGTCGGCCCAGGAAATTTTGTTGCCATACTTCTGCTTGATCGGCCAGATCAGCCGGCGCGCCTTGTCAAGGCTCACGTTGTCAGGCCAGCTGTTGAGAGGTGCAAAGCGCTGCTGCCCGGATCCGGCGCCGCCGCGTCCGTCACCGGTACGGTACGTGCCGGCGCTGTGCCACGCCATGCGGATAAACAAGCCCCCATAGTGACCGAAATCCGCCGGCCACCAGTCCTGTGAGGTAGTCATCACCGCCAGGAGGTCCTTCTTTACGGCGGCAAGGTCGAGGCTCTTGAACGCTTCGGCATAGTTGAAGTCCTTGTCCATGGGATCGGACAGGGACGAGTGCTGGTGCAGGATCTTCAGGTTCAGCTGGTTCGGCCACCAGTCACGGTTCGTAGTGCCTCCACCAGCGGTGTGGTGGAACGGGCATTTCGATGCGTTTGAGATTGGATTCTCGCCTGCCATGTTTCTCCTTCGATTTCTGTGACGCACGCGTCACGGTTCACTCACAACTCGCAACGCGGAGAACCCGCGTTGCCCCGACTCAGCCAATGTAGCATCATGAAGATGGATTGCTCCAATACATAGTTCCCATTCGGAGCATAGGCGTTTCCTATGGAATTTCAACAACTGAAATATATCTGTGCTATTGCCGACACCGGCAGCTTCAGCCGCGCCGCCGAGCGCTGTCACGTCGCGCAACCCTCGCTCTCCCAGCAGGTCCTCAAGCTTGAAGAGGACCTGGGCGCAAGGCTCTTCGACCGTCTCGGCCGCAGCATTCGCCTCACCGAGGCCGGCCGCGCATTTCTTCCCTATGCCCGATCGATTCTGCATCAGATGGAGGCCGCGCGCTCTGGCGTAGAGAACAAGCGAACCGACGTGCGCGGCAGCGTAGCCGCCGGTGTAATCCCAACAATCGCCCCCTACCTCATGCCTCAGTCCATCGCCGCGTTCTCGAGAAAATATCCCGATGCCAGACTGAGAATTCTGGAAGAGACAACGCCGGTACTTGTCGAGAGCCTCCGCAATCTCTCCATCGACGTCGCGATCCTCGCCCTGCCGCTTCGTCACAAGGAGTTTCAGATGTATCCCCTGCGCACCGAGCCGCTGTATGCCGCTCTGGCCAGGGATCATCCGCGCGCAGGCGCAAAAAACCTGTCGTTGCGGGAGCTCCGTGGCGAGCAGTTCGTCATGCTGCGGGATGGCCACTGCTTTCGCGATCTGAGCGTAGCCGCGTGCACACGCGCGAAGGTGAATCCCCGCATTGCCTTTGAAAGCGGACAGTTCAGCAGCCTGCTGGGCATGGTCGCAGCCGGCGTCGGTGTCTCGCTGGTGCCGGAGATGGCCGTCGACAGGAGCGCGCGCTGCAGCTACGTGCGCATTTCAGAC
>Ga0335075_10015981_pt1 | contig 11230 bp, 9 predicted proteins | sample Lox_Sample_24_FD_206723 | JGI IMG/M metagenome (GOLD analysis project Ga0335075, IMG submission 206723) | Soil microbial communities from Loxahatchee National Wildlife Refuge, Florida, United States - Lox_Sample_2.4 | ecosystem: Environmental > Terrestrial > Soil > Wetlands | place: USA: Florida... | reverse complement strand
GCCGTCTTTGCGGTGTGGCTGGCGCCGGAGTGGTGGACGCACGCGCATGCGGCCACGCGCGTGGGCTCGGCGCTCGCCGCGCTCACTCCCGCCGCTCGCGTCACCTGGATCACCTTCCGGGTCGCAGCCGCCGTCATCACCGTGCCCATCGCCGAGGAGCTCGCCTTCCGCGGCTACCTGGCGCGACGCATCATGAGCAGGGACTTCGACGCCGTTCCCTTCTCGCGGCTCACGGTCCTGTCGATGAGTCTTTCCTCGGCGGTCTTCGGCGCGATGCACGGCGAACACTGGATCGTCGGCATACTCGCCGGAGTTGCCTACGTGGCGGTGCTCAAATGGCGAGGGCGCATCGGCGATGCAATCGCCGCTCACGCGACCAGCAATCTGCTGCTCGCGGCCTGGGTTCTGCTGCGCGGCGACTGGGCTCAGTGGTAAAGCGATAAACACCTTCGATGGACGCCGGCCCCCGCCTGCAAGCCGCCGTTTTGGGCTCGACTCTTCCTCTTTCAGATGTGAGTACCAAGGGACAATGTCCTTCAGTAACACCACCTTATAAGCATCTCCAACGTCGAAATTTTCTCTTGCCTCAATAACCATTTCCTGCCATAACTGGAGGACCACTTGCCTTTTTGGGGTATTTGGCGTTCTTGGAAGGCCTTTTTTTCAAGCAGTAGGTTTCGGCGTTTTCGGAAATTGTCCTGAGGGATGTGAGCTGCCGAAACGCCACTCGTGGCGCAACTCTGGCAGCTTTCCGTGTCTCAGGAGCGAACGGAGGACGCATGACAGGTCCATATAACAAAGGAGTCGATGTGAAGGAACGTGGCGTTGTGAAGTGGTTCAATGGCGCAAAAGGCTATGGATTCATTCAGCGGTCCACCGGAGAAGATGTGTTCGTGCATTTCTCCGCGATCCAGGACAGCGGATACAAGACACTGAATGAAGGCGAGGCAGTCGAATTCGAGTGCCAGCAGGGACCGAAAGGACTGAATGCGGCGAACGTCGTTCGCGGCAGCTAATCTCGTCTCCACGCAATCTTGGATTCTTACGCGGCTCAGTTCGGAGAGCGCATTCCGAAGAGCCCTACATAACCTTTTGCGGCCTCTTGCCGGTCAGGAGGCCGTCCGTGTTTCCGCATCCGCGGACGCTCGATTCTCCAGCCTGCGCAGAGCCCATGCCGCCGCCTGAGCCAGGCCGTCTTCGGGCGCATTCGACCACTCGTGCAGCGTGGGAATGAAGTGCGCCAGTCCGCTGTTGCCCATGGCAATCGCCAGGTTGCGGCGAAAGCCATCGAAGCGCGCGCGCTTGACCGGCGAGCCGAAGAACCATTCGCCGAAATCACGCTCGCTCATCGATGCCAGCCAGTCCAGCGCGGGATTGATCAACGCCTCGCGCGGCGCCAGCTCCGGATCGGCGGCTGCCGGCACGGTGCGGGCGCCGGCTCTCTTGTTCCAGGGACAGACATCCTGGCAGATATCGCAGCCGAAGACGTTGCGCCCTATGCCCTCGCGCGGGTCGCCGCCGATGTCTCCAGGAGGGATTGCTCCCCGCTTCTCGATGGTCAGGTACGCGATGCAGCGCGATGCATCCATGCGGTAGGGCGTGAGGGCCTGCGTGGGGCAGGCATCGATGCAGCGGGTGCAGCTTCCGCAGCGGTCCTCGGCCGGCATGGCCAGCTCCTGCGATGCGATCTGAAGTGAAGTAAGGATCACGCCCAGAAACAGCCATGATCCGAGCTCCTGGTTGAGCAGACAGGTATTCTTCCCCGTCCATCCCAGCCCGGCATAACGCGCATAGACGCGCTCCACCAGAGGGCCGGTGTCGACATAGCAGCGCGACTCGAAGTCACCGCACCGCTCATGCAGCGCGGACTCCATCGCCTTGAGCCTCTTGAGCAGCACTTTGTGATAATCGGACGGGCGCTGCGCCTCGCCGGGGGCTGATCTCTCCCCGGAGCCCGACCATGCGTAGCGCGCGATCCATGCGGCATCCGGCGCGGATGGATGGGTCGACAGCGGATAATGCGAGCTGTAATTCGCCGCGCAGACAATCACCGACTGCGCCCACGGAAAGGCGGTGTGAACCGAAGCGCGCAGCAGTTCGCCATGATCGTTGGCGCGCTTCAGATAATCCATCTCTCCCGCGCTTCCCGCTTCCACCCAGGCGGCGAACCGCGCCCGCTCCTGCTTTCCTTCCGCGGTGGCCGAGTCAGGGATGGCGGCAATGCCGCCAAGCGTGAACCCCGCCTGCTGCGCGAGCTCGCCTACCAGGGACTGGGTAAGAGCCATGAACTTAGACTGCCATAGCGAAGCGCGAAGCCGCCAGAAGGCCCGCCGCGTGACAGAACCAACGGACGGAGAGGCCTGGTACAACTCCCGCTTCGCGGCCTGCGGCGGTTGCATTCACGCAGGGGCTTCCATAGTATCGAGAGAGAATCATCCGTAAGTGTCTTCTTTGCCACGCCCGCTCGCCGGAAGCGTTTCACGCAATCATTCAGCGCCACGCAACACAGACAGGACAAGCGAATTCATCATCAAATATGCGCATACTCATTACCGGGGTCGCCGGATTTCTAGGCTCACATTTGGCGGATGCACTGCTGGCTGACGGCAACAGCATCATCGGCGTGGACAATCTCGCCACGGGATCGCTGAACAACCTCACGCACCTCGATGGCGAATCGAGATTTGAATTCCAGCAGCTCGACATCTGCGCTCCTTTCGACTGCGGCACGGTTGATTACGTTTTCAACTTCGCTTCTCCCGCCAGTCCTGTCGACTACTCCAGGCTGGGCGTCGAAACCCTTGCCGTAGGCTCTTCAGGCACGCGCAACGCTCTTGAAATCGCCCGGAAATACGGCGCCAGGTTTCTCCACGCCTCCACTTCCGAGTGCTATGGCGATCCCTCCGTTCATCCCCAGACGGAAGATTACTGGGGCAATGTGAATCCCATCGGACCGCGCTCGGTCTATGACGAGGCCAAGCGTTTTTCCGAAGCCCTGACCATGGCCTATCACCGCTACTACGGCGTCGACACCCGCCTGGTGCGCATCTTCAACACCTACGGCCCCCGCCTGCAGAAAAACGACGGCCGCGTCATCTCCAACTTCATGGTGCAGGCGCTCAAGGGCGAAGACCTCACCGTCTACGGCGAAGGCGAACAGACGCGCAGCTTCTGCTATGTCTCCGATGAGATCGCGGGCATTCTGGGTCTTTCGCGCTCTGAGGAACACCTGCCTGTGAACGTCGGCAATCCCAACGAATGGACCATCCTCGAGTGCGCGAAGACGGTGCTGAAGGTGACCGGATCAAAGAGCAAGATCGTCTACCATCCGCTGCCGGAGGACGATCCCATGCAGCGCCAGCCCGATATCTCCAAGGCGCAAAGCCTGTTCGGATGGGAGCCGAAGATCGATCTCGAAACCGGATTGCGGCTGAGCCTCGACTACTTCCAGTCCACCATTGACGCGGAGGTCAAGGCGCTTTAGCCGCCCGTCAAAGTTCCACCGGCCCGTACCGCACGCAACGATCTTGCTTTCAATCCGTAAAAGAGTTCTTTATGCTTGCATTAACTTTGCAAACGAGAGAGCTCCCTAGTCAGGTTGCAACCAGCGTGCAGCCTGGCGTTCCGGCATTACCCGAACCACATGCCGGAATCGCTGCCCTCGATGCGCGAATCGACTAGAACCGGAAATGGGAACTGGGCATGGATTTTGAGCAACTGCGAACCTTTCTGGAAGTCTGCCGTCTGCGAAGCTTCTCCCGCGCCGCGGAAAAGCTGATGGTGACGCAGCCGGCGATCTCCGCGCAGATTCGGACCCTGGAAAATGAGGTCGGCGCCCGCCTCTTCGACCGCGACGGCGGCAAGGTCACCTTCACCGCCGCGGGCAAGGTCTTCGAGCCTTTTGCCGAACACTGCCTGCAATGCCACAGCCACATCATGGTCGCCATCGGCGAGCTGCACCGTTCGCCCCGCGGCGAAATCTCGGTCAGCGCCAATGAGGCGACAAGTCTTTACGTGCTGCCCACTGTCTTTGCCCAGTTCAAGCGGCAGTATTCGCGCGTCGGCCTGAGCATCGTGCGCGCCGACCGCATGCGCACGCTGGAGTCGGTGCTGAACCGCGAGGTCGATTTCGGCATCATCTCGCTTCCCCTGAAAGACCCGCGCCTGACCGTGGACCTTATCCATCGCGACGAAATCGTGCTGGTCGCGCCCAAGAACCACTCGCTGGCGGCGCGTGAGTTCGTGAAGTTTCCCGAGATCCTGCAGCACTCCCTTCTGCTTCCCAAGCAGGGACGGCAGCGGGAGCTGATCGAGGATCTCTTCCGCAGCTACGACGTGAATCCGCGCGTGGCGATGGAGGTCGAATCCAGCGAGTTGCTGAAGCACCTTATCATCGCCGGACTGGGCATGGGATTTCTGCCCCGGACCAATGTCCTTCTCGACGAAAAAGCCGGGCTGGTGCAGATCATCAAGCTCGAGGGAGTACGCCTGAACCGTGAGCTGGCGCTGGTCTTCCGCAAGGACAAGACCCTTACCCGGGCCGCCCATGCCTTTCTCGAGATCGCTACCGGCCGCGCCCGGCCGCACACACCGCCGCCGTCCCCGGCAAAGGCCGGCCGGCAGTCGAAATAATTGTTTGCCGAGACCGCGATGCTCAATTCATCCAATTTGCATGGAGATTGTTGCAAGCTATTGGATGGAATGAGAACCACTCCCTGCTTTCCGGATACACCCCGCCGCTACGCGGTCCGGCACTGGCTCGCACTGGCAGCGATTCTTCTCACGCTTCTCGCCAGCTCCGCATATGCGCAGCCCGCCGCGCGGCCAGCCGTTCGCAGCGTCTTTGTCTCCTCCTCCGGCAGCGGAGCCGTCGCCGACGCGGTGCGCAAAAGGCTGATCGATCGCCTCAAGAAGAGCGGCGAGGTGCAGGTAGCCGAGGACTCGGCATCGGCCGACGCTGTGCTCCATGTGAGCACCGTGATATGGCCCACCGGAACGGTCTCGCCCAATCCCCGGTCGGCGAGCGTGGTGCTGACGAACTACCAGGGATACATCTCGGCCGAGCTCACCGGCCCGTCGCATCAAACTCTCTGGTCCTATCTCGTCACCCCCGGCCGGTTTCGCATGTCGAACATCGTGGACGATCTCGCCGACCACCTCAGCGAACGGCTGATCGACGCCGTCAAGACCGGCATTCCGGACACCTCATCGCCCTCGGCGGCGGCCGGCGCGGCGGGCGTCTCGCTGCGCGCCGCGGGAGCCACGTTTCCCGCACCCCTCTACCGGAAGTGGTTCGAGTCCTTTGCCGAGGAGCCGGGCGGATTCGCCATAGCCTACGATGCGATCGGCTCGGTGGCCGGGCTGGAGCAGCTGGCCGCCGGCAAAATCGACATGGCCGCTTCCGATATTCAACCGGCGCAGGACCAGACCTCCGCCGGGCTCCTGCATTTTCCCACCGTCGTTGGCGGAGTCGTGCCCATCTACAATCTGCCCGACGCAGGCCGCTCCCTGAACCTCACGCCGCAGATTCTCGCCGGCATCTACTCGGGCAAAATCCGCCGTTGGAACGACCCGCGCATCCGCGAGTCGAACCGCGGAGCGCACCTGCCGGACGCGGAGATCTCGGTCGTCCACCGCTCGGATGGCAGCGGCACCAGCTATGCCTGGACGAGCTTTCTCGCCGCCGCATCGCCGGAGTGGAAATCGAAGGTCGGCGCCAGCGTGGAATGGCCTGTGGGCACCGGCGCCTCCGGCAATGAAGGAGTCGCCGAGCAGGTTGCGAAGACCCCGGACTCCATCGGCTATGTCGAGCTGATTTACGCGATCCAGCATCAGCTCAGCTACGCCGCGGTCGAAAACCCCGCCGGACGATTCATCAAGGCCGATCTGGACAGCATTACCACGGCCGCGGCCAGCGCGGCTTCCGGTGATCATCGATCCTATCTGTCGGCGCTGAATACGGCGCCAAAGAACGCGTACCCGATCACCACTTTCACCTGGCTGGTCGTGCCGGAGACCAGGGGCAGTGCGCAGCAGCGGGCGGAGATTGCAAAATTCCTGCGCTGGATGCTGACCACGGGGCAGAAGCAGTGTGAGGCGCTCGGCTATGCTCCGCTGCCGCGGGAGATCGTCGCCGGCGAGCTCCAGACCGCGGCCGGCTTGAAGTGAGCCGGGCATTCTCTCAGGCCGCTCTATCTCTGGGCAAAAAACGTTTTCGCCGAAATTTTCGCGTGATCTGAAACGGTTTTCAATTTGCGGACGGAGGGTCTCGCCGCTGCTTCGGCCTGGATGCTCGGCCGGCAGGCTCTATTCGCTCTTGCGGCTCCGGCGCGGCGCCGCTTTCTTCTTCGCCAGCGCGCTGTCGCGCGGATAGCCGGTAGACTGGCGAACCACGAGCGAGGTCGTCACCTTCCAGGAACGCGGATGCCCGGGATGTTCCTCGCCGTCGGCGATCGCACGCAGGGCGCCGAATGCGGCCCGCGCCAGATCGTTTCTCGACATGCGAACCGTCGTCAGCGGCGGATTCACGAATTCGGCCAGATGAATGTCGTCGAAGCCGATGAGGGAGATATCTTCCGGCACCTGCAGCCCGGCGCGGGTGAGCACGCGCAGCACGCCGATCGCCGTCATGTCGTTCGAACACATCACCGCCGTGGGCAATTCCGGCAGCGACAGCAGCTGCTCCATGCAGCGCATTCCGCCCTCCAGGGTGTGGTCGCCCTCAACGATCCACTCCGGGCTGGGACGCACTCCGATCTTCTCGATCGATTCGAGAAATGCCGCCTTTCGCAGTTGCGAGGAGCGCTGCTGCGAGGGCCCGCTGATGAAGCCGAATTTGCGATGCCCCAAAACAGCGAGATGCTGCAGGCCCTCCTGGATGCCCTTCCGGTAATCGACCACCAGCGGGCGGACCAGGTCGCCGGCCGGCGCGGCATCGACGAAAACCATCGGCACCCGGCGCGAGGCCAGCTCCTCGAGCAGCGGCTGCTCGACGCCGAAGGTCATCACCGCTACGCCTTCCACGTTGCGTTCGATCATCCGCCGGATGCACAGCGACATGCGCGTGGGATCGTAGTTCGTCGAGCCGATAAGGATTTCGTATCCGTTCTCGACCGCGACATCCTCGAATCCCTGGATCAGCTCGGGGAAGAAAGGATTGGTGATCTCGGAAATGAGCAGGCCGAGCAGACGCGTGCGGCCCGACACCAGGGCGCGGGCCTGGGTGTTGGGGAAGTAGTTCAGCTCCTGAATCGCCAGCCACACCCGCTCGGCGAGTTGCTTGTCGACGGTAGGGACGCGGTTGATGGTTCGGGAGACGGTGGCGATCGACACTTTTGCGTGTTTCGCGACATCCCTAATATCGAGTCGCCGGTTTTCGGTCTTCGCCTGGCGAGGACGTTTTTTGTTGGCCAAAAAGGGTTACCTCTGACTTGACTTGACCAGTTTAAAGCGCATACCTTCAAAGTTCCAGTAAACGTTTGCCGCAGTTTGTATGGTAAAACGCTTTACTAACTGGCATTATTCTCGGGGGAGGAGGAATTCATCGCAATGCTCGACCAACTGCGCAGCCAAGTGCTCGAAGCCAACCTCGAAATCGTGCGCCGCGGCCTCGTCCTGTACACCTTCGGCAACGCCAGCGGCATCGACCGCGAGTCCGGCCTGGTGGCCATCAAACCCAGCGGCGTTCCCTACGAGACCATGCAGGCCGAGGACATGGTGATTACCGATCTGGACGGAAATATCGTCGAGGGCAGCTTGCGGCCGTCCTCCGATCTGGCCACGCATCTGCTGCTCTACCGTGAGTTTCCCGCCATCGGCGGGGTCGTCCACACTCACTCCGAGTACGCGACCGCCTGGGCTCAGGCGGGGCGCGAGATTCCTCCCTTCGGCACCACCCACGCCGACTACTTTTACGGCCCGGTACCGGTCACCGACGAGCTCACCGACGAGGAAATCGGCGGCGATTACGTGCTCAATACGGGCGTGGCGATCGTCCGCCGCTTTGAGAACCTCGATCCGGCGGCGGTTCCCGGCGTTCTGGTCCGCGGACATGCTCCCTTCGCCTGGGGCAAGACCCCGGCCGGAGCCGCCTACAACGCGGTCGTCCTGGAGTCGGTAGCCCGCATGGCTTATTTCACAACCACCCTGAACGCCGCCTGTGGCGGAGTCTCGCAGGCGCTGCTCGACCGGCATTATTTCCGCAAGCATGGGGCCAAGGCCACCTACGGGCAGGCAACCTAAATGAACCGGACCGGGCGGAAGCGGGCATGGGCACTGAACGGCTTTATGGCATCGCATTTTGTAACAATCAAGGAACATAAATAGATGCAGCTTCTACCCGGTCAACTCGTGGCCCTCTTTGCAGGGCCGGTCACCAAACATCTCGCCCATCTCGACGCGGTCGATGTCGCCGTCATCGCCATCTACTTCGGCATCGTCATCTTCATCGGCTTCTATCTCAAGGGGTCGTCGAACACCAGCGAAGAGTTCTTCATGGCCGGGCGCGAAATGACGGCCTGGATCGCCGGTCTCAGCTTTGTCTCCGCCAACCTGGGCTCGCTGGAGCTGATGGGCTGGGCCGGCTCCGCCTACCAGTACGGCATCCTGGCCACGCACTGGTATTGGATCGGCGCCATCCCGGCCATGCTTTTTCTCGGCATCATCATGATGCCGTTCTATTACATCTCGAAGACCCACTCCGTTCCCGGCTACCTGCATCTGCGCTACGGCGACGGCGCGCGGGCTCTCTCGGCGGTCAGCTTTGCCTTCATGACCGTGCTGATGAGCGGCATCAATATGTACTCGATGGCCCTGGTGATGAAGGTGGTCCTGGGCTGGAACCTCAACTTCAGCATCTGGGTCTCGTCGATCACCGTCGCGCTCTATGTCGCGCTCGGCGGCCTTCGCTCCGCCATCTTCAACGAAGTCCTGCAGTTTCTGCTCATCTGGCTGGGCGCGTTGCTGGTGCCGATTCTCGGGCTCATCGAAGCCGGCGGCTGGACCAAGCTCAAGGCCCAGATCCTCACCAATGTCGGCAACACCCAGTATGTGCATATGTGGAGCGGCCTCGGCCACTTCAAAGACAATCCCATGGGCGTGCATTGGACCGGCATCGTCTTCGGCCTCGGGCTGGTCATCAGCTTCGGCTACTGGACCACGGACTTCCTGGTGGTGCAGCGCGTGCTCTCGGCCCACAACCTGCGCTCGGCGCGCATGGCTCCGATTATCGGCGCCGGCTTCAAGATGGCCGTGCCCTTCATCGTGATCCTGCCCGGCCTGCTCGCGCTCTCCGTTCTGCCCTTCCACCTGGTGGGCGAAACCCAGGCCGTGGCCACCGGCCAGCACAGCTACAACGAGGTGCTGCCGCTCATGCTGGTCCGCTACTGCGGGCCCGGCCTGCTCGGCCTCGGCGTTACCGCGCTCATCGCCGGATTCATGTCCGGCATGGCCGGCAACGTCAGCGCCTTCTCCACCGTCTGGACTTACGACATCTACGGCGCCTTCCTCAACAAGAAGGCGAGCGACAGCCATTATGTATCCATGGGCCGCTGGTGCACGTTTATCGGCGTGCTCATCTCCGTGGGCACCGCCTATCTGGTGCAGCACGCGGCCAGCATCATGGACTACGTGCAGAGCCTGTTCAGCTTCTTCATCGCGCCGCTCTTCGGAACCGTCATTCTGGGCATGCTGTGGAAGCGCGCCACCAAGGCCGGCGGATTCTGGGGACTGCTGGCCGGCACCACCACCGCGATCGGTCTCTGGGCCTGGGTGCACAACGATCCTCGCGCGCTCCGCTATGTCGCCCTCTCGCCCGATGCAAAGGCCATGGCCGAAGACCTCTACCGCGCGCTGTGGTCATGGCTGGTGTGCGTAATTGTAACCGTAATCGTCAGTTATATGACCGCCCCGCGCCCGGTGGCCGAGCTCGAAGGCCTGGTCTACGGCGCCTCGCCGATTCCTGAAGAGCATGACGAGCACTGGTATCAGAAGCCGATCGTCTGGGCCGGCGTGATTGCCACCCTCTTCATCATCCTCAACATCATTTTCTGGTAGACAGGAGCAGACATATGCGGGAAGCACTTTCCATCTGGTTCTTTGCAGGCCTTCTGTTTTCCATCTATGGATTCATCATCACCGGCACCGGACTATGGGAGCTCGGTCATCCGCTGCTTCATCCTCCGGTGCTGAATTCTCTGCATGCGCCCATATGGTGGGGCGGTCTCATGCTTGTCGCCGGACTCGCCTACCTCATCCGCTTCTGGCCGCGAAAGCTGCGATAGGCGGCTCCATCCCACTTCCTCCCGTGATTGAAAGAGACTAGGACTTATGAAGAAACAACTTACATTCGGAGTAATTGTCGGCAGCCGCGGATTCTTTCCGCATCATCTAGCCAAAGAAGGCCGCGAGGAGATGATCAAGGTCCTCGAAGGCGCGGGATACAAGGCCGTCGTGCTTTCGCCCGAGCAGACCCAGCACGGCGCGGTCCAGACGCCGGACGACGCGCGCCACTGCGCGGAGCTCTTCAAGAAGCATCGCGATGAAATCGACGGCATTATCGTGACCTTGCCCAACTTCGGCGAGGAGCGCGCCATCGTCGACGCCATCCGGCTGTCGACGCTCCAGGTGCCGGTGCTGGTGCAGGCCACGCCCGACCGCACCGACATCATGAAGATCAGCAACCGCCGCGACAGCTTCTGCGGCAAGATGTCGGCCTGCAACAACCTCATGCAATACGGCATCCCCTATTCGCTTACCGCGCTGCACACCGTTGCGCCGGGCTCTGAGGCCTTCAGGAAAGACCTGGCCTGGTTCTCCGCCGTCTGCCGCGTGGTCAACGGATTCAGAAACCTGCGCATCGGAGCCATCGGCGCGCGGCCGGCCGCGTTCAACACCGTCCGCTACAGCGAGAAGCAGCTTGAGCGCGCCGGCATCTCGGTCGAAACGCTCGACCTCTCCGAGGTCCTCGGCCGCATTGCGCGTCTCAAAGACACGGACGAGGCCACGCAGGCCAAGCTTGCGGCCATCAAGTCGTACGTGTCCACGAGCGGCATTCCTGAAGACGCGCTGCTGAAGATGTCCAAGCTGGGCGCGGTCATCGATGGATGGATGAAGGAGACCTACTGCACCATCAGCGCCATCCAGTGCTGGACCTCGCTTGAGGAGTACTTCGGCGTGGTTCCCTGCACCATCATGAGCATGATGAGCGAAAACCTCTTCTCCAGCGCCTGCG
>Ga0335075_10015980_pt1 | contig 11231 bp, 8 predicted proteins | sample Lox_Sample_24_FD_206723 | JGI IMG/M metagenome (GOLD analysis project Ga0335075, IMG submission 206723) | Soil microbial communities from Loxahatchee National Wildlife Refuge, Florida, United States - Lox_Sample_2.4 | ecosystem: Environmental > Terrestrial > Soil > Wetlands | place: USA: Florida... | reverse complement strand
GTTCGGCTCCGGCGCGCCGCAGCAAGTCCAGATAGTTGTCGGCGAGTTCCTCGAGGCGGGTGATCAGCTGTGGCAGATCCTCCGTCTCGGGCGTCGAGGCCAGTACGGCCCGAAACCGGGCTCCGATAGCTACGGGCGGTGCCGTGGGCCTCAGAAGGTGGCTAACGGGACGCCCGTAAAGTCTGGCCAGGCTGACCAGCTCGGCTGGCCGGACCTCGCGGCTTCCCTTCTCTATTGCGATGAGCAAGGGCCGGCTAACGTTCAGCTCGGCCGCAGCCTGAGCCTGGGTCAGGCCGCGCGCCTCCCGTGCAGCCCGCAGCCGTGAGCCGAGCGGACTAACGTCACTTTCTAGCTCGTCGTCTCGCATAACGCCGCCGATCTGTAGCCGCTGAGCCTGAACGAAGTAAGATCCACTGCTTCCCACTCGCGGACGTACGCACCGTAGAGCCTGACCAAACGCGCGGGGGAAATGCGCTCGACGTCAATGATGGGCGGAAACTCTGACACTATGCTCTGCCAGGGATCCGCCGTGTTGAGGCAGCCGCGCAGACGGTCGAGTTGCCAGGTCATTGCCGCCAGAGGCGCTGCGCCCACCGGCGAACGGCTTCGGTAGCGGCTCAACTCGTCGCCGTCGCTCCTTCCTCCCGCGATGAGTGCCTGATGACTCGCCGTGCGAGCAGTTGGGTAGCCTCCGCGGGTGAGACAAGGGCTAGTTCATGCTGCATAGTCATAGCCAATGCTGAGGCTGCACGCTCGGCGATCTTTGTTGGCACGTGCTCGCCACCCGCCGCGGAGCCAAAGCGAGGCGAATCTCCGCTTGATGCCGCCTGGCGCATCTGCTCCGCCAGGCCGGCGAGCGATGGGACTCCATGAATTGCCCTGATGGTGGCGGCTAGAGCCTTGGTGACCGCGTCACTTACGCGCTCGACTGGGTCATGGCCTTGCAGGCAGTGAAGTACCTTTCGCCATGCTGGCGACAGGTATCTAGGGAATCGGTCATCATCAGGCATGGCGGCCCTCGCCTTGACAGTGTCAACAACTTCAGCATACATATGGCCGCTCAGATGTAAAGAAGTAGCGCCTTGCCGGACGTGAGGAGCAGTCGTCACACCGGCTTCTTCACGCTTCACAGGTGCAGTTCGATGCTGCGGCACACACACTCCCGCGGCGTGCGCTGCCGCGCTGAGCATGGTCTGGAACGTCACAAACAGCCCACAAGACGCCCGCTGTATAGCGCAATCAAGCCAGGCGAGAACTTCTTGACCCGGTTAAATGGCATCGGATTGTGGACTAAAACTGAGGCTAAAGGCCACCAGCAGCCAGAACTGTGCGCGGTTCATCTCAGTATCGCTGCAGGTCAGTGGCGGTGGAGGTGGGATTTGAACCCACGGATGAGTTGCCCCATCACACGCTTTCGAGGCGTGCGCCCTCGGCCACTAGGCGACTCCACCGCAGCCGAGCCTACCTGAGACGAACCTGGTCCAGACCGCGGGTTGGCTAGCGGCGCTCGTCGAAAAAACCGCGTAGCATCGCCGCGCACTCGGCGGAAAGCACGCCGGTCACGACTTCTACCGGCGGCCCGAGGCGCGGATCGTGCAGGACATCCCAGACCGATCCGGCCGCGCCCGCTCGCGGGTCGTAGGCCCCGTAAACGAGCCGGGCGACGCGTCCGGCCAGCAGCGCTCCGGCGCACATCGTGCAGGGCTCAAGCGTGACAACAAGAGTGCAGCCATCAAGGCGCCAGTTCTTGCGGGAAACGCCCGCAGCGCGCAACGCCAGTATTTCGGCATGGGCGGTGGGGTCTGCTGTGCCCTCGCGCTGATTGTGGCCTCGGCCGATGACCGAGCCGCCTGCATCAAGGACGACGGCGCCCACCGGCACGTCCGCTCCGGCGGCCTTCGCCTCCGCTATGGCCTGCCGCATAGCGGGCTCGAAACTGGCCAGGTAGCCGGTCACCGGTTGCCTATCTATGAGGCGCCGATGGCCGAGTCCAGCGCACGCTCCAGTGCCTGACCAAATCCGATTCGCCTCGCCAGGCTCGCCAGTACCTCGTCAGGGAAGAGGTCGAGGTCGCCGGAGAGGGCTCCGAGTTCCATCTCATCAACACCCAAATCAGCGAAGATCGACATGTCACCGACGGGCAGCACCTGATCAAGATCTTCATCTTCGGGCACAGGGATATCAAGATGGTCGAGCACCTGCCGGGCCAGTGGCCAATCCACGGAGGCAGTGACGTCAGACAGGAACACAGAGACGTGATTGCCAAGTACACGCAATGCCACGAAAAAGTCATCGCCAACGGCGGCCAGGCCAATCGCTCCGCCGATACCTGGCTGCTGACGCAACGCCTGTATCAGCCCGTCCAGGTTCTCGGTAAGCGCCGTTGGCAGGACCTCGGCTTCCCAGACGTCATCTTCCCGGTAGATGACGACTGCGAAGTCGCTCGGGCTCACATCGGTCATCGGCACTCCGCTGGCTGGGATCTAGAAGGGAAATGGTGTCAGACTCTCCGGCCTCGCGTGCACCGATCGCGCTCCTGGCAGGCCCTCGACCGCCCGGCCCCGGCCTGCCGCTTCGCGAACCTGCCGGCTAGTCCGACGCCACACCGCGCGCCGGCACGTTGATGTCCGCCGAATCCCGTATGGTTGCCTAGGGTTAGTGTTCATTGGTCGGCAAATTGCGCTGGGCTATGCTGGAGTCACAGGCTTAGCGAACGACTTGCTCACTCGCGGTAGCGACCTACTGCGGCATCCTCAGGGAGGTGATCTAGTGTTGCGGAAGGTCATCACATGGGCAATCGTTATTTTTATCGTGTATTACCTAGCCACTGACCCCTCCGGTGCCGCACATTTCCTCCAGCACGCCTTTAACGGGCTGAAGTCCGCGGGCAACTCAATGTCACGCTTCGTGAACAAGCTGTAGAGATGCGCCAGTCCGGCCGGCCCTCCAGCTCGCCCGTCGCGATCAGTAAGTACTTGCTGCCGCGGGAGATAGAGGTAGCCAGGGCGCGGCAACATCCGGCAGTCCTGATCCCGGCGAGCGCGCTTACTCTCGGTGGCTTGCTGCTTGCGGGGATACTCAGCGCCACGGTCCTGCACGGCATCCCGGCCGACGTGTTGTGGGTCGCGTGGCTTGTGCTGCTGCTTCGCCTGGTCTGGAAGGTATTGAACTGGTCAGTCGGCTATTTCGTGGTGACCAGCGCACGGCTCCTGCGCACCAGTGGCTTTCTCACCCGCCGGGTCAACATGCTGCCGCTGGACAAGATCGTCGACATGAGCTTCGAAAGGACCTTCCCAGGACGATTGCTCGGGTACGGCGCCTTCGTCGTCGAGACGGCGGGGAAGGATCAGGCGCTGCGAAACGTCGAATTTATTCCGTACCCTGAGCAGCTTTACCTGCTCATTTGTGGGATGCTCTTTCCGTCGAGCGCAGAAGACATGGAAGACAGCGGCCCCACAGACTACTGGGGGGACTCGGACAGCGGTGATCCCCAATCACCGAACCCTGACGATGATCCGTTCGGGACGGCAGCCCCGGTCGCCGACCCTCGCTGACAAACCCTAGGTGACAGCGCTCTGCCCCTTCCCCGGGGTTCGTGCGGCCGGATGACAGTCCGCTGACGTCCGGCCGCACGAGCTTGTCCGGGCCCAGGCAGTTGGCTGCCTGATCAGGCGCTGGCACTTCGCTGCCGGCCGGCCGGCCGCCTGGGCTGTGCCGTTTGACCGTGTGCTTCGGCGGGAGCGGTATAGGATCACGGCTTGTTGACCGTCCGCCGTCTACCCTGGATGCCGTCTTGCCTCCTGCGGACCCGCGGCCGCCGGGAACGAGCCACACTGACCCCGCACGAGCGGTGACGACTACCAGGAATGCGCGTGCGGACCACCAGGCGTGAGGGCGCGCCAGAGTCGTCGCCGACGGCCGCGGCGGTCGCCGCCCGCCCCCAGATGGACGCAGCGGGCATCGCCCGTGGCGCAGCAGTTATAGCCGCACTGACGATCCTGGCGCGCATACTCGGGCTCGTCCGCACTCTGGTCTTCTCCCAGGCGGTCGGCGCTACCTGCCTGGGAACGGCGTATGTCACCGCGAACCAGGTGCCTAACATCATCTACGAGTTGGTCCTGGGCGGCGCGCTGACCAGCGCGATGGTCCCGGTGCTGGCTCGCTCGGCCGAGCGGTCAGCTACGGACCCGGGCGAGAAGGCCAGGGTCGGCCAGATCTCCTCGGCGCTACTGACCTGGACCGTCATCATCCTGGTCCCGCTCACCATAATCATCGCTGCGCTTGCCGGGCCGATCGCAACGCTCCTCAACCCGGCCAACCCCAACTCGCACTGCGTTCACTCCGACCTGGTTTCAACTACCGCAACCATGCTGGTCGTGTTCTCGCCTCAGGCAGTCCTTTACGGGTTGTCAGTGGTGTTGTTCGGCCTGCTTCAGGCCTACCGCAGGTTCGCCGGGTACGCGCTGGCCCCAGCGATTTCGAGCCTCGTGCTGATCGCCTCCTACCTGGCCTTCGCGCCTCTCGATAGAGGACTCCCGCTGTCCAGGCTGCCGCTGTCGGCAGAGCTCGTGCTGTCTGTGGGTACGACCGTGGGGATTGCAATGCTGGTCGTCGTCGGACTGGTGCCGACGTGGCGACTGCACCTTCGGCTGCGGCCCATGCTGCGGTTCCCGCCTGGAGTAGCGCGCCGGGCCGGCGGGCTTGCGATGGTCGGCGTGATCGAGCTCGTCGTCAACGACATCTCTAGCGTGGCGGTAATCGCGCTGGCCAACGGACGCGGGCCGACCGGTGCGCTGGTGATCTTCAACTACGCGCAGCAGGTTTTCAGCACACTCAACTCCGTGCTTGCGCTGTCGATCACGGTCAGTGCGTTTCCTGTTCTGGCCTCCCGTGACGGGCGGCTGTTCGACCGAACCTGCGCCGGATCGACCCGAGCTGTCGTGCTGGCCGCGTGCCTGGGCACGGCGATCATCGCGGCGATCAGCCTTCCGGCTGCTCACGTCCTCGCCAAGCAGCCCGGCCAGGTATCGCAGCTAGTTCTGACGTTCGCGATGTTCGCGCCTGGCCTGGCCGGGACGGCCGTTGTCGCGCAATTGTCGAGGGTCATGCTGGCAATCGGCCGGCTCAAAGTCGCCGCGATCGCGGTCGGCGGCAGCTGGGTCCTTGTCATAGTCGCGCAGGTCGCGCTGGGCGAGCTCGTGCCTTCCCGCCTGGTAGTACCTGCTCTCGCGCTGAGCACCGCCATCGGCCAGACTGCCGCCGCCGTTCCGCTTGTGATCGTTACACGGCGCATCCGCGGCAAAGCGGCGGTGCAGGGCATCGGCCGCGCCACACTCGGCGGGATCGCAGCGGCCGCAGCGGGCACCGCTGTCGGCGCGGCGGTGAGCATCGCAGTGCCGGCGGGTCACAAACTCCTGTATGCCGGGGTCGCGACTCTCGCCGCCGCCTGCGCAGTCATCGCCTTCGCCGCAGTTGCTTTCGTGCTGAATCGTGGCGACATGAGCGCGGCGCTGGTGCGACTCCGCCACATCGCCGGGCGGTGGGCACCACGCTCATCCCGTGCTTCTGCGGGTGACAAGCCCTAGTTACGCTGCGGGGGCCTCATGCTGGGATCCTGGCCGCGGCCAGTGTTGGCTACGCCGGTCAGAGCAGTGCCGACGGCGTCCACTCCTCGCCGAGGACGTGCTGGGCGCAGAAGCCCAGTACCGCGTCGTACCAGACCTCAACGTTGCCGGGCGACAGGACCCAGTGGTTCTCGTTGGTGAACTGCAGGAACCGGTGCGGCATCGTGTCCGGCTCGCCGTCCCACCGGCTCACCAGATCCCAGTACAGCCGCAGCGCCTCGCTGTAGGGGACGCGGTAGTCACGGTTGCCGTGCACGACGAGCTGCGGGGTGCTGCCCACCGTGCCGTTGTGCGGCGAGTTCTGCGCATACCAGTCGGGGTGCTCGGCGGGCTCGCCGAAGAGCCCGGTCTTGTACTGCGCGGCATCGGTCGTCTTGTGCTGCTGGTCGAGCGCGTACAGCCCGGCGTGCGTCACGATCGCGGCGAACCGGTCAACGTGCCCGGCGACCCAGTTCGTCATGTAGCCGCCGAACGACCCGCCCAGGCAGGCAACCCGCCCGGCATCGGTGTCCGGCCGCTCGAGCACGGCGTCCAGGACCGCCTCGCAGTCCGCGTACACCTCGCGGGCCACGTACGGCCACGCGCGCTCGAGCCAGCCGCGGCCATACCCGGTCGACAGCGCCGGATCCGGCAGCACGACGGCCCAGCCGTGCGCCACCGCCACCCAGGGGTTCCACCGCCAGCTCCACGAGTTCCACGAGCCGAACGGGCCACCGTGAATCCACAGCATTACCGGGAACGTGCCGCCCGTGCTCGCTGAGGAACGGGGCAGGCACAGCCATCCGTGGAGCTGAGCGCCGTCAGCGGCCGGGACTGTCAGCTCGATCAGCTCGCCGGGCAGCTCCCCAGTCGGCGCGGGCGTGGGCAGGTAGCCCGGCTGCTGGTCCTCGAGCGTCGTATCCAGCCGGACAGGCGCGGGCGCGGCGTCGATCGCCGACCGCAGCGCGTACAGCACCCGCCCGTCCGGGCCCGGGCACAGGCTGCTGTAGCAGGCATCGCAAGCCAGTCGGCGGGTGACCGTCGCGGTTGCGCCGTCCACGGCGAGCACGCCGCCGCGTCCGTGCAGATCACCGGTCACGAACAAGGTGGCTGAGTCGGGCGACCACGCCCACTCGGCAGGTTCCAGGTCGCCGAGGTCGACAACCGACAGCTCGCCGCCGTCGGACGCGGCTATCGCCAGTCGCAGCTCCGGGGGGTGGTCGAACGAGCCCTCCCGCTCCCGCAGCAGCGCGACCCGTGCGCCGTCTGGCGAGATGACCGGGTCGAGGTACTCCAAGCCGTCCTCGCCCTCGATAAGGGCGCGCTTGCCGCTCGCCGCGTCGATGACAGCGACCGCGCACTGCGTCCGGCCGCCGCGGCGCCGACGCAGCCAGGTGCACGCGATCCCCTCGCCGTTCGCGCTGATCGAGTAGTCAGCCTCGGTCAGTTCAGTGGTCGCCTCCGGCGCCAGGTCGCGAATGTCGCCGTCGGCAGCGCGCAGCAGCAGCCGCGGCGACTCGATGCCCAGCTCGTGGTCCCAGTAGCGGATCGGCATGCCGGTGTGCAGGATGGCTCCGATCTTGCGGTCCTTGCGTGCCTTGCGCCGCTCCTCGTCGTTGTCGTCGCCGGAGTAGGCGAGCCTGCTGCCGGACAGCACCACGTCGCCTGATGATCGCGCCACGACCGGGCCGCCAACCCCGCCCGGCCGTCGCGTGAGCACCCGCGCCTCGCCCGCGGCCGGCAGGCACCACAGGGCGCTGTCCTCGTCCTCGCCGTCTGCCGCGCCGGAGGCGTCCGGGCGCGCCGAGACGAACAGCAGCGACCCGTCAGGCAGGAAGGCCGGGCTGGTCTCGCCCTTGTCGGAGTGCGTGAGCCGGGTCGGCTCACCGCCGTCGAGCGGGATCTGCCAGATCGACGAGGTGTAGCGGGCGCCCTTCGCGTCCGGCTGCTGCAGCGTGGCGACGAGCCGGCTTCCGTCCGCACTCAGCTCGAGGCTGGTCAGGCGCGGCGTCGCGGCGTACGCAGCAAGGTCATCAAATTGGGTCATACTGATACGGTATCGCGGACTTCTTCACGCCTTCCGCCAAATCGTCTTGCGGCGGCGCACGCCCGGCACGTCAGGGTTCACGATGCCCGGCACGCAGCTACGATGCCTGGGGCCGTCCAGCGCATCCGGGCATCAGCCCTGGCTGCGTGGACAGGCCGGTGACGGCCAGACCGCGTCCTGACCGCCGTCGCCCATAAGCAGCGGGACGCGGATCCGATTGACCGGGATGGGCGTCCCGCTTGGCAGCGGCTTGCCGTTCCACTGCCGGGGGAGGTTGCCTACCGCATCGCGTGCTGCGAGGCGGCCGCCGGCCACCGCGAGGCGGCTGTCGCGGCGCTCCAGGTGGCGCTTGACCGGGGGATGCGCGACCTGGCCCGGGTCCGATCTGCGGAGCACTGGCAGGGGCTGCGCGGCGACCAGCGGGTCCGCGACATGGCGGGCATCATCGACGCCGACAGGATGTCGCGCGACGAGGGCTGGCGTTACGACCTGGCGTTCCTGGCCAGGGAGATCAAGCGCCTGGCATACGCTCCGTTCGCCATCCAGCCGGAAGCCGAGTTCGACCGGGCCGTCGCCGGGCTGGACGGCGCGATCCCCGGTTTTTCCGACGCTCAGGTCCTGGTCGGCATGATGAAGCTGGTCCGGTACCTGGACGACGGCCACGCCAGAATCCTCCCGCCCGAGGGCAACGAGGAGCTGTCCCGGAAGCTCCCGGTGGACATGTTTCTGTTCGCCGAGGGCCTGTATGTGATCGGCGCCGCTCCCGGCTGCGAGCACCTGCTGGGGGCTCGGGTGGACAAGATCGGCGGGCTCGCGATCGGCGAGGTCATAGCCGCGCTGGATCCGATCATGACCAGGGACAACGAGCACTGGCTGACGCTGAGGCTCCCGGTACTGGTGCGGTATACCGCGATCCTGGAGGCGCTGGGCATCGACCCCGTGCTGACCGTCCGGCTAGCCGACGGGACCACAGACGGGATCCGCCTGGAGGCCACGCCGATCGATTATCACTGGGAAAGGTACCCACCTGGATGGGTGGCCCTTGCTGACACCGTGACCGTGGACGGCGGCGTGGCCGTGCCACGGCCGCTGCACCTGCGCAACCGCGAGCTGCCGTTCTGGTTCGAGTACCTGCCCGCCGATGATCTGGTCTACTTCCAGTTCAATGCCGTCCGCGACCACCCGGCGGAGACGTTCGCGGCGTTCTGCGACCGGCTGTTCGGCTTTATCGAGGACCGGAACGCCGCCCGGATCGTCATCGACATGCGCTGGAACGGCGGTGGCAACACCTTTCTTACCCAGCATCTGCTCCATCACCTGATCGCCAGCAAGCGGCTGAGCCGCCGCGGCGCGCTGTTTGTCATCATCGGCCGGCGGACGTTCTCGGCGGCGCAGAACACCGTGACCGCCATCGAACGCGAGACCAGCGCGATCTTCGTCGGCGAGCCCACAGGGTCGCGGCCCAACTTCATCGGTGAAGGCATCGACTACGAACTCCCCTACAGCAAGGTGCGGGCAAACGCCGGCGACCTGTTCTGGCAGACCTGCTGGCCCGATGACTACCGGACCTGGATCGCGCCCGACATCTACGCGCCGCCCACCTTCGAGGCTTACCGGCGCAACCAGGACCCGGCCCTGGACACGATCCTCGCCATCCGGGAGCATGCACCCGGCTGTTAACCACCGACGGGCATGCCCCACGCCACCTGGCTACGGCGGAATCTTAAGGCACGGTCAGGCCTGGCTCGCTGGCGAAACGGGCCAGCGGAAGGGCGCACCGAGGCGACACCAAGCGTGCGACCCGACGCGCGGACCCGCCAATTCCCTGCGACTAAGTGCAACAGCCCCTGCCCGGATGAGCGGCTGCTGGTGGCCGACCGTTACGACCTGCAGGGAGAACGCCCACGCCAGTTCGTGGCCCGGTACTTTGACCAGAGCGTGTCTCGCATATGCAGCCCAGGTGATGCGACGGACTGGACGACGGCGGGCAGCCGGGCGGGCCGCACAGCCCCCCGAGCACGGCGTTGAGCCTCGGGCCTCGTGGTAGCCACATCCACGGACCGAGCCCTTGGATTAGCGGGTGGCCCAGGGCTTAGAGTCCGCGGCAGGTTCACTGGCTGCAGGCGGGTCCGCCTCCATCGCCGCACTCCGCACCGAAACAGCCAAGCAGCTCGCCCAGGCCATCAGCGCAACCGACCCCCAATGGTGGGCTGCCTTCGCCGCCTCCTCCCCCGAACTCCGAGCAAGCGCCCAAAGCCGCAGCCGCAACTTCCCCGGGCTGAGCCATCCCGGGTCAGGTGTCAGGTACGCCGCCGTCGGGCTGCTGGCGGCTCTTTCGCCTAGTGATATTCGTTTGCTGGGCCGGTGCCGGATGCCGATAATATACCCTTATGCGAACTTGGCTGATGGTGACGCAGTGCTAGGGGTCACCGCGGATCAGCGTCTGCCGCTGTGGCGGAATCGGGACTACCGCCTGTTGTGGGCGGGCAATCTGTTGTCCTCGGTCGGCAGTGCGACCGTGCTGATAGCGCTGCCCCTGCTGGTGCTGGCGATAACCGGCAGGCCGTTGCAGGCCGGCGGGGTCGCCGCAGTGGAGACTATCCCTTCCATTGCGCTGAGCCTGCCGATCGGCGTCGTGGTCGACAGGTACCCGCGTCGCAGGCTGCTGGTGTTCGCTGGCGTGCTGTCCATGCTAGCGAGTTCGATCATCCCGATTACCTACTACCTCGGCGGCCTGACCATCGGCCTGGTTTACGCGGTCGCAGCTGTCGTCGGCTGCGGCAGTGCCCTGGACCAGATCGCGCAGGTTGCAGCGCTGCCGAAACTCGTGAGCCAGGAGCAGATCGGCGCGGCCTCCGGGCAGTCGGAACTGATCTTCAACCTGTCTGCCGTTGCCGGGCCGCCGGCTGCCGGTCTGCTCCTTGCGGGCGGTCATCTTGCCGTGCCGTTCATCATCGACTCGGTGTCGTTTGGCGTGCTGGCCCTGGCCGTGAGCAGGATCCGCTCTGACCTCGACCCAGCCAAACCCGCCGACGGCGCCCGCTGGCGCGATGAGATCCTGGCCGGCTTCCGGACTCTCGCCAGGTACAAGACCCTGCGCGCCCTGAGCATCATGACGCTGACCGGCGATTTCCTGTTCTCGGGCATAACGGTGCTGATGACTGTCCTGGTCAAGTCCCGTGGCGCGTCGCCCTCGATCATTGGCGCTGTTTTCGCGATCGCCGCAGTGGGCGGCATCATCGGCGCCTTGACGGCAACCCGATTCGAGCGCGCCGCCGGGCTCGTTCCTTCAGTCATGCTCCGCAGTTGGGCTACCGCGCTGCTCTTCCCGCTGCTGGCGACTGGCGTCCCGCCGATCGTGCTCGGAGTCATCTGGGCACTGATGAACGTGATGATCGCCTACATGAACGTGACACAGATGCGGCTCACCATCGGCTTGGTGCCACCGGAAGTCCTCGGCCGGACGCAGTCGATCGTCATGTTCGCCTCGTTTGCCGTACTGCCGATCGGAGCCGTGTTTACCGGTGTCCTGCTGCAGTACGCCGGGCCCGACGGAACTGTGTTTACTTTCACCGGGATCC
>Ga0335075_10015977_pt1 | contig 11232 bp, 21 predicted proteins | sample Lox_Sample_24_FD_206723 | JGI IMG/M metagenome (GOLD analysis project Ga0335075, IMG submission 206723) | Soil microbial communities from Loxahatchee National Wildlife Refuge, Florida, United States - Lox_Sample_2.4 | ecosystem: Environmental > Terrestrial > Soil > Wetlands | place: USA... | reverse complement strand
CATGTCCAAAGAGAAATTCGAGCGTACCAAGCCTCATGTGAACGTGGGGACGATCGGGCACGTGGACCACGGGAAGACGACGCTGACGGCGGCCCTGACGAAGGTGATGGCCGAGACGCACGGCGGTCAATTCATGGCGTACGACCAGATCGACAAGGCACCGGAGGAGAAGGCGCGCGGGATCACGATCTCGACGGCGCACGTGGAGTACCAGAGCTCCAAGCGCCACTACGCGCACGTGGACTGCCCGGGGCACGCGGACTACGTGAAGAACATGATCACGGGAGCGGCGCAGATGGACGGGGCGATCCTGGTGGTATCGGCGGCCGATGGGCCGATGCCGCAGACGCGCGAGCACATTCTGCTGGCGCGCCAGGTGGGTGTGCCGTACATCGTGGTGTTCATGAACAAGGCGGACATGGTGGATGACAAGGAGCTGTTGGAGCTTGTGGAGATGGAGGTGCGCGAGCTACTGACGACGTACAAGTTTCCCGGGGATTCGACGCCGATCATCATTGGGTCGGCGCTGAAGGCGCTGGAGGGGGACAAGAGCGAGATCGGGGTGCCGGCGGTGGTGAAGCTGGTGGAGGAGATGGACAAGTACATCCCGGTACCGAAGCGCGAGATCGAGAAGCCGTTTCTGATGCCGGTGGAGGATGTGTTCTCGATCTCCGGTCGTGGCACGGTGGTGACCGGGCGCATCGAGCGCGGGATCATCAAGGTGAACGATGAGGTGGAGATCGTGGGCTTGAGAGCCACGCAGAAGACCACGTGCACGGGCGTGGAGATGTTCCGGAAGCTGCTGGATCAGGGAGAGGCGGGGGACAACGTGGGAGTGCTGCTGCGCGGCACGAAGCGCGAAGAGGTGGAGCGCGGGCAGGTTCTGGCCAAGCCCGGCAGCATCACCCCGCACACGCACTTTGAGAGCGAGGTGTACGTGCTGACCAAGGAGGAAGGGGGGCGGCATACGCCGTTTTTCAAGGGGTATCGGCCGCAGTTTTATTTTCGTACGACCGATGTGACCGGGACGATCGAGCTGCCTGCGGGGGTGGAGATGGTCATGCCCGGGGACAACATCAAGATGAACGTGGAGCTGATCAGCCCGATCGCGATGGAAGAGGGGCTGCGCTTTGCGATCCGCGAGGGCGGCCGCACCGTCGGTGCCGGCGTCGTCGCCAAGATCATCAAGTAAGGGGCAGCCATGGCAAACCAGAACATCCGCATCCGGCTGAAGGCCTTCGATCACCGCCTGATCGACAACTCGGCGCGCGAGATCGTCGAGACCGCCAAGCGCACCGGCGCCACGGTCAAGGGCCCGGTGCCGCTGCCCACCAAGATGGAGCGCTTCACGCTGCTGGTCTCTCCGCATTCCGACAAGGATGCGCGCGACCAGTTCGAGCTGCGCACCCACAAGCGGCTGATGGACATCCTGAACCCGACGGACAAGACGGTGGACGCGCTGATGAAGCTCGAGCTGCCCGCCGGCGTGGACGTCCAAATCAAGCTCAATTAAGGCAACTGTAGGGCGCCGCGAGCCAGGGCCGCTCCCTGGCTCGCGGACCGTGTAGGGTCTCGCTGGACAAAATCGCCGGGAGCGATTTTGAGCGCCGAAGGCGGCCCCGAAGGGGCGAGGCCAGGAAGGCCGAGTAACCGCCGCAGGCGACTTGCAGCCAATAGACCACACGACTATACTTCGCGCCCCTTCGATCGGGCGAGGTTGGGACGGCAGGTCCCAAGACCACTCGAGAATCAGGCGATGGGCGCGGTCCCGCGCTCGCCTTTCTCCGGTTGTCCCTCGGCCCGATGTGCAGCGCACATAGAGGCAAAGCAATGGCAATTGGAGTCGTCGGCCGCAAAGCAGGCATGACGCGGGTGTTCACCGACGCGGGCGAGACCATTCCGGTCACCGTGATCGAGGTCCTGCCCAATCGGGTTACGCAGGTGAAGTCCCAGGACAAGGACGGTTATCGGGCCGTCCAGGTCACCTATGGCACGCGCCGGCCGCAGCTTTATTCCAAGGCCGTCAGCGGCCACTACGCCAAGGCCAATGTGGCCCCGGGCCGGGCCATGGTGGAGTTCCGCCTGACCGACGGCGACAAGATCGATCTCCAGCCCGGCGCCGAGGTCAAGGTCGACCTCTTCAAGGCCGGCCAGTCGGTGGATGTCACCGGCACCACGATCGGCAAGGGCTACGCCGGCGTGATGAAGCGCCACAACTTCGGCGGCCTGCCGGCGACCCACGGCGTATCGGTCTCGCACCGCTCGCCCGGCTCCATCGGCCAGCGCCAGACGCCGGGTCGCGTGTTCAAGGGCCGCCGGATGTCCGGCCACATGGGTGTCGTGCGCCGCACGACCGAGAACCTCAAGGTCGTGGAGGTGGATGCGGAGCGCAATCTCCTCCTGATCCGCGGCGCCGTGCCGGGTGCGGAAGGCGGTCAGGTCATCGTCCGGCCGTCGCTGAAGGCGGCGCGGCGGGCGCTGCGCAAGACCGTGGCGCCGACCAAGGTCGGTTCCGCGCCGTCCTCGAATCCGATGAAGCAGTCGAAGAAGTAACGCGCCATGAAGCTCAAGATGGTCAGTGGAGCCGCTGAGCTCCAGGTGTCCGAGGAGACCTTCGGGCACAAGTTCAACGAGGCGCTGGTTCACCAGGTCATCACCGCCTATCGCGCCGCCGGCCGCGCCGGCACCAAGGCGCAGAAGTCGCGCGCGGAAGTCAGCGGCGGCGGCAAGAAGCCGTGGAGCCAGAAGGGCACGGGCCAGGCGCGGGCCGGCTCGAACCGCTCGCCCATCTGGGTGGGCGGCGGCAAGACCTTCGCCGCCAAGCCGCGCAGCTTCGAGCAGAAGGTGAACCGCAAGATGTACCGCGGAGCGCTGCGCTCGATGCTGTCGGAGCTGGCGCGCACGGAACGCCTGGTGGTGACGGAGTCGCTCGCCCTCGAAGCGCCGAAGACCAAGCTCCTTGCCGGCCAGCTCAAGGCCTGGTCGCTCGAAAGCGTGCTCATCGTCGTCGAGGCCACCGACGAGAAGCTCTTCCTCGCGGCGCGCAATCTGCCGCACGTCGAGGTCATCGAGGTGGGCACCCTGAACCCGCTGTCCCTGGCGCGTCACGACAAGGTCCTGATGACCGTCGGCGCCGTGAAGATGCTGGAGGAGCGCCTGCAATGAACCGGGAACAGCTGATGGGCGTGCTCATCGCCCCGCACGTGACGGAGAAGACGTCGCTGGCGATGCAGAACCACAACCAGTACACCTTCCGCGTGCGTCGGGAAGCCACCAAGACCGACATCAAGAAGGCCGTGGAGCTGATGTTCGAAGTCAAGGTCGCGGGCGTGCAGGTGGTGAACGAGCCCGGCAAGACGCGCCGCTTCGGCAAGCATGCCGGCCGCACGCAGGACTGGAAGAAGGCATACGTGAGCCTCGCCGAGGGACAGTCGATCGACTACGAAGCCCGCGCGCGAGGCTGATCGGGAACACGCAATCATGGCCCTCATCAAGTACAAGCCCACATCGCCCGGTACGCGCTCGGTCGTCAAGGTCGACCGCTCGCATCTGCACAAGGGCGGCCCCTACCTGCCGCTCACCAGCGCGCAGAGCAAGTCCGGCGCGCGCAACCACTCCGGGCGCATCACCACGCGCCATCATGGCGGCGGCTCGCGGCAGAAATACCGCGTCATCGACTTCAGGCGCGACAAGGACGGCATCGTCGGCGTGGTCGAGCGTCTGGAATACGATCCCAACCGTACCAGCCACATCGCGCTGGTGAAGTACGCCGACGGCGAGCGTCGTTACATCCTCGCCGCCAAGGGCATGAGCGCGGGTGACGAGGTTCGCTCGGGCGCGGATTCGCCCATCAAGCCGGGCAACGCCATGCAGCTGCGCCACATCCCGGTCGGTTCCATCGTGCACAACGTGGAGATGAAGCCGGGCAAGGGCGGTCAGCTCGCCCGCAGCGCCGGCAGCTCCGTCGCCTTCACCGCGCGCGAGGGCATCTACGCCTACGTGCGCCTGAAGTCGGGCGAGACGCGTAAGGTGCACATCGACTGCCGCGCCACCATCGGCGAGGTCGGCAACGACGAGCACAATCTGCGCAGCTACGGCAAGGCCGGCGCGAAGCGCTGGCGCGGCATCCGCCCGACGGTGCGCGGTCTGGCCATGAACCCGGTCGACCACCCGCACGGCGGCGGCGAGGGCAAGTCGGGCCAGGGCAACCCGCATCCGGTGTCCCCATGGGGCTGGAACACCAAGGGCCTGAAGACCCGCAACAACAAGCGCACGGACAACATGATCGTGCAGCGTCGCAAGAACCGGATTCGCTGAGGCTGAGCCAACATGCCACGTTCACTGAAGAAGGGTCCTTTCGTCGATCTGCACCTGGCCAAGAAGGTGCAGGTGGCCTCGGCGCGCAACGACCGCAAGCCGATCAAGACCTGGTCACGCCGTTCGATGGTGGTGCCGGAGATGGTCGGCCTGACGCTCGCGGTGCACAACGGCCGCCAGCACATCCCGGTGCTCGTCACCGAGAACATGGTCGGCCACAAGCTGGGCGAGTTCGCCCCCACGCGCACCTTCAAGTCCCACTCCGGCGACCGCAAGGTCGAGGCGGCGACCTGACATGCAAGTGATCTCCAAGCTGCGCTACGCGCGCATTTCGCCGCAGAAGTGCCGTCTGGTCGCCGATGTCGTGCGCGGCCAGCCCGCCGGCAACGCGCTGGCGACCCTGCAGTACATGCCGAAGAAGGGCGCCGGGCTCGTGCGCAAGGTGCTCGCGGCAGCCGTCGCGAACGCCGAGCACAACCATGGCGCCGACATCGACGAGCTGAAGGTGTCCCTCGTCCACGTGGATGCGGCACCGGTGCTCAAGCGTTTCGCCGCCCGCGCCAAAGGCCGCGGCGCGCGCATCGTCAAGCGCAACAGTCACATCACCGTCGCGGTGAGCGACGGCAAGAAGGATTAACGCATGGGTCAGAAGGTCAATCCGCTAGGCATGCGGCTCGGCATCACGCGCGACTGGAGCTCGCGCTGGTTCGCCGGCCGGCAGCAGTTCCCGGCGCACGTGCACACCGACTTCCGCGTGCGCGAATTCCTCAAGACCAGGCTGGCCGAGGCTTCGGTGAGCCGCATCCAGATCGAGCGCGCCGCGAAGAAGGTCAACATCACGATCCAGACCGCGCGTCCGGGCATCGTGATCGGCAAGAAGGGCGAGGACATCGAGAAGCTGCGCCAGGAGACGGCGAAGCTCCTCGGCATGACCGTCGGCGACGTGCGCCTCAACATCGCCGAGATCCGCAAGCCCGAGCTCGATGCGCAGCTCGTCGCCGACAGCATCGCGCAGCAGATCGAGAAGCGCGTGATGTTCCGCCGCGCCATGAAGCGTGCGGTGATGAGCACCATGCGCAGCGGCGCGCTCGGCGTGAAGGTCCGCGTTTCCGGCCGCCTGAACGGCGCCGAGATTGCCCGCACGGAGTGGTACCGCGAGGGCCGCATCCCGCTGCATACCTTCCGCGCCGACATCGACTATGGCCTGTCGGAAGCGAAGACCACCTACGGCGTCATCGGCGTGAAGGTGTGGATCTTCAAGGGCGAGGTGTTCGACAAGGGCGAGATCGAGAAGCAGGCCGCCGAGGGCGAAGCCGCCGGCGCACCGCAGCAACAGCCTCCGGCCGTGGCGCCCGCAGAAGCGCCGGCGCAGGCCTAAGGAGCGGTCATGCTGCAGCCCAAACGCACCAAGTACCGCAAGCAGTTCAAGGGTCGCAACGGCGGCCTGGCGCATCGCGGCAGCAATGTGTCCTTCGGCGAGTTCGGCCTGAAGGCCACCAGCCGCGCGCGCATGACCGCGCGCGAGATCGAGGCCGCGCGCCGCGCAATGGCGCGCTACGTGAAGCGCGGCGGCCAGATCTGGGTCCGGGTGTTTCCGGACGTGCCGATCAGCAAGAAGCCGCTCGAGGTCCGCATGGGCAGCGGCAAGGGTAACGTCGAGTACTACGTCGCGCGCATCCAGCCCGGCAAGGTGCTCTTCGAGATGGAGGGCGTCGACGAGACGACGGCCCGCGAGGCGTTCCGGCTCGCAGGCTCGAAGCTCTCGGTGTCCACCAGTTTCGTCAAACGGCAGGTTCGCTAAATGAAGCTCGGAGCGATCAAGCAGTACCGCGAGAAGCTCGCGAAGTCCTCGCCGGCCGAGCTCGCCGACGAGTTGGTGAAGCTGCGCAAGGAGCAGTTCTCCCTGCGAATGCAGCGTGCCACCGGCCAGGCGCCGAAGCCCGACCAGTTCGGCGCATCGCGCCGCAACATCGCGCGCGTGAAGACCGTCCTGCGCCAGGCGCGCACTGAGAAGAGCGCAAAATGATCACGAACATTGCTTCGAGCCAATTCGTACGGGCTTCGTCAGCGAACCCCGTAGCAGTCCGGCCGGAGGCCGTCAACAAATGAGCGAGAACGAGACCAACACCGCGCCGTCGGCCGTCGAGGCCAAGGGCAGCCGCGTCCTCACCGGGCGCGTGGTGAGCGACAAGATGCAGAAGACGATCGCCGTCGAGATCGAGCGGCTGATCAGGCACCCCACGTACGGCAAGTACGTGCGGCGCACGACCAAGCTCCTCGCTCACGATGAGAACGGCGAGTCCCACATCGGCGACCTCGTGACCATCGCCCCGTGCCGGCCGATGTCGCGACGCAAGTCGTGGCGCCTGCTCGAGGTGGTCGAGAAGGCCGCCGGTCGCTGAAGGGGACGCCAACATGATCCAGCTTCAAACGATGCTCAATGCCGCTGACAACAGCGGCGCGCGCACGCTGATGTGCATCAAGGTGCTCGGTGGCACGCGCCGGCGCTATGCGACCGTGGGCGATGTCATCAAGGTCAGCGTCAAGGATGCGATCCCGCGCGGCAAAGTGAAGAAGGGCGAGGTCTATGACGCGGTGGTGGTGCGGACCAAGCGCGGTGTGCGCCGCGCCGACGGCTCGCTGATCCGCTTCGACGGCAACGCCGCCGTGCTGCTGACCAACAAGCTCGAGCCGATCGGCACCCGCATCTTCGGGCCCGTGACGCGCGAGCTGCGCACCTCGCAGTTCATGAAGATCATCTCGCTCGCGCCGGAGGTGCTCTGATGAGCAAGATCAGAAAAGGCGACAACGTCGTGGTATTGAGCGGCCGCGACAAGGGCCGCAAGGGCGCGGTCGTTCAAGTGCTCGCCGACGGGCGCGTGGTCGTCGAGAGCGTCAACATGGTGAAGAAGCACACCAAGCCGAATCCCCAGGGCGGCAAGCCCGGCGGCATCGTGGAGAAGGAGATGCCGCTGCCGGCCTCCAAGGTCGCCATCTGGAACCCGGGCGCCAAGAAGGCGGACCGCGTCGGGTTCAAGACCCTGGCCGACGGCAAGAAGGTGCGCTTCTTCAAGTCCAACGGAGAGATGCTCGACGCGTAAGCGCCGGGCGGATATCAAACGTATGGCCAGGCTACAACAGTATTATCGCGAACAGGTGCTCGGACGCCTGCAGCGGGACCTCGGGATCCAGAATCCCATGGAGGTGCCGCGCATCACCAAGATCACGGTGAACATGGGTGTCGGCGAGGCGGTCGCGGACAAGAAGGTGATGGACGCGGCGGTGGCCGACCTCACCAAGATCACCGGTCAGAAACCGCTGGTGACCAAGTCGCGCAAGGCGATCGCCTCGTTCAAGATCCGGGCGGGACTGGCGATCGGCTGCAAGGTGACGCTGCGCGGGGCTCGCATGTACGAGTTCCTGGACCGCCTCATCAGCATCGCGATGCCGCGCATCCGCGATTTCCGCGGCGTCTCGCCGCGCTCCTTCGACGGCCGGGGCAACTATAGCCTGGGCGTTAAGGAACAGATCATTTTCCCCGAGATCCAGTACGACCAGATCGACCAGATCCGGGGCATGGACATCACGATTACGACGACGGCGAGGGACAACCGTCAGGGCCGAGCTCTGCTCGAGGCTTTCAACTTCCCTTTCCGGAAGTAAGAGGAAATCGGTAACGCCTATGGCGAAGACGAGCATGGTCGAGCGCGAGAAGCGTCGCGCCAAGATCGTGAAGAGATACGCGGCGAAGCGGGCTCAGCTCAAGGAGCTGATCCGCAATCCCAGGACCTCACCCGAGGAGCGCGCGGCTGCGCAAGCGAAGCTGCAGTCGCAGCCGCGGGACGCGAGCGCCTCGCGCGGCCGCAAGCGCTGCGCGATCACGGGCCGTTCGCGCGGGGTCTACCGCAAGTTCGGGCTGTCGCGGGTGAAGATCCGCGAGGTCGCCAACCGCGGCGAGATCCCGGGTCTCTCCAAGGCGAGCTGGTGAGGGACGCGCCATGAGCATGACCGATCCGATCGCCGATCTCCTCACGCGCATCCGCAATGGCCAGACCGCGGGCAAGGCCGAGGTCAACCTCGCCTCCTCGCGGCTGAAGACGGCCATCGTCAAGGTGCTGAAGGACGAAGGCTATATCGCCGATTACCGGCACGACGAGGACAGCGGCAAGCCGACGCTGACCATCGCCCTGAAGTATTTCGAGGGCCGTCCGGTCATCGATCGCCTGGAGCGCGTCAGTCGTCCGGGGCTGCGTATCTATCGCGGCAAGGACGAGCTGCCCAAGGTGTTGGGCGGCATGGGGACGGTGATCGTCTCCACGCCCAAGGGCGTGATGACCGACAAGCAGGCCCGCTCGATCGGACAGGGCGGCGAAGTGCTCTGCATCGTGGCGTAACGGAGAGCGACCATGTCGAGAATTGCCAAAGCGCCCGTCGAGCTGCCGCAGGGCGTGACCGCCACGATCGCGGAGAGCGCCGTCACGCTGAAGGGCGCCAAGGGCTCCCTGAGCCTCGCTCTCGGACGCGGCGTCTCCGTCGTGCAGGCGGAGAAGCGGCTGGAGGTCAAGTACACGGACCCCGGTCAGGCGCGCACGCTCGCGGGCTCCACGCGCGCGCACCTCGCCAACATGGTGCGCGGTGTGACCAAGGGCTACGAGAAGAAGCTCGAGCTCGTGGGCGTCGGCTTTCGCGCCGCCGTGCAGGGCAAGACCCTCAACCTCACGCTCGGCTTCTCCCACCCCGTGAACTTCCCGATCCCGGAAGGGATCACCATCGAGACTCCCAGCCAGACCGAGATCCTGGTGAAGGGCGTCGACCGGCAGAAGGTCGGACAGGTGGCGGCCGAGATTCGTGACGTTCGCCCGCCGGAGCCGTACAAGGGCAAGGGCGTGCGCTACGCCAACGAGCAGATCACCCTCAAAGAGGGGAAGAAGAAGTGATGACGTCGAAGAAGGGCCGGCGCCTGCGCCGTGCCGTCAAGACACGCGCGCACATCCGCGACCTCGGCATTGCGCGCCTCACGGTGCATCGTACGCCGCGCCACATCTATGCGCAGGTCATGGACCCCGCCGGCGCCACGGTGATCGCTGCCGCCTCGACGCTGCAGGAAGCGGTGCGTCAGGGCCTGAAGGGCACCGGCAACGTGGATGCCGCCAAGGCCGTCGGCCGCGCGATCGCGGAGCGTGCTCAGGCCGCGGGCGTCAAGAAGGTCGCCTTCGACCGTGCGGGATTCCAATACCACGGGCGCGTACAGGCGCTCGCCGAGGCCGCGCGCGAAGCGGGCCTTGAATTCTGATCAGGTAAAACCATATGGCAAGAGCGGAAAAAGGCCAGTCCCAGGACGAGCTCCTCGAGAAGCTCGTCGCGGTCAATCGCACGGCGAAGGTCGTCAAGGGTGGCCGCCAGTTCGGCTTCACCGCGCTCACCGTGGTCGGTGATGGCGCGGGCCGGGTGGGCTTCGGCTTCGGCAAGGCGCGCGAGGTGCCGGTAGCCATCTCCAAGGCGATGACCCAGGCCAGAAAGAGCATGGTGACCGTCGCGATGCGAAACGACACGCTGTACTACGCGGTCAAAGGCGTGCATGGCGCGACGCGCGTGTTGATGCAGCCGGCCTCCGAAGGTACCGGCGTCATCGCGGGCGGCGGCATGCGCGCGGTTCTGGAGTGCGCCGGCATCCGTAACGTGCTCGCCAAGAGCTACGGCTCACGCAATCCGATCAACGTGGTGCGCGCAACGGTGAATGCGCTCGCCAAGATCCGCTCGCCGGAGGAGATCGCGGCGAAGCGCGGCAAGAACCTGGAAGAGATCACGGGCTGACCCGCATGAACGCAGCACAACGCAAGGAGCTCAAGGTCACGCTCGTCAGGAGCCTGGCCGGGCAGCTTCACAACATCGCCGCCAGCGCGCGCGGTCTCGGGCTGCGCCGCATCCACCAGACGGTCTCGGTGGCCGACACTCCGGAGAATCGCGGCATGATCCAGACCGCGGTGCACCTGCTGAAGGTCGAGCACTCGAGCTAGAGAAAGATCCATGAGCATGCGACTCAACACGATGAAGCCGGCGCCCGGCGCCAAGCGGCCCCGGCTGCGCGTCGGACGCGGCGCCTCCGCCGGCCAGGGCAAGACCTGCGGCCGCGGCGTCAAGGGACAGCGCGCCCGCAAGGGCGGCTACCACAAGGTCGGCTTCGAGGGCGGCCAGATGCCCATTCAGCGGCGGATGCCGAAAGTCGGATTCCGCTCCGCGATGGCGGCGACGCGCGCCGAAGTCAGGCTCAGCGAGCTGGCTAAAGTCGAGGGCGAGACCGTCGACCTCGAGGCGTTGAAAAAGGCGGGCGTGGTGCCCGCGGAAGCCGAGCGCGCCAAGGTCGTGCTCTCGGGATCGATAGCCAAGGCCGTGACGCTCAAGGGCGTCAAGGTCACCAAGGGCGCGCGGGCGGCGATCGAAGCCGCCGGCGGCAAGATCGTCGACGAGGCCTGACGGACATCCGGCGGACCGACCGCAGGCAATCGTTTCAATCGAGACGGACCGCAAGACAGTTAAATCGTGGCGAAAGCGACACTCGGTAATCCAGCCGCTGCATTGAGCGAAGCTTCCCGTTTCGGGGAGATTCGCTCGCGCGTGCTGTTCCTGATCGGCGCCATGATCGTCTACCGGATCGGGACGTTCATCCCGGTGCCGGGCATCGATCCGGCCCAGGTCTCGCGCTTCTTCAGCCAGAACTCCGGGACCATCTTCGGCATCGCGAACCTCTTCTCCGGCGGCGCGCTGTCGCGCATGTCGATCTTCGCGATGAACGTGATGCCCTATATCTCGGCCTCGATCATCATCCAGATGATGTCGATGGTCGTGCCCAGCCTGGTCGAGCTGCGCAAGGAAGGGCAGGCGGGTCAGCGCAAGATCACCGAGTACACCCGGTAC
>Ga0335075_10015976_pt1 | contig 11233 bp, 8 predicted proteins | sample Lox_Sample_24_FD_206723 | JGI IMG/M metagenome (GOLD analysis project Ga0335075, IMG submission 206723) | Soil microbial communities from Loxahatchee National Wildlife Refuge, Florida, United States - Lox_Sample_2.4 | ecosystem: Environmental > Terrestrial > Soil > Wetlands | place: USA: Florida... | reverse complement strand
CCGGCATGGGCTCGCTGGCCGGTGCCGGTTCGCCGTCGGCGCGGGCGGGCGCGCGGCCGAAAAGGCCTTCCGCGGCGATGACCAGCCAGCCGGCGATTTCCGTGTACAGCAGCACCTGGGCGAAGATCGTGGTCCGGTTCACGCTGTGCAACAGCCAGCCGTGGATCTCGAGATCGCCGAACACGTACGTGACGAAGATGACCGCGAGCGAGCCCAGGCCGCAGATCCATAGCCATACAGGGTTCGCCAGGCCGGCCCGCTGCCGGTCCGCGCGCAGGAACCAGCACCCGGCCAGCAGCACCGCCAGCGCCAGCGGGGCGACGTGCAGAAACCTGGCCATGCCGGCGACGGTGGCCGTGGCACGGGTGAGCGGCGTTTCAGTGGACCCGGTGGTGAAGAACGCGTCGTGCACGCCGAGCAGCCGCATCATGCCTGCATAGGCCAACCCTGGCAGCGCGGGCAGCAGCACGAACACGGCCCGCTCGGCCCACCGCCGTGCCATCGGCCCGGGCAGCGAGAACGGCCGGTAGCGCAGTGCGATCGCCACGATGATGATCAACGCGGTGGTGAGCCCCTCGTTCTTCGTCAGGCTGGCTGCGGCAGCGCAGATCCAGGCCACGGCCAGCGCCCGCGGACTTCGCGGCAGCACCAGGCCCCAGATGACCGCGCCAACCGCGAACGCCGCCCACACCAGGTCGGCGTAGCCCTCGATCGCGTAGTTACCTGACACGGCGAAGCCCACCACGCCGATGGCGCCTGCGGCGGCGACCGCGACGACGCGGGCAGGCCAGCGGGCCCCGCGCCCCGCGGCCGCGACGTCAGAGACGGCCACGATCCCCATCGCGACCACCCCCAGAGCACATGCGGTCACAAGCACGGTCATATCGACGCCCAGATGCAGGTTCCCGAGCCCGTAAAACTTGAAGGACAGCGCCGAGGCGGCCGGGACGAGCGGCGGGTAGTCAGGGTTGGAGATCACATAGGACTGGTTCAGCAAGCTGGACAGCAGCGCATGGTGCCCGCCGTAGACCATCAGCGCGTGGGTCGTCCAGATCGAGTTGCCGTCCCCGGTGAGGAACGCCCCGCGCAGTGCGCGCAACGGCACGGCCAGACAGCCGGCCACGACAATTACGGCGAGGACGGACCATGCCCAGGCGCCCCAGGTCCGCGGCGCCTGGCCGTGTCGCGAGCTGGTGCCGCGCCGGACCGTCACCCACCAGGCGATCACCGCGATGTTCACGGTCGCCGCTACCGCCAGGTAATCCGGCACAACCGACCCGCCGAGGCCGAGCTCGATCTCCGCGGCTACCGCCGCCATGACCGTGCCGATCACCGGAGCCAGGTACACGACCACCGCGGACCACCCGGCCGCCGCCAGAGCCGGCAGTACCCCCGGCAGCGCCAGCCCCGCGGCCAGCACGACGAGCGCCCTCATAGCCGGCGCACCTCCAGCGTCAGCCCTTCACACTGCCCCTTCGCCGGATCCGGGGCCGTTCTCGTGAGCGGGAAGGGAAAGAGGCGATGCCCGTGCGGCGGAACGAGGGTAAGCCGGTACTGCGCGCCAGCGATGTCGGTCTCCGGCATCGCCCACGGCGTCGACCATTCCACCAGATGATCCGCCGGCTCAGACAGCGGATCGGTGACGTAGACGGCGGCCCCCTCCGGCACCTTCAGCCGGATCGCGTCGAAGACGCATTCTGCCTGGCGCAGCTGGGCGTTCGCCCCCGCGATGGCCTTGGCAGTGGTAACCGAGCGCGTGAACTGCACATCATGGTGGACGCTCAACCCGAGGCCCACACCAGCGGCAACGACGATCGCGGCGCAGCCTATGCGCTTGCCCGCCCGTTCGGAACGCCCGCTCATCGATGACGGCAACCCTCCCCCGGAGGAATCAGTCGCACCGTACCGTGGCGGCGCAGCCAACCGGCCAGGCTTAGGAACAAACTTGCTTTTGCCGGATGTGCTCGTCCGCCGACTCACCGTTGAGGCCGGTCCTTAATCCGGTGGCCGGGCAACCTTCTGGCGCCCGGGGCATCTTTAGATCCGTGAGTTCAACTATGGAGCCAACGCAGGCCGAGGAGACACGACAGCAGCAGGTCGTGGCGCTCTACCAGGCTCACGCGCTCGGCCTGGTCAAGCTCGCGGTGCTCATGGTCGGAGACCAGCTAACGGCAGAGGACGTGGTGCAGGATGCCTTCCTGGGCTTGTACCGCCGCTGGTCCGCGCTCCAGGATCGGGAACGGGCTCTGAGCTACGTCCGTGCCAGTGTGCTCAACGGATGCCGCATGGTCTACCGCGGCAAGTACCGCCGCGGCCCCGTCTCCCTCGAAGACCCTGGGCACGCCGAGTCGGCCGAGGCCATCGTGATGCTCGGCGAAGCCCACCGCGAGGTCCTCGCCGCGCTCCGGCAGCTTCCGGACCGCCAGCGCGAGGCCGTCGTGCTGCGCTACTACCTGGACATGACTGAGGGTCAGGCCGCCCAGGCGATGGGCGTGAGCCGTGGCACCGTCAAGTCCTCCACCTCCCGTGGAATCGCTGCCCTCGCCCGCATGCTCAAGGAGGAATCATGAGCGTCGAAGACCGGGTCCGCGCCGCTACGCGTGCCCGGGCAGCCTTGGTGCGGGACGTCCGCCCGCTCGACCTGCCCGGCATCCCCGGCCGCCGGCTGTGGGTGCGCCGGCGGGTCGCCTGGATTGCCCCGGTGGCCGCCGCCGCGGCAGTAGCGGCGCTCGCCGTCTCGCTTGCGGCGGTGCGCCATTCACCGAACGCGCCGACGGCACCCGCCGCCGTTCCGGCGGTCAGCGGGATGCTCCCCGAGTACTACGCGGCTCTCGACGACCCCAGCGGTCCTATTACGCAGATAGTGCCCGGCCAGCACCAGACGCCAGTCAGTGTCCGTATTGGCGACGACCGGACCGGCAAGCTGATCGCTACCGTCCGCCCGCCGGATGGCCAGACGTTCGTCGGCCTGACAGCAGCCGCTGACGACCGCACGTTCGTGGTGGCCGCCGAGCGGTTCCCGGTGCAGCAGTTCTCCCCGTCAGCGAACGCGGTGGCCTGGTACCTGGTCCGCCTGAGTCCCGGCAGCGCTCACCCGGCCGCGCTGACCCGGCTGCCGATCCCGGGTGAACCGGCGGGAACGCAGGTCAGCGCCGTCGCGCTGGCCCCCGACGGCAGTGAACTCGCCGTCATGTTCCAGCAGAATGTGTGGTTGCCCAGGACAGGCCCGCTGATGATCAGGCTGTACTCGCTGGCCACCGGAACGCCTGTGCGTACCTGGACCGTAGATACCAAAGGCTTCGCGGCAGGGTTCGGCTGGTACTACGGCCGGTACTCCAACACCGCGCTCACCTGGGTCAACGGCGGACGCACCCTGGCGGTCATGTACGGCATCAACACCTCGGCCGGCGGCCCGCCGCTCGCGTACGGGTTCTCCCATGTGACCATCCGGACGATGGATGCGAGGAGCCCCAGCGGTAACCTCCTCGCCACCGGCAAGGTCGTGTTCCGCCTCCCGGATCCCGGATACTGCGACACCGCGCAGTTGACCACCGACGGAAAGACTGTCCTGTGCGGCGAGTACGGCGGAAATTCGGTCAAGCCCAGCGCCGCGTACGCCCCGAAGTTCGTCGCGTACTCCGTCGCGACCGGCAAATCGCGGCTCCTCTACCAGCTCCCGGGCGCATATGGGATCGGCCTCGCCGACGTCCTGTGGGCAAGTCCCACCGGGTCCACGCTGGTCGGCTCTGTCTACACGCAAGCGACCTGGGGCCGTGGTCCCGTGGACCAGACGGCCGGCCTGCTCACGAACGGCACGTTCAAGCCGCTGAAGTTCCCGCTCACCGCAGTGCCGTTCGCCGGCGAGATCGCCTTCTGACCCCGCTGCACCGTCTTAAGTCGCGGTGCGGGACGGGATGAAGTCCAGGGGCGCGCCTGCGGGCACTGGCGGCTCGCGTGTGACGCTGGCCTGGTAGCAGGCCAGCAGCCGGTTGAAGTGGGCGGCGGTCCACGAGTGCAGGTAGGGGAGGCTGACCGGCTCGCGTTCCTGGGGGTCGGTGATGAGATTGATGACGCGCGGTGTGGGGAGCTTGCCGACCGGGTCGGTCATGTATTTCTGCACGGCCAGGGCAAGCTTGAAGTTGCGCCATTTGACTCCGTACAGTTCCGGTCCCATCCAGTACAGGTAGCCTTCGCGCGCCGAGGAGTCCTGCTGGCCAGACAGCCAGGGCAGCTGGTCGATCCCGTCGATCTCCCGGTCGGCGGGCTCGCGTGTCCCGGCCGCGCGCAGCAGCGTGGTGAACCAGTCGGTGACGTGCATGATGTCGTCGCTGACCTGCCCGGCGGGGATGGAGCCGGGCCAGCGGACGATGCACGGGGTGCGCAGGTTGCCTTCCCCGCCGGCGAAATACGAGCCTTCCCAGTACCCGGGGGTGCCGCGCCACAGCAGCACGTCCTCGGGGCCGTTGTCCCCGGCGAACACCACCAGCGTGTCGCCGGCCAGGTCCAGCTCATCGATCAGGTCCAGCAGGGCGCCGAAGTCGGTGTCGAGCTCCAGCAGGCTGTCGGCCCAGTCGCCTTGCCCGGTCTGCCCCTTGAACTGCTCGCGGGGGATCACCGGCATGTGCATCATCGAATGATTGAAGTACACGAAGAACGGCACGCCGCGGGCGGCTTTGGCGCGGATGAACGCCGACGCTCGCCGCAGGTACTCGGTGTCGCAGTCACGGCGGACCTCCAGGGTGAGCTGGTCCAGGTCGGTCACGTCCTGCTGGCCCCGCTTGATCTCCGCCATCCGCGACACCGGATCCCGCTTGGGGTCATACCACGGGTCATCCACCCACAGCGCCTCGTCGTAGGTGCGCGGCGGTCCGTACCATTCCTCGAAACCGTGGTCGGTCGGCCACCGGCCCGGTCCCTCCCCGACGTGCCACTTGCCGTACGCCGCGCAGCCGTAGCCCGCCGCGGTCAGCAGGTCGCCCAGGGTCTGCTCCCAGGCCACCAGGCCCCAGCCGCCCGGTGCGCCCAGCGGCACGCTGTGGTTCCCCGACCGGATCGCGTGCCGCCCGGTCAGCAGCGCCGACCGGGTCGGCGTGCACTGCGCCTCGGGAGCGTAGTTGGTCAGCCGGAACCCCTGCCCCGCGAACGCGTCGATCCGCCGGGTCCACGTTCCCCGCAACGGGCCGCCGCTGTAACAGCTCAGCTCCCCGAACCCCAGGTTGTCGACGTGGAAGAACAAGATATTCGGCCGGGCAGCCATTCAAAGGCACCCTTCTGTGCGGCATGATCCCTGAGCCGGGCCATGCGGCACGGTGAAGACAAGGCAGAAAGGACGCTTCGCCGCAACCTTCGCACCCACCCGGACACCATGCATCACCCGCCACGAATGAGCACCGGCCACACCGTCGCCCGTTCCACCGTCGCCCGCTCGTGCCACAGTCCTTTGAGGGTGTGCCAGGGGTTTTCTCCCAGAAGGCTTCACAGTGCCCGGCGTCGAGGTCAACGGTCCAGATCCGGTCCACTTGCCCGTCCGAGCGAGCACGGAAGGTGTATACCGCCAGGTCGTCGAACTGGTCGCCGCCAGGCGCTGTTCCGGTCTCGTGGATCAGGCAGATGGCCACGCGGTCATCGGCGTAGATGCAACGGCCTGCGGCCTTGCCATGGACGTCGTCCGTCACAGGGGTCACCGTGGTGTACAGCCCGCGACTCCACCTGGCCTAGTGGTGTTATTCCGGGTCGATATGCCCCGGAATAACACACCTAGAGGCCATGCCGCGGGCAGGTCGCGGCATCGGCACATCGACCGCATCCGGCGCGTAACTCAAGCCCCCGGCTGATAACAGCAAGAAGCGGCGGAGCCGCGACAGTCACCACGGGCCCGTTCGGGATAAAACTGCTAACCCTCAGCGGCGGAGACCGTCAGCTTCGTGCTGTGGTAGGCGGCGCGGCAGGCCAGCTCGGGGCTGTAACGGTCGATGATCTGCCGGACGCGGCGGGCCGCCAGCGGGCCGAGCAGGTCATAGCAGGCGATGAACAGCTCACGGGCCGAGGCGCGCGGCCAGGCCGGCGGCAGCAGCTCATCGGGCAGGTCAGGGTCCATGGCAGGGAACGCGCGCCACTCGTCCATCACCCGGGTGCGGGCGACGAGGGCGTCCATCGGGGTGATCTCGCCGGCCTCGGTCTGGTCCCGCAGCAGGCTGGCGAACGCGATGAACTCCTCGTAACGCTTCCGCAGCCCCGCCAGGTCCCAGGCGCGGGCGGGGATCTCCGACGCCTCACCGCCGGAGGGCACCGCGGAGGCGCGGAAGGCGGTCGCGGTGCTGATCCCCAGTTCCTTCAGCCTCGCCATCACGTCGCTGGCGTGGTCCCGCGGCGCGACCCACATGCCGTCGTACAGCGGCGCGAAGCCGAGCCAGCGCAGCGCCTTGCGCAGCTCGTCACGGACCGCCCGGTGGTCCTCGGGGATGGAGAACGCGACAAGCGACCACTGCCCGTCCCACGGCGCGGCGCTGCCTCCGAAGGAGAAGATGCGCCGCGCGCCGTCGTCGAGCACGTCGGCGGCGCGGGGGCTGAGCCGGACGAACGTCCGCCGCCCGGCGCGCGACGTCACCAGGAGCCCGTTGCGGGTCAGCCGGGACAGCGCGGCCCGCGCGGCCGAGTCGCTGATGCCGAACTCGGCGAGCAGCGCGACGATTACGGCCGACGGCAGCGGCTCCGTCCGCTGCCACCAGTAGTCGCCGAGCAGCGTGAGCAGCAGCCGCGGCGGCCGTTGCGCGACCGGGCCAGGCGCCGTCCACGGCTGGGGTACGTCATCCTCGAAATCGCTGAGGTACGCGGATGCGCTAGTCACTGGAAACTCACTGAACGAGGATAACTTCGGGGGTTCCGCGCCGAGGAATCGGAAGCAGTTATGCCACAGGATGTCCTGTAGTTCAGCGTCCGAAAGCCCCATCGAGCGCAGGGTTGTGGCGATCGGCTCCTCCCGGGTCATCGCCGGGAAGTCGGACCCGACCAGCAGCCGGTCGGTGCCGAGCATGTCGGCGAGGTACCTGATCGCGCGCCGGTCGAAGACCAGCGAGTCGTAGTAGAAGCGGCGGGCCAGCTCGATCGGCGAGTGCTCGGCGAACCAGGGCCTGGCCTCGGGACGTTCGGACTCGGGCACCGGCGGCTCCTCGTTCCAGGTGCGGCCCCAGAACCACTGGGCGCGGGTCAGCACCAGCGGGAACCCGCCGCCCGCGTGGCTGAACGAGATCCGCAGGCCCGGGTACTTCTCCGCCACCCCGCCGGTGATGATCGCCGCCGCGCCGAGCGTGGCCTCCGCGCCGACGCCGAACGTCGCGACCGCGGCGCCGGGCAGCCGGTCAGACGGCACCGGCATGCCGTGCACGAAGACGGCGGCGCCGAGCCGGTCGGCCTCCGCCCAGAACCCGTCGAACTCGGGCTCGTGCAGCGACTTCCCGTTGATGTTGGAGGCGATCTCGACGCCGGCCAGGCCGGTCTTCACGACCTCGGTCAGCTCGGCCGCCGCCAGGTCCGGGTCCTGCAGCGGCAGCGTGCCGAGGCCGTAGAACCGGGCCGGGAACGCGGCGACCAGGCCCGCGATGTACTCGTTGGTGACCCGGCACAGCTCCCGGCCGACGTCGGCGGGAGCCCGGTAGTTCAGCAGCGCGGGGAACGGCGAGAGCACCTCCGCGTCGAGCCCGCTGGCCGCCGACGCCTCCAGGCGCCGCTCCGCGTCGAACCAGACCGCCTTGGCGGGGAACCGCATCGGGCCGTTGACGAGGAACTTTCCGCCCGCAACGTCCGGGTTCGGCTCGGTCGACGGCCAGCCGCCCGGGTCGCACCCGGCGGGCGCCGGGCCGAAGTCGGGCGGGAAGATGTGCGCGTGCGAGTCGATGATCGGCATGAGATTTCTCCCTGTTACCGGCCGGGCATGACCGCGACGTGGATGCCCTCTTCGCCGGGCACCTCGCCGGCCAGCAGCTTGATCGCGTGCTCGACGTCGTCCAGGCCGTACTTGTGCGTCTGCATCTTGTGCAGCGGGAACTTGCCGGACTCGATCAGCTTGATCGCGTTCTCGTAGCCAGCCGCGTCGACGGAGAACGCGCCCTTCATGGTGATCGCCTTGTTGATGAGCATGTCGGTGACGAGCTCGATGGGCTTGTGGCCCTTCAGTCCCGCCAGCACGATCGTGCCGCCCCAGCGGACCGCCTCGATCGCGTCCCTGACCGGCTGCTGGGCCATCGGGGTGAGGTCGAGCACCACGTCGGCGCCGTCGCCGCCGGTCAGCTCGCGGACCCGCTCGACGGTGTTCTCCTCTTCGACGTTGATCACGGCGTCCGCGCCGAACTCCTTCGCCAGCTCCAGCTTCTTCGCGTCGCGGGTCAGGCCGGTGGCGATGATCGTGCCCGCGCCGACGTACCGGGAGGCGAGGATGGCGGCGAGGCCGCGCTGGCCGGCGCCCATCACGAGCACGTTCGTGCCGAGGTGCACGCCGCCGTACTCCAGCGCCCAGCGCACGCCGGCGCCGAGGGGGTTGTACATGACGGCGATCTCGGCGGGGATGTCGCCGCGCATCGGGTGCACGATCGAGTTCGGGTGCAGGTCGATGTACTCGGCGTAGCCGCCGGTCAGCCGGCCCTGGCGCGCCGGCGGGTTGCCGCCGCCGTGGCTGCCGATCCGGTTGCGGCAGTTCATGTAGTTGCCCGCCAGGCACCGGGCGCAGGACCTGCAGGGGATGAGGATCTCCACCGCGACGCGGTCGCCGGCCTGCACGCCCCAGCGGGCGGCGGTCTCGTCGGTGATCTCCTCGATGATGCCGAGCGGCTCGTGGCCGGGGATCATCGGCAGCCCGCGGGTGCCCATGGCGCCCTTGTACTGCTCGACATCGCTGCCGCAGATGCCGCAGGCCTCCACGCGCAGCAGTGCGCCGGTGTCGCCGCCGAGCACCGGGCGGGGGTACTCGCGCATCTCCATCTGCCGGGGGCCGGTCTGCACCACGGCGCGAACCATGTCAGCCAAGGAACGTACCTTTCTGGCCGTGTTGGGTCTGTCGTTGGGTCTGGCAACAGCGGCGGGCCGGGGGATTCCGGCGCTGGTCATAACCGGTTCCCCTGTCCCGCGGATCACGATATATGACACTTGGCGCGACGAGAAGCGCGTGATATGAAATCTAATGTCACGACAGCCGTGCGGGGCCTCGTCATGAGTATGGACACAAAGATTCCGGCTGCTAACAGTTACGGTCGCTAACGATCGCTCCTATCTGGAGGCACCACATGAAGACCAGGGCCGCGGTGCTGCGCAAGGCGGGGACGCCGTGGGAGATCACGGAGCTTGAGCTGGACCCGCCCAAGGCGAACGAGGTCCTGATCCAGATGGAGGCGGCCGGCTTGTGCCACTCCGACGAGCACATCCGCTCGCGCGGCATGGCGCGGCTGCCTCTGGTCGGCGGGCATGAGGGCTCTGGCGTGGTGGTGGAGGCCGGCCCCGGTGTCACCAGGGTGAAGGTAGGCGACCGAGTCTCTTGCTCCTATATACCGGTCTGCGGCAAGTGCCGCTATTGCTCCACCGGCAAGCAGAACCTGTGCGACGCCGGCAAGTGGGCCGGCGTCGGCTGCCTGCCGGACGAGACGTTCCGGTTCCACCAGAACGGCGAGGACTTCGGCGGCATGTGCGTGGTCGGCTCGTTCGCCGAGTACTCGGTGCTGTCGGAGTGGTCCTGCGTGAAGATCGAGGACTACGTCCCGATGGAGCTCGCGGCGCTGGTGAGCTGCGGCGTGACAACCGGGTTCTGCTCGGCGGTGTACGCCGGCGACGTGCGGGTCGGTGACGTCGTGGTGGTCTTCGGCACCGGCGGCGTCGGCATGAACGCCGTGCAGGGCGCCGCGTGGGCCGGCGCCAAGCACGTGTTCGCCATCGACCCGAACGAGTGGAAGCAGCAGCAGGCTCTGCAGTTCGGCGCGACCCACGCGTTCGGCGACCCGGCCAAGGCGAAGGACGTGCTCATCGACCTGACGCGCGGCCAGCTCGCCGACAAGGTGATCTGCACCGTGGGCGAGATGGACAACGACGTGGTCAAGGCCGCCGTGGACATGACGGGCAAGGCAGGCACGATCGTGATCACCGGCGTCGGGTACTACGAGATGGTGCTGCCCGGCGGCATCCTGATCGGGTACCACAGGAAGATGCAGGGCTCGCTGTTCGGCGGCGCCAACCCGCTGTACGACATCCCGATGATCCTCAGCCTGTGGCACGAGGGCCACATCAAACTCAGCGAGCTCATTACCAGGACCTATACGCTCGACGAAATTAATGAGGGGTATCAGGACCTTATGGATGGCAAGAACATCCGTGGCGTTGTCGTCCACCAGCACTAGAGAATTAGCCGCGGTAGTTAGGCAAGGAAAGGTCGAAGCCCCATGCCGAACGCGATCCTCGACCCGACCGGGTCCGTCAAGAGCAAGGCCGAAATGGCGGCCGCCCCGCGGGCCCGCCGCCCGGCCAGCCTCAACGGCGCCCGGGTGGGCCTGCTCATCAACACCAAGCAGAACGCGCGCCCCTTCCTCGAGGAGGTCGGCCGGCTGCTGACGGAGAAGTACGACGTCACGCTCACCGAGCGGACGAAGGTCAACTTCGCCGTGCCCGAGCCGGACGAGGTCATCAAGGAACTGGTAGCCGATAACGACGTGGTCATCACCGGCGTGGGTGACTGCGGCTCGTGCAGCGCGGCCGCCACGGCCGACGGCGTCGTGCTCGAGGCGGCGGGCGTGCCGGTGGCCGCGATCATCACCGAGTCCTTCATCCCCACCGCCGACGCGATGGCCGCGCTGCGCGGCGCGCCCGGCTACAAGTACGCCACGACAGCGCACCCGGTCGCCGTGCTGACTGAGGACAAGGTCAAGGAGCGCGCGGCGCAGGTGCTTGACGACGTGGTCGCCCTGCTCACCGACTCAACGGGCAAGAATGACTGACGAGGCGCCGGAGGGTTCCGGGGCGCCGGATGCGCCCGATCCAGACGAAGCGCAGCGCGCGATCGAATACTGCTACGACCAGGGCTGGTCCGACGGCCTGCCGCTGGTCCCGGTGTCCAAGCCGCTGCTCGACCGCTTCCTGGCCACCACGGACAAGGAGCCGGACGAGATCATCGGCTCCCTCGAGCAGGTCGGCCGGGACGTCGACGTCCGCACCGCCGCGATCAACGCGGCCATGGCCGGCTGCAAGCCGGAGTACTTCC
>Ga0335075_10015975_pt1 | contig 11233 bp, 10 predicted proteins | sample Lox_Sample_24_FD_206723 | JGI IMG/M metagenome (GOLD analysis project Ga0335075, IMG submission 206723) | Soil microbial communities from Loxahatchee National Wildlife Refuge, Florida, United States - Lox_Sample_2.4 | ecosystem: Environmental > Terrestrial > Soil > Wetlands | place: USA... | reverse complement strand
CGCAGCAGCGGCACCAGCCGTTCCGAAAACATCGGCTTCATCTCGCGCGGGACGCCGGGCATGCATCCCACGAATTTGCCGTCCGGTGAGAACGCCACGAATCCCGGCGCCGTGCCGTGCGGATTCGGAAGCGGCACGCTGCCGCGCGGCAATTCCGCCTGTTTGACGTTGTTGGGGCGCATTTCGCGGCGAACGGAGGCGAAGAACGCCCGCATCTGATCCAGCGCCGGGCGGTACAGTTCCGTGTCGACGCCGAGCGCGTCGCAGACGGCCTCCTTGGTGAGGTCGTCGACGGTCGGTCCGAGGCCGCCGGTGGTAATGACGCCGTCGGCGCGTTCCAAGGCGCCGCGGATCGTCGCGGAGATCCGCTCGAGGTTGTCGCCGACGACGTGCGTCGCGCGCACGTCGACACCGATCTCCGCCAGACCGGCGCCCACGAACGCCGTATTCGTGTCGACGAGCTGCCCGAGCAGGATCTCGGTGCCGACGGCAATCAGCTCGACGCCGGGCATGCGGCCGCTCCTTTCAAAAGTCGACGGGCCGCAGATAGAACTCGTTGATCGCCGTGTTGCTCACCATGGCGGTCGTCGGCAGATGCCGCTTCCAGTGCGTCCCGTCGACGCGCCGGCGGATCAGGGCGACGTCCTCGGGCGCGAAGCCGCGCTCGACCAGCTGCGCGTCGGAATATCCCAGCAGCAGCTGATCGAGAATCGCATCGGCCCGCTCGTAGGTAATTCCTAAGTCGCCCTCGTCGGTCTGGTTTGCTTCCAAATCGGCGGTCGGCGCTTTCTCGATGAGCGCCTGAGGCACGCCCAAATAGCGCGCCAGCGCCCAGACCTGCGTCTTGAAGAGGTCGCCGATCGGGTTGACGGGAGGCGTATCGTCGGCGTGCCAGGTGAAATAGCCCAGCAGACGTTCGGTCTTATTCCCGGTTCCGACCGGCAGTGCGTCGAGCTTGGCCGACTGGTCGAACAGGACCACCATTCGCGTGCGAGCCATCACGTTTCCACGACGACGCGCGTCGGCATCCGGCTCGAACTGCAGATAGCCCTCGACGGCTGCCGTAATTTCGATGGTGCGGCAATGAATTTGCAGCGCGTCGACGACTGCCTGCGCGTCGTCCAAACTGGCGCGGCTCGACGTCGCGTACGGCATTCGAATCGCGAAGACGTTCTCCGGCCCCAGCGCGCGCGCACAAAGAAATGCCGTCACCGCCGAGTCGACGCCGCCCGACAGTCCTACGACGGCACGCGCGATCCTTCGCCGTACCACGATCTCGTCGCGCAAAAACCACGTCAGCCACTGCGCGGTGACGGCCGGATCGATTCCCGGCGGCGCGTTTGCCGGCCGCGGCGCTTCAACGATCGGGAACAAGCCCACGGCCCTTCGGCAACGGCAGATCTTCGTCGAGCAGCAAATCCGACAAGACGGCTTCCAGGTCCCCGACCAGCGGCAAACTCGCGCGCGCTAGATCGATCTCGCGAAGGTCCAGCTCGGCACGCACGATGCACGCTTCGGCGGCCGGGGCGAAGACCAAGATTTCGCCGCGCGGATCGACGACGCACGACGAACCCGTCATGCCTTTTCCGCCTTCGAACCCGGTCAGCCCCGCGTAGATGACGAAGACTCCGTGTTCGGAAGCGATCAAACGCAGCATTTCGCGCCAGCGCGCGATGCTGGAAAGCTCTCCCTCGTGCTCGATGCCGCGGCCCGGCGACGCGCTGGGCACGATCACGATACGCGCTCCCTTGACGGCCGCCAGCGACGGAACCAACGCGTGCCAGCTGTCTTCGCATATCAGAAGCGCCGTCTTTCCGAAGCGCGTTTCGAAGACGCCGAGCCTGCGGCCGCGCGAGAGAAATCGCTCCTCGTCGAACACGCCGTACGTCGGCAGAAACATCTTTCGGTGCACGTGCACGATGCGATGCTCGCCCGCTTCGACGTGAAGGTAGACCGCGCTGTTGTAATACGTGCCGTCGGCGTTTTCGAAGAAGCCCGAAACGAGATCGACCGGCGCGTCGCCGCATGCGTCGCGCCACGTTCGAGCCAGGTCCGCGGCGAAACGCGGAGCCGGCAGAGCCAAATCGTAGACGGCCCCCTCCAGGAAATATCCCGTGAACGCCGCTTCCGGCAGCACGACGAGATCTGCCGGCCGCTCGCCGATCTCGCCGAACGCTCGGGCGGCGGTCGCGAGGTTGGCGGAGTACCGGCCCTTTTCGGGCTTCATCTGGACGATGGCGAGGCGTACGCGTGCCGGCTGTGCGGCCAGGGGAATCGGCGGCTCCACGAAGTTACCGTATTTGGGAGGCTCCCGGGAAGGGCCTTGCGCGTTGCGCCGAGCGCCTAGTGGCGGTTTCGAGATCGCTGCACGGCGTGCGTGTAGCGGGCGATTTCCTCTTGCTGGTAGCCGTCGATTGCGGTAAATGCCAAGCCGTAACGATAGCCGCCGCCGCCGGCTTCGCGGCCGGTCACCACCCGCGCGCCCACGACCATCTCTTCGAACGGCCGGCGCGGATCGGTCGGCGAATAGTCGATTCTGGCGTTGCGCAGATCGAGCACGGCCGTCTCTTCCGGAAAGACGCGCAGAACGTCCGAGGGCAGCGTGAAGCGCAGCTCGACCGGCAATCCTTCAACTAAGACGTCGGCGCAGCTCATCAGCAACCCGCCGCTGGAGACGTTGCCCGCCTTGGCGTTGCGAAAGCCGTCTTTGGGGGTTCGGTAGACCAGCGGAAACTGTGTGACCACGCGAACGCTCGCGCGGGTCAGGCGATCCGTGGTCGGCACGGCGTTGAGCGATTGCGCGAAGTTGCGTGAGGCAGCGCGGCGATGGTTCTCGTTGACGGCCCGTGCCAGCGCGTCCAATTCTTTGGAGCTCATCCGGTCCAACCGCATGCGATACAGGAACCGCGGCCCGCTGGTCGTCCGCGCGACGACGCTGCCCCGAACGAAGATCTGACCCGAGCTGGTAGCGTAGGCGAACTCGACGCCGTCGCCGGGATCGAAAAACACGACGGTCCGGAAGCGGCACTCGTTTGCGGTGAGATGTTCCAGCACTGCGCTCGCCGGCGCGATTCCGCGGGCACTGACGGAAACCGGAAACTCGAGCGACGCCGGTGCGCTCGCCGGCTCGGCCGTCGCGGGACGTTTGTGCGTTCGACTTCCTATCCACGTCATGCTGGGCGATTTCTCTCCGTTGATCCTTCATAGGAAAAATCGACCGCCTGCTCGCCTATATTAAGGTTTTTTCGCAAGCTTTACCCTTACGGAAGCTTTACGGTTGCGGCGAAACGACGCTGGTTGCGAGTTCGACTTGTTCGTCGCCGGGCGCTTTCATGCCGAGCTGTGCCGCGCATTCCTCGGCCGGATACGTCAGAATCTCGGCCAGCGTCGGGTGCAGGTGCGGAATGCGCATGAACTCCTCGACCGTCGCACGGTAGTTCATCGCGACGATCACTTCGTGGATGAGCTCCGACGCCTGCGGCCCCAAAATCGCGGCACCCAAGATCGCGCCGTCCTGCGGATCGGCGAGCATCTTGACGAAGCCTTTGGTCTTTCCCAAACATTGTGCCTTGCCGTGCTCCGCAAAGCTGTACCGCCCGCTGACGTAGCGGCGTCCCCGGTTTCGCAGGCTCTTCTCGGTTTCGCCGACGACGGCGACTTGCGGATCCGTGAACACCGTGTGCGCCGTGACCAACCGGTAATCGGCTTCCTCGTTGCCGCCGCTGCAGGCGTTTCGCGCCGCGACCTCGCCTTGATAGATCGCGACGTGCACCAGCATGTGCTCGCCGGTCACGTCGCCGACGGCAAAGATCTTGGGGTTGCTGGTGCGCAGGCACCGGTCGACCGCGATGCGGTTGCCTTCGAGCGCGACGCCGGCCTTCTCCAGCCCCAGCCCGTCGACGTTCGGCGCGCGTCCCAGAGCGTAGAAGATCTCTTGCGCTTCGATCTCGGTCCGATTGCCGCCGGCTTCGTAAGCGACGACTTTGCGATCGCCGCGGCGGCCGGCTCGCACGAGAGTCGAGCGAATGACGACGCCGATTCCCTCCTCGGCGAAGTATTGCGTCAGCGCCTCGCCGACGTCGTCGTCGGTTTCGGTCAGCAGATGGCCGCTGCGAATGAGCATCGTGGTGCGCGCGCCCATGCGCGCGAGGAACTGTCCGAGTTCGCAAGCGGTGTAGCCGCCGCCCAAGACGATCGCCGACGCGGGAATCGACTCGAGTTCGAGCACCTGGTCGGAGTCCAGGTATCCCGCTTCTTGCAGACCGGGCAGCTTCGCGGGTTGCACCACGCTGCCGGTCGCGATCACGAACGTGTCCGCCTCGATCACGTCGTCGCCGACCGCTAACTCGGTGGGCGAACGAAATCTCGCCGGCCCCATGTACAGCGGGAACTTTCGGATGCCGTCGATCCGGTAGTCGGCAAACTCCCGGACCAGAACGCGCTTGCGCTGCGCGATCAACGGCATATCGGTTCGAAGGTCGGACGCCGAGACGCCGAGTTGGCGCGCCTCGCGCGCGTCGGCCAACGCGTCGCTCGACGCCAAGAGCGCTTTGCTGGGCATGCAGCCGCGCAGAATGCACAAACCTCCCAGTGGTCCGTGGTCGACCAGCGCCGCGTCGCATCCGATGTCGCGGGCGGTGCGGGCGGCGGCGTATCCGCCGGAACCGGCACCGACGACCACCAGCTGGTGGCGGTGGCGCGTCATCGTCCGGCCGGACGCGCCCCGAGTCTGTGGATCGATTCGATGAATCGTACGGTCCCGCTGGAATGCACCAGGATCGAATGCGTGCGCGCTTGGTTTCCATAAAAACGCACGCCGCGGACGAGATCGCCGTCGGTGATCCCGGTGGCGCAGAAGATCACGTTGTCGCTCTTGACGAGGTCGTCGACCGAGAGCACGCGGTCGAGATCGCCGAATCCCATCGCCACTGCCCGGTCCGCCTCTTCCTGGTTGCGCGGCTGCAAGCGGCCCATGAAGTTGCCCCCCAGGCACTTGATCGCCGCTGCCGCCAGCACGCCTTCGGGCGCGCCGCCCGTACCCATGGCGACGTGTACGCCGGTACTGTCGATTGCGGTTGCGATACACGCGTCGACGTCGCCGTCGGAGATCAGCTTGATGCGAGCGCCGGCGTGGCGCACGTCGCGGATCAAATCGGCGTGCCGCGGACGGTCGAGGATCACGACGCAAACGTCGTTGATGGGCTTTTCGAGGGCGTTGGCCACCGCCTCGATGTTCTCGCGCACCGGCGCGTCGATGTGCACGTAGGGTGCCGCTTTCGGGCCGACGGCGAGCTTGCGCATGTACGTGTCGGGGGCGTGCAGCAGGCCGCCTCGCTCCGAAATCGCCATCACCGCGATCGAGTTCGGCAATCCGTTGGCGACGAGGTTCGTCCCTTCGACGGGATCGACTGCGATGTCGACCTCTTCGCCGCCTCTGCCCAGCTCTTCGCCGATATAGAGCATCGGGGCTTCGTCGCGCTCGCCTTCACCGATCACGATCCGGCCCGAGATTTCCATGTCGCCCAAGGTTTCGCGCATCCGTTCGACGGCCGAACCGTCGGCGGCGTCGCGCTCGCCGCGTCCCATCCATCGCGAGGCGGCCAGTGCGGCGCTCTCGGTGACCTTCACGAAGTCCAACGAGTGAACGGGATGTTTCACCGAAGCGCTTGCTCCCGAGCGTGCCATGCCCCCTGGCTACAAGGGAAGCGGCAGTTCTCCTGTATAACCCCGTGGTCGTGTCCGTCAGTGTCCGAATCCCGCGGCCGTCGCGAGCGGCGTGGCCGCGCGTGGACGATTTGCTCCAGCCCGGTTGGGCGCCGTTGCTCGCGGTTGCGCTGGCCGGTCTCACCCTCGGCTTTTTCGCATGGTACGTTGCGATCGTGCCGCGGCACAACGCAGCCGAGAGCGAGCTCGGACTGCTCGCGTCGCTGCTGGCCGGCGCGGTCGCAGCGGTCGTGGTCTGGTCGGCGTACGCGCACTACTTCTCGCGGCGTGCCGGGACGACGCTGGTTCGCTCGCTGCGCTACGACTCGCTCACGTGGCTCCCGTTCCTCGTTCTCTGGCTGACGTTCGTCCTGCCCGCGCAGTACACGCACGGCGCCGGGCTCTTCTTGGTCGCGGCGGCGCTCTTCTGCGCGGCCAAACTCCTGATCGCCGCGCGTTTCAATCAGACCGTTCGCGAAGTGCTCGTCGATTTTTTGGCAACCCGGGCTGCGATCATCGTGATCGCCGAGCTGGCGGCGGTCATTATCGGCCAGCGCGCCGGCACGCACGTCCAGGAATCGCGGCACGTTCTGCTGGCGGTATGGGGACGCTGGGACGCCGTCCACTACCTCGACATCGCCACGTCCGGCTATCAGGGTACCGACATGGCGTTCTTTCCGCTTTTCCCTTTGTTGATTCGGATCGTCGGCGCGCTGGCGGGAAGCCACTTGATCGCCGGGTTGCTGATCTCCAACGCGTCCTTTTTCTTCGGACTGCTGTTCCTTTACAAGCTGCTCGAGCACGAATACGACCGGGCGGTGGCCCGCCGCGCGATCTTCTACGTCTCGATCTTTCCGACCGCGGTGTTCTTCTCGGCCGTGTACACGGAATCGCTCTTCTTCATGCTGACCGTGGCGTCGTTTTACTACATGCGCGAGCGGCGCTGGTGGATGGCCGGAGCGATTGGGTTCTGTGCCGCGCTCACCCGCGTGGAGGGCATTCTTCTGGTCGTTCCGTTCTTCGTCGAGTGGTACGCGCAATGCCGCGGGGACTGGCGGCGCGGCGCGTTCGACCTGCTCCCGGCGGCGTTCATCGCGCTGGGACTGGCCACGTACATGGCATACCTTTGGGTGCTGCGAGCCGACCCGCTCTACTTTTCGCACGTCCAAATTCACTGGAACCGGCACTTCGCGATGCCTTGGGTAAGCATCATCAACACGTTTCACAAGATCGCGCACGCTCCCAACGGCCAGATCGTAGCGGACCAAAGCATGGAGCTGGCGTTCACGTTTCTCATGATCGCCGTGCTCATCGGCGGCTGGAAGCGGCTCCGGCCTTCATACATCGCCTATATGGCGCTCTCGATCTTGGTGCCGATGTGCACCTCGAGCCTGATGTCGATGCCGCGTTTCGCGCTGGTGCTCTTCCCGATGTTCGCGATTCTGGCCCGCTGGGGCGCGCGGCCGGCCGTCAACAACGTCATCCTTGCCTTCTCGCTGCCGCTGCTCGGCCTCTACACCGTCCTGTTCACCAACTGGTACTGGGTTGCCTGACAACGTGATCGCTTCGCTCACGGCGCGCCGCGGAGTGCGCCAGTTCGTAAAATTCGGCATCGTCGGCGCATCGGGGTTCGTCGTGAACCTGATCGTGTTCACGGTGCTCCAGCGACTGGTTCCCAACCACAGTGCTGCGCTGCAGTACGACGTGATCTTCTCGATCTCGTTCCTGGCGGGCGGCGTGTCGAACTACTTCTTCAACCGGATCTGGACGTTTCGCTCGACCGGCCATGCGTTTCGTCAAGGAGCCCAGTTTTTGACCGTATCGTCGGTCGCTTTGCTCGTCTCGCTGATGGTGTCGTCAGTCGTGAGCCCGTGGCTGGGTCACGGCCACCGGACCTGGTTCGTCGGCAACGTCGCCGGCATCTTCATCAACTTTTTCGTCAACAAGTATTGGACGTTCAAGAGCCCGCAGCCGTGAACGCGCCGCCGCCCGAGCGGCCGTGGTTCTTTCCGGCCGCATTGACCGCCGTGCTGCTCCTGGCGATCGCGCTGCGGCTGCACGGCATCCACGATCCGATTCTCGACCATCCGGCGTGGCGTCAGGGCGACACCGCCAGTATTGCGCGCAACTTCGCGCGCCTGCGGTACAACGTCATGTATCCGCAGACGTCCTACGACGGCCCGCCGCCCAACTACGTCGAGCTGGAATTGCAGATCGTTCCCTTCTTGGCCGCGACGCTGTATAAAGCCGCCGGAATCCACGAGATCTTCGGGCGCCTGATCACCCTCGCGTTCAGCGTCGCGACGGTCGGCGTCGTCGGCCTGTTCGCGCGCTGGCTGAGCGGAAGCCGGCTGGCCGGGATCGTCGCCGCGTTTTTCTTCGCGATCTTTCCGGGCAGTATTTATTACGGCCGGACGTTTACGCCGGACACGGCCATGGTATTTTTTCTAACCGCCGCGCTCTACGCCGTGACCCGCTTTCTGCTCGAAGACGACGCCCTGTCGCCGCGCGCGCTGGCGCGCTGCACCGCCCTGCTGACGTTCGCATATCTCGCCAAGCCCGTCGCCCTGCTGGGTATCGTCGCCGTGGCGGCGGTCATCTGGCAACGCGCTCGCCAACGGCGTCCGATGCGCGTGACGGCGCTGATCGTAATCGTGGCCGTCCCGGTAGTGATTCTGGCCTTGTACGACCGGCGCATCGCGTCCTACGCCGAATGGCATTGGGCCAGCGGAATAACACGGCTGCACGTGCTGCCGGCACTGCGCACGGCCTTTACGAGCGGCGCGGGCTTCGCCGCTAAGCTCGTTTGGTTCAGGATCGTGCTCGGCATGCTCCGGCAAACCATGTTGGGAACGCTGCCCTTCCTGCTGGCGATCGCGTCGTTCGCGGCGCTGGCATGGGTCCCGATCCGCAGCAGGCCCGCCGTCTTCGGTTGGCTCGCCGGCGGCCTGGCCTACGTCTACGTCGTGGTAACCGTCGAGCGGGTCGACTATTACATGGCACCTTTGCTGCCGCCCGCGGCCATCGCCATCGGCTGTGCCTCGGCGTGGGCGCTGCGAGCGCTCTGGCGCGCCGACGTCGGCGTTGCCGCTCGCTACGCGCTGGCGTCGCTGCTCCCAATCCTCGGGCTGGTCAGCCTCGTCCAAGCGCGCGCGGCGGTCGCACCATACTATCATTACAATAGGGCGGTCTATCGCAACGCCGTCTTTCTCGACCGCACGCTGGACCGAGGCGCGCTGGTGGTCATCGGTCATTACGGCCCCGACGTGCAGTACTATATCGATCGCTTCGGCTGGGAAGAGGATCCGCAGTTATGGACGCCCTTCGACGAAGAAAGCGCCATCCGAAAGGGGGCGCGCTACTTCATCTCGATCGAGGACAACCGCCTGCGCGCCAACGTCGAGCTGTGCGCGTGGCTGCAGCGTTTTCCGGTTTTGAATCGCACCGCGCAATGGCCCGTCTACCATACCGATCCGGCGTTCGAGCTGCCCGGTGCGGATCGTTTCTGGCGCGCGTTTCGGGTCGCGGAACGCGCGCGCCGCGGACGTCCCTTCCTGGACGCTCACGGGCTTTGCCGGGTCGCGCGCCGCCCGCTTAGCGTCCGATGACCTCGAAGCTCTCGCGCGCGACGCCGAAGGCTTCCGGACCGACCGTGACGCTGCCGCGATACGGATAGTCGAGCGCGACCGCCAAGTAGAGCACCAGTCCGATGACCAGGCCGAGCGAACCGATCATCAGCCGCTGCATCAGCGTTTCCCGAAAACCGAACAGGTACGTGAAGCTCACCGTCACGATCGCGCCCAGCACCAGCACCACCCACATGATCCCGTTGATGCCGGTGGCCGACTCGGACAGGCGAAGGTCGCGGTCGTCGAGCGCGGTTTGCATGCCGCCGAGCATCTGCGCGTGCACGTCCTGCTGCGCTTTGGTGACGACGTCGAGGTCGCGCACCTCGCGATCGACCACCTCGAGCTCGCGATCCGCGCGTTCCGACTGTCCGCCGGATTGCATCTTCGGCCACTCGTCGACGATCACGTCGTTCACGTAATCGCGCAGCGCGGCGCGCACCGGCTCTCCGCCGGCGAACGACCCGGCGTCTCGATAGACCATTTGCAACGCGCCCGCCTCGGCGTAGCTTCGCTCCTCGGCGGCTTGAAATCGTTCCCAGACCCCGATGACGACGAACGCCAGTAAGACCGCATAGACGACGCCGATGACTGCCAGGATGAAGCCGGCCAGATCGTTGTGCTCGCGGCGCACGTCGGCCGGTGCCAGCCGGGCCACCGCCCAGCCCAGCAGCAGCGTCAGGAGCAGAAACCCGCCGACGATCAGAACCGCGTCGACCATCGCAGGCAGGCTCTCCAGCCAGGAAATCACCACCGCGCGCTGCTTACGGGAGCGGCAGCAGCGAGCGCGTGCCGGGCGGCGCGGACTCCGAGGCCGGCGCCGGAACGCCGGAGGTGACCAGTTGCCGGTACACGATCAAGCGATTGGTGTTCTTGGCGAGGTCGATTTGGAGTTCGTAACTGCGCTTGATCGCGTCGGTGAGGTCGTCGCCGTCAAAAGTGTACCCGAAGCGCCGCAGGCTGCGCAGCAGGAGTTTGTTCTCGGAGTCGAGCTCCTGGTAGGCGCGCAGAATCTGCAATCCGGTCTCGTGATAGCTCGGGTAATTCGAAATCACGATCTCGCGTTTGAGCTTTGCCTGGTTGATGACGGTTTGAAGCGCGGCGAGGCGCAAGCTCGCGGGATCGATCGCCAAACCGTCGTGAATGGTCGCGAGGGCATCGTCGAAGTCGCCCTTGGCGTACTCGGCCTGCGCCAGCGACCCGGCCGCGTCCACGAAGCCCGTTCGCGCCCGGCGATCGTACGGATCGACGCGCAGCGCCAGACGGTACGCCAGCAGTGCGTCGCGCGCGTTGCCGCGCTCCTGGGCAACGTCGCCCTGATGGACGCGCGTGTCGACGATCCAGCGCTCGATCGATCCGGCGCACCCCGAAGCGATCAGCACGGCGCCGGCCGCCGCGGCCGCGACCGCCCGCCTCAGGCTAGAAATGAACGTGTCCCGCAAACCTCGCCACGACCTCGATCAGCAGAGCGGCCGGATAAAAGATCAGCTGCGAGAGCAGCGTCCCGACGATGGCCGTAAGGGATAAGTAGAACACCATCGCACGAACCTCCTCGACGGTTCGTTTTCCGTGAACCGCTTGATCGGTGATCATCGACGACGTGGGGTCGACGAACAGCGTAAATGCGATGGTCCCGATGCCGTTGATCACGCCCGAGAGTCCCAAGGCCGTCCTGGCGACGTTGAGGTCCAGCACGGATGCCAGATATGCGGCTTGCACGCCGATCGCGTAGACGCACATCACGACGGTGTTGAAGATCAGCAGACGCGCCGGCACGCGCCGCCAATCGAAGCGGCGGATCTCGGCCGGCGACGGCAGCCGCTCCGCACGAATCACCTCGACCACCACGCGCGGCGAGACCAGCCGCGCCAGCGAGTGAGGCACCGAACCGCGGGCCTCGAACG
>Ga0335075_10015974_pt1 | contig 11233 bp, 11 predicted proteins | sample Lox_Sample_24_FD_206723 | JGI IMG/M metagenome (GOLD analysis project Ga0335075, IMG submission 206723) | Soil microbial communities from Loxahatchee National Wildlife Refuge, Florida, United States - Lox_Sample_2.4 | ecosystem: Environmental > Terrestrial > Soil > Wetlands | place: USA... | reverse complement strand
CCAACCGCTCCTGACCAGAGCACCCCATCACTTCCAAGAACGGCCGCGCCGGAACCTCATCCGCGCGGCCGTTCGCGGCTCCTACGACCGTGACTTATTCCGCGGGAAGTAAGCTAGGCGCCCGTGCCCACCGCGCGCGCCAGCCGGACGATCGCCGCTCCAGTGCACGAGCTGTGGGAGCTGGTGCGCGATCCGCATCACCTGCCGCGCTGGTGGCCGCGCGTCGCGCGCGTCGAGGACGTCAAGGGCGGCGCCTTCACCGAGGTGATGAAGACCAAGAAGGGCAAGCTCGTGCGCGCGGACTTCAACCTCGTGGACGCCGATCGGGCCACGCACACGCTGCGCTGGCGCCAGCGCCTGGACGGCACGCCGTTCGCGCGGGTGCTCGCCGCATCGGAGACCGAGGTGCGCCTCACGCCCGCCGCGGGCGCCGCGGCGACCGTGGTCACGCTCGAGCTGCGCCAGACCGCGACCGGGCTGTTCTCGCGCTTGGGCGGCTATCTGTTGCGTCGCGCCGCGCGCGCCACGCTGCACGACGCGCTCGACGCGCTCGAGCGAATCAGTGGCTGAGCGCACGCGCCCGGGCGGCGCGGGCGTCCCGCAGGCGCCGCGCATGCGTTGGTGGGGGTGGGGCGACGCGGCGCACCCGACCGCGCTCCCGGGCCACGCGCTCGCGTTCCTGCGCGAGACCGTCGGGCTCGCGCCCCGGGCGCGCCCCCCGGTCGCGCTCGCCAACGTGCGCCTGGGCTCCTCGACGCTCGGCGAGGTGACGCTCGCGCGCCTGCGCTCGATCCTCGGCGTCGACGGCGTGCGCGACGAGCACGCCGAGCGCGTGCTGCACGCCGCCGGCAAGGGCTACCCCGACCTCGTGCGGATGCGCGCGGGCGAACCCGAGGGCGCCCCCGACGCGGTCCTGTACCCCGCGGGGCACGAGCAGCTGCGCGCGCTGTTCGAGCTGTGCGCGCAGCGCTCGCTCGCGCTCGTGCCGTTCGGCGGCGGCACGAGCGTCGTCGGCGGCGTCGCGCCGCTGCGCGGCGAGCACGCGGGCGTGCTCGCGCTCGACACGAGCCGCATGGCCGGGGTGCTCGAGCTGGACGCGCAGTCCGCGACCGTGACCGTCGGCGCGGGCACGCGCGCGCCCGCGCTCGAGCGCCACCTGGCTGCGCGGGGGCTGACGCTCGGGCATTTCCCGCAGTCCTTCGAGTACGTCTCGCTCGGCGGCTGCGCGGCGACGCGCTCGGCCGGCCAGGCCTCGAGCGGCTACGGCGCGATCGAGCGGCTCGTGCTCGGGCTGCGGCTGGCAGCGCCCGCGGCCGAGCTCGAGCTGAAGGCGCTGCCGGCGAGCGCCGCCGGGCCGGACCTGCGCCAGCTCGTGGTCGGCTCCGAGGGCACGCTCGGCGTGATCAGCGAGCTCTCGCTGCGGGTGCGCCCGGCGCCGCGCGAGCGCGTGTACGAGGGCGTGTTCTTCGAGGACTTCGCCGCCGGCGTGCAGACGCTGCGGGCGCTCGCGCGCGAGCACGCGCTCGCCGAGGTCGTGCGCCTGTCCGACCGCCAGGAGACGCGCGTGTCGCTCGCGCTCGCCGGCCTCGGCGCCGTCAAGGGACGCCTCGGTCGCGCCTACCTGGCGCTGCGCGGCATGCGCGCGGGCTGCCTTGCGATCCTCGGCTTCGAGGGCGCCGGCGAGGAGCTCGCCTGCCGGCGCCGGCGCGCGCTCTCGCTGGTGCGCGACGGCGGCGGGCTGGCGGTCGGACGCTCCCCCGGCGAGGCGTGGCTGCGCGGCCGCTTCAGCGCCCCGTACCTGCGCGATGAGCTGCTCACCCACGGCGTCATGGTCGAGACGCTCGAGACCGCCTGCCAGTGGTCCGAGCTGCCGCGCCTGCACCGCAGCGTCGGCGCAGCGATCGCGGGCGCGCTCGATCGCTGCGGCACGCCCGGGCTGGTCATGTGCCACGTCTCGCACGTGTATGACAGCGGCGCCTCGCTGTATTTCACGCTGATCGCCCGGCAGCGCGAAGGCGATGAGATCGGGCAGTGGCGCGCCGTCAAGGACGCCGCCGGCGAGGCGATCCTCGCGGGCGCCGGCACGATCACCCACCACCACGGCGTCGGGCGCGATCACGCGCCGTGGCTCGCGCGCGAGATCGGCGAGGGCGGGGTAGCGGCGCTCGCGGCGCTCAAGGCCGAGCTCGACCCCGCCGGGATCATGAACCCGGGGAAGCTGCTTTTTCGAGGCTGAACGCTCCCCGCAGGACCACCTTGCCCGGATGCGTAGGGCGCGGGTTGGTCTCCCTGGTGAGCAGGATCTCGTGGTACGCGCCCGCGTTGTCCGGCAGTTTCGAGAGCCCGCCGAGGGCGTGGTTCGTGACGCTCGAGGTCTCGGTCACCGGCAGCGAGCTCGTCGGCGAGTTGTACAGCCAGATCGCGTAGTAGAAGCCCTTCGCGGGAGCCAGGTTCCTGGCTTCGATCAGCAGGTAGCGCTGCGATTCCCTGGTCACGACGTCGACCACGCCGATGCTCTTGCTGGCGTGGGGGTCGGGCGGCAGCAGCGGGATCTCGTTGTCGAGCTTCGGTTCGCTCGCGCTCGACTGCGCCGTCGTCTTGTCTTTGCTCGTCTTCTTGGCGCCCGAGCCGCCGCCGGTGAGCAGCACGACCGCGACGATCACCGCGGCGGCGAGCAGCGCCAGCAGCACCGCGCCGGCCGTGCGCGAGCTGCGCGGCAGGCCCGCCGGCCGGAACGCGCCGGCGCTCGCGGGGGTCCCGCCGGCGGGCGTGCGCGCGCCGGGCCCCGCGCCCGCCGCCGCCGGCGGGGCCGGCGCGGAGGAGCGCAGGTCACCGACCCGCTGGGGCTCGCGCGCGCCGGGCGCCGGCGCCGGGGGGGCGCCCGCCGCGGGGGCGCCCGCGGACGGGATCTCCGGCAGGCCCGCGGCGGCGATCGGGGCGAGCTGCGCCGCGAGCTCGCCGGCCCACGCGCGCGCGGGCTCGGAGCTGCTGAGCAGCGCGCGCGTGCGCAGCCGCTCGGCGACGGGCTGCGCGCGCAGCAGGTAGTCGCCGATCTCCAGTCGCTGCTCGGCCGCGAGCTCGCGCGCGCGCCGGGGGGCGAGCATCGCGAGCGCCGCGTGTGCGCGGTCGTGCACCGCGCGCTCCTCGATCCCGAGCAGCGCGGCGACCTCGGCGTAGCTCTTGTGCTGGCGCAGCAGCAGCTGGAGGGCTGCGCGCTGGTCTGGTGGGAGCTCGTCGAGTCGGCTCATGATCTGTTCGCCTGCGCCTCGCGATCGAGTAGCGCGAGCCGCGATCTGGACATTTTCGCGGGGGCCGCGGCGGAGGACCTTAGGCTATCGTGGCGCCGCGATGGCAAACGCCGTTGAGCAGCTGAACGCAAGCGTGCAGGGTTACGACCGCTTCTACGGCCTTGAATGGGAGTCGTGCTCGGACACGGACGCGCGCGCGCGGGTGGCCGTGCGCGACGAGCTCAAGCAGCCCTACGGGCTGATCCACGGCGGCGTGTACGCGTCGATGGCCGAGTCGATCACGTCGATCGCCACCGCGCTCGCGGTCACCCGTCAGGGCGAGATCGCGGTGGGCCAATCGAACAGCACGAGCTTCCTGCGTCCGATCACCGCCGGGGCTGTGCACGCGCGCGCCACGCGGGTGCACCGGGGACGCACGACCTGGGTGTGGGACGTGACGTTCACCGATGACGAGGAGCGCACGTGCGCGCTGACGCGCATGACGATCGCCGTGCGTCCGTCGCGCGGCGCCGACGCCGCCGCGGCGCGCGCCTGAGGCGCGCGCTTGCTCGCCGCCTTGAACGGCCCCGCTCGCGTCGCCGTCGCCGTCGCCGTCGCCGGTCCGGACCTACAACGGGTGCAGCGGCGAGGGCATCTGCGAGGGCAGCGGCGCTTCGCCGAAGCCGGTGTTGGGGAGCGCCGCCGGGAGCGGCGCTTCGGGGGCGCCGACCGCGTTGATCGGCACGGCCGTGCGGGCGGCCTGGGCGGCGGCGCGCGCGCTGGTCGCGTAGATGTCGAGGACTACGCCGCCGGTGGGCAGCACGATCGTGCGCCCGCCGTTTGAGAGCCACGCGCGAACGCCGCGGATGCGGCGCGTGGCGCTCGACGTGGCCGCGCCGGGCACGAAGCTGTTATCGGGCGAGGTCACGATCTGAAGCGTGGGCACGCAGCCCTCCTCGCCGCCTTCGACGCAGTTGCCGTACTGCACGTCCCAGGCGTCGCTCGGGTCGTGCACGACCGCGCTGACCTGGATGCCCGCGAAGTGGTCGCCGAGCCAGTAGACGGGAAACGGCGAGACGACCATGTACTCGAGCTCGTTGTGCGGGATCGGCTTGTCCTGCAGCGTGCTCGCGCACGCGCTGAGCGCGGTCGCGCACAGCGCCGCCGCGCACGCGCCCGCGAGCAGGCGCCCGGGCGGGCGTGCCAGCGGGCGCCGGGCGCCGGCGCGCGGGTGCGCGCGGGTGCGCGTGCGCGGCCGGGTGCGTGGCGCTCGAGCTTCGGCTGGCAAGGCGCTAGCCGCGGTAGCGGTTGGTGATGGGCATGCGCCGGTCGCGTCCGAACGCGCGCGTGGTGATCTTGATCCCGGGAGGCGCCTGGCGGCGCTTGTACTCGGCGCGGTCGACGAGCCCGATCGTGTGATCGACGGCGCCGGCGGGCAGGCCCTCGGCGATCAGCTGCTCGCGGCTGCGGTCGAGCTCGACGTAGCCTTCGAGGATCCGGTCGAGCAGCTCGTACGGGGGCAGCGAGTCCTCGTCGCGCTGGTTGGCGCGCAGCTCGGCCGACGGCGCGCGCTCGAGGATCGAGTCGGGGATCGGATGCCCGGCGCGCTGCCCCGCGGCGGCGCCGGCGGGTGAGTTGCGCCATGCGCACAGGCGGTAGACGAGCGTCTTGGGGACGTCCTTGATCACGGCGAAGCCGCCGGCGAGATCGCCGTAGAGGGTGGTGTAGCCGACGGACATCTCGGACTTGTTGCCGGTGGCGAGCACCAGCCAGCCGAACTTGTTGGAGAGCGCCATCAGCAGGTTGCCGCGGATCCGCGCCTGCAGGTTCTCCTCGGTCTGGTCGGGCGCGCGCCCGGCGAGCTCCCCGCGCAACGCGTGCTCGTAGGCGCGCATGACCTGCTCGATCGCGAGCTCGTGCGTGCGCACGCCGAGCGCGGCGGCGAGCGCGCGGGCGTCGGCCTGGGTGGCGCTCGAGGAGTACGGGGAGGGCATGATCGCGACGCTCACCCGCCGGGCGCCGAGCGCATCGGCGGCGACGCACGCGACGAGCGCCGAGTCGACGCCGCCGGAGAGACCGAGCACGACGTGCTGGAAGCCGTTCTTGTGGACGTAGTCGTGCAGGCCGAGCGCGAGCGCGCCGTAGACCTCGGCCTCGATCGGCGCGAGCGGCTCGGCGAGGCTGGCGCGGGCGCTGCGCGCGGGCGGATCGCCGGCGGGGGCGGGCGGCGCGGGCAGCACGAGCGCGCGCCGCTCGGAGCGCCGGGCGGCGGGGCGCTGGCTGGGGTCGCGCAGGCGCGCGGCGGCGACCGCCTGCAGGTCGAGATCGCACACGAGCAGCTCCTCGCGGAACTGGGCGGCGCGCGCGAGCGTGCGCCCGGTGTGGTCGAGCACGCACGAGTGCCCGTCGAAGATCAGCTCGTCCTGGCCGCCGACGAGCGCGCAGAAGGCGACGCAGGCGACGCTCTCACGGGCGCGCTGGGCGAACATCAGCTCTCGCTCGGAGCCCTTGCGGGCATGGTAGGGGGAGGCGGAGATGTTGATGATGAGCAGCGCGCCCGCGTGCGCCTCATCGCTGGCGGGCGGCCCGGGCTCCCAGATGTCCTCGCAGACGGTCACGCCGACGCGCTCTGCGCCGCATCGTCCCCGCAGGGGGATGTCGATGACGGCGCCGCCCGGGCCTGCCTGGAAGTAGCGCTGCTCGTCGAAGACGCCGTAGTTGGGCAGCCAGACCTTGCGGTAGACGGCCTGCACGGCCCCGTCGGCGAGCACGGCGGCGGCGTTGAAGACGTCCTCGGCGCGCTCGGGAAAGCCGACGACCGCGACCACCCCGTGGGTTTCGGCGGCGAGCTCGCGCAGCGCGGCGGCGGCGTCGGCGAGGAAGTGCTCCTTGAGCAGCAGGTCCTCGGGCGGGTAGCCGGTGAGCGCGAGCTCGGGGAACAGCGCGAGCTGCGCGCTTGCGTCGCGCGCGGCGCGGATGCCGGCGCCGATCCGCTCGCGGTTGCCGGCGATGTCGCCGACCGTGGCGTTCAGCTGGCACAGGGCGAGGCGCATCGCCGCGGATCGTATCCGCGCGCCGGCGCCGAGGAGCGCGTTTGCGCCCTGTAGCAGCGGGCGACGGCGGCGCTGAGGAGCGGGCTTTCTCCCTCAAGTAGCGGGCCGCGCGCTCCGATGCGGAGCGTATGCAGCTCTCGCGTCTGATAGTGCGCCACCCTGGCGTTCTGACAATCCTCCTGACGACGCTCGCCGCGAGCGACGTGGCCTACCGGCTGCTGCTGCGCGGCCCGGTGCGGCGCGCTCTGGGGATGGGCAGCTAGTCGCGGCCTACGGCTGCTTGGCGGGGGCGCGGGCGTCCGGGCTGCGCGGCTCGGCGGGCTTGCGCGCGGGGCGCCCGTTCGGCGAGCGCCCGGCGCTCGCGCGCACGCCGGCGGCGCGCGAGAGCGCGGCGATCGCCCAGCGCAGGTCGAGCGCGATCTTGTCGAGGTCGGGCAGCGCGTCGTAGTCGCCGAGCAGGCCGAAGCCGAGGTGGCCGTCGTAGCTCATGACCGCGATCCCGAGGGCCTGGCGCTGGGCGAGCGGGACGACGGGGTAGAGCACGCTCAGGCGCCGGCCGAGCAGGTAGAGCGGGAACTGCGGCCCGGGCACGTTGGTGACCACGAGGTTGAAGAACGGCTGGCGTGCCTGCAAGCGGGCGGCCTGGCTGAGGATCGTCGGCGGCGCGAACCCGGCGAGGTTGGTCAGCACCTGGGCGCCGACCGCCTGGCCGCCCTTCTTCAGGTCGGCCATCGCGGTGACGATCTCGCGCAGGCACTCGGCGGGGTTCTCGACGCCGACGGGCAGCGGCGCCCACATCGCCGCGACCTGGTTGCCCAGCGCTCCCCGCTGTGCCTTGGTGCGCACTGACACGGGCACCATCGCCTTCAGCACCAGCCCATCCCCCTTCGGGGACGATGCGGTGTCGTGGCCGGTGGCGCGCAGGTAGCGCCCGAGGGCGAGGCTGACGGAGGCGAGCACGACGTCGTTGAGCGTGCCGCCGAGCGAGTCCTTGATCGACTTGAAACGGGCGAGCTCGGCGTCGAGGAACGTGTAGCGGCGGTGCGGGCCGATGTCGACGTTGAACGGGCTCGGCGGCGCCGGCGCGCTGATCCCGGCGATCGTAGTCGCGCCGACGCTCGCCAGGGCGTCCTTGAGCTGCGTGGCGGCCCTGCGCGGCGCGCGCAGCAGGGCGCGCGTGCCGCGGGTCATCTCCGCGGGCACGGTCGAGCGCTCGATCAGCGCCTCGCCGAGCAGCTTCGCGCGACCGGGCAGCGGTTTGGCGCTCCACGCGGTCGCGACCCCGGTCGGCGCCGGGTCGGGCGCGGTGTCGAACAGCACGGTCGTGATGTCCACGCCGGAGATCCCGTCGACGAGGGCGTGGTGGGTCTTTGCGATCAGCGCGAAGCGCCCGTGAGACATGCTCTGCACGAGCCAGATCTCCCACAGTGGCTTGGAGCGGTCCAGGCGCTGGGAGAACAGACGGCCGGCCAGGCGCTTGAGCGCGGCGTCGTCGGCCGGGCGCGGCAGCGCGGTGTGACGGATGTGGTAGTAGGGGTTGAAGTGCGGGTCATCGGCCCACACCGGCCGCCCTTGTCCGAACGGCACGAAGGCGAGTCGCTGGCGGTATCGCGGCACCAGGTGCAGCCGGCTGTGCACGTGCTCGACGAGCTCCTCGAGCGTGGGTGCGGAGCCCTCGAAGACCATCACGGAGGCGACGTGCATGTGCGCACTGGAGTGGTCCTCGAGATGCAGGAACGTGGAGTCCAGCGCTGTCAAGCGGTCCGGGTTGGCCATCGGCCCGATTGTCGCGGTTGCGGGCGCGCGCGTCAACGCCTGGGGGCGGGGCGGGGGGCCGGGGGCGGGGCGGGCGCTCGCGCGCACGCCGCGGGTGGGCGCCCGCGTCAGGCGTGTCTCGGCCGAGGAGCGCCCGAGTAGCCTGCTTGAGACGAACATCCCGGCGGCGTGCGCGCCGCCTCAGGCGCGGGCAAGGAGGATCGATGACAGAGAGCGTTCCAGTGGGTTTCGAGCATCGCATGCAGCATCGGCTCGGCGGACCGGGCAAAAACGAGCATCACCTCGCGAAGGCGCTGCACCCGAGCCCGCGCCGTCTGGATCAGATCGACCCCGCGGCTCTGCGCGCGGAGCGGGCGAAAGCGCGATAGCGCGAGCCGCGCAGGCGCTGCGCAGGCGCGCGCTAATGGGCGCTGCCGGTCGTCCGCGGGGGGAGTTGGTGTAGCTCGTTGGGAGCTTCTTCGTACTGGCGCAGCGTGTTCAGGTCGTGCTTGGGCAGGAAGAGGGTGATGCCGACCCAGTAGGCGATCACGAGCACCAGCACGAACGCCACCCAGACGATCCATTTGCGTTTGGCGAGCAGATTGCGCAGCGCGAGCACGGCTGTTGCGAGGGTTTCTCCGATGTGGGCAACGTAGCACCGGGGTTTGGCGACGGCGACGGGCGGTTCCAGCCGCTCGCGAGTGTGGCTAACTGTGAACACTCGGGTCGGATTCCCTGTCAACCGCGCGCTCCGGGAGATCGCCTAGGCTCGCGCCGACCGGGTGCAATGTCCACTGCTCCCGGCTCTGGGAAATGCAGCAATGCCCCGCTCAGCCGGCGAGGCTGGGCGGGGCACTACAAGGCGTGAGGGACCGCTTTTCGTGATTCGCCGAAGTGATCGTCCCGATCCTCGCTGCCCATATGTGACCCATGTCACACAAACCCCCCTCCCCACGGATATCCTCGAACAATTGTTCGACTGCCGCTGAGTCGTTCCCGTTGATGGGGACGAGCGGGGGACCCACTGCCGGTCGCTGAGGGCGACCGGATGGGGCGAATCGGCCACTGATGTGGCGGTAACGCCCGGCTGGCACGCGTCCGTGCGCGTGGGCGGCCGGCCGTGAGCCCGACAGCTAACCCCGTAGGCGCAAACAAGGAGGTTTGTACAACCTATGCTCGTACCTGCGACGCCGCTGTCCGCTGCGCGCCTGGCCCCTGTCGGGATCGCCGTGCCAGCCGCCGCCGACGCCGTGAGCCCAGCGACCGGCTCGGCGCCGCCGAGCCGCACCGAGATCGAGCTGCGCGGCGATCAACTGAACGTGCTCGCGGACCACCGCGCGAGCGTGACGGGCACGCTGCTACAGGCGCGCACAGCGCCGCTGGCGGGACGGCTCGTCGCGCTGCAGGCGGCCGGCAGGTGGGGTTGGCACACGCTCGCCCGCGCCCGCACGGGCGCGAGAGGACGTTTTCGCGTGAGCTACGCGCCGCCGGGCATCGGCAGCCGGGCCGTGCGCCTGCTGTTCGCGGGCGCCGCCGGCGCCCTGGCGTCCGAGCGCGGGCTCGGGCGGCTGAACTCCTACCGGGTCGTCGAGGCCTCCTGGTATGGCGGCGGCGGCAGCCTCGCGTGCGGCGGGACCCTGACGAGCGCGACCCTGGGCGTCGCCAGCAAGACGCTGCCGTGCGGCACGCTCGTGACGCTGCGCTATGCCGGGCGCACGGTGCGCGTCCCGGTCGTCGACCGTGGCCCGTACGTCGAAGGCCGCGAATTCGACCTCACCGAAGCGACCAAGGAAGCGCTCGGCTTCGCCGGCGTGGGGGAGGTTTGGAGCACGAGTTGAGGCGTGCACGGCGCCGTGCAGGATGGGCGCATACGTGCAGGGGTTGGATTTATGCTCGACCGTTCATTGAATCTCCCCGATGTCGATCGCGGTGAAGGCGTCGCGCACACAGGTATGGCTCGAGAACCTCGGCGAGTGGACGTGGCCGGGGCAGCGCGCCACGCTCGCGGCCGAGGCTCTGCCTCCGCCGTGGGTGCCCAGCTTCCCGGCCAGGCGCGAGCCGGTCGGGCTCGCCGCGGGCGCCGCCGGCGCGGCGGGCGCGACGGTTGGCTGGCGCTCGCGCCGCACACGGGTGCGCAGGGTGATCCTCGGGCTGCTGCTGGGCGCGCTCGTGTCCGTGTGCATCGCGCTCGCGCACGGCGGCCAGCTGACGCTCGAGGGCATCTTCGGCGTGAGCGGCGCGAGCGCCGTCGAACAGGAAGCCCCGGCGATCGGCTCGGCGCCGGCCTCGCCCTCGTTGCCGACGCTCGACCTGGTCAGCCAGGACGCGGCCGGGAGCTTGATCACCCGCGCGAGCTACCCCTCGGCGGCGCTGCACGGCGAAGGCTCGTTCCTCGTGTACCTCCCGAGCGGCTATGACGCCACGACCGCGCACTATCCGGTGCTGTACATGCTCCCCGGCGATGACCAGTCCGACGGCGCGTTCCTGCAGATCGGGCTGCAGAGCCAGCTCGACGAGCTGATCGCGACGCACACGATCCCGCCGCTGATCGCGGTGATGATCCAGGGCGGCCCGGGCGCCAACCTGTGGCGCAACGCCGGCGGCCTGGACTACGAAAGCTATGTCCTGGAAGTCCAGGAACTGATCGATCGGATGCTGCCGACGATCCCCGCGCGCGCTGCGCGCGCGATCGTCGGCGACTCGATGGGGGGCTACGGCGCGATGAACGCGGCGCTCGCCAACCCGTACCGCTTCGGCGTGGTCGAGAGCTGGATCGGCTTCTTCAACGGGCTCGAAGGCGACGTGCGCGCCGACCGGCCGATCTTCGAGCGGCTCGGCCTGCACGCGTTCGTGTACGGCGCCGAACAGGACCACATCGCAAACCCCGCCGAGGACCTGCCGTTCGCGCAGGCGCTGCGCGCCGACGGCGCCGAAGCCCAGGGCGCGATCTACCCCGGCGAACACAACCTGGAAACGGTCGAAGCGCACCTCGGCGGGATGCTCGTGTTCGCCGGGCACGCCCTCTGGCGGGCCCAGCGCCAGGCGCCCGCGCAGCACGCCGCGCACAGCTCCTAGTCAGTATGGATGCCGAAGGTGGGGCTGGCCCTCGGCGTTCGTAGGTTCGCGGGTTAGCCTCGCGGTTGTCAAAGACCGCCGCGGCCAGTGCCGCATACGAAGGAGGACCAGCCATGCCAGACG
>Ga0335075_10015973_pt1 | contig 11234 bp, 13 predicted proteins | sample Lox_Sample_24_FD_206723 | JGI IMG/M metagenome (GOLD analysis project Ga0335075, IMG submission 206723) | Soil microbial communities from Loxahatchee National Wildlife Refuge, Florida, United States - Lox_Sample_2.4 | ecosystem: Environmental > Terrestrial > Soil > Wetlands | place: USA... | reverse complement strand
ACTGGCTGCAGGAGTTCATGGAGTTCGCCATTGCCGGGAAACACACCGCTATCATCGATCTCGGTGGCGGCGATACGGTCCTCCGCACCATCGCCGGAGAAATGCCCGGCTTTGATGCCATGATTGCGGAGGCGGGCCTGGCGATGGTGATGTTCTACCTCGTCGGTCCGCATCCGGAAGACCTGACGCCAGCGGCAACGCTCGGCGCGCTGGGCTTCAAGCCGCGGGCGCGGGCGATCGTCCTCAATGAAGGCGTGGCCCCGGTCGGGCAGGACCGCGAACACGCCTTCGCGCGCGTGATCGCCGCGAACGTCTATCGCGATGAAACCGCCGCCGGCGCGCTCTCGCTGTGGATGCCGCGCCTGCACGCGGCCGAGGCGGTCGAAGCCCGCACCGCAAGTTTCGTCGCCGCACGCGACGGCCAGACTGAGCCGCCGCTGGGGGTTTTCAACCGGTCTCGCGTCGGTCACTGGCTCAAGGCGATGGATGAACAATTCGCCGGCGTTAAATCATGGATGCCATGAGCGAGGCCGTCGCGCAGACCGAAACCGAGGCCGCAATACGCACCGCCCAGGTGGAGTTGGATCGCGCCGAACAACTTGCGCGGCTTGACAACGACCCGACCGCACACACGCTTCGCGCACTGCGCGTCTTTCTGGACTCGACTGCCGCCGTGATTGCGGATCAGCGGCGCTATCTGACCGAACACCGCTTGCATATCGACCGCGATTTCAGCGCGGTGCGCCAGGCGCGGGATAGCCTGGTCGATGTCGCAAATCAGACGGTGAAAGCGGCAAAGGCGGAGGTCGAGGCCGCGCATGCGGACGTGGCCCGCCAGGTCGCCGCCGCGATCGCCGGTTCGGCGGAACAGCGCCTCGCCGCAATGTCGCGCTGGGTCTGGTGGCGGACGCTCACCATCGGCTCGACCCTTGCGATCGTGATCCTCGCGCTCGGTTTTGGCCTCGGCTATTGGCGCGGCAATGCCGCCGGTTATGACCAGGCCGCTACCGCGATTCAGGCGTCCGGGCCGGTTGAACGGGCCGTGCTTTCCACGCAAGGGCCGGCGGGCCTGGATCAGTGGCACGAACTCATGCGCGATAACGGTATTCGCGACACCATGAAAACCGATTGCACCGGCAACAACATCGCGCATCAGGACGGCCGGACCGCTTGCCACCTCTGGCTATGGACCACCCCCTACGTCGCATCGGCCGCCCAATGATGCTACCTGCTGCTGGATCGCACAAACTTGCGTTATCATCGATTCACTGAAAGGAAGCCCCACGCGTTTCGGACTCGGAACCGCGTGGCGAAAGGCCCGACTCTCGTCTCCAATCTCATCGACGAGCGTGTCACCCCACCGCTTCACTGCAAGCGAAGCGGTGTGCATAATGGGGAAGTGGCGACATACACCATAGTCCCCCGTCCAGATCAGCCCGGATTCGACATCGCGATAGCCGGTGCGGATGGCACGCGACAAACCATGCTGGGCTTCAAGACCACGGACGACGCAAGGGCTTGGATCGTCCAGGACCGACGGCTCAACGGGCCATGGCCATCGCAGGAGCGATTCGCCTAACCTCGATGCTGGTCTTCCGCGAACATGCTGATCCGCCGCGCGGCGTGTCTCCTCACTGTAAGAATATCGATATGTTCACGATGGGCCGTTGTTTGACCCGATTGCGGAATCTCACCTTCGTGCATTGCTATTCCACGGCCTCATTGGTTAGCCCCTGCTGGCAAACAGCTCTAGCAAAGCGCCAAGTTTCAACGGCCACGTCATACGCGATGACCCCACGCACCGTCTGGGGTGAAGTTGCGCCCTTTCTTGCGCATCGCCGCTGCCTCGTTGTCGAACAGGGTCATGCGCTTCGTGTCCTGGGCCGCCGCCAGTTTGCGGCGGTGGTCCCGCCAACGCGGATCGTTGTCCACGTAGGCTCGCTGCACAATCGACAGCTTGTCGCGTTGTGCCTGGGTCATTGCTGCGCGTCGGCGCGGCTGACGCAAAACCGAGAGCGGAAACTTATCACGCTGAGTTTCAGCGGCTTGAGCCATTCGAGCTCAAATTGCTTGATCTCAAGCGGAATCGCCGCTGGCGGGACTTCCTCCCGTAAAGCGTGGTCAAGCACGTCCTCTACACGAGAATTGATGTTGTGCTGTTTGTGCGCAGGCAGGAGGTCGTGCAGGTCTTCTACGATCCGGCTTCCAAAAAGAGGCAGTTACGATGAGCTTCCGGCGCCTCGGTCTGCTGCCGGTCCTAATGGTAGCTCTCGCCAGCCTCGCTCTCTACCGTCACAGCGATTGGCTCTCTCGGCTAGTCTTGCTCGGGCCGGCAACGAGCGGTGCAGCCACGCCTGGCCTTCCGGATCCCGCGCTCACACCTGGCGCCACCAACCCGGACGTGACGCAGGGGAATATCGACCAAACGATCTGTGTGCGAGGGTGGACGCGGACTGTTCGGCCGCCGGAGGAATACACGGAACGCCTCAAACGCGAACAAATCTCAGCCTATGGGTACGCGGACCAGCGGCTTCGTGAGTATGAGGAGGACCATCTGATTCCGTTGGAACTGGGGGGAGCGCAGACCGATCCGCGCAACCTTTGGCCGGAACCGCATATCGTGCCCGGTGGCTGGGGCAGCTTCGTCAAGGATCGCCTCGAAAACGCGCTCAACATCATGGTCTGCGAGCGGCGGATCACGCTCGCGGCCGCGCGGCAGGCCATCGCGCGGAATTGGATCACGGCCTATCGGCAAGTGTTCCCGCGAAATGTCAGCCAGTGAGCTTCCCCGCCCTGCGCGCCAGGGGGCGGAAGGTGACTGCCACTACAAGCGAAAGGATGAACCCATGAGATTGCGCCTAGCGACCGCCCTTGTCGCCGTCGCCGGTGCCCTTGTGCCAGCGCCGGCTCTCGCGGCGGCACCCGAGACACCTGCCAGTTCGCCTATCATGGCGGCGCAACCGGTTAGCACCCCAGCCTGCTACTATGCCGGCGCGCGATATGACGAAGGAGCAGTGCTGAACATGCCAAGCGGGCCGCGCGTTTGTGCGGTTGAGAGCATCGTCGGCTCGCGCACCCTCACAGGGTGGGAAAAGGTCCCGCCCAAGGGCTGAGGCTCTCAGACCTGCCCAGTGTTGGTCTAGGACGGCAACTATGGACCGCCCTGGCGCCCTCCCCTGCCCATCTCTACCTGACCAAGCTGTGACCCCTTACCGCGAACGTGAGCTGGGCCCTCAACGAGGCGAGGATTTCATGATGGGCCGCTATAGCCGCCGCCATACCATCGAATTTGATGGCGGTACGACGATCCCTCGCCGCACGTGGTCGGGAAGTGGGCGGTCGAGTCGGCCGTTGATCCGGAAGTAATGTTGGTTGCGACAATTTCCGCCTGCCACATGCTGACGTTTCTGCACATCTCCCGCCTTGCAGGTTCGGCATTTCGGCGTGCCGGGACCATGCTGTTGGGGTAATGGACGAAATTGCGCCGGGACGGCATGCGGAGACAAAGGTCACGCTGCATCCGCAGACTAAATGGTCCGGTATGGCGCCGGACAGGGCAAAATTCGACGCCATGCACCACGAGGCGCACGAGGAGTGTTTCATCGCCAATTCGGTCAAAACGGAGGTAACCGTGGTGCCAGCCTGACAGGGTCAACCTCGCGAGCTAGCTGGGGTCGCCATACGATTCGTCGAGGACGTAGGACGGTCGGAAGGAGAGTATGGCACAACGGTCGCGAGACGAGGTCGGGGAAACCAGTTTGTCACACAGCGCCTCGAGCACGCGTCACTTATTTGGACCCGGCCTTCGAACTCCCATACGGGCCCGCGACTGCTCGGTCGCATCAGAGGCCGGACAGACGTCAGACCCGAGTTGCGACGCCATGCATTCCCAAAGATTTTCCTTGCGTTCACGGGGGCGTCCACAGACGTGACAATGCCGGGGCCAGTTTGCGTGCCGATTCAAGCGGCGGCTACGATGCCCGATGGCCCGGACGAAAACCGTCACCCCCGAATCCCTGGCCGTGCTGGGCGCCGTTTGTCGCACGGCTGCAAAGGGCGCATGGACGGAAATACGGATTCTGGGGACTGGTCGAACCGCAGGGACAATGAGCATGGCCAAGCGCCCGCCGCCCCTCACTGCGAGCGACGACCAGGTGCGGGCCTTGCTCGCGCGCTACAAATGTCCGGTGCCGTACCACGCCGTGCGCACGCGCTTCCTTGGCACGATTGCCTCTCCTGTCGTGCGGGGCTCGCCGATCAGGATGGTAGAAGCGCTGTGGGGTGGTGAACTGCCGACGTTCAACAGCATTGATGATGCCAACGAGCTCATCGGCGCGCTGGTCATAGGCCTGTGGAACCGGCTCGTGCGGCATCAGGCGCGCTCGGTGCCCTTTCGGCTGGCGCGCATGGAAGTGCCAGCCACGCGCGAAGGGCTGGCGGTGCTCGCGCGGCAGCGGCGCGAGGAACTGGAGGGCTTCGTCGAGGGTCTCTTCGGGGACGAGGACCATCTCGATCTGCCGGAACGCGCGCACAAGGCGCTCGGCACCCTGGCGGAGATCCGCGCGATGCTGGACGCCGCCCAGGCCTTGATCGAGGATCCAACCACACCGGCCGCCTCCGACGAGATCGCCGTCACGATCGGGCATTTCCGGGAATTGACGCGCGTCGCCGAGCACGAAATCCACGAGGCGGTGCTGTCCTGCACCCGCGCGCGGCGGCAGATGCTCGCAAGCCTGCCGACACACCGCCCGGTGCTGCATTGACGGCTTCGCCCTGGCGGTGGCCTCGGCCGTGACGGAGCAGCAGACTCCCCGGCCGGAAAGCGAGGTCCTCGCCGGCATCGTCGAGCGGGTGACGTTCCACAACGTCGAGAACGGCTTCGCCGTGCTACGGGTGAAGGCGCGCGGGCACCGCGATTTGGTCACCGTCGTTGGCCACGCCGCTGCCATCGCTGCCGGCGAATGGATCACCGCGACCGGTGTCTGGGTCAACGACCGCACCCACGGCCAGCAGTTCAAGACACGCTTCCTGAAGACCTCGGCCCCGACCACGGCGGAGGGGATCGAGCGCTATCTTGCCTCCGGCATGATCCGCGGCATCGGCCCGGTCTATGCCAGGAAGCTGGTGCGCGGCTTTGGTGAGCAAGTGTTCGACATCATCGAAGGCAGGCCCGAGCGCCTGCGCGAGGTGGCAGGCATCGGCACAGTGCGCGCGAAGCGCATCGTCGATGCCTGGGCCGAGCAGAAGGTTGTCCGCGAGATCATGGTCTTTCTGCACAGCCATGGCGTCGGCACGGCGCGAGCGGTCCGAATCTTCAAGACCTATGGGGCGGATGCCATCCAGGTGATGAGCGAGAACCCCTACCGGCTCGCGCGCGACATCAAGGGGATCGGTTTCAAGACGGCGGATGCCATCGCCGCCCGACTCGGCATCGAGAAGACGGCAATGATCCGCGTCCGAGCGGGCATCGGCTACGCGCTGTCCGAGGCAATGGACGAGGGACATTGCGGGCTACCGATCTCCGAGCTGATCCCGCTGGCCGAAAGCCTGTTGGAGGTGCCGGATGCGTTGGTTCGGGCGGCGCTCGACCTCGAGCGCGCCGACGGCGCCGTGATCGGCGACCTCGTCGGCGGGGTGGAGTGCGTCTTCCTCGCCGGCCTCTGGCATGCCGAGCGCAGCATTGCCGAGCAGCTGCGTGCGATCGCGTCCGGCCGCCTGCCCTGGCCGGCGATCGACGCCGACAAGGCGGTCCCCTGGGTCGAGCGGAGGATCGGCATGGCGCTGGCCGCGAGCCAGCGCGCAGCGGTACGTTTGGCACTGGCGGCGAAGCTGCTGGTGATTACCGGCGGCCCCGGCGTGGGCAAGACGACGATCATGCGCGCGATTCTTGCCGTTCTCGCCGCCAAGGGCGTGCGCATCCTGCTTGCCGCGCCCACGGGCCGGGCGGCGAAGCGGATGAGCGAAGCGAGCGGCTTCGAGGCGAAGACGATCCATCGGCTGCTGGAGGTCGATCCGCGCACCGGCGGATTCCGACGGGGTGCTGATAATCCGCTGTCCTGCGAGTTGCTGGTGATCGACGAAGCCTCCATGGTCGACGTGCCGTTGATGCGCGCGCTGGCCAAGGCCATCCCCGAGGAAGCGGCGCTGCTGGTGGTGGGGGATGTGGATCAGCTCCCCTCGGTTGGGCCCGGCCAGCTGCTAGCCGACCTGATCGGTTCGGGCGCGATGCCTGTCGTGCAACTAACCGAGATCTTCCGCCAGGCGGCGGCGAGCCGAATCATCACCACCGCCCACCGCGTCAATCGGGGGGAACTGCCCGACCTTTCCCGCGGCCCCGCCGACAGCGACTTCCATTACGTCGAGGCTGGGGAGCCCGAGACGGCCGTTGCCCGAATCATCGAGCTGGTGAAGATGCGCATTCCCCATCGCTTCGGCCTCGACCCGGTGCGCGACATCCAGGTGTTGTGTCCGATGGCGCGGGGCGGGGTTGGTGCGCGATCGCTCAATATCGAATTGCAGGCCGCGCTTAACGGGCAGGCCACGCCGAAAGTGGAAAAATTCGGCTGGACCTTCGCGCCCGGCGACAAGGTCATGCAGATTGAGAACGACTACGACCGCGAGGTCTACAACGGCGATATCGGGTTTATCGACAGGATCGACGCAGAGGAAGGCGAGGTCGTCGCCAGGTTCGACGGTCGTGAGGTGACCTATGGCCTGGGCGATCTTGACGCACTGGTGCCGGCCTATGCGGCAACGATCCACAAGGCGCAAGGCTCCGAGTATCCGGCCGTGGTGATCCCGGTTCTCACGCAGCACTATCCGATGCTCCAGCGGAACCTGCTCTACACCGGCATCACGCGCGGTAAGCGTTTGGTGGTGCTGGTGGGCAGCCGGAAGGCCATCGCGATCGCCGTCCGCAATGTGTCGGGGCGGCGGCGGTGGTCGAAGCTGCGGGAATGGCTCATGGCGCCGGTTATCTCGGCTGAGAGGTGACCTCCCAATTGACCAAAATCGCAGGAACAACCGATAGGGACGGCCTGGTGCCATTGCCAGAGCTGTCGCAGGCATAGCGGTGCGCCTGTCTCCGTGTTCGTGGCATTCAGGCGTGATGCTTACTCGGTCTTTCTCTGAGGCGGGTTTTCCAATAGGCAATCCATCTGCTATCAGAGGGCATGGCTTACGACCCTCCTTCGACGAGTCCGCCCCTTCCAGATGACGAACAAACCAAGGAGGTCGAGGTCAGGATGCGTCGTAGCCTCGGCCTCGTGACGAGCAGCAACGGCTCGACACCGCCGTTATCCAGCGATCCACTCAAAGCAGCCCGACAAGCGATCAGGTCGCAAGCAACCGCCAGAGAGTATGCCGAACGGCAACTGGCTCAGGCGCAGGCCGCTGTTCGTGAACTGCAAAGCAAGCTGCACCATGCCCGAGTCGACAAGGATGCTGCAGACGAAGCGGCATGGTTGGCTACGACGACGAAGATCAGCGCTGAACGCACCCTGGTGGCCACCGAGTCGGCACTGGCGGCTGAGAAGGTTGCTCGTGAGCGCGGCGCACGCGCCCTACAAGACGCCCAGGTGACAATACGAGAGCTGCAAGGGAAGTTGGATACTGCCGTTCGGGCCCTCCAGGCTGTTCAGGCAGAACTGGCGGCTGAGCGGCAGGCCCGGCAGATGGCGGAGGACAACGCCAGGGCGGCGCTGATAGTGGACGAGACCACACCAGTTGAGGGCCAAGAGGAAATCAGCCCAACAGTCAGGAAGAAAATTGCCGGCAGGCCACGAAAGAAGGTGCCTGCGCATTTGGCGCGTAAATCGACCCCACGTTTTGGCAAGGCTTCGGCGTCCGGTAGAAAGGCGACTAAGAACTTTGCCAATCGAACGAGATCGGCCGCTCCAACAGTTCGGAGACTCACTGAACGATCTCAGAAGAAGGCATCCGGGGGGCAGGCGACGCATAGGCCGGCCACTCGATCTCCCAAGGCTCCGGCGCCTCGCAACGCCGCCCCGAAGAAAGCTGGTAAGCAAAAGAAGATTTCGGCGAGGGCGGTTCGGAGAGTTCAGGCCCGTGCAGGCAACCCAGTCAAACGGTTGAAAGGACGGTAACCGTATCGCTCGTGGATGGCCTTCTATGCGGCGTCGTGATGACACTGAATTATCAATGGCGCGAGTCAAAATGCACCGGCGCATCGACATGCGTGCCGGAATGGTCGCTGAGTGAAAGCGCCAGAGCTTTTGAGGAAAAATCCGTATTTCCGGCACGTTTCTTTTCGTCGTGGTCGTACCAAACGGTAACGACCACTGGCGGATGCGACGGATGCACCTGGGTGCGATGATACAGTTCCCGAATGAGGTCAACCAATTCCATAATTCGCCTCCCACGAATTCCCCGGCACGCCCTGGTCGGACGGCACGTTTGTACCGACAGACGGCGCAAGAACGAGACAAAATCGACCACCTGGCCAACGGCGACTTGTGAGTGGGCATCGCCTTCTCCACTGCCGCTGCCGGTCGGCGAGCCTGGCTCAGAGCGATTCGAGGTTGGTGGCCCGATCCAGCGCGTGTTTGACGCCGCCGTGGGTCACGGCGGCCCCAACCGCACAACGGTCGAAAGCCGCGTACTGCATCCCTGCCCTCCAACACCTTTACGCGCCGGGTCATGATCACGTGGTTGGCGGTCCGACGCCCGGGCACCGGAGATTGTCGTGCCTCAGATCACCTATGCAATCGTCTACCGCCTTCGCCTCTGATGCCGTTGCATTCAACGCGTCACGCACACCTTGGCGGGTGAGAAGCTTAGCTTTCTTGAGGCCGGGATTCTAATCGTCTCGCCGGTGGCAGGGTTGCGCCCAGAACGCGCGGCTCGGTCGGCAACTTTGAAGCGACCGAAGCCGGCCAAGTTCACTTCCTCGCCAGCACTCGTCGTGGCGGTGATGGCGGCGAGCACACTATCGATGACCTTCCGGGTGTGGTCCTTGGAGACACCTTGTTCAGCCGCAATGCGCTCGACAAGTTCGTGGGTATTCGACTTCATTCCTCTCTTTGCAATAAGATCGAATTTCAGACGGTCTTGCGTGCTACTCCAGCTTTACAGAGCTGAGGGCGTGGACTCTGCCGTCTCGGGCACACCCTGATCATCGGCAGTGTCAGATTCGTCGGTGTCCTCCGCCAAAGGGCGATGCTTTCCTGGGGCCGCCTCCGGCCCGGGATCGCCGCCCTGTAAGCGTTGGTCCGCAATCAGACCCTCGACCATTCTGGTCAGCGCCTCGACGAGCCTGCGCAAGTCCTTCAGCTCAGTACGGACTTCAGGGATCTGTCCCACCTCCAGTGCCATGGTCTCAATCTGCGCCGCGAGAGCAGCGTCAACCTGACTGGCTGTGCGATTTGATGGCACCCGCTTCGTCTGCGTCCGGTCGCGCACAGCCTTCTGTGCAACCTTCTGGGTCGGCATGTTGCGCCGCGCCGGCGGAGCCGCCTTTGCTTTCGGTTGCGCCGACTTGCTCGGGGGCCGCCCGCGACGTGGGTTTGTGGCTCCGTGCTTTGGGCCCGTGTTTTTCCTGCTTGCTGCCATAGTCATACCCGTCTCGATATTGTTGATCATCCCGGCATCGCCCGCACACTGCGGTGATACCGCTCCATCGCCGCCACGCCCTTTCCGAATACCCCGGTTAGGGTCCGGGAAATCGGCCGGGATCAGCGAATCGAGTGCGCACCATCCCCCTCTCATGGCGGCCAATCCGATAGCAGCGTCGTGCCGTAGCGTCACCCCGAGTAAACCACCTGCGGGCATATCCGGAACGGCGTTGCTACGCTTCGCTTGGGCACGACCACCGTGGCTGGGGGCAAGGGGGGCCGAATAATCCGCCGGGGCGCGATAGGTGATCATTGGCCAGAACGCACGGAACGCTCGGATTTCACAGATGAGCGGATAAAGCTGGACGGGCCGGCGCGCTTTTACAAGCGCGACAGAGGGTTCGGCCATTCCGATGCGGCTGAGCCGACTGGTCTTGGTGGCGAGAATCGTCTGATTCCCGTCGGACGGTTCGCCGCACCTGAAAACGGCGATCGCGTTCAGGCCAAGTCAGTGCGGCACGGATCTCACGAACCAGTCCATCTCCCGCCTCATCAGCGGCCGAAAGGCTGCGTCGTAGACGGTCGTAGTCCGCAGTCTCCATGTTTGACAGGGCCTTGCTGACGATTGGCGTAGGCGACCACTCATTTCAATACCAACCCGTTCTTCGTCAAACCTACAGCGCCGTGCGGGAAGCGCTCGCATCATCATGGGAACATCCACAGGCTTGCCCACCCAATTATCCCCCGAACGGTGGATAGACGGTTGGCGCAATAATGGCGAACGCTGCGTGAGTTGCAGTTGATCCACAGCCGAGCGAGCCGCCTCGGAGAAAAAGGGAACCGCGCCGACACTGGGGGCGCGGTCGTGACATCATGTTCTCTCCTTCGTGGCGCACGTCCGGACGTGCAAGCACTCTGGCACGGCGCCGGGCCGGCCGAAACAATAGGCTCTTCCAGATGGTCGATGGCTGCTGCCTGCCTCAGCCATCGAGCGACATCCCGATTATCTGCGCCACACAAGGCGATGCCGGCACGCGCTTTGGCGCCAACTATTCTGACTACGATTTCTGGGCCAGTCTCGGGTTCAATGCACCAAATGCGGTGACGCCCAGCGTCGCATGGCTGGTAGCCACGGATCGGGAAAGCGGCCATCACTCTGGCGCAGTGATATTAACTATGATCACCGCGGACAAAACGGATTCCCCCGCAATTGCCAGACGGCCCGGTGACCGTGCGATTCGGCCACCCCCGGAAAACAGCTCGAATTATATCTGAGACGGACGCTGGCTGTGAGCACTTTGGATCTGGGGTCTCGGCGTGTGCAGCCCCTGCTCCAGTGAGCGCAGTTGCTCGGTAACAATGCCTTCGGCGACGTTCAGTTCCGCGGCTGCGATCTTCCGTGATCCGAGACGGACGAGACCCTCGAAACGCGCAAGCATTCGGAACGGTGGCCGACGGGTTTGAACGATGTCTTGCCTCGTTTGCGCGACTTCGCGCTCCGGAAATATTCGCCACGTTTCGTGGAGAAAAAGTTGCTCGCGTTGTCCAAGCGTAGCGTCCATGTCTAGCCCATCTTATTCATCGCATAGCAGGGATTCGCTGACGGGCATGGTACAACCGCCTGGAATCGCTTAGAGTTTGGGTGCTGACGCCAACCCAGGC
>Ga0335075_10015972_pt1 | contig 11234 bp, 8 predicted proteins | sample Lox_Sample_24_FD_206723 | JGI IMG/M metagenome (GOLD analysis project Ga0335075, IMG submission 206723) | Soil microbial communities from Loxahatchee National Wildlife Refuge, Florida, United States - Lox_Sample_2.4 | ecosystem: Environmental > Terrestrial > Soil > Wetlands | place: USA: Florida... | reverse complement strand
TGCCGGTTCCGCCAGCGCCGGTCAGCACCACCAGGCGGCGGCCGGGCGCGGCCAGCAGCCTGGTCACCGCCGCTACGTCACTGTCCCGGCCGACCAGCGCCGTGACCGGCGACGGAAGTACCGGCCTGCGCCTGTCGCGGTCCGGGCTGCCGAACCGCTCCGAGAGCATGGTCGCCAGGTCACCGGCGACCAATTCCCGCAACTGCCCGGCATCGGTGAACGTCTTGTACGACACGGCGCCCTCGGCCCTGATCTCGTCCAGCATCCGGCTCAGGTCAGGGTCCATGTCGGGCGCCGGGACCTTCACATACAGCAGCCGCGGCATCGCAGCGGCCAGCCGCAGCTCGTCCTCCAGCCCGGAGATCGCCATGCCGGGCCCGACCCAGCCGTACCGCTGCCAGTAGATCCCGACGAAGGCGTCGGACTGCTCCAGGTAGGCCTGGTACACAGCCTGCGCCGGATGGGCTCGCGCCCCCGACTCGAACATCACCGGCGCCAGCCGCAACTGCTCGATGGCCGCCCGCGCCGCGACCCGCTCGGCGGCCAGCTCCTCAAGCGTTGACGATACGAACACCCGCAGCCGCTGATCCGGCGTGCGGATCACAGGCTGGCGTGGGCTGTCCTTCGCCAATACCACTCCATATCCTTCTCAGACCCGCTGTTTGGCTTCGCAGCCATGCTAAGTCGGCCGACCCACCAGCCCGCATCCGCACCTGCTGCTAGTCGACGCTCGTGTCACACTGCCCGTAGGACTGCCTTAGGGAGGCCGCGAGATGACGCAGGTGCGCGACCACTGCCTGGCTCCTGCGCGGGCCGGCGGCGCGGCGCCCCTGGGCGGCGGCCGCTACACGCGGCTGTTCCCTGAGCTGCCCGCACTGGCTATCGAGCCGGAGATGCTCCGGGCCATCGGCCGGGCCTGCGCGCGCGACGACGGCACCCGCGACGCGCGTACCATCGCCGCCGGGCGGCCGGTGTTCGGCCAGTACCTGGCTCACGACCTCACGGCCGACCGCTCGCCCGTAACGCACCACGACGACGCGGAGCTGCTGCGGAATGTCAGGAGCGCGCGGCTCAACCTGGAGCTCCTATACGGTGACGGGCCGGTCGGCAACCCGTACCTTTACAGCCACCGCGATCCAGCGCGGCTGCTGCTTGGCCGCGGCGGGTCAGGCGACGGTGACGACCTGCCCCGCAACCAGGAGGGCATCGCGCTGGCCGGCGACCCGCGCCAGGATGTTCACGTCCCCATGTCTCAGCTGCACGTGGCCATGATCCGGGCGCACAACCGGCTGGTGGACCGGCTGCGCGAAGACGGGGTCCCAGACGCGGACCTGTTCGACGCGGCCAGACGGTCGCTCACCTGGCACTACCAGTACGTGGCGCTGCACGATTACCTGCCGGAGACGATCGGCGCGCAGCGGACGGCGCGGCTGCTGACGGAAGGACCGCGATACTTCCACCCCGAGGGCGCGGTCACCATCCCGCTGGAGTTCGCCGACGCGGCCTACCGGTTCGGGCACAGCCAGATGCGCGACAGCTACCAGCTCCAGCCCGGCGGGCCCGCGCACAAGCTGATGCCGGACCTGATGGGATTCCGGCCCACGCCGGCCGACCGGGTCATCCACTGGCCGCTGATGCTCGACGTCCCCGGCCAGCCCCCGGCCCAGCGGGCGAAGTCGATCGACGGCTGCCTGCCCGATTCGCTGATCCACCTGCCGCTGGACATCACGGGCGCGGTGGACGACGCTGACGAGTCCTCGCTGGCCGTTCGCGACCTGCTGCGCGGGACCGCCACTAGCCTGCCGTCCGGCGAGGCCATCGCACGGCAGGTCGGCGAGACGCCGCTGACGCCGGACGAGACCGGCCTCGCCGGCCTGGGCGGGCGGGGCGAGACCCCGCTCTGGTACTACATCCTGCGCGAAGCGGCGGTCCGGGAAGACGGCGAGCGGCTGGGTCCCGTCGGCGCGCTGATCGTCGGCGAGGTCCTGCTCGGCGTGCTCGACGGGGACCCGTCATCGCAGCGTTGCGCGGCCCAGGACTGGCGGCCGACCCTGCCGGGCCGCGAGCCAGGGCGGTTCACGCTGGCCGACCTGCTGGCGCCCGGCTGACTACCAGCTAGACGCTACGCCGCGGGCGGCCGAACCCGGCGACGCCCCCGGCGATGAGCAGCCCGCCAGCCAGCGTCAACAGCAGCCACGGCAGCAGGTCCGCGGGCGGCCGCAGCGCGGTACCGCCAAAGCCGGTAGCGGCCCCCCCGCTGGGCATGAGCTGGCTGCCCACCGCGTCGGTCAGGTCGTCCGTCGTCAGTCCCGACGAGCCGTCGAGCACAACGATGGTGTGCACCGTATCGGCGCCCAGCTGGAGCGACGTCGCCGCCGGGTCGCCACCCGACGCGGTGACCTGCACCGGATGCGTGCCCGGCGCGACCGCTGCGTACGGGGTCGCGTTGCCAAAGGCCAGCTGCGTGGCGAGGACCCTGGATCCATAGCTGACCGTGACGTGGTTGTCCTTGAGCGACGCCTGGACGACCCTGACGAGCGCCTGGCCCTTCGGCGTGGTCATCTGGTCCTGCAGCACTTCGACGCGCAGGCCCGGGTCCGGGCCGAGCGCGGCCACCGTATAGGCCGTCTTGGCGCTGACCATGAAGCTGGATACGAGGGCCGGATGGCTGGTCGGGGACGCGTCGAAGCCTCGCATCGCCACCGTGTACTGACCAGGGGGAAGCGCCATATAGGCGGACACATCGCCGTAACTGACGTCCCTGAGTACGGTCGGATGCGCGGGATCGCCGAACGGGTACAGGTACATGTCCATGGCAGGCGCCTCGGGGGACAGGTGGGCGATCCTGACCCAGCCGTCCTGCGCGGGCGTGGCGAGCGTCGCCGCGGACGCGGCGGGTGACGCGGCCGCAATAATGGCGAGGCAGCTTCCGAGCAGCATGGGAATCGCGGCTAGCCGGGCGAGGCGCCGGAGCAGCTTCATGCTTATCACCCCTCATCCGGATGGATGTCAGCGGTCAAGACCATCGAGAGCAGCCCGAGCGGGCTCGGCGAGGCAAATTGGATGGTCAGCGCGGCCTGGCCGGTACCAGCGTGGACGATTCCGGAGTGGGCGGGCAGGTACGGGCTTCCCTGCGCGTTGACCATGGCCAGCACCGCCGTGAGCTTGGCGGCGCCGGTGGCGCCGCCGACACTGGTGACGGTGACCTCCCTGAAGAACTGCGGTCCGCCAGGCGCCGAATCACCGAACGCCGCCACCCGGAGCGTGAACTGGGTCGACAGCGCCGCGAGGGTCGCGAGCAGGCGGGAATCGACAACGCCCGCGCGCAGTTGCGCGGCATCGGCCGCGGTGAACTTCAGGCGCGGGTTTTTGAGCAGCTGAGCGCCGGCGCTCTTGCGAGCGGCCAGGTCTGTCCGCAGCGCCGACTGATAAGCCGCCGCTCCAGTCCGCGCCACCGCGCGGACTTCGATCCTGGCGGTGCCGGAGCCGAAGCTCGCGATGAGTGCGGGCGCGTACTGGCTGACCAGCGTGCTGTCGGCTTGGCCGGCTGGCGCGAGAGTCACTATCACGTCCGACTTGAGCAGGCCGCTCATCCCCGATCCCAGCGACACCAGCCGGCCCGGGTTCACGCCCTGCGCCTCCAGCGCGGCGCACACAGCGGGATCGCAGCCGATTACGGCGGTGCTGCTCACCTGGCTAGTAACCCAGGCGACGGCCGCGGACTGCGCCACTGCGGCTGGCGACGGAGAAACGGGACGAGCGGCGGGGCGCCCGGAGACAGACGGCCGGACGGCCCGTGGCACGGCCCGTGGTGTGGACGCGGAGGCGGAGAAGACGCCTGCGAACTGGAGGCTGGCCACCGCGGCGGCGGCGACCGCGACCGTCGTCAGCACGAGCCGTCGCAGGAAAGCGGGATGGCGCAGCCGCCGCGCCCCCCACAGCTGCACCGTGGTGAGCAGGACGCGGCCCCACGAGGGCTCCTGCCGGGCAGAGCGAACAGGACGAACAGGCCGGACCACGGGCACGCGGCCCGGGATCGGCCGGTGGTTCTCGGTAGTCACATCGGTCACCCCCTTGCCCCGTGGCGCAACCTTTGGCGGACGCAGAATATCCGACCACACAAAAGCCGCCTTTATCAGGCAGTATTGCTAATTGGTGGAAAGTGATCAGTGCGGTTCGACCGGTTTTTGTGTGCTTTTGTACCGCAGTGCGCATTTGCCGTGCGGGCTAAATGGCCATTTGGACCCAAAATGCCAGGCCATGTGCTTTCCTACCGTTGGGGTCCTGCCTGGCTGGCAGGACGAGGGAGCGGAATGGAGTACCGCGACACGGACCCGCGGGGGCCTACGCACAGCTCGGAGCCGTCATGGCCGACGGTCATCGCGACCACGCTGCGGCTCTGGCTCGAGCGTCACCCCATCGTGGTCGGCGGCACGACGATCCGCCTCTGGCCGCTGCCGGCCAGAAAGATCTTCGCTACCTGCGCGGTCGCCGCGGGCCTGCTCCTCGTGGGTGCGGGCGGCGCCGGGCTGGTGATGGCCCGCCATCACGCCGCGCCGCAATGGCAAGCTGTCCCCGCCGACCCCATCCCGGCGCCCGTCGGGCCGATCGCCGCTATCGCGCGCCCGCAGGCTGCCGCCGGGGTCCCGCTGCCCGTGGGGCTCACCATTCCCGCCATCGGCGTGCAGACCAGTCTCGTTCATCTTGGCGTGACGGCCGCCGGCACGCTGCAGGTGCCGTCGTCGACGGCCGTCGCTGGCTGGTTCACTGGCGGTGCCCGGCCCGGCGCGATCGGCCCGGCGGTGATCGCCGGGCATATCGACTCTCATGTGGGGCCCGGGATCTTCTTCCGGCTATCGCAGCTGCGCCCAGGCGACCGGGTATACGTCCGGCGGGCGGACGGGTCGCTGGTGCTGTTCCGCATTACTTCCGTGCAGACGTACGCCAAGGACCACTTCCCCACCGAGGCCGTGTACGGTCCGACTCCCGACGCGGAGTTGCGCCTCATTACCTGCGGCGGCATCTTCGACCCGAAGCTGGGGTCTTACCTCAGCAACGTGGTCGCCTACGCGGTCCAGGTCAGCTAACGGATCGATCACCCGCCGCTGAGCTGACCAGCTGACTGGCGGCCGCCGCGATGTGCTCGGCGTCGATGCCGGCCCAGGCGAGCAGCTCGGTGCCGGACCCGGAGCCGGGCATCTCCCGGACCGCGAGATGGGCGATGGCCAGGTCATCCTGTCCGGCGGCGACCAGCGCGCTGGTGACCGCTTCGCCCAGGCCGCCTTCGGGGTGGTGGTCTTCGGCGACCACGATGCGGCCGCCGGTGGCTTGCGCCGCCGCCGTCAGGGTGGCCGCGTCGATCGGTTTGACCGAATAGCAGTCGATGACCCGGCTGTGGATGCCGTCCGCGGCCAGCAGTTCGGCGGCACGCAGGCATTCGTGCAGCGTGACGCCCGCGCCGATCAGGGTAACCGCGTCCTGCTCACCGGAACGGAGCACCTTGGAGCCGCCGATGGGGAAGGTCTCTCCCGACGGGTACAGGCCGGGGTAGGAGCCGCGGGTAGTGCGCATGTAGCTGATGCCAGGCGTGGCGGCCATCGCCTTGACCAGCACGGCGGTGCTGGTGCCGTCGGCCGGGTAGAGCACCGTCGAGCCGTGCACGGCGCGCATCATCGCCAGGTCCTCGAGAGCCATCTGGGACGGGCCGTCGGCGCCGATCTCGACGCCGGCGTGCGAGCCGGACAGCCGGATGTCCCTGCCGGAGATGGCGCCCATCCTGATGAAGTCGTAGGCGCGGGTGAAGAACGCGGCGAACGTGGAGGCGAACGCCTTGTAGCCGCGGGCGGCGAGGCCGGTGGCGGCGGCGACCATCTGCTGCTCCGCGATGTACATCTCGAAGTAGCGTTCTGGGTAGGCCGTGGCGAACTCGAGAGCGAACGTGGAGTTCTTGACCTCGCCGTCGAGCGCGACGACCTTCGGGTCCGCGGCACCGAGTGCGACGAGCGCGTCCCCGTAGGCCTTGCGGGTGGCCACCTTGTCGCCGACGGCGTAGTCCGGCAGCGTGGCGCCGGCCGGTGCGGCGGCCGCTGCTCCGGCGGCCTGTCCGGCCGGCTCGGGGAGAGGCCCGCGGACGGTCAGGTTCCTGACGCCGCCCAGCTCGGCGATCGCCCGTTCGGCCATGTCGGGCGGGAACGGCCTGCCGTGCCACCCTTCCTTGTTCTCGACCTCGGAGAAGCCGCGGCCCTTGATCGTCTTGGCGAGGATCACTGTCGGCTGGTCGCCCGCGGTCGCGGCGTCCGCCCCGGAGAAGGCCGCGTCGATGTCTGCCAGGTCATGACCGTCAATGGCGACCACCCGGGCTCCGAATGCCGCGAAGCGGGCCGCGTAGGCCTCGATGTCCCAGCCGAGGTCGGTCGGGCCGCTCTGGCCGAGCCTGTTGATGTCGGCCATGACGATCAGGTTGGACAGCCGGTAGTGGGACGCCTTGTCCAGCGCCTCCCAGATGGATCCCTCGGCGAGCTCGCTGTCCCCGCACAGCACCCAGATCCGGTACGGCAGCTTATCCAGGTACTTGCCAGCCAGCGCGACCCCGACGCCGTCGGGCAGGCCCTGGCCCAGCGAGCCGGTGGCCACGTCCACCCAGGGCAGGATCGGCGTGGGGTGTCCCTCGAGCCGCTGGCCAAAGCGGCGGTACCCGTTGATGAGCTCATCCTCGGAGACCACGCCGACAGCCCGGAACACCGAGTACAGCAGCGGGGAGGCGTGACCCTTGGAGAAGATCAGGTGGTCGTTGACCGGCAATGCCGGGTCGTCCCAGTCGTAGCGCAGGTGCCGGGCGACCAGCACGGCGAGCAGGTCGGCGGCCGACATGCTGGAGGTGGGATGACCAGATCCGGCGCTCGTGGACGAGCGGATCGAGTCGACCCGCAGCTGCGCTGCCAGGTCTGCCACAGTGTCGAGGCCGGGCATGGACGTAACTTCTGTTGTGCTCACGGACCACTCCCTCGGTGTCGGGGCTCACACAGTCGTATCGTCTCAGCATGTTCTCCGGCCGCGACCGCCGGCGTGCCGCCAGCGGACCGGCTAGCGCTTGCGGGCCTTGCCGCCCTTGAACAGCTCGCGCCAGTCGGACTCGGACACCTCCACGTCGTAACGCTTGGCGGCGGCCAGGATCCGCTTCCACGCCTGGTCCCTTTCCTCGTCGCTCACGTCCTCGACCTGGTCGAATCGCGCGATCGCGTTGCGGACGTGCCGGGCGTCGGTGAGCGGTTCCTTGCGCTCGGCGGGAAACGCGAACTCCTGGCTGCCCAGCTCGTCCTTCTCCGCGGTGCTCAAGCCCTCGGTGCTGTGCGGGACGTTTTCGCCGTGCGCCCTGGCGCTCTGCGCCTCCCGGGCCTTCTCGATGTTCCGCCGGGCCGCTTGCTTCTGCTTCTCGGTGGCCATGACTCCTCCGTTCGCGCCGCCTCATGCGTCATCCGCGCTCGGCGCGCGTCTTACCCGCGATCGGAGTTCGCATACCTTCGTTTACGCTTTGTTCTCATGAGCGCGGAAGCCCCGTCGCCGGCCGCCGTCCCCGGCCTGGTGCGCAGCGACCCGCACGGCCCCGGCATCACCCGGGTCAGGGACGGGGACGGCTTCCGTTACCTCGACCCGGCCGGCGCGGAGATCGGCGACGTCGCCACGCTGGACCGGATCTCGGCGCTGCGAATCCCGCCCGCGTGGGCGGACGTCTGGATCTCGCCAGACCCGCTCGGCCACATCCAGGCCACCGGCACCGATAGCAAGGGCCGGCTCCAGTACCTCTATCATCAGCTCTGGCGGGAGCAGCGCGACGCCCAGAAGTTCGGGCACATGCTCAGGTTCGCCGGCGCGCTCCCCGGGCTGCGGACGGCCACCGCGAAGGACCTAAGGCACCGGGGCCTGACCCGGGATCGGGTCGTTGCCAGCGTGGTACGGCTGATCGACCTCGGCCTGTTCCGCATCGGCGGGGAAAGGTACGCCGAACTCGACCACCACTACGGCGCCACCACCCTCAGGAAGCAGCACGTGCGCGTCACCCGCGACGGCATCTCGTTCGACTACACCGCCAAGTGGGGCAAGGAGCGGACGATCGTCATCAGGGATAACCTCGTCGAGCCCACCATCAGGGCGCTCGTCCGCAGTGACAACGAGCTCGACTCCCTGTGGTGCTACGAGCAGGACGGCCGCTGGCACACCATGCACTCCCGTGACGTGGGCAACTACATCGCCACCCAGGCCGGAGGCCACTTCACCGCCAAGGAATTCCGCACCTGGAACGCCACCGTGCTGATGGCGCTGGCACTGGCGAACGCTGCACCGGCAGCTACGCTGTCCGGCCGCAAGCGCACAGTCGCCGCCGGCGTCCGCGAGGTGGCGACCTGGCTCGGCGACACCCCGGCCGTGGCCCGCGGCTCTTACATCGACCCGCGACTGATCGCGCGCTACGAAGCCGAGGGGCGCCTGGCCACGATCCCCCGGGACCCGATCGGCCTCCCCGTCACCCCCGAAGCCGAGAGCGCCGTGGCCGTCCTGCTCGCAACCGAGGACTGAAGGCCCACGCTGCCCCTGTTCCAGCCGCTGCCCTGTCAGACCGTGGCGATGAACCCCGTGCGGCCGGTGAGGATCAGCGCAACGATCGCCACGATCGCCGCGGCGCTGATGACCTGCAGTCCGTACCGGGTCGCCAGCAGCGCCAGCCTTCGGCCGCCGGAGACCTTGCGGTCGGACCGCAGCGGGCTTCGCAGCCGGCGGATCAGCAGCACGAGCAGCGGTATCTGGAGCAGCCAGATGAGTGGCCGGAGCCAGTGGTAGTAGCCAACGTCCAGGCCCAGGATCAGCGCGTGCCACACCGACAGCCCGTAGAAGACAAGCACGAAGCGATGCACGAACCGCCACCGGCGCAGGCCGACCATGCGGCGCAGGTAGAACGTAGGCGCGACCAGAACCAGGATGTAGACCGCGAAGATTCCGGCGTTGTAGCCCCAGACCGCCTGCGGCCAGCCCTGGCTGGCCCACTGGCCCGGGATCAGGACGGTCTTCCAGCTGTCGCCCATCGCGTCCAGCGCGGTAGCCAGCACGTGCACCGCCACCAAGCCGATCACCAGCAGCGAGAGCTGCCGGTGCGTCCGGTCGATCTGCCGGTAGTTCAGCGGAAGCCAGGACACCGCCCGGCCCGACTGCTGCAGGCCGAGGAGCGCGGTCACGTAGGCGAACAGCAGGCCGGCCAGCCCGGACGCCTGCAGGACAGGGAACGACCAGTACTTCGCCATGTCGCTCATGCCCATGCTCGACATGGCCAGCGCGGCCGGGCTGCGGCCTTGCGACTGAAGCCTGGCGATCCACAGGTAGAGCGCGAGGGTGACCGCGACGCCGGCGGTCGTGATGAGCAGCGCCGAGCGCAGCCCCGCTGTGCCGTCGGCTCCCACCCGCGCAGTCGTCTTGGCGTCCTCTGTCTGGCTAGCCATGCACCCTCGCTTCCCTCGGCCCTCATCTTGGTCTAGGTAACTAAGTTGGCCGCAGACCGCGATTAGTTCCCGTCATTCTCTGGCGGAGCAGGCCGGCCGGGAACTCCGGCCGCCCCGTGCGACACTAGTACTACATGATGTCGTCATGCCTGCGCCGGGCCCTGCTGGCGGTCGTGCTCGCCCTCTTCGCGATCGTCGCGTCCGGCGTGGCCGCCCCCGCGGCACGGGCCGACGGGGATCCGGGCAGTGATGTGCTCGTGTACCAGAGCCTGTTCGCCGCCGCGGACGCGAACATCTCGATACCGCGGCAGGTGGAGCTCGGAAACCTGCTCACCGCCGCGGCCAGTGACGGCTTCCAGATCCGGGTGGCGATCATCGCCACACCCGCCGACTTGGGCGCGGTGACGGCGCTCTGGGGCAAGCCAGCCTCCTATGCGCGTTTCCTCGGCGTCGAGTTGTCCCTCGCGTACGCGCAGCGGCTGCTCGTCGTGATGCCGGACGGGTTCGGCTTCAACTGGCAAGGGCACTCGACCGCCAGCGCCTACCGGGTCCTCGGCACGCTGTCGGCCGGCCGCGGCGGGGACAGCCTGGCCGCGGCCGCGGAAACGGCCGTGCGGGCTCTCGCCGCCGCCTCCGGCGTCCGGATCACGGTCCCCGCCCCTGGCACCGCACCGTCCGCGAGCGCGACGCCCGGCAACCGCCCCGCGCTGGCGCCGTCGGGCCTCCCGGTACGGCTGATCGCGGGCCTCGTGGTCGCAGCGCTCGCGGCGGCCGGCCTGGCCGGCTGGCTCGCCAGGCGCGGCGCATTCCGGCTGCTTACGGCATCCGGGCTACGCACAAGGATCCAGCTCCTGCTGCGGCGGAGGCCGCCGCGGCTGCCTGTCCACGGCACCTGGCTAGCGGGCGGGATCGTGGGCCTGGCAGCGCTGCTGATCGTCGTGCACGCGCTGGTCCAGCCGTCGGGCGGTGCGGCACAGGGCACCGTGACAGGGGGCAGCGGGCTCGCGGACAACCCGAACCTCGATCCCGGGATGGCCATGTCGGGTGCCGCACCCGGGTTCACCCTCACTGACCAGTTCGGACAGCCGGTGTCGCTGAGCTCATACCGCGGGAAGGCGGTGATCCTGGCGTTCAACGACGCCGAGTGCACGACGGTATGCCCGCTGACCACGGCGGCGCTCGTGGACGCCAAGGCGATGCTCGGGAAGGCCGGATCCCAGGTCCAGCTGCTCGGCATCGACGCCAACCCGAAAGCCACCGCTGTCCAGGATGTGCTGTCCTACTCGCAGCTGCACGGCATGCTCTATCAGTGGCGGTACCTGACCGGGTCGCTGTCGCAGCTGCAGAGCGTCTGGAAGGCTTACAGCGTCGGCGTGGACATCAGCCAGGGCCAGACCGACCACGAGCCCGCGATATTCGTGATCAGTCCGCAAGGCAAGCTCGCCAAGCTCTACCTCACCCAGATGGCCTACTCGGCGATCCCCCAGCTCGGGCAGCTCCTCGCCGAGGAGGTCGCCAGCCTGCTGCCCGGTCACCCGGCAGTCGAATCTCACTTGTCCTACGACCAGGTTGGCGGGATCAGCCCGGCCACGGCGACCGCCCTGCCAGCGGCCGGAGGCGGCTACGTCAGCCTCGGCCCCGGCCAGCCGCAGCTGTACCTGTTCTTCGCGACCTGGGATCAGGAGATCACCAGCCTCGGCGGCCACCTCGACGCGCTGAACGCCTACCAGTCCGCCGCCGGCCGCGCCG
>Ga0335075_10015968_pt1 | contig 11235 bp, 8 predicted proteins | sample Lox_Sample_24_FD_206723 | JGI IMG/M metagenome (GOLD analysis project Ga0335075, IMG submission 206723) | Soil microbial communities from Loxahatchee National Wildlife Refuge, Florida, United States - Lox_Sample_2.4 | ecosystem: Environmental > Terrestrial > Soil > Wetlands | place: USA: Florida... | reverse complement strand
CCTGGCCGCGGCGGCGTAGGTGAGCTGCCTGGCCGCCTCGAGCTTCATCGCCATGTCGGCCAGCATGAACTGGATGCCCTCGAACTCCGCGATCGCCCTGCCGAACTGCCGCCGCTCCTTCACGTACCCGGCGGCGTAGTCCAGCGCCCCCTGGGCGATGCCCAGCGCCTGCGCCGCGATCGTGATCCTGGTGTGGTCCAGCGTCGCCAGCGCGGTGCGGAAGCCGGTGCCCTCCGCGCCGATCAGCCGGCCGGCCGGGATCACGCAGTTGTCGAAGTACAGCTCCCGGGTGGGCGAGCCCTTGATGCCCAGCTTGTGCTCGGGCGCCCCGAACGAGAACCCCTCGTCGTCCGCCTCGACCACGAACGCCGAGATGCCCCCCGCGCCTGCCGCCGGGTCGGTGACCGCCATGACCGTGTAGAAGCGGCTGACGCCCGCGTTGGTGATCCAGCGCTTCACGCCGTTCAGGACGTAGCTGTCGCCGTCGCGGACCGCGCGCGTCTTCATCGCGGCCGCGTCGGAGCCCGCCTCCGGCTCGGACAGCGCGTAGGAGAACATCGCGTCGCCGCTCGCCACCGGCGGGAGGTAGCGCTGCTTGACCTCCTCCGACGCCGCCAGCAGCAGCGGCACCGTGCCCAGCTTGTTGACCGCGGGGATCAGCGACGAGGACGCGCAGGCCCGCGCGACCTCCTCGATCACGATCACGGTCGCGATCGCGTCGCCGCCCGCTCCCCCGTAGCCTTCCGGGATGTGGATCGCGTGCAGGTCGGCCTTGACCAGGGCGTCGTGCGCTTCCTGGGGGAACTCGGCCGACTGGTCGACCTTGGCGGCGTGCGGCGCAATCTTGTCCTCGGCCAGGGCACGCACCGACTCGCGCAGCGCGTCGTGCTCCGGTGACAGGGCGAAGGCGGGGAATTCGAGACTCATGGGTTGATGGTAAGCGTTGCTGCAGCATTCGATTCAGAACGCCTGTCCGCGGCCTGCTGTGGCCCGGCGGACGAGGGGAGGGACCGGGTGACCCTGGCGCTGCTGTCTCCCCAGGGGGAGGAACTGCTGGGCCGGCTGTCCGGCGAGGACGCCGGGCCGGACCGCGCGCTGGAGCTGGCGCAGGCGCTGCGCGGCCGTTACCCTCCCGATCTGGTCGCGGCGGCGCTGACGCAGCAGGCGCTCCGCGTCGCCGCCCGGGGCCAAGTTCAGCCAGGCGGCGGCGATGCTGTTCACCCGCGCCGGGCTCGAGCAGGCGTCCTCGGAGACCACGTCCGCCCACGCGGCCGCCCGCTACCCGGCGGGCAGCCTGGTGGCCGATCTGTGCTGCGGGATCGGCGGCAACCTGATCACGCTGGGCGCGGGGCGCCGGGTGCTCGCGGTCGACTCCGACCCGGTGAGCCTGGCCTTCGCCCGGCACAACGCCGGGGTTTACGGCGCGGCGGGCGGCCTGGCCGCCGTGCGCGCGGACGTCCGCGGGACCGGCCTGGCCGGCGTGGAGGCCGCGTTCATCGACCCGGCGCGCCGGGCCGGCGGCCGGCGCCTGGCGGCCGGGCGCAGCGAGCCGCCGCTCGCCTGGTGCCTGGAGCTGGCCGGCCGGGTCGCCGCCGTGGGGATCAAGGCGGCGCCGGGCCTGCCGCGGGAACTCGTCCCGGCCGGCTGGGAAGCGGAGTTCGTCGCCGTCGGCCGGGAGCTCAAGGAGGCGGTGCTGTGGTCCCCGGCGCTGGCCACGGCGCGGTGGCGGGCAACGCTGCTGCCGTCCGGCGACACGCTGGCTGCGCCGGCCGCCGGGGCGGCCGACGGTCCCGGGACCGGACCGGCGGCCGGCGGCGACGTGCCGGTCGCCGCACCCGGCGCGTTCCTGTTCGATCCCAGCCCGGCCGTGACCCGGGCCGGGCTGGTCGAGGACCTCGCCCGGAGGCTGGGCGCGTGGAAGATCGACCCGGCGATCGCGTTCCTGTCCGACGACCGGGCGCACCGCACACCGTTCGCGCGCACGCTGCGCGTCCTGGAGTCGGCGCCCTGGCACGAGCGGGACTTCGCCCGCAGGCTGCGCGAACTCGGCATCGGCGCCGCCGACATCCGCCGCCGGGGCCTGGCCGGTGACGTCCCGCAGATCCACCGCCGCCTCGGCCTTCGCGGCCCCGGCCGCGCCACGGTCGTCCTGACCAGGGCCGGCGGCCGCCCATGGGGCCTGATCTGCACCGATCTTCCCGGCGCAGGCTGATCACGCGGCGCACGTGACGTTCAGGCAACGCATCGTTGGCGCTTTGCTGTCGCTATTCCAGCATCGTTGGCGCTTTGCTGTCGCTGCAGGCTGGGCGCTACCGCTCGCCGAGCCTGGCACGCAGGGCCGCGCCCTTGGCTTGGGCGGTCGCGCGGAGCTGCTCCTGGAAGCTCAGCATCCGCTGCCGCAGTTCGCCGTCGGCGGCGCCGAGGATCCGCACCGCGAGCAGGCCGGCGTTGCGCGCGCCGCCGACGGCGACCGTGGCCACCGGGATCCCGGCCGGCATCTGGACCACCGACAGCAGCGAATCCATGCCGTCCAGGTGGGCGAGCGGGACCGGAACCCCGATCACCGGGAGCGGCGTCACCGCGGCGAGCATGCCGGGCAGGTGGGCCGCGCCGCCCGCGCCCGCAATGATCACGCGGAGCCCGCGGGTCGCCGCGTCCGAGCCGTAGCCGATCATCTCCCGCGGCATCCGGTGCGCGGACACCACATCGGCCTCCCAGGGCACGCCGAACTCCTGCAGCGCGGTGACCGCCGCCTCCATCACCGGCCAGTCGGAGTCGCTGCCCATCACCACGCCCACCAGGGGCCCGCCGTCCATCCGCCGCTCCTTACCCGCCCGGCTGCTCTTCCTCGGTCCCGTGGCTGAGGTAGCTGGCCGCGCGCCGGGCCCGGTCGCGGAGCTCGGCGACGTCCTCGCCGACGGCGGTGACATGGCCAACCTTCCGCCCCGGGCGGACGCTCTTGCCGTAGAGGTGCACCTTCACGCCCGGGTCGGCGGCCATCACGTGCACCAGGCGCGCGTGCAGGCGGGGATCCTCGCCGCCGAGGACGTTGACCATGACCGCCTGCGGCGCGGCCATGACCGGGGACCCGAGCGGCAGGTTGAGCACCGCGCGCAGGTGCTGCTCGAACTGGGACGTGCGCGCGCCCTCGATGCTCCAGTGGCCGCTGTTGTGCGGCCGCATGGCGAGCTCGTTCACCAGCAGGCCGGCCGGGGTCTCGAACAGCTCGATCGCGAGCATCCCGGTTACCCCGATTCCGCCCGCGATGACCAGCCCGAGTTCCTGCGCCGCGACCGCCCGGTGGCCGGCGAGCCCCGGGGCGGGGGCCAGCACCTCGCGGCAGATCCCGTCCCGCTGGACGGTCTGCACGACCGGGTAGACGGCGGCCTGGCCGGCCGGTGAGCGGGCCACGAGCACGGCAAGCTCGCGCTCGAACGCGACGTGCTCCTCGGCCAGCAGGTCGAGGCCGTGCGAGAGCACCGCCATGGCCTCGTCCGGGGTGCGGCACACCCACACGCCCTTGCCGTCGTAGCCGCCGGTGACCGCCTTGAGCACCACCGGCCAGCCGGACGCGGCCGCGAAGCTGCGCACGTCGTCGAGGCTGGCGACCCGCGCCCACCGCGGGCAGGGGATGCCGAGCCCGGCCATGCGCTCCCGCATCGCGGCCTTGTCCTGCGCGTAACGCAGCGCGCCAGGCCCCGGCCGGACGTCCAGCCCTGCCCGCGCCAGCGCGGCCAGATGCGGCCCGGGGACGTGCTCGTGATCGAACGTCACGACGTCGCAGTCGCGGCCGAACGCGAGCAGGTCGCCGGCGGACCGGTAGTCACCGATCTCGGTTCCGGCGCAGACCTGCGCGGCGCTCTCGCCGGCCGCACCCGCGAGCACCCGGAATCCGATGCCAAGGCCCACCGCGGCCTGGCAGGTCATCCTCGCGAGCTGGCCCGCTCCCACCATGCCCACCACGGGGGCGCCCGGGACCGCCACCTGGGCACCCGGGCTCGCCGGGCGGAGTTCCGTCGCCAGCTCGCCGGTCATGTCGTGATCTCCCATCGCAGAGCGCAGGTTACTCGCTGCGCCCGCTGAGGTGCCGCAGCATGCGGCGCAGCTGGTCGCCGTAAAGCTCCTCGAACTCCGGTGCTGCGGGTGCGATCCCGAACACCTGCTCGGCCAGGTGCGGCATCACCATCGGCGCCATCACCACGGCTATCAGCGCCAGCCGCAGGAACCGGGCGTCGAGGTCCGCGGCAAGCTCCCCCTCGGCCTGCCGCTGCCGCATGCTCGTGAGGTCGTCGAGGACCGGGCCGTTCCCAGAGGGCTGGTCGGGGCCAGAGCCGAGGCTGCGCCACAGCATCAGCCGTGCCGGGCGGGGATCGGCCAGGCCCTCATGCAGGTAGCGCACGGCGAGTTCCTCGATGGGCACGTCAGGCTCGCCGAAGCTCGCCTCAGATTCCTGCCAGCTGCGCTGCAGCGCGCGGTACAGCCCCTCCTTGCCGCCGAAGTAGTAACTGATCAGCTGCTTGTTGATCCCGGCCCGCTCGGCGATCTCCTGGACCCTGGCCCCGGCGAACCCCTTTGCGGCGAATTCATCGAGCGCCGCGGCGAGCAGGCAACGCCTGGAACGCTCCGCGTCGCGCTGCCGGTCCTCGGGCGCTGGCGCCCGCCGGGGCCGCTTGCCGCCGATAGGCTGGTCCGTCCTGGCCATCACGTGGGCCATCCTATAGGGCTGACCAGCAGGGGAAGTCAGTCATCCGTTTGACTGACAGTACGGGGCGGCGCCGGGTCAGGCTGGGCCGCTCACCACGGGCTCGTCCCGCGCATCGGGGCCGCCGTGCGGCAGGAACAGAGCGAACACCGCGGGACGCGGGCGGACGAGCACCACCTGGCCGCCGTCGGCGGCCGCTACCGTCCGCGCGAGCGATAGCCCGAGCCCGGTCCCGCCTGGCGCGCCGCTGACGCTCCGCTCGAAGATCCGGGGCACCAGCTCCGGCGGCACCCCCTTGCCCTCATCCCTGACCTCGATGACGACCGACCGCGGCGTCTGCGACGTCCTGATCGTGACCGTGCCCGCGCCATGCACCAGGGCGTTGTCCAGCAGCGTGGCGATCACCTGCGATGCGCTGCCGAGCGTGGCGTAGGCGAGCAGCCCTTTCTCCCCGGTCACCTCGAGCTTCCTGCTCGCCCGGCGGAATGCCGGGTCCCACTCCACGACCTGCTGCGCGACGATGTCGTCCACGCTGGCCAGGGTGGGCACCCCGGCCACCGACCGCCTGGCCCGGCCAAGCAGCTGCCCGACCACCTCTGCGAGGCGCTCGGTCTGGGCGAGGGCCGCCGCCCCCTCCTCGCGGACGACGTCCGGGTAGTCCGCGGCCGCAACCATCTCCTCGAGCCGCATCGACAGCGCGGTCAGCGGGGTGCGCAGCTGATGGGACGCGTCAATGGCGAAGTCGCGCTCCGCGGTCAGCAGGTCGTTGATCCGCTTCGCCGAGCCGTCGAGCCCCTCCGCCACCCGGTCAAGTTCCGGCACCCCGTACCTGCGGCCCAGCGGGCGGGCATCGCCGGAGCCGAGCCGGTCCGCCGCGCCGGCCAGCTCCCGCAGCGGCCTGCTGAGCCGCCGGGCCTGCAGCAGGGCGAGACCCACCGCCACGGCGACCGCGAGCAGCGCCAGCCAGCCGATCATCAGCAGCCCGCTGGTCACCTGCCCGCTGACGAACGAGCTGTCGGCCTCGACCGTGACCGTGAAGTCCCTCGTCACGGCCTTGCCCGTGATCGTCTGGCGGGCCGGCGGCTTGACGCCCGCGGTGACCCGGCCGCCGTCTCGCGCCACGATCGTCACGTAGCGGTTGGAGAGCGACCTGGCGACCTCGGCGGGATCGGGCGGCAGCCCGGCATTCTCCCGGTCCTGCAGCCCGGTGGCGATGTAGGAGGCCTCGTGCCGCAGCTCCTGGGAGGCCTGCCCGGTCCGCAGCCGGCTCAGGTCGAACGCCAGCGGCACGCCAAGCAGCAGCACCGCCACCACGGCGACCACGAGCGTGGAGATGAGCAGGCGGCGCTGCACGGCTCAGCCCCCGCGCCCGCCATCGGCCGCCGGCCTGTCCGCGCTCATCCGGCGTCCCAGTGGTCAGTCACCGCGCTCGAACCTGAAGCCGACGCCCCGGACCGTGGTGATGTAACGCGGGCTGTGCGCGTCGTCCCCGAGCTTGCGGCGCAGCCAGGACACGTGCATGTCCAGGGTCTTGGTCGAGCCCCACCACTTGCTGTCCCAGACCTGCCGCATGATCTGCTCCCGGGTCACCACCTTGCCCGCCTCGCTCACCAGCAGCGAGAGCAGGTCGAATTCCTTGGAGGTGAGATCGATCTCGCCGTCACCGAGCCAGGCCCGGCGCGCATCGTTGTCGACCCGCACCCCCTGCACCACCCGGCTCTCGCTCGCGCCGCGGCGCAGCAGCGCACGGACCCTGGCGAGCAGTTCGGCGAGCCGGAACGGCTTCGTCACATAGTCGTCGGCCCCGGCGTCAAGGCCGATCACGGTGTCCACCTCGTCCGCGCGGGCGGTCAGGATGAGCACGGGGATAGCGTGGCCCGCCGACCGGATCTGCCGGCAGACCTCGAGTCCGTCAAGCTTGGGGAGGCCGATATCCAGCAGGATCAGGTCGATCCCGCCCCCGATGGCCGCCTCGATCGTGGACGGCCCGTCAGCGGATACGCCGACCTCGTAGCCTTCGCGGCGCAGGGCCCGCGCCAGCGGCTCAGAGATGGACGGATCATCCTCGGCAAGCAGAACGCTGGTCATGCTCTGATCGTATGGCCGCCGGCAACTATTTCCCTCGCTCCACGCGCAGGAACTGCCGAGATAGCAAGCTGTCGGGGATCAGAAACCCGGCGTGACATACGGGAATCCGGCACCTGTCTAGACCGGCGTGACGCCGTGCCGCCGGCGGGAGAACGAGCGGTCCTTGCCCCGCGCCGCGCTGAATCTCCTGATCAGCTGGTCTCTCAGGTCCTCCGGCTGCACGACGTCGTCGACGACGAGTTCGCCGGCCAGCCTGAGCACGTCGATGTCGGAGTCGTAGGCCGCCCGGAGCCGCGCGGTCTCCCGCTCCCGCTCGGCCGGGTCGGCGATCGCGGCAAGCTTGTTGTAGTACACGGCGTTGACGGCCGCCTCGGCCCCCATCACCGCTATCTTCGCGGTCGGCAGGGCGAGCGTCGCGTCCGGCTCGAACCCTGGCCCGGCCATCGCGTACAGCCCGGCGCCGTACGCCTTGCGGACCACGACGCAGATCTTCGGGACGGTGGCCTCGGACACCGCGCTGATCATCTTGGCGCCGTGCCGGATGATGCCCTGCTTCTCCACCGCCGTGCCCACCATGAAGCCGGGGACGTCGGCCAGGAACAGCAGCGGGACGTTGAACGCGTCGCAGAGCTGGATGAAGCGGGTGGCCTTGTCGGCCGAGTCCACGAACAGCACCCCGCCCTTGAACATCGGGTTGTTTGCGACGACGCCGACGGCCTGCCCGGCCAGCCGGGCGAAGCCCACGATCAGCTCGCGGGCCCACAGCGCGTGGATCTCGAACAGCGAGTCGGCATCGACCAGGCCCCGGACATACCGGCGCATGTCGAACGCCTGGCGCTCGCTGGCCGGCACCATGCGGCGCAGGTCGGCCGGGACCGGCTCACCGGGCGGGGCGGCCGGCGGCAGCCCCTGCCAGTTCCCCGGCAGGTAGGACAGGAACCTCCGGACCGCGGCGATCGCGTCCTGCTCCGACTCGGCGAGGTGGTGGCCGCAGCCCGAGACGGTGCAGTGCATCCGCGCGCCGCCCATCTCCTCGAGCGTGGTCTGCTCCTTGACCACCATCTCGACCATCCGCGGGCTGCCCAGGTACATCGACGCGTTCCCGGCCACCATCGCGACGTAATCGCAGAACGCCGGGATGTACGCACCGCCAGCGGCCGACGGGCCGAACAGCGCGCACGCCTGGGGGATCGAGCCCGAGGCGCGCACCTGGGTGTGGAAGATCTTGCCGGCCCCGCGCCGGCCGGGGAACATCTCGACCTGATCGGTGATCCGTGCCCCTGCCGAGTCGACCAGGTAGATCATGGGGATGCCCGAGGCGTAGGCCTTCTCGATAACCCGGATGATCTTCTCCACGGTGCGCGCCCCCCAGGAACCCGCCTTGACCGTGGAGTCGTTGGCCATCAGCGCGACCGGGCGCCCGTCCACGGTTGCCGTGCCGGTGATCACTCCGTCGGCCGGGAGGCCGTCGGCTAGCACGTTGGCGAATGCGCCGTCCTCGGTGAAGCTGCCCTGGTCGACCAGCAGCGCGATCCGGTCCCTGGCGAACAGCTTGCCGCTGGCCGCGGCCGCCTCGTGATACCTGGCCGCGCCGCCCTTCTCGATCGTGGCCCTGACGTCGGCAAGCTCGGGGTGTCCCGCCCGCCCGTCGGCATCGCCGCCGACGGCGGCCGCCGCGTCCTTCAGTTCTTCGCTCACGCTCGCGAGCGTACGCGCACCGCGCATTCCCAATGGAGGTCGGCAGGGTTCATTCGTTTCTCGCGACCTCGGGTCCGGTGATGCGTGCCAGCAGCGGGAAGGTGGCCGCGATGATGCCGAGGGATACCAGGATCCCGCCGACGGTGAGCAGGTAGTACGCGGCACCGGGCGCCACCATCGGGTGGCTCTGCGCCTCAGAGGCGAACATCGCCGCGCCGGCAAACCCGGTGCCGATCGCGACGGCGGCGACGGCGAGCAGCGGCACGGCGCCTTCCAGCGCGACGACGCGGCGCAGCATGGCGAGCCGGGCCCCGGTGAGACGCAGCATGCTGAACGGGCGCTTGCGGTCGGCGAGCCCGGCCGCGATGCCCGCGGCGAGCGTGCAGCCGGCGATCGGCAGGCTGACCAGGATCACCACGTTGGCGAGTTGCTGGTACGCGCTGTCGGTGGAGTTGTCTCGGGCGATCAGGTCGCTGATGGTGGACGGCGTGCTGACGCCGGGGTACGCGCGTGCGTTCTCAAGCAGCGTCCTGGCCTGCTCGACCGCTGGCACGGAGCCGTTCGTCGCCACGTTGATGGCGTCCACACCCAGCGCGTCCAGCCGCGCGGCAGGGACGTTCGCGGCCGGCCAGGTGATCGCGGTGGCGTCCGTGCCGAACAGCGGGCCGTTGAACCCGTCTGACGGGAACGCCGCCGCCGTCGCCCCGGCCGGGCAGCGGCCAAGGGCGGGAACGTTCGCGAGCTGCGCGCACGAGACCACGCCGGCCGGCACCGGACTCGAGGGGCCGAACGCGTCGGCGCCGAGGTTGTGGAATGTCCCGTGGATGGTCAGCCCCGGGACCGCGCGGACCACGAGCACCCCCTGCACGCCGTGAATCCGGCTCAGCTGTGCGGTCAGCGGCGCGGCGGGCGCGGCCGGTCCCGGGCGGGCCGTGCCCGCACTCACTCCGGGGCCACCGACGCTGGCCGCCTGGCTCGACGCCGATACCTGGTCGGTGAGCACGTTCACTTCCGCGGCGCCGGCCCACCGGGTGAGATCCTTGGCGTTCTGCGTGGTGATCGCCACCACGGCCACGGTGGTGGTGAACAGCGCGAGCACGAGGCCGCTGACGGCGCGGAAGGCGGCCCTCGGGTCGTCGGCGAGACGGCGGGCGGCGATCAGCGTGCCGGGGCGGCTGGTCCACCGGGCCATGCCCCGTGCCGCGGCCATGGTGAGCCACGGGCCGGCGATGAACAGGCCGACGATGATGAGCAGGAAGCTGGAAAAGAACGCCTGGACCTGCCCGGGGATGGAGGCCGGGTGGCCGTGGACGGTCCAGAAGCCGAGCTCGGCCAGGCCGGCCAGCAGGGGCACCACGCGCCAGGCCCGCGGCGGCGCCGGCGTCGCCCGGCGGGCGGCGCCGAGCGGCGAGATGCGCACCCGGCGCAGCGCCAGCCGGGCCGCCACGGCGGCGGCCACCGGCACGCCGATCGCGACCGCGATGACGTCCAGCGGGCTGAGCGACAGCTCGGCGGGAAAGAACGGCTGCCCGATGAACGGGATGCCCGCGACCGGGATGCGCAGCAGGAAGAAGAGCCCGAAGCCGACGGCCACCCCCGCGGCCCCGGCCACGGTCGATTCGGCGGCGGCGAGCAGGGAGACCTGCCCGCGGGTCGCGCCGGCCAGGCGCATCGCCGCGAACCGTTCCTCGCGGCGGGCGGCCGACAGCCGGGTCGCGGTGGCGATGAAGATCAGCACCGGGGTCAGGATGGCCAGCGCGACGACGGACAGGATCAGGTCGATGGCGCTCGCCCCGCCGCCCGGGTTCGGCGGGTTGTAGGTCAGGCCGTGGGGGTTGGCCTCCGTCCGGGGGAACGGCCAGCCCACCAGCGTCGTGGAGATCGACGTCACCTGCACGCTGTTCGGGGTGTGCGCCAGCTGCGCCGGGGTGCGCCCGACGATGATGATCAGCGAGTTCGGCGATGGCAGCGCGGCGCCGCCGATCGTGCCGGCCAGGTGGCCGGGGTAGCGGTCGGCCAGCTGGTCCGCCGGGGTGCTGCGCAGCAGCGCGGCGAGCGCGGGCGAGGCGTAGTACTGGCCGGGTCCCGGGTCCCGGGTGACGCCCGGCGGCACGGGCGACGAGGTGCCGGTGGCCGCCACGTCGAAGCGGTTGATCGTCTGGCCGTCGAAGACGTCGCTGCTGGGGTGCCACCACAGCGGGGCGACGCCCGCCGGCGGGGCGACGCCCGCCGGCGGGCCGGCGGGCACGTACGCTGTGCCGGTGTACCACCATGCGTGGCGGTTGTTCCAGGCGGTGACCGCGTTGGTCGCGGCCACGGCGGTCAGCAGCAGGCCGACGCCGAGGCCGACCGCGGCGGCCAGGACGACCAGGCGGGTGATCGCCTCGCGGCCGCCGTTGACCACCAGCCGCAGCCCGAGGGGGATCACGACGCGGCCCCGGTGAGCGTCGTGACCTTCCCGTCCCTGACGATGACCTCACGGTCGGCGTAGGCGGCGACCCGGGCGTCGTGGGTGACCAGGACGACGGTGCTGCCGTGCTCGCGGGCGGCGGCGGTGAGCAGGTCCATGACCAGCTCGCCGGACACCGAGTCCAGGGATCCGGTCGGCTCGTCGGCGAACAGCACCTCCGGGCCGGCGACCAGGCCGCGGGCCAGTGCCACGCGCTGTGCCTGCCCGCCGGACAGCTCCCCGGACCTGCGGTGCTCAAGCCCGTCCAGGCCGAGCGTGCCGAACCAGTTCCTGGCCG
>Ga0335075_10015967_pt1 | contig 11235 bp, 11 predicted proteins | sample Lox_Sample_24_FD_206723 | JGI IMG/M metagenome (GOLD analysis project Ga0335075, IMG submission 206723) | Soil microbial communities from Loxahatchee National Wildlife Refuge, Florida, United States - Lox_Sample_2.4 | ecosystem: Environmental > Terrestrial > Soil > Wetlands | place: USA... | reverse complement strand
TGGGGCCGTTCCTGTTGCTTGCGCTGCCGCAGGCACTGGCGCTCGTGGCGATCCCGACCTCGATCGCCGCGGCGGCGCGCCAGCTTATTTACGGCGTGCTGCTGATCGCCTTTGCGCTGTTTCGTCCCCAGGGTCTGCTGGGGGAGCGATTGTGACAGAGTATCTTGCGGTCGCCGGTCTGAGGAAGCGCTTCGGTGGCTTGCAGGCACTGGACGGAACGACGTTCGCGGTGGCGCAGGGGCGCATCACCTGCCTGGTGGGGCCGAATGGTGCCGGCAAGACGACGATCTTCAACGTCATTACTGGGTTTTTGCGTCCCGAGGCGGGGAGCGTGACGTTCAATGGCCGTTCGCTCGATGGGGAGCGGCCGCAGGCGATCGTGCGTGCCGGCATTGCGCGGACATTCCAGCATTTGCGGCTGTTTTCCGATCTGACCGCGCTCGATAACGTGCTGGTTGGTCTTGGCGGGCAGTTCGGCGAGGAGCCGCTGGGTGCCATCTTTCGTCCGTTCCACACGGCGCGCGTGCAGCGCCGGTGGCGGGAGGATGCGCGCGAGTGGCTGGCGCATGTCGGACTGGCGGACCGTGCCAATGAGCGGGTGCGCAATCTGTCGTACGGCGATCAGAAGCTGCTGACTGTCGCCCGCGTGCTGGCGACCGGCGCGGAGCTACTGCTGCTCGACGAGCCGGCCTCCGGGCTTGCCGCGGGCGCGCTTGATCAGGTGATGGCACTGCTGCGGCGACTGCAGGCCGAGGGCAAGACGTTGCTGGTGGTGGAGCATAATACGCGCGTCGTGCAGCAAATTGCCGACGAGGTACTGTTCCTGCATCAGGGCCATCTGCTGGCACAAGGCGAGCCGGACCGCATCATCGCCGACCCGGCGTTGGCGGAGATTTATTTCGGTGGGGCGCTGTGAGTCTGGAAGTCGTATCGCTGTCTGCCGGCTATGGAGCCAAGACGGTGATTTCGGACGTTTCTTTCGCGCTGGAACCGGGGCAGATCACGGCGCTGCTCGGCCATAACGGGGCTGGCAAGACGACTACGCTGAAGACGGCGATGGGGCTGCTGCCGGCGCGGACGGGTGAGGTCCGCTTCTCTGGGCGCAGCCTGGGCCGCATGCCGGTGGCAGAGCGGGTAGCGATGGGGCTGCGGCTGTTGCCAGAGGGCAGGGGGATCTTCCCCGATCTCGCGGTGGCGGAGAACATCGAGGTGGTGGCCGCGCGTAGCACCGAGGCCGGGGCGATGTTCCGCCCGGCGGATGTGTATCATCTGTTTCCAGCGTTGAGGGAACGACCGGGACTTCGCGCCGGCAGCCTGAGCGGGGGGCAACAGCAGATGCTGGCTTTCGCGCTGGCGATCCTGGGCACGCCACGCTGTCTGATGTTGGACGAGCCGTCGATCGGGCTGGCGCCGAACCTTGTGCAGCGACTGTTTGCGCAGATGCGGGAGCTGTGCCAGGCGCATGAGGTGACGGCGATCCTGGTCGAGCAGAACGTCGCCGCAGCATTGCAGATCGCCGACCGGGTGGTGATCATGAACAACGGCCGGATCGTGTTCGACGGCCTGCCGGACGAGGCGCGGGCGTCGAACGTGTGGCATTATTTCTGAGGCTGGGCCGGCCGGGCTTCATGCACGATCAGGTGGGTGTTGGCTGCGTCATCGAGGATCAAAGGGCAAGTTGGTCCAACGGGCGGTGATGTTCCGATGCGCCCCGTCGCCGGAAATTACCCCCCAGCGCAAAGGGGCGGCGTGAGAGGAACGCGGAGGCGATGAGCATGTCAGAGATCGAGGCTGCCCGGCGCAAGCTGATCGATGCGGGACGCATCCTGGCGCATCAGGAGCATGGGGACATGACACGCGGTCATGTTTCGGTGCGAGTGCCGGGGCGGCCGGAGCATTTTTTCATGAAGCCACATAGCGTCGGCTTCGACGAGATGGCGGAAGAGAACATCCTGACCATCGATCTGGCTGGCAACGTGGTGGCCGGGACCGCGCGTCGGCACAGCGAGGTCTATATCCATTCGGAGATTTTCAGCGCACGGCAGGATGTGGTCGCGGTAATCCACACTCACCCGACCCACACGGTTGCCTTCTCGGCAACCGGCCGGCCCCTGCGTCCGATCAGCCAGGGTGGTGCTGCGTTCAGCGACGGGTTGCCGGTTTATAGCGATACGATGGACCTGATCCGCACGCCGGAGATGGGACAAGGCGTTGCCCGCGCGCTCGGGCCGCACCGTGCCGTGCTGCTACGCAATCACGGACTGGCAATGACGGGCCGCAGCCTGGAGGAAGCGGTGGTTTTGTGCGTCATGCTGGAGGAGGCGGCGCGCATCCAGCTTCTTGTGGACGCGGTCGGCACCGACGTCCCGGACTTCCCGCCGGAGGACGTCGCGCGTCTCCGGGACAATCTGCTGCGCCCGGAGCAGTTCGTTATCAATTTCGCCTACCTCGCCCGCAAGGCAAACGCGTAGGGGGTTCGGCGTTTGCCCGGCGGGGAGAGGATGGGGAGAAACTTATACCAATGGGCCTATCTGATGACCGGTTTCGACCCAAGTCGGCCGCACGCAGGCCCGTCGCTCGATCCCGGAAACGGGTGTTCAGGAACACCAGGCTCTGTCGGCTTCGCGCCCAACCCGGTCATCCAACCGCCGTAGCCACGCCTTGGAGGCGGGCACGCCTCTACGCCGCCTGGTCGGCGGGGAATGGGCGGGAAACAGGTGGGAAGCAGCGATTGAAACTGGAACACCGCAAAAGAAACCTTTGGGTGGCCAGGCGGTGCGTTCTCCTGCCATGCTGAACTCTCTGTCTCGCCCCGAAACCCGCAGAATGGAGCTGCCCCCATGAGGTCCACATCCAGGCTGTCCGCCGCCGTCGGCACGCTTCTGCTTTTCGCGCTGGGCGCCTGCCAAAGCCCGGCCCCTCCACCGACCAGTGTCGCGCATACAATGCAGCTCGTCGCAACGGTCGAATCGGTTGACATGTCCACCCGGCAAGTGCTGCTCCAGACGCCCGACGGGGCGCGCACCACCGTTATCGCTGGGCCGGAGGTGCGGAATCTGCCGCAGCTCAGGGCCGGTGACCGTGTCACCGTCACCTACCAAGAAGCTATCGCCGTGCAGATGGCACAGCCCGGCTCGCCCCCGCCCGACGCGGCCGCCGTAGCGGCACGGCGGGCTGCGCTAGGCCAGTTGCCGGGTGGCGCGGTCCGCGGTGTTGTCGCCGCGCGCGTCACCGTCGTCTCCGCCGCGCCCGACGGCACCAGCGTTACCTTCACCGGTCCTAGCGGCGTGCGTCATACCGCCGACGTGCAGGACCCCAAAATGCAGTCCTTCGTGCAGCATCTGAGGCCCGGCGATCAGGTCGATGTCGGCTACGCCAACGAACTCGCGGTGCATGTCGAACCCATGCAGTGAAGGGTCGACGACGTGACGCTACGAGGGCCAGGCCGCCAGATAATCTCCGATATCGGTACTAGTACCCATAGACCCATGCGCGACATCAAGGTCCAAGTGGGATGGGCGCTGCCAGGTGATACCGAGACGGAGCGATGAGGACCGCACACAGCGCAGACAGGGTCAGCATGTTTCACCTCGTGATGGTCAAGCCATCGCACTATGACGACGACGGGTATCCGATCCAGTGGATCCGGTCGGCCATCCCATCGAATACACTCGCCTGCCTGAATGGGCTGGCGGAGGATGCGCAACGACGAGCCGTACTCGGCTCCGAGGTTGAGCTTCGGCTGCACACCTACGACGAGACCAATCGACGCGTCCGTCCCGATCGCATTATCCGCGGCATCAATCGCACCGGCGGCAGGGCGCTGGTTGCCCTGGTCGGCGTCCAGACCAACCAGTTTCCCCGCGCCGTCGATCTGGCGCGCCGGTTCCGCGCCGCGGGATGGCCGGTCGCGATGGGCGGCTTTCACATCTCCGGCTGCCTCGCGATGTTGCCGGAAATGCCGCCGGAGATGCGCGACGCACAGGCACTCGGCATTTCATTCTTCGCCGGGGAAGCTGAAGAGGGACGGCTCGGAGCGGTGATCCGCGATGCCTGGAACGGCAGGCTGGCTCCATTGTACAATTTCGTGGACGACCTGCCGTCGTTGCAAGGCGAGCCGCCGCCGATTCTGCCCCAGAAGCACGTGCGCCGCACGTCCGGTTCTCTCTCCAGCATCGATCTTGGACGCGGTTGCCCGTACCAGTGCTCCTTCTGCACCATCATCAATGTGCAGGGCCGCAAGAGCCGGTTCCGTTCGCCAGATGATCTCGAACGCATCGTTCGGGAGAACGTGGCGCAGGGCATCCGGCGGTTCTTCATCACCGACGACAATTTCGCGCGCAATCGTCACTGGGAGCCATTGTTCGACCGGTTGATCGCTGTTCGCAACGAAGGGTTGAACATTGGCTTCACCATCCAGGTGGACACGCTGTGCCACCGTATTCCGAATTTCATCGCGAAGGCCAGTCGCGCCGGCGTACGACGGGTGTTCATCGGGCTGGAGAACATCAACCCCGAGAACCTGTTGGCGGCAAAAAAGCGGCAGAACCGCATTACCGAATACCGCGCAATGCTGCAGGCATGGCGCGAGGCGGGCGCCATCACCTGCGCCGGCTACATCATCGGTTTTCCAGGCGACACCAAGGACTCCATCCTGCGCGACATCGAGATCATCAAGCGTGAGCTGCCGCTCGATATCCTGGAATTCTTTGTTCTCACGCCACTACCAGGATCAGAAGATCACAAGGTGCTCTGGCAAGAGGGCGCCTGGATGGACGCCGACCTGAACAAATATGACCTGCACCATCGGGTGACCCACCATGCGCGAATGTCGGACCAGGAATGGGATGAGGCCTATCGTGCTGCCTGGGCGAACTACTACACGCCGGAGCACATTCGAACGATCCTCCGTCGCGCCGCGGCACATCCCACGGGACGCCCGAAGACGACGTTCACGACGCTGCTATGGTTCAAGCTGGTGGCGCGGTTCGAGGGAGTGCATCCCCTGGAAGGCGGCGCCTTCCGCCTGAAGTTTCGGCGTGACAGGCGGTACGGAATGCCGCTGGAGAACCCTGTCGTGTTCTACGCGCGGTACGCTGCTGAGACGGCGGCGAAGGCATGGCACTATCTAGCAGTCTATCGCGCCGCGTTGCGCACTCTCCGGCAGGTACTGCGCGCGCCGGACCGTTGGACCTATACTGATCTCGCGATCACCCCGGCTCGCGAGGACGAGCTTGACAGTTTGGACCTTTATCACGCGACCAGTGGCGGCAAGACAGCGATCGCCCGCGTGCGACGCGAGGCCAAGGCTCGTGCGCGTACTGCACTGGTGCAGTGACAGGCGTGCTGCAGAAGCACAGTGGTCAGTAATGTTTCAAGGTCCGCAGTGAACTCAAGCCGTTTCGCCGTCTCCAATGGACAGCTGATCAGGAGCGTACTGCCGACAGGCAGGGTGCATCCCAAAAGCAGTTGGTGCGTGAGCAGACCAACTACGTCCAGCGCATTCAGAAGACGTTGCAGGACGCCAATCTCAAGCTTGGCTCGGTGCCGAGCCAGCTCACGGGCGCGCTACCGAACGGCACCGCTTTCTGTTGCGCCTGCATCTGCGGCAGCTCGATGCGCTCGCCGCCGCCATTGCCGAGATCGACGCCGAAGTGGATCACGATCTCGAGCCATTCCGGCAGGCGGCTCGGCTGCTGCGGAGCATCCCAGGCGTCAGTGACCTGACCGCGCAAGTGATCATCTCCGAAATCGGCACCGGCATGAGTCGCTTCCCCACCGCCGGCCATCTCGTCTCGTGGGCTGGATTGTGCCCCCGCAACGACGAGAGCGCCGGCAAGAGACGCTCCACCCGGCTGCGCAAGGGCGCGCCGTCGCTCAAGACCACACTCGTGCAATGCGCCTGGGTTGCCAGTCACAAGAAGCACAGCTACCTGCAGGCGCAATTTGAGCGCCTGTGCCACCGGCGCGGGCCCAAGAAGGCCATCTGCGCCGTCGCCGCCTCGATCCTCACCGCCGCCTATCACATGCTGCGCGACGGCACGTTCTACCAGGACCTCGGCGCCGACCACTTGTACCGCGACACGCCAGAGGATCGCGCCAACCGCCTCGCCCGCCAGATCGCCAAGCTCGGCTTCACTTGCGCGCCCGCGCCAGCATCCGACCGGAGGGTTTCTGTTTAGACGTTCGCGCCCTCGATCAGATTGCCGAAGCGCTCCCAGGTCTTGCCGGTCCAGCGCATGAGCTGCATTGCCTTGATCGGGCGATGATCGGTGGCACCGGTATTGATCTTGATGCCGGGCAGCAGCACCGGGCACACGTAGTCGTGCAGGTTCTCGGCCTGGTGCATGACGTTCTCGCGCGAGAAGTCGCCGTTGCACTGCTTGAGCACCTGCAGCATGGTCAGGCTGATGCCGTAGCCGAATACGTACTGTGAGTCGGTGGGATCCGAGCCCGGCATATATTTGGTCATGAAGGCCCTCCATTCATTCAATCCGGGATCTTTGTCCCAGCCAGGATCGGTCGGGTCCTTCAGGTAGCCGGTGCTAAGCATTCCGATCGCATTCTGGGGGCCGGCCGGCCGCAGCACGCTGCCTACCGAGATCGAGACGTTCGACATGATAAAGGTTGGTTTCCACTCCAGGTCGTGCACCTTGCGGATCGACTGTGCCGCGAACTTCGGAATCGCCGCGACCAGCAGCACATTGGCGCCGGATGACTGCAACTCGGCGATCTGCGAATCGATGGTGGGGTCGGTTGTCTCATAGCTGACGGACCTGGTGACGTACTTGTCCCAGTCCTTGGCCAGGATGTCGCGCACGCCGGTGGGATAGTCCTTTCCGAAATCGTCGTTCTGATAGAGGATCGCGATCTTCGGATCCTTGACGTTCTGCAGCACGTATTTGGTGTAGATTTGCGCCTCGGTGCGATAGTTGGGCTGCCAGCCCATGGTCCAGGGGTATTTCTTGTAATCGCTCCATTTGCTGGCGCCGGAGCCGACGAAGAGGTGCGGGATCTTGTGGTGGGTGACGTATTCAACGATCGCCGAATTGCAGGGTGTGCCGAGGTTCTGGAACAAGAAGGCGACCTGATCCTGCTCGACGAGCCGGCGCACGTCCTCGACAGTGCGGGGCGGGCTATAGCCGTCGTCAATCGAGATCAGATCGATCTTGTGGTTCGCCACACCTCCCTGCTCGTTCACCATCCGGTCGAAGAATGTGACCTCGGTCTTGCCGATGTTGCCGTAGGAGGATGCGGGGCCGCTGTAGGGCTCGGTCTGACCGATCTTGAGGGTTGTCGCGGTGACGCCGGGCAGGTTCGCGGCGCGGGCGCGGCTGGTACCGGCGATGCCCGCGGCGAGACCGGTGGCGAGCGCTGCTCTCCGGGTGATCATATTTTGTTCTCCTCGCTTGGACGTCTCCCTGCCGGTGCCCCGAGCGAAGCCGGTTTCCCGGGACCGGCGCGGCGATGCTGCTCTGTGTGGATTGCGGGAGGCAAGTGAATAAGGCGAGTTCGCAGAGCAGACTCACCGCAGAGACGCAGAGTGCGCTGAGAAAATATCACACTGCTGGCCGTCAGGAGGTGACCGCTCGGCCTGAGTTGGGAATGTAAAGAAAGGCTCAGCGAACTCTGCGTCTCTGCGGTTGTACTTACTTTCTTCGCCCGGCGGGTTCAACGATCATCGATCGGCAGGTTCGCACGCACCGAGGCGCGGCCGTCGAACTCGGCCTGCCATGCCGTCAGGCGCGGGCGCCGCTCGCGCCAGGCGATCGAAGTAAAGCGGAAATCCAGATATCCAAGCGCCACACCGATGGCGATATGGCCGATGCTGAACGGCGATGTGGCGAGCGTGTCAGCCTCCGCCTCCAGCGCGTCCACCACGGCCAGAATCTTGCCGCGCCAGAGCTCGATATGCGGCTGCGACTGGCGCTCGGGCGGGCGGAGCCGCTCGCCGAACCAGGCGAGCGCCACATCCAGCATGCCGTCGCCGAGCGCAAGCCGGCGCAGTGCCGTCAGCCGCCCAGGCCAGGGCGGATAAAGTTTCGGTCCATCATGCAACGTATCAAGATATTCGCAAATGACCGGCGAATCATACACGGCCGTGCCGTCCTGCATCACCAGCGTCGGGATTTTGCCAAGCGGGTTGTCGCGCATCAGCTCGGGGTGCGGCGTGGTGCCGCCCACTACCGTGCGCACGGTGCGCAACCGGTCGACCAAGCCGGTCTCGTGCGCGACGATCATCACCTTGCGTACATAAGGCGAGCGTGGCGAGAAATGCAGGGTCATCGGCGCGGGCATGCGGGTCTCCTCAACTGCAGCTAGTTTGCCATTCGCCGCCAGGGCAATGCTAGGCTCGGCGGCGAAGGAAGGTGCGATGCCGGCAACATCCGATGACATGCCAGCCCGTGTAGTGCTGCACAGGGCAAGCCGCGCCGACCGGGCCGAGCTGGTCCTCGGCAACCAGGCGAGCCGGGCCTATCATCATCCATGGGCCGAGCCGTTCACCGATGAGGCCGGATTCGACGCCTGGCTTACGCGCTCGCTTACGGGTCCGCACGTGCAGCTCGTGGCACGCGAGGCAGCGAGTGGCGAGGTGATCGGCGTGGTGAATATCAACGAGATCGTGGGCGGGTTTTTTCAAAGCGCTTATCTCGGGTATTACGGCATGGTGCGACACACCGGCCGCGGTCTGATGACGGAGGCGGGCGGGCGGGCGGTCAGCTTTGCGTTCGCCGATCTTGGGCTGCACCGGCTGGAGGCGAATATCCAGTCGGACAATCTTCGCTCGCTTGCTTTGGTCCAGCGGCTCGGCTTTCGCCGCGAGGGATACTCACCGCGCTACCTTCGCATCGGCGGCGTGTGGCGCGACCACGAGCGGTGGGCGGTGCTGGCCGATGAGTGGGATGACAGCCGCTGGATGCCGGCGCATCCTGGTCGCGCTTCGTCATGAGAGAGGAACGCCCATGCCCGGCATGCTAGAAGGAAAAGTCGCCGTCGTGACCGGTTCGGGGCGCGGCATCGGCCGCGCCATTGCGCTCGCCATGGCGCACAATGGCGCGAAGGTCGTCGTCAACGACGTCGGCGCCGCAGTTACCGGCGAAGGCCGCGACGAAACCCCGGCGCAGGAGGTGGTGCGCGAGATCGAGGCGGCCAACGGTCAGGGCGCCGCCGTCCCCAACACTGACAGCGTCGCCGAGTGGGAGTCCGCGCAGCGCATCGTTGCCACGGCGATCGACCGCTACGGGCGGATCGACATCGTGGTGAACAATGCCGGCATCCTGCGCGACCGCATGTTCCACTATATGTCGCCGGAGGAGTGGGATGCGGTGATGAAAGTGCATCTCTATGGCGCGTTCTATGTCTCGCGCGCCGCGGTCGTGTATTTCCGCAAACAGGAGAGTGGGGCTTTCGTGCACATGACCTCGACGTCGGGACTGATCGGCGCGGTGGGACAGGTGAACTATGGCGCGGCGAAGCTGGGCATCGCCGGACTGTCGCGGAACATTGCAATGGATATGCAACGGTATAAGATTCGTTCCAACTGTATCGGCCCACACGCGTTCAGCCGCATGATCGAGACGGTGCCGGGACAGAGCGAGGAACAGATGAAGGCGCGTGCCGCCAAGACACGACCGGACCAGGTGGCGCAGCTCGCCGTGTTCCTGGCATCCGACGCGGCGGCGGAGATCTCGGGGCAGATCCTGGGGGCGCGGGGGAACGAGATCTATCTGTACAACCAGCCGCGACCGATCCGCATCATGCATCGTGGCGAGGGCTGGACCCCGGAGCGTTTGGCCGAGCACCTGTTGCCCGCTATCCGCAGCAGCCTGACGCCGCTCGAGCGCACGCGGGACGTGTACAACTGGGACGCGATCTGATCCGATGAAGGTAGCCGGTGCGAAATCGAAGAGTTCTCCACTAAGGGTGACCTGATCATGCAACTCGGTCGTCTTGGCGTTTGGTATCCGGTGGACCGTCTGGCCGCACCGGAACTTCGCGACTTCGCCCAGCAGGTGGAGCGCCTCGGCTACGATGCACTATGGTATCCGGAATCGCGCGGCTATGAGTCGCTCTCGGTTGCCGGATTCATGCTGGGGGCGACGACGAAGCTGAAGGTCGGCAGCTCGATCGCCAGCATCTACGCGCGCGACGCGTTCACGGCGCAGCGTGGACTGGCGACGCTGAGCGGGCTGTATGGCGGACGCTTCATCCTGGGGCTTGGCGTGAGCCATGTGCCAATGGTCGAAGGGATGCGCGGGCACGTCTATGAGAAGCCGGTACCGGCCATGCGGGCGTATCTGGACGGGATCGTGAAAGGGCAAAGCGGCGCCGATGAATGGCCAATCGCGATCGCCGCGCTCGGCCCGCACATGTTGGCGCTGGCGGCGGCACGGACGCGCGGGGCCCTGCCCTACAACGTGACGCCGTTGCACACGGCAGAGGCGAAACGTGTGCTGGGTGCCTCGAAATGGCTGGCGGTCGAGCAGAAGGTCTCGCTGGAGACCAGTCCCGCGCGCGCCCGCGCGCTGGGACGCAAGGAGCTGGAGCGTTACCTGCGGCTCGATAACTACCGCAACAACTGGCTTCGCATCGGCTTTAACGAGCAGGACCTGGCCGATGGCGGCAGCGACCGGTTCATCGATGCGATGATGCTGTGGGGCGAGCCGGACGCGGTGAAGCGAGGACTGCGTGCGCATTTCAACGCCGGCGCCACGCATGTCTGCCTGCAGCCGGTGCACGAGGAAGGCGATGTCGCCGCGCGCGATCGGATCCTGCGGGAGTTGGCGGATAGCTGACGCGTTCAGAGGTGGCGCATTTCCTGAGGTTCCGCCCACGGCGGCTGTTCGTCGTCCCGGTATTGGGCTCGTCGGGGTGTGTCGCCATAGAGCCCCGATTTTCAGACCCACTTCTCGTTCCCGATCCAATTGATCGCCGCGCCATGCGGGTCGGTCCAGGCGACCGGTGAGCCGTTTACCGACAAGAGAAATTGGTCAGGAGTTGCCGATGTCCCGGCGCTTCGCGCCATCTCCGGGAATATTCGCGGCGATTCATTACAAATCCAGAACCGGCAGAGCGACATAACGCGTTCCGCGAAGTTCAGCCTATCGGCTTCGGTCGCGACGTAGGCCAGGACGGCGGTGTGAAAAATCACGAGCGTGGCTTCTTTCGGTGCCTCGTCGCACAGTCGTGCGAGACCGTCTCCCAGCAGATTGCCCCTCACGATGCGGGGTTTCT
>Ga0335075_10015966_pt1 | contig 11235 bp, 16 predicted proteins | sample Lox_Sample_24_FD_206723 | JGI IMG/M metagenome (GOLD analysis project Ga0335075, IMG submission 206723) | Soil microbial communities from Loxahatchee National Wildlife Refuge, Florida, United States - Lox_Sample_2.4 | ecosystem: Environmental > Terrestrial > Soil > Wetlands | place: USA... | reverse complement strand
TACGCCGTCCGCCTGCAAGACGCCGCCAACCCCCGACGCGGTCCGCACGCCACCTCTCCATCGCGGGAGTGATGGCGCGAGGGCTACGTGACGCCGGGCCGGCTCAAGATCCGTACACCACTCCCGGGTGGGCCAGCTCGGCTGAGGGCCTGGCCCGGTTGCAGCATATGAATGGGAGCCGTTGCCGGCTCTTGCACCTTGGGACCGTGGCCGATGGTTGCTGCCTGCTGTGCTGCCGGAATCTATGAGTCCGACGATGCACGGAGATGATGCTGATGGAGCAGGAAGAGGCCGGGCAGCCGCCGCGGCGCCTGGTGGGGATTGATCTGGGGATCGCGCGACCAGAGGATGCATACTTCAGGACTGCGCGCCGCACGCGGAGCCTGCACGAGATCATGATTTTGTGACACGCGGTCGCAGCAGCAGTCCGGCCGTGCCTCGGTAGGCTCACGGCGTGGCAGAACCTCGGAGGGTGCTCATCGCCTGGGACGTCAGTGCCCATGGCATCTGGTGGGTACTCACCAAAGAGGAGAAGGAAGCCCCAGCCCCGCCTGGCTCGTGGTCCGGAAGCCCGCCTTCCAACTTGCCCCACCGCCCCAAGCCGTGGAGCGACCGGCTGAGCGGCGATCTGCTCCGCGAGCTGCAAGAGTGGAACGATGCCTGGGACGTCCAGAGCCCCGATTCTGAGGCACTGGATGAGTGCGGCCGCGAGCTGGCAGTCCGAGTCCAGGATGAGCTGGGCACTGTCGGCTGGGAGGTGCTGTATCAGATGGGTGATCGCGTGTACCGGGTGCATCCCCGCGGAAGCTGGCCAATGGCAACTTGGGAGCACGAACTGCTGGGCTACCAGCCCAACCGGTGAGTGCATGTCATTGATCGCCCGACGCAAGTCACGCTGATCGTGATCGGCAGCCAGCAAGCCCCGCTGAACACGCCGGCCCGCGAGTCTGCTGGCGTCCTCGCACTCGGGACGTGTGCCCCCGATCCTGCCGCCTACGGACGGGTTCCTGTTCCTCGACCGGGAGAGGTTCGCCGAGTCGTGCGTGGGCTACGCTGCCCGTAAGGCATTTAATTCTGGCCGTTTGGGTCAAGACCCCGCCTGGGCTGCTGTGGCAGGAGACGGGGTCATCATGAGCCCGGAGCTTAGTATCAACCTCTTTGTCAGGCATGCGGTAGCAGCCCCGCGCGACGAGCTTGACGTCACTAGTTCGCCGGACGCGGCATTGGCGATCGCTTCCCTGACAACGCGGCGGCGGGTCGTGACCGTCGAGCTGTCGGAGGTGACCCAGGACCGTCCGCCTGAAGCCTCAGCGGATTGCCTCAGGTCAGCCAAGTATCCCGGCGTCCCGCCGACAACGTTGCTCGGGTACGCCGGTGGCTGACCGTCGGCCCGAGATGTGGTATCAGCTGGCGGCGCATGCTGCCGCGGCAGGCACGCGGGTGTCTCTGGCTGATGTCTGCGGGGTCGCTGCCGGGTCGGCTCAGCTGAGCGGGGGGTGGGTAGCCGCCTCGCGCAATGAAGAGCCGGATTTTGTGATGTGCGCGACTGACCCGGTTTGCGAGCGGCTAGCTGAACTCCAGCTGACGCTGGCAGAGGGACCATGTCACGACGTGCTGGTGTCGGCCGCACCGGTCCTTGCCGCTGACCTGGACGATGCCGAGTTCAGCCATCGCTGGCCCGCGTTCACGCCGGAGGCGCGCGAGCGCGGGGCCGCGGCGGTCTTCGCGTTCCCGCTGATCTTCGGGGCTATCCGTGCGGGAGTTATGGGCCTGTACCGCCGGACAGCTGGCCCGCTGCGAGAAGGCCAGTTTGGTGACCTGCTCATTCTTGCCGATATCGCCACGATGTTGCTGCTCGGCAGCCTCGGCGACGGAGCGGTAACTGACCCCGACGGGGACGGGTCGTGGCTGGACGGGCAGGCCCCGGACCTGGCTCTGCATCGCGCGGAGATCGACCAGGCCACAGGCATGCTCACGGTGCAGCTCGGGGTCCCTGTCGCGGAGGCTTTTGCCCGGCTCCGGGCTTACGCTTACTCACAGGACCGGCGGCTCGCCGACGTGGCCAGCGAAATCGTCGCCCGGCGGCTGCGGCTGGACCCGGACCCGGTACCGGACGGGGGTCCGTGACACCTGCGCCGTCCGCGCCAAGCCCGTGACTGGCGCGCATGACTCGCTTCTGCCACCGACGAGAGGGGTGACTCAAATGGACGCCGACCTGCTATCCGACACCTTCGTCGAGCTGGCCGATACAATGGTCGCCGACTTCGACGTGATCGACTTCCTGCACATGCTCACCGACCGCAGCGTCATGCTGCTGTCCGCGTCGGCTGCCGGAGTCGTGCTCGCCGACCCGCGTGGTGAGCTGCGCGTCGCCGCGTCCTCGAACGAGGCAGCCGGGCTGCTGGAGCTATTCCAGATCCAGAACGACCAGGGCCCGTGCCTGGACTGCTACCGAACCGGCCGGCCCGTGACCGCGACTGATCTGTCCGACCAGGACCAGCGATGGCCGCGGTTCGCCGCCGCGGCGACCCGGTACGGCTTCCGGACAGTGGAGGCCCTGCCGATGCGGCTACGGGAACAGGTGATCGGTGCGCTGAACCTGTTCCGGGCCGTTCCGGGCCGGTTCGACCCGGCCGATCTGCGGCTCGGCCAGGCGCTCGCCGACGTCGCGACCATCGGGCTGCTGCACGAGCGGAACGTGCGCCGCAGCGAGACCGTCGCCGAGCAGCTCCAGGCTGCCCTCAACAGCCGGGTAGTTATCGAGCAGGCTAAGGGCAAGCTCGCCGAGCGTCTCAGCCTCGACATGGACCACGCCTTCGTCATGCTCCGCGACTACGCCCGCAACAGCAACCAGCGACTCACTGACGTAGCACGCAACTTCGTCACCAGCGCCACGGCAGACTTCCCGCCGCTGCCGCGGACGCCCGCATAGGCCTGACCCACCAGGACCCGGTTCTCCTCCTGACCGGGGCGAAACCCATCCGGCGTTGAGTTGAGCCTCCCGGACCAGGCCCTGCTCGTTCCCTCGGCCTGCTCGCCGGACGGCGCGCTTGAACGACTCGGCCCCCGATACCGTGGGGGGATGGCATCATCCGGCAAGATCGAGGCTTTCCTCGCTGAGCCACGTAACGTCATCGTCGCCGGGATCCGCCGCGACGGGCGCCCGCACCTGAGCCCCAACTGGTTCTACTGGGACGGCCAGCGCTTCTACGTCTCGACAACGCGAGACCGGGTGAAGTACGCGATCTTCCGCCGGGACCCGCGGGCGCAGCTCCTTATCGACGATCCGACCGGTTTCCGTGCAGTGCTCGTCCCGGCCACCGTCGAGATCCGCGAGGATCTTGACGTGGAGCTGGCCCGCTTCCGTGCTATCCGGGAAAAGCACGGGATGGCCGTGCCGGAGGACGGTGAGCACCTGCGGACACTGTCGGCGGAGGGCCGGGTCCTGCTGGCCATCACTCCCGAGGGCCCGCCCTCAAGCTGGACGAGCTGGGGCTTGGACTGACTGCCCAGACATCTACGCGGCCGCGCGCCCGGCGTACCGATCATCCGCTAGAGCCGCGGCCGGCTCGAACCCGGCGTAGCCAGGGCTGGGACCCGGATGACGATGACGGCAACGCTTACTCAAGCAGCCGCCGACACAAGGAATAGCCCGGACCCGTGTCGTGCTGTCGGAGAGGCTGGCTGGCTGCCAGGGCGATGCGGCAAAGAACCACATATCGGCCCTTTACGGTATTGTCCGCCCTGATCCGGGGGTGGACAACCCGGCTGAGGGCCAACGCCTCGTTCTGGCAGCCCGAGTCGATGTGGCCCTGGAGGCGCCATGACTCAGCTTGCGCGTCCAGACCTCGCGCGCAGCCGATCAGAACAAGATCACGTACGCCTTGGCCCAGCTCCGGCAAAGACTGGAGTATTGCAGGCCGACTGCCCAGGGCTTGTGCGGGTTGGCCGGCCAGTCCCTGGTTGGGCGGTTGGTACAGCCTTGCTGGCGCCTGTTGTCCTTGTTAGTGGCTGGCTGATTGCCGGCGCGCTTCAGCCGGCCTCTTATAGCCCGATGCGGCAGACGATGAGCGTGCTCGCTGGTCACTCGGGAACCGACCGGTGGGTAATGACCGCGGCCCTGCTGCTGGTGGGCAGCTGTCAGATCGCCACTGGCGCAGGCCTGACTGGCATCGGCAAGCCCGCGCGCATCCTGCTGATCCTGACGGGCCTTTCTACTCTCGGCATCGCCGCCTCTCCGGAACCGGTCACGGGCCCGACGTCGCGCCACCTCGCCTTCGCGGTGAGTTGTGTGATCACGACGGCGGTCTGGCCCGTACTTGTCGCCAAGCGCGCGCAGGCGCGATCGTGGATTCTGAGTGTCTACGGCTGCGCGACGGTGACCGTGGTTTTCGCTGGCTTGTCTTGCTGGCTGCTGATCGCGGCACGAGACGGCGGCGGTGACCTCGGCCTAGTCGAACGGCTGACGTCGGCGGTTCAGGGCGCGTTTCCGCTTATCGTCGCGCTCGCCTTGCGGCGGACCGCATGGAACGCAGGCGACCAGCGACAATGCGACCAAGACCGGTTCCGATCACTGGCAGGCAGTTACGCCGACAGACCGAAGGACAGTTCCTAGCGGTCGGACGGGATTCACAATGCAACGAGCTCTCGCGTTTCTTCGGGTTCGTCAATGTGCCATTCGCGGTGGGTCTGCCGCAGTGACTGGTTCGGCACCAGTTGCTTGTCGGCAAAGCAGACGTCTACTTTCGGCCGCTTCACCTTGGTTATCAAGCCCAACATGGCGAGCAGTTGGATGATCCGCCACGTGGCGTCGGGGCGCCAGCCGCGGTCGGGCCTGGCTCCGGCAGCCGCGGCATCGGCCTCTAGTGCGACCTTGCGCCCGTGCCGGGGGCAGGCGGGGTCCGCGTGGTGCCAGCTGTGGTTACCCTCGCCGCCGGCCACGACAGCGACAAAGGAGTTGTTACGGCTGTCATCTGCCCGGTACTCGCGCCCGCGGCTGTCGATGGCCCGGCTGCCCCATTTATGGCAGACAGAGTTGACGAAACCGGTGGCCGTCATGAGGGCTGCGGTGCGCAATGCTCCGGCTATCAGCACCGAGTTCCACCCGTACAGCGGGTAGAACGCCAGCGGCACGGCGAAGTTCGCCACTACCAGGAAGGGGAACGCCCGGCGCTGCCATTGCACCAGCCGGTCCTCGGCCAGGTCGCGGTGCAGTGCGTATTCTGGCGGCCGCTTGTATGCAAAGAACAGCCAGACACCCTGGGCCCACAAAAGGCCCTTGTACCCCCGCCATCCAGAGTATTCGTACGGTGAGTGCGGATCCTTGCCCACGATGTCGGCGAAGCGGTGGTGGGCGCGGTGGTTCATCACCCATTGCTGGATGTCGCCCTCCAGCGACATGCCGCTCGCTACGGCGAGTACCGCCTGCAGCGGGAACTTGACTTGAAATCCGCGGTGCGTCCAGTAGCGGTGATTTCCTACCGTCACGCCGAACAGCGTGAACATGTACAGCGCAGCTGCCAGGACCCACAGACCGGCGCTGGTAGGAGTCGTGACGGCACGGTAGAGGCCCCACAGCGCGAAGCCCGGCATCAGTATTCCAAGAGTCAAGATGTTGGTGCGTATCGGCTCGCGTCGTCGGCCGTTACGGTCGATGTTAAAGCCGAGCGACAGGAACGTCGCCCAGTCGCGCCTGCATTTTCCTAGTGTCGGCATGAATGCCAGCTCCTTTCGAGAGCCGCGGGACTCGCGTGTATCGAGCGCTCCATTACAGGCCGTCCGAGGCGATCGTCTGCCGCAAGCGCCTTCTTAACCCGGGCCAGAGGCCGCCGCTGCCGGGCGGCAGCCTCAACGCGGCAGGCCATATGCCGTTTCCCGCTGCCCCGCAGCGGCGCCACTCACGCTTCTCAACCAGGCGGCGGCCCTGGCTGGAGGAGCGGAGCGTCCGGGCTGCCCGGTCGGCAGATGGCCGTATGGCTGGGCCGGTCCGCGCAGACCGTTGCGCTCTTCCGTGGTCGTTCCGCCCCAGATGCCCTCCTGGAACGTCGCCACCGCGTAGTGCAGGCACGGTTGGCGGACTGGACAGCGACTGCAGATCGTTTTAGCTGCACTGATCTGGCGCAGCGCCGCGACCGTCGCTGCCACCGGGAAGAAGATCTCCGGATCTTCGCCCTGGCAGGCGCTCCGCGGCATCCAGGCGGCTGACGCCCGGGTTGGTTGCGGTGACAGCATGATGGGCCTCCGGATCTGATCGCGAATGCAGGGGACAGACACATTTCTGGAGGAGGCGGGCCAGGGTGACGACAGGTGGCCGGGAGCCAGCGATAATTTGGCGGAAATTCGGAAATGGTGCCAACGTCATAGGTAGTGCCGCCACCGCGACTCCGCGCAGGGCACAAAAAAATTCCGGACCCTAACTCGTTGCCGCGTAATGACACGGTCGCAGCTGCCAGGGTCCGGAGCGCTACAACAGAGTCTACAGTTTGCCGGCCTTCCCGGAACAGGGAACCTTTGAGTCCGACACGCACCTCTTGGTCGCGGTGCGCTCAGCAAACCGCCCATTTACTGGTTTAAACCGAAGCGGCCTGCGCTTGTGAGTGTGGCGTCAGCCTGCTCGCACTACCTGCAGGGCGGCCTGGTTGTGCTCTTCCTGGCTGGCCGCCGGGTCCCACTGGTCGTGGCCGCAGCGCATCAGCGGTGAGGAGATCATGAAGTCCGCGGTTGCCCGGTTGCAGGCGACCGGGATGTTGCAGACGACTGCCACTCGCAGCAGCGCCTTTACGTCCGGGTCGTGCGGGTGCGGCTCCAGCGGGTCCCACAGGAAGACCAGCAGGTCGATCTCGCCCTCGGCGATGCGGGCGCCGATCTGCTGGTCGCCGCCGTAGGGGCCACTGCGGAAGCAGGTGACCGGCAGGCCGAGCTCCTTGATCAGGAGGTGGCCGGTCGTGGCCGTTGCGAACAGCTCATGGTCATGCAGCAGGTCGAGGTTGTACTCGGCCCACTCCAGCATGTCTCGTTTCTTGTTGTCGTGCGCGATCAGGGCGATCCGCCGCCGAGCAGGCGCCGGCGCTTGGTCGGGCATGTAAGTCCTCTCCAGGATTCGTCATAGGTTTCGTGCCCGTCAGGGTGCAACCTCGGTCAGGTCCGATGTCATACCAGCCAACTGCGACTCCAGGTTCATCAACAATGGCGCCACCAACGGCGATCGCAAAGGATCTGCCTGGTGCCCCGGTCAGCTTCAGCCACCTCGGATGTCCGCTGCCTGTTATGCGCGAGCGCGAGAAACGTGTAAATCCAGCAACGTTGCTCTGGATCCTGGCAGCTGCACCCCGCGTTACCCGCGCAGTGCGGCGCAGTGCCGGAGCATTACTCTCCGAGGCCCTGCATGCATGTGATTACTAGTTAGAGCGCGCATGTTCTCAGCAGTTGCCGGGTCTTCTGATGGCGGTGTCAGCTCGTCGGCGGCTTGCGCCGGTCGCGTCGCACGATCTGCCTCAGCTGAGTGATCCGCGCGGTTCCTGCGGCGGCCAGCAGCAGGCCGCCGGCGGCGCCGGCGATTCGGCTGGCGCGCATGCCGCCGGTCCGGGTGTGCATCGGTCCGGACTTAGGCGGGCTGTGCGCGGGCGGTAGCTGGGCGGAGGTGTCGTTGGCGGACTGCGGTGGCAGGGTGGCGGTCGGGCCTTGCGGGTCTGGTTGCTCGGTCATGGCGGTGCTTCCTTTGCCAGTGAGAGCGGGCCGCGGAAACCTAGCCTGGCGTCTCGCTGAATGGCCCGGTCTTGTTGCGGCCGTCGGCTGCTGACTGTCCGGGTCTGATCTCAGCCTACGCATGAAGTCCGAAACTCGCAATGCATTTCTAGAATTGCCGATCAGTTTTTGAGGGTGGGCTGGCCGCCCGTCCGCTGGTCAGCCGAAGTAGTGGCCCTGTTCGATGTCCTCGAGGAGGCCGGGGTGGGTGGGCTTCCAGCCCAGGAGTTCCTGGGTGATGGCGCTCGAGGCGGGCATGTCGGTGCTGAGCAAGGGCACCAGCATGCCCTCGTATTCCCCGGCGGGCAGGGACCGGGCGGGCAGGTTCAGGTGCCGGCCGATGGCCTCGGCGATCTCGCGGACGGGTACGCCTTCGTCGCCGACGGCGTTGAGCACCGCGCCGGCCGGAGCCTGCTCCACGGCCAGCCGATAGAGGGTCGCGGCGTCCTTCACGTGAACGGCAGGCCAGCGGCTGGCCCCGTCGCCGATGTAGCCGGAGACGCCCTTGGCCCGGGCTATCGCGATGAGCTGCGGGATGAAGCCGTGATGTTCGCCCCGGCCGTGCACCGATCGGGGCAGCATGACCAGGCAGCAGCGGACGCCCCGCTCTGTAGCTGCGAGCGCGGCGCGCATGTTACTGATGCGGGCCGCCACGGGCCCGGCGACGATGAGCTCGTCGCGTTCGGTCGCGGGCCGGCCGGGTGCGACAATGGTTGCGCCGGAGATCAGCATGGGCTTGCCGGAGCCGGCGAGGCTGGCGGCAAACGTCTCGATGGCCCTGGCATCCGTCTGCGCAGCGGCCTCGAAACGGGCCCGGCCGGGCTCGAAGGCCAGGTGGATGACGCCGTCGCTGTCGAGGGCCCCGGCGCGCAAGATGCCAGTGTCGTTCAGGTCGCCGTGCAGCACATCGGCCCCCATGTTGGCGATTGCCTTGGCGGAGGCGTCCGAACGGGCTAGCCCGAGGACCTGGTGACCGGCGCCGATGAGTTCGGGGACGACGGCCGAGCCGATCCAGCCGGAAGCGCCGGTGACGAAGATGCGCATGGAAGGCCTCCTTGGTTGGCTGCCGGTGCAGATGTGCGGCGCAAGGGCCGTGCCGGCAGCGTTGATGCGATTCAGTCGCATCTAATATAGCGTTGTGACGCGACTGAGTCGCGTCGTTCCCGCAAATTATGCGACCCGGTCGCGTCGCTTAGGATGTGACCGTGACCAGATGGGCGCCGAACGCGCGCGAGCGCCTGGAGACCGCCGCACTGAACCTGTTCGTGGAGAACGGGTACGAAGAGACGACCGTCGCGCAGATCGCGGACCGCGCAGGACTGAATCGCGCCACGTTCTTCCGGCACTTCGCCGACAAGCGCGAGATCCTGTTCGGCGGCGAGGACGTGCTGGCCGGTCTGTTCGCTGACGCCATCCGCGCTGCCTCCCCGGATGCGACGCTCGCCGATTGCCTGCACGCGGCGTTCGCGGCCGCCGATGTCGCGATGACCCCGCAGCAGCGGGCTAAGGCCGCCCAGCGCGTGCTGGTGGTCGCGGCGAACAGCGAACTGCAGGAGCGGGGACTGCTCAAGCACGCCCGGATCGCCAGGTCGATCACTGCGGCGCTGCGCGAACGGGGAGCAGACGAGCTCACCGCGCGGCTGGGAGCGGAAGTGGGGATGCTCGCCTTCACGATCGCCGTTGAGCGATGGATGCAGGCGGACGATGACGAACCGTTCCCGCCCTTTGCCGCTACGGCCTTGAGTGAGCTGCAGGTGCGCGCGGCCGAGCTTGATTCCCGGTCCCGCCTTTCAGCCTGACGTGAGGTCAGCGGATGGGCGTTCGTTTCCAGATCGTGAGCTCGGGCCGCACCCCAGGGTAGGGATCGAGTGCCCTGACTGGCGCGGTGGCAACTTTCGTGAAAGCTTCGTGCAGGTGGTCCAGCCTGGCGGTGCGATAGCCGCCGTCCCCGATGTATGCCACGGTGTCCCCGCAGTAGTACGTCAGGCAATCACCCAGCGACGAGAACAACGGCGGCCAGCACAGGAACAGCGCACGGTCAGCGTGGCCGGACAGCACGGTCTGATCGCCCTGTTCGACGCGGGTCCATGGCCGGGTGCGCGAGTGGTACCTGTTGCTGCGCTCCCCGTCGACGGGCGCCTGGTCGAAGGCGACGATATCCACGCCGATCGAGCGCAGCCTGTGTGCCCAGTATCCGGTGCCGGCGCCCATCTCAACTAGTGGTCCTAGCCCGGCGAGCATTTCCAGCGTCGAATCAGTGGGAAAGACATACGCGTAGCGCTGAGCCAGCTTCAGCAGAGCGCCCTCGGCATCGACTGCCGAATCAGGCAGACAGCCGCGATCGAGCATTTCAAGCGACTGGCTGAACTGATCGTCTCGCATCTATGCCTCTCGGGCGTCTAGCGTCGGGGCGCCCCGGTGTAGAACGCGGTGGTGCGGTCGGCAGCGGCCCGGGCCTCGGCCGGGTCGGTGCCGGAGGCCACGCTCGCCTCATACCAGGCCTCGCTGGACGCGGTCAGGAACCGGCGGCCGTCCTGCGAGACGGACCACTCGGCGACCGTGGCGGGATCCACCGCCTGCCCGGTGGTCAGGTGCAGAGAGAGTCCGATGAGGCCGCTGTCCCAGCCGACCCCGACCGCGCCGGGGCCGAACTGCGTCCACCGCTCATTGTCCACATGTGCGATGTGGCCAAGCCGGAAGAGGGTCCTGCCGTCGCCCTCGTCGGCCAGCCGCAGTTCGATCCAGCTGACGTCGTCGCCCATCTCCCAGGTTGCGTCGAAGCCGTGCGGCGGGTCGCAGCGAGTAATGACACCGCCCGCGTTGCCCTCGAGCTGGTACCGGCCGCCCTCCGTCAGCTCCCCGCTCACCGGCAGGAACCATCGCGGGATGCGTTCGGGGTTGGTGCAGGCGTCCCAGACGTCGGTGAGCCCGGCCCGGTAGCTACGGGACACAGTGACGACCCGCGCGGTTCCGGCCTCTAGCACCCTGCCGCCCACTTCGCGGCGAACCGTGCTGATCTCCTCGGTCACATTGATCATGGTTCCTTCTTCCGCGCGTGCTTGCCTCGCGCTAGCTCGGTGGCCAGCGCGTCCAGGTGGGGCGTCCAGGACCGGCGGAACTGGTCGAGCCAGGAGTCGATGCCGCGCAGCGGCTCGTGCGCGCCCGCGTAGAGCCGGCGCGCACCGTCGGGCCGCACCGTGGCGAAACCGTTGTCTCGCAGCACTTTGAGGTGCTGGGAGACGGCTGGCTGGGAGATGCCGAACTCGCGCTGGATCACCTCGCAGAGCGCGCCGGAGGTGAGCTCGCCGTCCCCGAGCAGCTCAAGAATGCGGCGGCGCACTGGATCACCGAGTACCTCGAACGCGTGCACCAGGCGAAGATATCAGCAGAGCCTTATATAAGTAAGCCCTTAAATGATGTCGCAGCGCTCTGCAGTAGCCAGGATCCGGGTGAGCGGCGCAGTATGTTTGCGAGCGCGGTTTCCGGGTAGCC
>Ga0335075_10015965_pt1 | contig 11236 bp, 7 predicted proteins | sample Lox_Sample_24_FD_206723 | JGI IMG/M metagenome (GOLD analysis project Ga0335075, IMG submission 206723) | Soil microbial communities from Loxahatchee National Wildlife Refuge, Florida, United States - Lox_Sample_2.4 | ecosystem: Environmental > Terrestrial > Soil > Wetlands | place: USA: Florida... | reverse complement strand
CGGATGATCGTGATCGAGGCCGGCGCGGTCGTGCAGACGGGAACCCCCGCCGAGGTGACCGCCAGGCCCAGGTCCGCTTACGTGGCCGACCTGACCGGCGTCAACCTGCTGCGGGGGACGGGGCACGGCACCGTCCTGGACCTGGACGGTGCCAGCCGGCTCACCTGTGCCAGAGCCGCGGCCGGCCCCACTTTCGCCGTCATCGCGCCCGCTGCGGTGGCGGTGTCCAGGGAACGGCCGGAAGGAGGGCCAGCAGGAGAGGGGGTGAACACCTGGCGAGGGCGGGTCAGCGCGGTTGATCTCATGGGCGACCGGGTGCGAGTCCGCGTCGACGGGACACCGGCGATCACGGCGGAGGTCCTGCCCGCGGCGGTCGATCATCTCAAGCTCGACGAAGGCGGCGACCTGTGGGTGTGTCTCAGCCCGGCCGCCATCACGACGTATCCGCGATAACCATCGACAGGAACAGGTCATGAAGCTCAGTGCACGTAACCAGATCCCGGCCCGCGTCACCGCCATCCACGCCGGCGAGGCCATAGCCAACGTTGAACTCGACGCCAACGGCGTCCGCCTGGTGGCCTCGATCACCGTCGAGGCAGTCCGCCAGCTCGGCCTGAAGGAAGGCAGCGAAGTCAGCGCCGTGATCAAGGCGTCAGACGTGATCCTGGCCACCAGCGGCTGACGATGCCGGGCAGGCGGCCCGGTCGTGCCGCGCCGCCTGCCCCGCCGCTGAGGAAGAAGTTCTGCGCGAAGGGCTGGCCGACGGTGCCGGGACCGAGGTGTTCCGCCGCTCACGTTGATGGCCAGCGGCTCGTTCTGGTTCACGTTGATCGTGTAGGCCTGGTACAGGGGTGGCCCTGGTCGCCGGTGGTGAACGCCTACGCGGTCACCTTCGGCGGCTGCTGCTGTTCTCCGCGGCGTCCCTGTTCGGCGGGTTCGCCACCAGCCAGGCGTGGCTGCTCACGGCGAGGGCGGTCCAGGGCGCTGGCGGCGCGGTGATCGCGCCGACCGCGCTGGCGCTGATCACCACCAACTTTCCCGAAGGCGGGGAACGCAACAGGGCGTTCGGTGTCTACGCGGCGATGGCCGGCGCCGGCAGCGCGGCGGGCCTGCTGCTGGGCGGCATCCTGACCACCTATGCGTCGTGGCGGTGGGTGCTGTTCGTCAACGTCCCGATCGGGATCGTGGTGGCGGCCGCGGCGCCGCGCGTGCTGTCCGAATCGCCCCGCCGGCCGGGCCGCGTCGACGTGGCCGGCGCGGTCACGGGCACCGGCGGCATCGCGCTGCTGGTCTACGGCCTGTCCAAGGCAGCCACCGGGTCCGACGGGGTGTCGCACTGGGGTGACACGCAGGTGCTGGCGTCGCTGACCACGTCCGTGGCGCTTCTCGTGGCGTTCGTGCTGATCGAAATGCGCAGCTCGCGTCCGCTGCTCCCGATGCGGGTGCTGGCCGACCGCAACAGGTCGGGTGCCTACCTGATCATGCTGTGCGTCGCCACCGGGCTGTTCGGCCTGTTCTTCTTCCTCACCTTGTTCATCCAGACCGTGCTCGGCTACAGCGCGATCCGGGCGGGCATCGCCTGCCTGCCGTTCGCCGTCGGGGTCGTGATCGCCTCCGGGCTGGCCTCGCGGCTGGTGCCGCGGATCGGCCCGCGGCCGCTGATCGTGACCGGCGCCGCCATGGTCGCGGGCGGGATGTTCTGGTTCTCCCGGCTGACCGAGCACTCCAGCTACGCTGGCGATCTGCTCGGCCCGCAGATCGTGAGCTCGTTCGGGCTCGGCCTGGTGTTCGTCCCGCTAGCCCTGGTCGCCCTGCACAAGGTAGCCGAGCAGGACTCCGGTGTCGCCTCCAGCCTGCTCAACACGGCCCAGCAGGTCGGCGGCGCGATCGGGCTCGCGCTGCTCGGCACCGTCGCCTGGACCACCGTCGCCGACAGCGTCCGGACTCAGGTCGCGGCCGTCGCCAAGGCGGGCCAGCCATTGCCAAAGCCGGGCACCCCCGCCTGCGCCGGTCTACTATCACGCGCTGACGGCCGGCTTTTCCCGCGCGTTCGTTGTCGCCGCGGGGATCGGGCTGCTCGCCCTCCTGATCGCGATCGTCACTATCCGGGTCCGCCGCCAGGACCTGGCTGTCCAGCCCGGAACTGTGCAGCCTTATGAGGACCGGACCGCTCTCGCCGCGGCCGTCCGTCCTGGCCGGCTCTGCTAGTCCTGCTCAGGCCGAGGGGAGCACGCCGAAGCCGTGGCTTTGCACCCACCTGGCTCCGTTGTCGGTGCTGGTGTAGGCGACCGTATGCCCTTGCCGGTCCCGGCCGGTCACCACGAAGCGGCCGGTGCCGCCCGAGCCGGCCGTCACCTGCCGGGGCGTGAATCCGGCGGAGCCGGTGATCGTCGTGGCGAAGTGCCAGTTCACAGCGTCATCGGAGGTGTAGACGACGGCGTCGGCGAGGCCGCCGGCGGTCGCGCCCGGCCGCACCGCGATGAAATGACCCGCGTCACCCGCCAGCCCGGTGAACGACCAGCCCGCGCCGTTGGTCTGAGGGACCACCACCGTGCGCCAGGCAGCGCCCTTGTCCAGGCTGCGCCACACGTACGCGCAGGTCTTGCCGTCCTTGTTCGCGGACCCGACGATGAGCGTCACGTTCCAGTCGGAGGCGGCGTCCGTCATCGCGAAGACTTGTTCGCCAGGGACATTCACGAGACCGAACTGGGCCGCCGTGAACCTGTGCCAGTTCAGCCCGGTCGGGCTGGTCCACACCAGGCCGGTACCCGACTGGGCGGTCCCGGTGGCAAGGTACCCCCAGCTGTCTTTCGCCAGGCCGGTGATCGTCTCCCCGGGTCCCGCGAGCCCGCGGGCGGAGACCAGCGTCCAGTTCATGCCGTCGGGACTGACCCAGATGGCTTGCGGCCCGAGCCCCACCCAGCCGCCGGGGCCGCCCGCCACAGTCGTTGCCGGATGGCCGGTGACAGGACCGGCCTGACTGCCCATGAACGCCGGGGTCCAGGTGCGGCCCCCGTCGGTCGAGACGCTGAAGGACGGGATCGCGGAGTCCTGTGCGCCCACCGCGACGACGGTGTCGCCGGAGGCGGCGACCTTGCTGACCGCGGGCGGGCTCACCAGGCTGCCGGACACGCTGTCCTTGGGCACGCCGCTTGCCGTAGTGGCCGCGGCATTGGCGCTGCTCGCGTGCGCGCGCATCAGGAACGCCGCCGTCCCGCCCACGGCCGCCGCCAGCGCCAGCGAGACGGCAACGCCGACGAGCCGCCGCCGCGGCCGCCTGCGTATGCCGGTCACGTCCATGGCAGCCTCCACCTGTCCGCCCGAGCCACTCACGTCCGGTTCGCACGAATGTGTCAGGGATCGCCCGCGTTTATCTGCTTACATATTGTGGTCGCTTAGTCGCTCTCTGTCAAGCTAGGCGATCCGCCTGCCCCTTGAAATTCCAAGCTATAAGAGCTAGCCTAGTAGCTAATATAAGTAGCCTTCTGGAGGGCGACATGACCGAGTTTCTCGACATCACGGGCGGCCCGCGGATCGCTTACGACGTGGCGGGGGAGGGACCGCTGGTCGTGCTGTCGCACGGCATCGGGGACCGCCGCCAGGCCTTCCGGTTCCTGGTACCGGAACTGGTGCGGGCCGGATTCCGGGTCGCGGCGGCGGACATGCGCGGGCACGGCGAGTCAAGCGAGGGTGACTGGAAGTCGATCTCCCGCACCGACGTCGCCGGGGACCTGGTCGCGCTGATCAGCCACCTGGGCGGCCCGGCCGTCATCGTCGGGCACTCCCTGTCGGGCGGGGCCGCCACCATTGCCGCCGCGACGGCGCCCGACCTGGTCAGCGGCGTCGTCGAGATCGGCCCGTTCACCCGCAAGGTGCAGTACAGCCTGGGCGGGATCGTGCGGGTCCGGCGCTACCGCCGCGGCACGCTGTACCTGACAGGCGTGATGATGCTGCACAGCCTGACGATGTGGATGCGCTACCTGGACCTGGCCTATCCGGAAAAGCCGGACGACTACGCCGTCTACATGGCGGCGCTGCGGGCCAAGCTGTCCGAACCCGGCCGGATGGCCGAGTTCCTCAAGACGATGAAGAGCTCCCCGGCCGACGCGGGCGCCGCGCTGCCCCGCATCTCCTGCCCGGCCCTGGTCATCATGGGCACCGAGGACCCCGACTGGGCCGACCCCCAGGCCGAGGCCGAGGGGATCGTCGCCGCACTGCCCGCCGGACTCGGTGCCGTCGCGATGATCAAGGGGGGCGGGCACTATGTTCACGCGCAGTGCCCCGATGAGGTCGCCGTGCTCACCACGAGCTTCATCCGGAACCGTGTCCTTGCCTGAGGACGCCGGGCGCTGCCCGCACGACCAGTACCCTGACCAGGTGGTCGCGCTCAGACTCGCCTTCCTCAGATCGGCCGCTCGTGCCTAGGGCCGGGCTGAACACTGACCGGGTGGTCGCCGAGGCGGCCGAGCTGGCCGACGAGGTGGGGCTGGACCAGCTCACCCTGGCGGCTCTCGCCGCGCGCCTCGGGGTGCGCCAGCCGTCGCTGTACAAGCACGTCGCCAGCATCGACGCCCTCCAGCGGCTCATCTCCATGCGGGGGAAGGCTGAGCTCGCCGACGTGCTGGGCCGGGCCGCCATCGGCCGGGCGCGCGACGACGCCCTGGTCGCGATGGCGCACGCCTGGCGCGGCTGGGCGCTGGCCCATCCGGGCCGCTACCAGGCCGCCGAGCGAGGCGCGGCCCCCGGCGACGCCGAGCACGAAGAGGTGTCCCGCCGGACCATCACGGTGCTGGTGGCGGTGATGGACGGCTACGGCCTCGACGGTGACGACGCCGTCGACGCCATCCGGGCCTACCGGGCCGCCCTGCACGGATTCGTCTCCCTGGAGGCCAACTACGGTTTCGCCTTCCGGGCCGACGTCGACCGCAGCTTCGACCGCCTCGTCCGCGCCCTGGTGAGGGCCCTGTCGACCTGGAGCGACGCGTCCGAGCCCGGCCGCCAGGTGCCGGCCTGAGGCGCACGCGCCACGCCTGGCTTTCCTGCAGGATCGTGCCGTCGGTCAGGGGCAGGACCGAGTCGGCGATGTCCATCAGGGTGGGGTCGTGGGTGGCGAGCAGCGCGGTCACGCCCTCGGACCGGCGTCACGTGTCAGCCTCCAGGGCAGCGGCCGGGGAGGATCCGGCGCGGTCCGGACCGGCTTGAGCCTTGGCGCGCTGGTCGGGCCAGACCCCGATGTGGTCGGGCTCTAGCTCCAGCCGCACGCGGTCGCGCATGCCAAGCGTGTCGGTCATATCGCGCGGTAGCTGGAGCCGCCCGGCCCGGTCCAGCACGGCGTACTCGATGGCGTGCCCCAGAGCCGATCCGTCACCGTGGTCGCGTCGCAAGGTCTCGGTGCTGGTCCGGCCGTCCCTGATCGCGATGACCCGCCGGACGTTCGAGGAGACCCCGGGGTCGTGGGTCACGACCAGGACGGTCACGCCGAGGTCGGTGTTGGCCGTCTTGAGCGCGGCGAAGACCGACTCAGCGGTCACGCTGTCCAGCTCCCCCGTTGGCTCGTCCGCCAGCAGGACGCTTGGCTTGTTGGCGATCGCGGCGGCGATCGCGACCCGCTGCTGCTCGCCGCCCGACATCTGGTCGGGGCGGCGTCGCGTGCAGTGCGCCACGCCCAGTGCCGCGAGAAGCTCGGCCGCTCGTGCATGGCGGGCCTTCCTGCCCTGGCCCGCCAGCTTCATCGGCAGGTCCACGTTCTGTGCCGCCGTCAGGTAGGGCAGCAGGTTCCGTGACGTCTGCTGCCAGATGAAGCCCACGGTGCTTCGCCGGTAGGCGAGCCGCTGCCGGGCGGACATGGCTGCGAGGTCATGGCCGCCCACCCGGACTGATCCGGCCGTCGGGGTGTCAAGCCCGGCCAGGATGTTCACCAGCGTGGACTTGCCGCTGCCGGACGCCCCGACCAGGGCCGTCAGCTCGGAGCGCTCGACGACGAGGTCAAGGCCCTGCAGCGCCTGCACCTCGATGCCCTCGGCCTGGTAGATGCGGACCAGCCGGTCGCAGACGATCAGCGCGCCCGCACCGAGCTCGGTGTGCCCGCCCTGCCGGGCCTCTGAGTGCAGTTCGTCCAGCGAGGCCGCTGCCATGGAGTCGCTCAACTCTTCCTCCTCATGCCCGCAGGGTCGCGGCGACGCGGCCGCGCCGCGACCTGATCTCGTAGGCGAGCGCGATGACGGTGACGACGAGAAGTCCTGCCAGCGGGAGCAGGAACGACGCGAAGTCCGGGCGCAGCGGCACCGTCGCCTGAGACTGGGTGAACGCGGACAGGTTAATCGCCGGGGCCACCAGCCTCGGCAGCGCGATGGCGCACGCGACCGCCGCCGCAGCCGAGGCGGCGATCGCCGGGAGCACCTCAAGCACCGAGAGCCGGACGCGCTGCCGTTCATCGAGCCCCATTGTGGCCAGCTTCGCCATGGTCAGCTCCCGGTCTGCGGTGCTGAGTGCCAGCTCAAGCAGCATGACGGCCAGCGCAAGCGCGAGGGCGCACACGATGGCCAGGGTGAAGATAACGAACGTGCCGTGCTGCAGCGGTGCTCCGGTTAGCTCCTGCAGCACCTGGGACCGGGTGGTGATGGTCAGGTCGTCAGCGCCGGGCATGGCCGCTTGCACGGCGTGGATCCTGGCAATGTCGATTGACGGCCCCGTGAGCAGCATCACGTTGACCGGCGCGCCGGCGCCCCCGATCGCCGACAGCGGCAGCACCAGGAATGTCCCGCCGTCTGGCAGCGCCGGGGTGGACTGCAGCTCGCCGGAAACCCGGACCCGGAGCGCGGGCAGGCCCTGCTGCGCGGCGATCGGGACGCTTCGTTGCCCGCCGAGGATGGCGGCGGCTCCCGGAGACGCCAGCACCGGGACGGCTGCCTGGCCGGGCGCCTGCGTGAGCAGGGCGGAATTGACGGGGGAGTAGCCCTCCGTTGACGCCACGAGGGCCGCGTAGCTGGCCGGGTCGACAGCGATCGCAGTCACCCGCTCGCCGCCGGTGAGGTCCAACGGGAGTTCCAGGGCCGTCGCGGCGTGCTGGACGCCTGGCACCGCGGCGAACGCCCTGGTGGCCGAGGGGCTCGCCTCGAAGCCTGGTGAATAAGTGATAGCCACGTCAGCACCGGTTTCCTGCCATGACGCCGCAATCTCGCCGCGAACCACCGCATCCCGCAACATGATGGTGAACGCGGCCACGGTGAGGGTGAGAACGAGCGTGATGGCCGGGAGCGCGAGCGTGGCGCTGGCCTGGGCGGCGCGGTTGAGAGCGAGGAAGCCGATGGCGCCGCGCTGACGAGCCGATGCCCGCGCCAGCCCGCGAAGCAGCAATTGGTACAGCCGCAGGACCACGATCACGGCCGGGATCGCGACGAGCAGCGGAGCCGCGCTTGTATACAGGTCGCCGGCACCACCCTGCTGATGGAAGACGACAATGCCTCCGATGGCCGCGGCGCAGGCGGTGACCTCGAAGACCACTCTGGTCACCCAGCGTCTGCGCCATCGTGCGCGTTCCCGCCCCCCGGACCGCCTGCGGCGCGGCAGGCGGTGCTGCCAGGCCGCCGCCGCCCCTGGACCCACGATGGCGACTGCTAGCGTCGCGATGCCCGGCCACCAGGCGACCCAGCCTGTGGGGCCAGGGCCAGGGACGAGAAGCACGGCGAGCGCCCAGGCCAGCGCAGCGGCCGGCACGCAGGCCACCGCCGCGCCGAGAGACCCGCGCCAGAACAGGTCCGCCAGTGACGTTCCGCGTGCCCGCCGCACGGACATCTCCGCGGACCTGCGGGCCGCGACCATCCGGGCGGCGAGAAGCATCATCACGACGCCCGCCACCGCTAGGCCCACATAGACCATCCACAACAGGACGTTCACGCCATTCGAGACCGCGACCAGCGTCGCCAGCGGCCCGAGCAGGGCAGACGACGTGCTCAGCGCGTTCGACATCGGCGCCAGGGGCCCGGTCAGCTGGGGAGTCTGGAGCGTGAACTGCTTCATCTCGCTGTACAGGACCGGGGCCTGGGCGCGCAGCCCGGTGGTGGCTACCGGAAGGTCCCACCGGATGTTCAGGCCTGCCAGGCCGAAGATCTCCTGCATCACGGCGATCTCGCCAGGATCCGCGATGAACGCGCCCTCCCACAGCTTGCTCTGGCTCACGTAAAGGTTCGGTGCCGCTAGCAGCGGATCGGCCTTCCAGAACGAGGAATCCGGATCCGTGGGCTCGACGATCCCGGTGACGTCGAGGTTCAGCTTGAAAGCCGGGTTCGGCGGTCCGTTTCCGGAGATCGTCGTCTGCAAGGGGGCGTTGACCGACACCTGAGAGCCGGGTCGCAGTCCCCACGCGCTGGCCGTCTGCGCGGTGACCACGACCTGGATGCCGCTTGGGGGGGAAGTGCCCGGCATGCTGCCGGCCACCAGGCGCATGTGACCGGCGGCCGGGTACGGGTAGGTGACCTCCACCTGCGCCGGGATCCCCTGGAGAGCGGGCAGCGTGCTGATCACGCCGCGCGGGCCCGACGTCATGGCCGCCCAGTCCGCCGACCGCGGGGCCAGGGGCAGGGGGCCGCCGCCGAAGTCGCGGTGCAGCTGGGCGGTGACGTCCTCAAGGTTGGCCGGGGTAAGACTCACCTGCTGGAAAACGCCCTGGAGGGCGCTGTCGACCGACTGGTAGTTGGTCGCGACCACGATGGTCTTTTCGACCTGCGGCAGGCCGTTCATCATCTGCTGCACACCGAGCAGTCCCGTCGCCTGTGCCTCCCGGGGACCGGCAGTGGCGGCAAGCACGCAGCCTCCGGCCAGGAGCGCGAGCGCGAGACTTGCCGCGATCCCCATGCCAGTCACCCGGCGCAGGACGCTCATGCGCCCTCCGCGGCGCGAAGCTCGGCGGCGGGGTCAGGCCGGCGCGTGGCGGCGAGCACGGCGAATGCCGCGGGCAGCACCGCCACGGCGAGCGCGAGCGCGATAGCCTGCGGCAGGTCGTACTGCGTGATGGCGGGCGGCGTCTGCTGCTGCGCCGTCGGGGTGAGTGTGACGGCGGGCACGATCAGCCGGGCCACGAGCAGGCCGAGCAGCACCCCGAGGGCGCAGGACGGCAGGCTGAGCAGCAGCTTTTCCAGGCACAGCTGCAAGGCTGCCCCGCGCCGGGTCACGCCGAGCGCGGCGAGCAGCGCCACCTCGGTGCGGCGCTGGCGCACGTCGGCCGCGATCGACACCCAGAACCCCGTGGTAGCGAGCAGCGCCGCCGCCGCGGCCATCGCTAGCAGGGCCAGCTGCGGCGCTGCGGACAGCGGGTCACTGGTGACGGCCGCGGCCAGCCCCGCCGCGCTGGTGATGTCCGCACCAGCGGGAGCGCTGGCCGTCAACGCCGGAGGGACGCTTCCGTTGGCGGTGGCCAGCCACCACTGAGTGACCGGCAGCGTGGGAGCGGACTGCCGGACAAGGTACTCCTGGACGCTGCCGAGATCGGTGATGAGCGCGCCGCCCGGTGCCGTGACAGTCGGGAACGATGTCACCTCAGCCACGATGCGCAGCGGGACCGTCTCTCCCTCGACGGAGACGGGCACGACCGAGCCGATCACCGCGCCGTTCGCGTCCATGAATGCCCCGGTCGCGATGGCCGGGATGGCCGCTACCCGGGCAGCCGGGGGAAGAAGCACCAGTTGCGCGGGGAACGCTGCGGCCGACGGGGTTGCCGCCCCGCCTGTGATGTCTTGCCCATAGCCCGAGTTAAAGGTGAACGTCGCGGCCCGGCTCGTGCTGTGCCCTGACACGCGGCCCGGCGGGGCGCTCGGCGGCGGCAGGCTGCCCTGGCTCGCCAGAAAGTCGTCCAGGGCAGGCGAGCTGGCGTCGCCCGTCCAGCCGGCCAGCGGCAGGCCGCTGACGGTGAGCGCCAATGACGGTGCGGCGCGCAGGGGCATCAGGTACGTGGCCGTGATCGCAGCCACCCGCAGCGGGTAGCGCGCCTTATTGCCGCCAAGGGACGCGACGAGCAGGTGGGGGAGCCCGTCCGCGACCAGCGTCCCGGCGGCGACCTGGTACGCGGACCCCGTCGCGTCGAGGACGGTCAGGGTCACGGTGACCGGCCCGAGCTGGGCCGCCAGCGCGCGGCCGCCTCCAGGAGACACCGGCGGATGCGGGCCGAGCGCGGCGGCGAACCGGATCGTCCCGGCCCGTGCGCCGGGCTGGGGTGCCGGCAGCACCGCTCCCGGCGGGCCGCCGGATGGCGTGATCGCGCGGAACAGGCTGGCTGCGGGCAGCCGCGACTCATCGCCGCGCAGCCTGGCGACCTGTGGGGCCTGGGCTGAGTCGACCGCGATCACCTCGCCGGGACTCGCCTGGATGTCGGCCGCCACCGCCAGCGAGTGCGTCACGCCTCGCGCACCGGTAACGGCACCCACGCCGCCAGGCTCGAGCTGGGCGGGCAGGTTGACCTGGACGTCGCCGCCAGTGGCGAAGACAGCCTGGTCAGAAGCCGACCGGGTCCAGCTCTGGTGCTGCGCGAGCGCGAGCGTGCCAGCGGCAACCGCCATGATCAGCAGCAGCGCCGCGCTACCCTGCCGGATCGGCATCCTGCTGAACTGCCAGCCGGCCAGCGAGGCCACCAGGCCCTTGCCCCGGGCGGCCAGCCGGTCCGTTGTCCGGGCAGCCAGCGGAAGCAGGCGCAGCATGACGACGCTTCCGGCGGCCAGCGCGAGCGCGGGCGCCAGCGCGAGCACCGGATCGATCCCCGCGGTCCCGCCATTGCTCGCCGCGGAGTACTGACGCAGCTGCCAGCCTGCCAGCACCGCGAGTACCACAAGGGCTATGTCCAGGCCGGCCCGCGCCACCCCTGCCACCATGGCCTGCCTGCCACGCCGGACCCGTGCGGCAGTGGGACTGGGCGCCGGTCCAGGAGCGAGCAACGCGGCCACGGCGATGACCGCGACGACGAGCGCCGCCGCGGTCGCGTCGAGCCAGCTTCCCGGCCGGTCCGCCAGCCGGATGCCAGCCGCCCCCAGTGATCCCGTACCCGCAAGCGCGCTGGCGAGCCAGACCCCGGCGATCGCGCCGGCGATGGACACCAGCGCCGAGAGCGGGACCACCTCCGCGGCCGTGAGCCGGGTGAGCTGCGAGCGGGTCGCGCCGCGCGCGACCAGCAGCGCGGTCTCGCCCTCCCGCTGGGCGGCCAGCAGCCGGGCGACCGCGAGCAGTGCCGCGACGGTCAGGATCAGAAGCT
>Ga0335075_10015964_pt1 | contig 11236 bp, 9 predicted proteins | sample Lox_Sample_24_FD_206723 | JGI IMG/M metagenome (GOLD analysis project Ga0335075, IMG submission 206723) | Soil microbial communities from Loxahatchee National Wildlife Refuge, Florida, United States - Lox_Sample_2.4 | ecosystem: Environmental > Terrestrial > Soil > Wetlands | place: USA: Florida... | reverse complement strand
TGGGAGGCCGACCAGGTATACCGGTTCGACCGGTCCAGGCCGCGCGCCGAGATCTACGCGATCGACACCCCGCCGCTCACCGTCTCCGGCTCGCTGCACGTCGGGCACGTTTTCTCCTTCACGCACACCGACCTGATGGCCCGCTACCAGCGGATGACGGGGAAGTCGGTGTTCTACCCGATCGGCTGGGACGACAACGGGCTGCCCACCGAACGACGGGTGCAGAACTTCTACGGCGTGCGGTGCGACCCCTCGCTCCCCTACGACCCGGACTTCACGCCGCCGGCGAAGCCGGGCAAGCAAGAGATCCCGATCTCCCGGCGGAACTTCATCGCGCTGTGCGAGCAGCTCACCGAGATCGACGAGCGCGCCTTCGAGGAGATATGGCGCCGGGTCGGGCTGTCCGTGGACTGGTCGACGCTTTACACGACGATCAGCGGCGATTCGCGGCGCGTGTCGCAGCGCGCGTTCCTGCGCAACCTCGCGCGGGGCGAGGCCTACCGGGCCGAGGCCCCGACGCTGTGGGACGTGACGTTCCAGACCGCGGTGGCGCAGGCGGAGCTCGAGGACCGCGAGTACGCCGGGGCGTTCCACCGGATCTCGTTCCATGGCCCGAACGGTCCCGTGGCTATCGAGACCACCAGGCCCGAGCTCATCCCGGCGTGCGTCGCGCTGGTGGCGCACCCGGACGACGAGCGGTACCAGGGGCTGTTCGGGGCAACGGTGCGGACACCGGTGTTCGGGGTCGAGGTGCCGGTGGTGGCGCACCACCTCGCCGAGCCGGACAAGGGCTCCGGGATCGCGATGGTCTGCACCTTCGGCGACGTGACCGACGTGACCTGGTGGCGGGAACTGGGCCTGCCCATCCGGGCGGTCATCGGGCGGGACGGGCGGCTGCTGCCCGAGCCGCCGGCGGGTGTGCCCGCCGGGGCGTACAAGGAACTGGCGGGCAAGACCGCGTTCTCCGCGCGGGAGCGGATGGTCGAGATGCTGCGGGACAGCGGTGACCTGGACGGTCAGCCACGGCCCGTCACCCGGCCGGTGAAGTTCTACGAGCGTGGTGACAGGCCGCTGGAAATCGTCACCTCGGGGCAGTGGTACATCCGCAACGGCGGGCGCGACGCAGCGGTTCGTTCGGAACTACTCGATCGCGGTCGGGAGCTCAACTGGCACCCCGCGCACATGCAGGTGCGCTACGAGAACTGGGTGGCGGGCCTGGCCGGTGACTGGCTGATCTCGCGGCAGCGGTTCTTCGGCGTTCCGTTCCCCGTCTGGTACCCGCTGGACGCCGCCGGCGAGCCGGTGTACTCGTCGCCGATCGTGCCCGCTGAGGATGTGCTCCCGGTTGATCCGGCGGCGGAGCCGGCGCCCGGGTACACGGAAGCCCAGCGCGGCGTGCCGGGCGGGTTCATCGGGGATCCGGACGTCATGGACACCTGGGCCACGTCGTCGCTGACCCCGCAGATCGCTGGCCGGTGGGGCACGGACGACGACCTGTTCACCCGGGTGTTCCCGATGGACCTGCGGCCCCAGTCGCACGAGATCATCAGGACCTGGTTGTTTACCGCCGTGACGAGGTCGCACCTGGAGTTCGGGCGGCTGCCGTGGTCGGACGCCGCGATCTCCGGGTGGATCCTCGACCCCGACCGGAAGAAGATGTCCAAGTCCAAGGGGAACGTCACCACCCCGATGGACCTGCTGGACTCCTACGGGTCCGACGCGGTTAGGTACTGGGCGGCCAGCGGGCGGTACGGGGTGGACACGGTATTCGACCCGGCGGAGCTGAAGGTCGGCCGGCGGCTGGGGATCAAGATCCTCAACGCGTCGAAGTTCGTGCTGTCGCTGCCCGGCCCGGCCGGCACCGTGGCCGAGGCCGTCGACCTCTCGCTGCTCGCCGCGCTCGGTGAGGCTGTCGACGAGGCCACCGCGGCGCTTGAGGGCTATGAGCACACGACGGCTCTTGAGGCGATCGAGCGGTTCTTCTGGATGTTCTGCGACGACTACCTGGAACTGGTGAAGGGGCGCGCGTACGGATCGGGTCCGGAGGCGGACTCGGCGCGCGGGGCGCTGCGGTACGCGCTGAACGTGCTGTTGCGGCTGTTCGCGCCGTTTATGCCGTTCGTCACCGAAGAGGTCTGGTCGTGGTGGCAGCCGGGGTCGGTCCACCAGGCATTGTGGCCGTCCGCTTCGGGTCCCGCGCTGGGCGCGCCGGACGGTGACCCGGCCGTGCTGGCGACCGCGGCGGCCGTGCTCGGCCAGGTGCGGAAGGCTAAGTCGGCGGCGAAGCTCTCCATGAAGGCCGAGGCCGCGCGGGTCACGGTGCGGGGCTCGGCGGCGGAGGTAGCACGCGTGGTCGCGGACGACCTGCGGGCTGCGGGGAACATCGCCGAGCTGACGTTCGTCGACGCGCCGGACGATGAGCTGGCAACCGAGGTCGTGCTCGCCGAGCCGGTCGCGTCCTGACGTCACGGTCCTGACGTCACGGTCCTGACGTCACGGTCCTGACGTCACGTCGCTGCCCGGGCGCCCCGGGTCGGTGTCCGCGCCTTCGGCGCTTCTTGCTGTTATCCTGATGGCTGACGCCGCCCAGCAAGATAGGGGATAGGCGAGCACCCTATAGTGTGCCTAGCTATCCCCTATCTTCGAAAGTGCGTCTGACGTGTGACCGGTGAGGACAGTGAGCTGCGGCTGGCCCACCACGTCGCTGGCGGGCCGCACTGTCCGCGGCTGGCGGGCGTTACCGGCGGAGCCTCGGGAGCGGGCCGGTAGGGAGCCGCGGCAGCGGGCGGGTCGAGGGGTTCAGCCGGGGCAGCGGGCCGGTCGGGGGCCCGAAACGGAACATGGCACGCTCGTCGACCAGCTGGTAACCGAGCCGGGTGACCCTGCGGTCCGGCCGGCTGCCGTCGGTGACCAGCACGACATCGGTTACTGGGCGCGGACGGTCAGCGGTCGTGCCGTCGAGGGGTGTGCGGCCGAGGGGCGGGCCGTCGAGGGGCGGGCCGTCGAGGGGCGGGCCGTCGAGGGGCGTGCCGTCGAGGGGCGGGCCGTCGGGCGCCCTGCCCTGAAGCGCTGCGCCGTGCAGGGCGGTGCCGTCGAGGGCGGCGCGGCTGGCGGCGAACGTGGCGGCGGCCGCGTAGCCGTTGCGGCGGCGCTCGGGCAGCGTGTAGACCATGCTCACCCGCACCATGCCCGCGACCGGCCGGGTGAGCGCCGCCATCGCGACCGGCTGGTACCCCGCGTCATGGTTGGGCCCGGGGTCCCGGTGATGGGGGCCGGCCAGGAACTGCGCGGCCTCCCTCAGCCGGGATGCCCGGTGCGGGACCTCCCAGAAGACCGCACCGCCGTAGCCGATCAGATCGCCTGCTAGGTCGTGCGGTGAGCCGGTCCGTTCCCCCGCCTCCGTCGCGAACGCCGTGAGCCGCTCGGTGAGGAGCGCCCGATCGGCGGCGGTGGCCACCCGGAGCCTGCCGGCCGGCCCCGCTCCCCCGGCTGGCTCCGGCGACCCACTGGGGCCGGCACCCGCCCGCACCAGCCGGTACACCCGGCAGGATCCGTGCACCCGGACGGCGGTGCCCGCGCGCTGCCGCCACGCCGCCGCGAATGCGTCGGCCGCGTCGACCGGGGCGTCTACCCCGCACACGGGGCGCCCGGTCTTCGCCAGCAGGGCGGCGAGCGCCACCGCCATCTCCGGTGCCCGCCCGGCGATGAGCAGCGGCGCCCGGGGATCGTGCAGGAACGCGCCGCGCGGATCGCTGCCGTCCGGCGGTTCCCACCAGCCGAACAGCGGGCCTACCCCGTTCGGGACAGTGCCGGCCGAAGCGGTGCCAGCCGACGCGGTGCCAGCCGAAGCGGTGCCAGCCGACGCGGTCCCAGCCGAAGCGGTCCCAGCCGACGCGGTCCCGGCCGACGCGGTCCCGGCCGACGCGGTGCCGGCTGGTCCGGCCCCCGCCGGGAGAGTTCCGCTCCGGACGGCTACGTTCGGCCCGCCCATGCCGGGTGGCTGGCCTGCCGCCTGCCCGCGCCATCGGGCCGGGCTCGCCTGCGCGGCCGATAGCAGCAGGGTGTTCTCCGCCGCCCGCGACCTGAGGTAGTCCCCGGCCGCCGCCGCGAACTGGTCAAGATCGGCGGTGGTGCACCAGCTCATGGCCCTCCTGCTTCCCGTCGTGGCTCATGCCGGGACCTGTTCGGCTCGGCGGGCTCTACAGCGGCCGCCGGGATGCCAGGCAGAAGCTCGCGCGCCCGGGCGGCCGGGCGGGTGGTAGTCGAGACTGAGGATTCGCGGAACGTAACCGAACGTAACGGAAAAATGAGCCGCAAGGTCACATAATGCCTACAAGTATGCGTCGCGGGGCAGGGAACGGAAAGATCCATCCATCGCCAGCCCGCTGTGCTCGGTTCAGCCGGAGAACGCGAGTACTACCCGGTCTTCGACCGGACGGTAGCCGATGCGCTGGTAGATCGAGTTGGCCACCGGGTTGGCCAGGTCGGTGAAGAGCAGCACTTCCTCGGCGCCCGCGTCGAGGGCCTGCTGGCTGACGGCGGCGGTCACCGCGCTCGCGTACCCGTAAGCGCGCTTCTCCGGCGGGGTGTAGACCGGGCCGACCCGGACCATCCCCGCCACCTGCCGGGTGAGCCCGGCCAGGGAGACGATCTCACCGCCGGCCTGCCACACCGTCAGGCCGCCGTGGCCGAGCCGCTCCCGGACGGCGGCCAGCTGGTCGGCACGGCTCGCCATGTCGTTCACCTCGGCCGCGAAGGCGATGAACCAGTCGGTCAGCAGGCCCGTGTCCGCCTCGGTCGCGATCCGGGCGGCGCCGGGCGGCACCGGGTCGGGCCGCCAGCTGAGCTCCGCCAGCCGGTACAGCCGTTGCTCGCGGTGTACCTCGACCTGGCAGCCGGTGGCCACTTTCCACGCGCCGGCGAAAGCCTCCGCCACCGCGGGGTAGGCGTTCACCCCGGGGAGCGGGCGGCCAGCCAGCTCCGCCGCCAGTTCTTCCGCGACCCTCGCGGGGACGTCGGTAACCACGATGGGGAACGGCGGCGTCTGCATAAACGCCCCGCCGACCGCGCCCGATGAGCCGGTCCACCAGCCCAGCAGCGGACCATCCCCCGGCACGGCTGAGTACGACGAAGGGTTGCACCGCATCTGCTCGGTCACGGTGAGGATCACCGTGTTGCGCGCGCGCTCCGCGCGCAGGAACCGACCCGTCGCCTCAAGGAACTCAGCCACATCACCGGTCGTTCGCCAGCCCATGCCCTCATGCTGGCAGCGAGCCGTAGCCGTCCGCACCCTATTTTCGTGCCATGGCTACAAGCCGACGGTCAGCATATGGTGAGCCAGCCCCTAGATTGTTGACAATTTGTGCGAACCTCCGTACGTTCGAGACATGTCAGCAGCAGCTACGCCCGACGGCCTGCGCGCCGGAGAGGCGGCGCGGCTGCACGCCTTCGGCGCGCTCCGGAGGGCCATCCTCAGCGGAGACTTCGCGCCGGGACAGCGGCTTGTCGAAGAGGAGCTGGCAGGCACGCTGGGCGTGACGCGGCAGTCGCTGCGCGCCGCGCTGCTCGACCTCACTGCCGAAGGGCTCGTTGAGCGAATCCCCAACCGGGGAGCCCGGGTCCGCGTCGTCTCCAGCGAGGAGGCCGTCGCGATCACCGAATGCCGGATGGCCCTGGAGGCGCTGTGCGCGGCGAAGGCGGCCGAGAAGGTCACCGATGACGAGGCGGCCGGCCTGCGCGAGCTCGCCGAGCGCCTCAAGCGCGCGGTCGCCGACGGCAACCCGGTCAAGTACTCCGAGCTCAACCGGGAACTGCACCGCCGGGTCATCATAATCTCCGGCCAGACGGTCGCCATCGGACTGCTCGAACGGCTGCACGCGCAGCTGGTCAGGCACCAGTTCCAGCTCGCCCTCCGGCCCGGCCGTCCGGAGGTGTCGCTGACCGAGCACCTGGACATCGCGTACGCGGTCGCCGAACGCCGGCCAGCGGATGCCGAACGCGCCATCAGGCACCACCTGGCCAGCGTCATCGAGGCGCTGCTGGCAGGCGATCCGCCAGGCGGAACCGGATCGCCGGCCGACGCGGCGGTAACTGACCCAAGCCTCACGCACCAGCACTAGCTAGCGACAAGCAACCGAGAGGGTATCGATGCTGAACGTCATCGTCACCGACCCGCCACGGGCCGACCTAGCCGAGGTGGACAAGCTCGCCACCTATGGCGTCGCCACCGTCCACGAGGCGAACGGCCGCAACGGCTACCTCGGCCCGGAGATCCGCCCCAACCAGCAGGGCGCCCGGATCGCCGGCACCGCGCTCACCGTGCTCTGCTGGCCGGGCGACAACCTGATGATCCACGCCGCCGTCGAGCAGGCCAAGCCGGGCGACATCATCGTGATCACCACGACCTCGCCGTCGAGCGACGGCGCGTTTGGTGAGCTGCTCGCCACCTCGCTCGTCTCCCGCGGCGTCCGCGGCCTGATCATGGGGGCCGGCCTGCGCGACACCCAGGAGCTGCGGGAGATGGGCTTCCCCGCGTGGACGGCGCACGTCTCCGCTCAGGGCACCGTCAAGGAGACGCCCGGCGCGGTCAACATCCCGGTTACCCTCGGCGGCCAGACGATCAGGCCAGGCGACGCGATCGTCGCCGACGACGACGGCGTCTGCGTGGTCCCCCGCCTTGACGTCGCCGCGGCCGCCGTCGCGTCCGAGGCCCGGGTCGCCAAGGAGGACAGGAACCGCAAGCAACTCGCCGACGGCGTCCTCGGCCTCGACATGTACAACCTGCGCCCGAAGCTCACCGAGGTCGATTACATCAGCTACGCCGAGTACGTGCGGCGGTCCGGCGAGGGGATATAAGAGCATGAGCATCCCGAACGGTCCCGCGGCTCCGGGCGGCGGCGTCCGCGCCATGCAGATGCGGGGCGGGACGTCGAAGGGGCTTTACTTCCTGGCCGACGACCTGCCCGCCGATCCCGCGGTCCGCGACGACCTGCTGCTGCGGGCGATGGGGTCGCCCGACCCGCGGCAGATCGACGGGGTCGGCGGTGCGCACCCGCTGACGTCCAAGGTGGCGGTCGTCTCCCGCTCGGCGGTGGACGGCATCGACGTGGACTACCTGTTCCTTCAGGTGATGGTGGACCAGCCGATTGTCACCGACAAGCAGAACTGCGGCAACATCCTGGCGGGCATCGGCCCGTTCGCGGTCGAGCGCGGCCTGGTGGCCGCGACCGGGGACGAGACCAGGGTCCGGATCCGGATGGTGAACACCGACGGGATCGTCACCGCCACCTTCCCCACCCCGGGCGGCTGGCCGCGCTACGACGGTGACACCGCGATCGACGGGGTGCCCGGGACCGCGGCGGCGATCGTGCTCGACTTCGAGGACTCCGGCTCGGAAACCGGGGTGTTCCCGACCGGCAACGTCACCGACGAGTTCGGCGGCATCCGGGTCACCTGCGTAGACAACGGGATGCCGGTCGTGGTGGTGGCCGCGTCGAGCTTCGGTAAGACCGGCTATGAGACGATCGCCGAGCTGGAGGCCGACGAGGTACTGAACAAGGCCGTCCAGGAGCTGCGCCTCGAGGCGGGCGAGGCGATGGGGCTCGGCGACGTCAGCGCCACCACCGTGCCGAAGATCTCGCTGGTCGCCCCGCCGGCGCACGGCGGGACGATCAGCACCCGGACGTTCATCCCGATCCGGGTGCACGAGTCCATCGGGGTGCTCGGCGCGGTCAGCGTGGCCACCGCGGTCGTGCTGCCCGGCGCCGTCGGCAGCGACCTCGCGGTGGTCACCCCCGGCCGCCCGCGGCTGTCGATTGAGCACCCGAGCGGCGCGCTCCAGGTGGAGGTGGAGCTGGACACCACCACCACGCCGCCGAAGGTCATCCGCTCGGGCGTGGTCCGGACGGCACGGAAGCTCTTCGACGGCACGGTGTTCCCGAGATAGCGACGGGCGGGTTAGTCGTCCTCACCCCAGGGGGTGGCGATCAAGCTGAAGACCGCGCCCTGGTTGTCGCGGATGATGGCCATCCGGCCGTAGGGACTGTCGGACGCGGGACGGACGATGCCGCCGCCGTTGCCGACGGCCGTGTCGACCGCCTTGTCGGTGTCGGTGGTGCCGAAGTAGACCGACCAGTAGGACGGATGACCCTCCTCCATGCCCGGCGGGAAGGCGCCGATGCCGCCGACCACCTGCTGGCCGTTGATGAGCAGGGTGGCGTAGCTGAACCCGTCGCTCGACATGTCGCCGTACTCGTAGCCGAAGACCGCCCCGTAGAACGCCTTCGCGCCCTCGAAATCGCGGCTCATCTGCTCGCTCCAGGTGAGCGCCCCGGGTACGTTGACGATCTGCGCGCCGGTGTGCTTGCCTGCCTGCCAGATGCCGAACGCCGCGCCGGTGATGTCCGTCGCGATGGCCATCCGGCCCTGGTCCATGACGTCGAGGACGTCGGTCAGGAGACGCCCCCCGGCGTTCTTGATCTTCTCCGCGGTGGCGTCGGCGTCGCTGGTCGCGAGGTACGTGGTCCACGAGGACGGAGTGCCGGGCGGGCCCATCAGCGGTCCGATGCCGACCGCCTGCCGGCCGTTCAGCCGGGCGATCGAGTAGCCGCCCACCTCCGGGCCGCCCTGCGTGACGTCCCAGCCGAACTGGCTCGTATAGAAGCTGATCGCCTGCTGGATGTCATTCGCGCCCAGGTCGACCCAGCACGGCGTTCCGTCGGGCCAGGGGGTCTCACGGGTAACCACTTACTGTCACCTCCGTGTCGGTGATAACACGCTCCGTCGCGCGTCACGCTACCGCAGACCGTAACACCCCAACATCCGGTACGTCCGACTGCCCCGCGCGCGGTCCGGATGCTCCTAGAATGGTGCGATCATGAACGAGGCACCCAGCTACAGCAAGACGCGCCTCGGCGCCGACCAGGCCGCCGGCGCCATCTCGCTGTCGCCGCGAGGCAAGCGGATCGTGTACCTGATCGTTGCCCTCGTGGTCGCCGCCGGGGTGGCGGTCGGCGTGTGGAGCGGGGTCACTTCCGACCGCTACACGGGCTCGGCCAACGGGTGCGTGAACGTGCTGATCGCGGGCGCCACCGGCGGCTCGACGCTGCATTACTGCGGTGCGCAGGCGAAGGCGTTCTGCAAGTCGTCCTTCGAGAACTCCGACCACGTCTCGCTGCTCGCCCGGCCGCAGTGCGACGACGCGGGCCTGACCGCCGCCAAGGTAGGCGCCACGACTGGCGCCAGCTAGCCGGCGCCAGCTAGAACTCCAGGATGATGGTGACCGGCCCGTCGTTCACCAGCGACACCTTCATGTCGGCGCCGAACGCCCCCGTCTCGACCTGCGCCCCTAGTTTCCGCAGCCCCGCGACGACCGCCTCGACCAGTGGCTCCGCGACCGGGCCGGGCGCGGCGTTGTTCCAGGTGGGGCGGCGTCCCTTCGCGGTTTCCGCGTACAGCGTGAACTGACTCACCACGAGCAGCGGCGCGCTGGCGTCCGAGCAGGACTTCTCGCCGTCGAGGATCCGCAGCCCCCACAGCTTGGCCGCCAGCTTCTTCGCCTTCTCCGGTGTGTCGTCGTGCGTGACGCCGACCAGGACGAGCAGCCCGGGCTCGTCAACCGCCCCGATGACTTGGCCGTCTACGGTAACGCTGGCCTGACTGACCCGCTGCACAACCGCTCGCATGACGTGTAAGCCTAGTCCCCGGGACCGGGCACATATCTGTCCGGTTTTGGCGGGTGCACTGACATCGACCGGCCATAATATCGGGGTGACCCCGTTGGAAGAGTTGTCCGTGGGCGACGTGGCCGCCAACCCCGTGCTCGCGGAGGTGATCAGGTCCGGATTCGTGGAATCCAGGCACCGCGGCAGCATCGTGGCGCTCGCGCCGGACGGCTTGTTCGCGTTCACGGCGGGCAGCGCGAACACGCCCGTCTTCCCGCGCTCATCGAACAAGCCCCTGCAGGCCGCGGCGATGCTCCGGGCCGGCCTGCCGCTCGACGGCGAACTGCTCGCGCTCGCTGCCGCCAGCCACTCGGGCGAGGACTTCCATGCCCAGGGCGTGCAGGACATCCTCGACTTCGCCGGGCTGACCGAGAAGGACCTGGGCTGCCCGCCCGCGCTGCCGCTGGACGAGGCGACCGCACGCCGGCTGATCCGGGACAGTGAGGAGCCGGAGTCGCGGGTGCGGTGCAACTGCTCGGGAAAGCACGCCGCGATGCTCGCGACCTGCGTCGCCAATGAATGGCCGACGGACACCTACCTCTCCCCCGAGCACCCGCTCCAGCTGCACATCAGGCGGACCATCGAGGAACTAGCCCGGGAGCCGGTCGCCGCGGTCGGCGTGGACGGCTGCGGTGCGCCGGTGTTCGCGCTGACGCTGGGCGGACTGGCCCGCGCGTTCCGCGCGCTGGTGCTCGGCGAACCCGGATCGGCGGAGCGTAAGGTGGCCGACGCGATGCGCAAGTTCCCCGCGTGGACGAGCGGCACGACGCGGTACGAGAACCGGCTGATGTCCGAGATCCCGGGACTGCTGCTCAAGGCGGGCGCGGAGGGCGTGGACGCGTTCGCGCTGCCGGACGGGTCCGCGTCCGCGGTGAAGATCGACGACGGGAACGCCCGTGCCCGCACCCCCGTCTCGGTCGCCGTGCTCGCGCTGCTCGGCGCCCAGCCGCCGGCCGACCTCGCCACCACGGTCGTCCTCGGCGGCGGCCAGCCGGTCGGCGTCATCCGCTCGGCACGGCTCTTGTAGCTCGTGTAGCTCTTGTAGCTCTCGGCCGCCGGGCGTTGGTATCGGCGTCAGCCAGACGCGGCGAGGTGGGCGGCCAGCGTGAACCGGGGCTCGGGCGACGGCCGCCCGGCCGCCAGGTCCGCGATGATCTCGCCGGTCAACGGCGCGAACTTGGCGCCGTGCCCGGAGCACGGCGAGGCGATCACGAACGGCCCGCGGCGGTCGAGGATGAAGTCCTCGTTCGCGGTCCAGGTGTAGAGGCAAGTCACCTCATTGACCGGGCCGGCGTGGGCGTTCAGCCCTGGCAGCCGGTCATGCACGAAGGCGGTCACCCGGTCGCGGGCGGCCGCATCGACCCGGAAATCGCGGTCGGCGGCGGTGGTGACCTTGCCGGGACCGTGTTCGCCGAGCTTGATCGCGCCGGGCACCTCGCCGTCCCGGCCACCCGGCAGGCCGTAGCAGTAGCCCGCCTCGTCCTGGCAGATGAAGATCGGCCACGGTTCGCGCG
>Ga0335075_10015963_pt1 | contig 11236 bp, 7 predicted proteins | sample Lox_Sample_24_FD_206723 | JGI IMG/M metagenome (GOLD analysis project Ga0335075, IMG submission 206723) | Soil microbial communities from Loxahatchee National Wildlife Refuge, Florida, United States - Lox_Sample_2.4 | ecosystem: Environmental > Terrestrial > Soil > Wetlands | place: USA: Florida... | reverse complement strand
GCGATCTGCAGATTGCGAAGGATATCCAGACATGGCTGCTGCCCGCGGGTCCGCCGGATGTGCCGGGGATGAAGGTCGCGTTTGCGACTCGCCCCGCGAATACCGTGGCGGGAGATTACTACGACGTGTTTGCGCGGCCTTCGTCCGACGCTGCGGGCACTACATTTCTGATTGCGATTGCGGATGTGGCGGGCAAGAGCGTGCCCGCGGCGATGCTGATGGCCACGTTTCAGGCGAGCCTGAAGACTCTGGCGCGGACGCCTGGATCACTGGCAGACCTGGTGGCGCGCATGAACACTTACGCATGCAGCAACAGCCAGAACGGGCGGCGGTTTACGACTGCATTGATTGCCGAGTACGATCCTGCATCGCGAAGGCTGACGTATGTGAACGCGGGGCACAATCCTCCCATGCTGCGCCGGAGGGCGGGCGCGGTGGAGCGGCTGGAGGCAGGCGGCGTGCCGATCGGCATTGTGGAGGGCGCGGCTTACGAGGCGTCCACGGTGACGCTGGAGAGCGGCGACTGGGTAGTGATCTTTACCGACGGAGTGACGGAGGCGGAGAACAGCCGCGCGGACGAGTACGGCGAGGCCCGGCTGATCGCAGTGGTGAATACCTTCGCGACGACGACTCCGGAGGTGATGCTGGGGACGATTATGCAGGACCTGGACGCCTTTGTCGGAGCGGCTCCGCAGCATGATGATGTGACTCTGCTATTGCTGAAGGTGGACTGACCGCCCTTCGACTTCGCTCAGGACGAGGTGCCGGTTTTGCAGTCCGATACGAGGGTAAGGCGGTTATCCTCTGAGAACAATTTGGTCGATTTTTCCTCTCGCAGGCTCCCGACCATCGGGACGGCGAATGGGATGAAGACGGTGACGTTTGTGCCGCTGTTTCCGGCCTCGGTGCTGCTGATAACGGAGATTCTTCCGCCGCGCGATTCCACGAGCTGCCGAGTTACCCAGAGGCCGATGCCCGTTCCGAGATTGCCTTTTGTGGTGAAGAAGGCTTCGAAGATTCTCTGGAGGCTCTCGCGGTTAATCCCGGCCCCGGTGTCCTCGACGACGACCTGAATCCCGTCGCCGGTAGATGCGGTTACCTTGCGGGTCGAGACGCGGAGCGTTCCGCCACCGTTTTGCATCGCATCCATGGCATTGACGATGATGTTGGAAAAGATCTGGACCATCTCGCCCTTCTTGACGAGGACCTTCTGGAGATCGTTGAAGTGCGTGTCGACCGATATGGTTGCAGACGCCATTTTGGGCCTGTAGACGGCCAGTATGCTCTCGATGAGGTCGTGGATATAAACTTTCACGGGCAAAACCTCTTCCCGATAAAAGCCGAGCGTCTGGCGGGCAGTGTGAGCGACGCGACGCAGCTCCTGTTCAGCGAGGCGCAGATATTCGTCGGTGGGCTGGTTTTTGCTGCTCTTACGGGCGAGGAAGATGAGGTTCATGAGCGCGTCGAGGGGATTGTTGATCTCGTGGGCGATGGCGGCGGCCATTCGGCCCGTCGCAGCGAGCTTTTCAGACTGGACAAGCACGCGCTCCATTTGCTTGCGCATGGAAATGTCGCGGGCGATTTTCGATGCGCCGATGATGCGGTCATTTTTGTCTCTTATAGGAGAAATCGTCACTGAGACATCGAATGTCTCGCCATTTTTTTTCTTTCGCGTGGTCTCATAATGCTCGATGCGCTCGCCCGCCCGCAGTTTGCGGAGGATCTCATCCTCTTCACCACGGAGGTCTTCCGGGATGAGCCGCAGGATGGACTGGCCGATCATTTCATCGGCGCTGTAGCCAAATATTCTGCATGCGGCGGAATTCCATGATCTGACGATGCCGTCCAGGTCTTTACTGATGATTGCATCGTCTGCGGAATCGACGATTGCGGCGAGGTGGAGGCTTGGGTCAAGGGCGTGCGGGCGTTCGACAACGGGATGCGACTCAGGTTGAGCGTTTTGACGAATCACAACCTGGGACTCCGTGGCTCGCGTAGAAATCTGATCCACTCATAGGCTGATGCCTGCGGAGCCCCAGGGGTTTTCTTCAGAAGCTCAGGGTCAGGCCTGCGGTGTAGGCTCTCGGGGGGACGAAGTGGGTTCCGCTGAAGGTGGATAGGAAGTTGTAGAGGGCTACTTTGTTGGTGACGTTGGTGACTGAGAAGGTGGCGTTAGTCTTGAAGCGTTCGTTGTCGAAGTGGAAGAGGTTATCCCATCCGCTGGACATGTCGAAGAGGTTGCGGGGGGCGATGCGCTGGGGGTTGCGGTCGGGGTCGAAGGTTCCGGGCGCGGGGATTCTTAGCAGTGGCGAGGAGAGTTCGTTCGGCGCGCAGCTGGTGAGCGGCGCGGTGAGTGTGGCGCGGACTCCGCCGCAGGTGAGGTTGATCTGCTGCTGCTGGTCGGGGGTCAAGTAGGTCAGGCTGACGGGGGTGGTGTCGTTGACAGCGTAAGGCGCGTTGCCGGCTACCAGGCCGCTGTCGTAGGTCCAGGTGAATCCGTACCACGGGCCGTTGACGCGGGGCTGGTAGTTGAAATGAGTGTTCTGTTCGAATTCCTGGTCGTGGTCGATGCGGAACGGGGCGTAGGAGTCGAGTCCGTTGGGGTTGTTGAAGAGGATGCCGCCGCGCTCGGGGCCGAAGAAGCGGGAGCGGGAGTGGCCCATGACGGAGTAGGCGGTGAGGCCGTGATAGAGCGGCATGGTGAGGCGAAGATCGAACCCGTCGATTTTTGACTTGCGCCACTGAATGGGGAAGGTGAGCGGAGTGTTGAGCAGGACGTCGAAGTCATAATCGCCCTTGGTTTCCTTCCAGAAGTATTCGCCGTCGACGATGAGGTGTTTGGTTACTGACTGCTCGAAGCCGGCGTCGTACTGGTTGCGAGTAGCGGGGTCGAGCGGATGCTGGCCATAGGCTCCGACGTTTTGTGCAAGGCCTCCAGCGCCAGTCGAGCTGGAGAGAATCAGATTCTCGTTGTAAGGCGTGGGCATGAGGCGCGAGTAGCCGACGCGCAGCACGGTCGCGGTTTTGGCGAGATTGTAGGTGATTCCGGTGCGCGGTTCCAGCATGTATTTGCGGGTGATGCCGTTGTAGTTGTCGCCGCGCACTCCGGCGAGGAACTTCCAGTTCTTGAGATTGATCTGGTCCTGGCCGTACAGAGCTTCTTCCTTGATATCGGTGTGGCCGTGGAAATCTAACATCGACCCGCCGCGGGTGAGGTCGTAGGGCAGGAGGCCCGGCTGGAAGTTGGGATTGGGGCTGTAGCCTGCGGCGGCGCACTTGGAGGTCTCGGTTACCCCGGGGGCGACGACGGGATTGCCCTCGGAGTCGACGCAGACGGCGTTGTAGGTGGGACTGGTGATTCCGACGCCGAAGCCCTCGGTCAGGAAGGTGTGGTTGATGTCGAAGCCGAACTTGGCATTGTTGATGCCCTTGGCGTAGGAGTAGTCCACCTTGAAACCGAGGTTGCGGAGGCTGCGGTCCTGCGACAGGGTGGCCGGGGTGTCGTCATAAATGTTCTTGCTGGGATAGTAGTGGACGTTATCCTGGCGCAGATAAGGGTTTACGTCGAGGACGCCGGTCTGGCCAAAGACGCGGGTCCAAAAGGGCGCGACGTTGTAGCTGAAGATCTGCGAGCGCTGGTCCTGTCCGGCGGCCTGCTGGTCGTATTGGTTGGGCACCTGGAACCACGACCGCGACGTGGTGAGGTTGAGGTGGAAGGTGTCGATATTGTTGGGCGCGTAGTCGATGCGGTCGAAGAGCGACTCGGAGTTGCCGTGGTCGTGGAGGGGGACCTGCTCGGGCGAGTCGAGGTAGCGGCCGCTGTTGGCGATGTCTCCAGTAAAGAAGTTGCCGTAACGGTTGCTGCCAATACCGAGAGAGGCGTTGACGTCGGTGGATCCGAAGCTGCCGTAGGTGGTGGAGAGGTTGCCGTTGGCTTTGGGGCTGCCGAGTCCGGACTTGGTCGTGGTGCGGGCGACCAGCGAGGCCTTGTCTCCATACTCCGCGGGGATGACGCCTTCGATGACCTGCATGGACTGGATGGCGTTGAGCGAGATCTGGTTGGCGAAGGTCTTGCTTTGCTGATCGCTGATGGGCTGGCCATCGATGGAGTACGTGGTGTCAGAGTGTTCCCCGAGCGGGTGGAACATGCCGTTGGAGTCGGCGGCGACGCCGGGGCTGGCGAGGGTGATGGCGGAGCTTACGCCCGTAGAGCTGCTGATGAGGGGGAGCTTGTCGGTGAGAGTGCTGTCAATGTCGGTCTGGTCACTAATGGCCTTCTGCAGCTCGTCGTTGGAGCTGGAAGCAACCGTGACGGTTTGTGTGGCGGTGGCGATGGCGAGCGTGACGGTCTTTGAGATCGCGACGGCAGACTGGACGGATATCTGCTGCTCATTCCGCTGGAAGCCCTTCTGCGTGACGGAGAGGGTGTAGTTCCCGAAGGGGAGATTGGCGAACTGGAAGGTGCCGTCAGCGCCGGCGGGGGTGGTGCGGTCGTATCCGGTGAGCGCGTTATGGATGTTGACGGACGCCCCGGGGATGACGGCTCCTGATGCGTCGGTGACGGAGCCGGTGACGAGGCCGGAGGTTCCAGCCTGGGCGCGGGCGAGGCTTGGGACGAGGCAGGGAACAGCAATCAACATAGATAGAAAGACAGCGGCGCGGAGGCGTCGCAGTACGTGCAGCATGGGGATCTCCTGATGAAACGGCTAGCTGGGGGTGAAGACGAGGGCTAGGCGTTGACGGGAGGCGCACGATCGGACAGCGCTTCTACACGAACTTTTTCGGGAGCCTGCGGGGTGGGCGTAACAATGGGCTCAGGCGCGGCGTGGAGGCAGATTTGGACTGGCGCCGAGGCTGTGGGGATGCCGGTGTGAATGGCAATGCAGATGGGGCAGTGGCCGGACTCCTGCTCGGCGGTGGTGTGAGAGTGGGCTACGAGCAGAGTGGCGGCAAAGAACACCATGCAGGCGCAGAGGATGGCAGTGGCGACGGCGGTGCTGCTGAAGCGGCGGCCAGGCTCTTGCGCAGACGGCAGCAGGCAGACAACGCCGCTTTGCCGAGTGCCATGTTCCGGGTGCCGCTCTGCCATAGGTCTTACTTGCATTCCGATGTCGTCAGGTCTGCTTTCCAGCGCCTTCGGGCTCGCTTCCGATATCTTTAGGATAACAGCGGGAGACGCATAGCTGCTTGCTGCGTCTATAGAGTCGTATAGAGATGAGACGTTCGATGAGGCACTTTTGTACTATCCTCGGGGCCCTGCTGATGTTGACGGCGTCGCTGGCGCTGGCGCAGGCCAATGGCGAGCGGCTGATTATGAAGGACGGCAGCTACCAGATCATCACCAAATATGAGGTTAAGGGTGATCGGGTGCGCTTCTTCAGCGCGGAGCGCGATGACTGGGAGGAGGTTCCGAAGAGCCTGGTGGACTGGGAGGCGACGGCGAAGTGGAAGCTGGAGAACAGCGACCAGACGGGGCCGGTGGTGGTGACGAATCCGAATGACCCGGCCCAGGTAGATGCGGCGAAGATTGACGCCGAGGAGCGCGCGGCGCGCCAGGCGGAGCTGGAACGGATGCCGTTTGTGATGCCGGGGCTGCGGCTTCCGGATGAGAGCGGCGTATGGGCGCTGGACACCTACAACGGACAGCCGGAGTTGGCGCACATGACGCAGGCGAATGGGGACCTGAATCGCGCGTATGAGCACAGCGTGGTGCGGTACGAGGTGGGATCGAAACGCGGAGCGCGGGAGTTGATCCAGACGAACGGCTACTCAGCCAACGTAGAGCTGCATGTGGCGCAGCCGGTGTTCTATGTGAGTCTGGATGCTCCTAAGGGCGCGGAGCAGCCTGAGGGAGTAGGGACTCCGCTGACGGTGAATACGCACGGGTTGAGTTCGGTGAAGAATGACAAGGGCGCGGTGAGCTCGCCGGAGAGCCGGTATGCGATTCTGGCGCTGCGAGTGGGACGGAATGAGCGCACGGCGGCGGCGGAGGATGTGGACGAGATTGTGCGCGGGAGCACGGACCCGGAGGTGACGCAGACCACCAAGACGATTCTGCCGGGCGGCCGCTGGATGAAGATTGTGCCGCAGAATCCGCTGCTGATCGGGCAGTATGCGCTGGTGGAGATTCTTGCGCCGGGTGAGCTGAACCTCGATGTGTGGGCGTTCGGGGTGAATCCGCAGGCTCCGGATAATGTGAATACGGTTGGGGTGGTGGGGACGAGCAACTACTAGCTGACGGGCTTTGGCCGCTTCCTTTGGTTGTGGATAAGTATTTGGTTGACGGGCCGACGTTCGGGGGTATGATGAAGGCGCTTGGCTGGTGTGGATTTCCTCCTGTGAAAGCGAGGAAACGGAACACCGGCTCCGTTGGCTCCTGACGCTGCTCTATTTCTTGTGACTTGTCCTGTGTTTTCCTGCAGTCATTGCAGGCGGGTCGCTGCCTCCAAATTTGAGAGCGTTCGACTTGCCTCTTGGGCTTATAGCCCTGAGTGCGCCGGTGTGCGATCGGCGCCTTCTCTGCAGCCTTCGGTTCTCAGACCCGAAGTGCTCTCCACGGATTGAATCATCCGTGAGGCAAAGCCGCCGTGGAGAGCATGTTCGGGTAGGTTGGGCGGCGTGGTGGCGGATTTCGCCTCGTGATTCGCGCGGATATTAAGAAGCAGAGTGGTCAGGTGCAGCAGGAGTAGCGCCTTTGCGGGCGACTGTGCCGTGGCCTGGTGTTCCCTCGGCGGCTGCGCGCTGGAATTCTTCGCGCAGCATCTGCTTCTCCCGCTCCAATGTGGAGTATGTGCATGTCTCCGCGGATTGCAAGGATCGGATTCCTCGCGTCTTTCAAGGGGCGCGGGGCTTTATACTTAAGAGACGCAGGTTTTTGGCTGCTGATTGTGGCCCTGTTCCCCGCATTGCGGATGAGGACGCCTGTGCCCGGGATTGCGGGCAGAAATGAGTTTCTTTGACATCCGAACAGCTCCAGAAAACGCGCGCCGAACGTTGGCGCCAGGCCTCGAATCCGATTCTTACCGCTGATGATGCGCGGGAGTGGATGGACGGCATTGGTTTTTGTCTTTTTCTTCCGCGGCGGGCGCAGTTTCCGGTTGCGGCTCCGTCGTTCGTTGAGGCGGTGATGGGAGCGGTTACGGATGCTCCGACGCGCGAGGCGGTTGAGACGGCGATGTCGCTCGTGCATCGGCTGACGGCGGATGGGGCGGTTCTTCCTTTGAATCTGTTGGGCGCGGCGGGGACGTTTGCGGCTGCGGGTGGAACAGTGTCCGACCAGCCGGATTTTCTGGTGACGCGGGAGGCGATGCCTTATGTGTTCAGCCTGATTGGCGGCCGGAACTGGAAGAGCGGGCCGGGTGCGAAGGCTTCTCCGCTGGTGCTGGAGATATGGAAGCAGCTGGAGGCGGACGGCGCGCAGACGGCGCAGGAGATGCAGACGGCGCTGGGGCGCGAGGTGACGGAGGCCGCGGTGCTGCGCGGACTGATGGAGCTGTGGAACGGGCTGCGGGCAATTCCGATATATGACCGTGACGTGACGCGGTGGGAGCTGACGCAGGCCAGGTTTGCGGCGGAGATGACGGCATCGCAGAAGGTGGCGCAGGCGACGGCGCTGTCGGCGCTGGTGTCGCTGTATCTGGAGTCGGCGATTGCAGCTTCGACGGAGGAGGTGGAGACATTTCTGTCTCCGCTGACGGCGCGGTCGAAGGTGCGCGAGGTGGTGAACGGGCTGCAGGCTACGCGGCAGCTGGGGCTGGTCTCCGTCGGTGCGCAGCCGCTGCTGCATGTTGCGGGATCGCTGCCGGAGTTTGCGGAGGAGCCGGCGGAGATTGATTTGACCGCGCCCCACGCGGCCGGGTTTGAGCGCAGGCCGGGCGAGCCGATTTTTGACAGGAAGGGCGGCGCGGATCGAAAGCACGCTGCCGCTCGGGCGCGGCGTAAGGCGATTCAGGATCGTGGGCCGGGCACCTCTGGGGATCGTGAGCGCAGGCCGGAGCGTAAGGGGTTTGATCGCGGGCCGCGTAAGCCGTTTGAGCGTGGCGAGCGGAAGCCGTTCGAGCGCAGGGAAGGTAAAAGCTTTGGGCCGCGTAGTGGTTTTGCGGGACGTTCTTCGAGACCTTCTTCGGGGGCGGGCAGGGAGGGTCCGTTTCGCCCACGCGCGGAGGGCGAGCGGCCGTATCGCAAGCCGTTTGGCGACCGGCCGAAAGAGGGTGAGCGGAAGGCGTTCGGCGGCGAGCGGAAATCATTCGGGAAGAAGCCGTTCGACAAGTCGGCGCGGCCGTTTCCGAAGAAGCCCTTCGATGGCGAGCGGAAGTCATTTGCGAAGCAGCCGTTTGATCGGGAGGCGAAGCCTTACGGTCCGCGTGGCGGCGAGGGCGAGCGTCCGTTTCGGCGTCAGGCTGGAGGCGATCGTCCATATCGCAAACCGCATGGCGACCGGCCGAGAGATGGTGAGCGCGACCGGACACGTACGGGGACCGGATTTGGTGCGCCGAAGAAGTTTGGCGGCGGGAAGACGTTCGACAGGCCTAAGAAGTTTGGCGGTGCTAAGTTTGGGGCGGAGCGCGGTTCGCGTCCTTCGGGTGGATTCAAGCGGGAGGGCGCGGGCGAGAAGCGGCCTTTCTTCAGGGAGCGTCCGGCGAAGAGTGGGGATGGGGAGTCGCGGAGGTTCCGTCCGACTGCGGGTGAGGGCGCTGGTGGGCCGAAGCGCGCGGGCGGATGGAAGCCCAAGCCTGCCGGCGGCTTCTCGAAGGCGGGACGGCCTGCGGGTAAGTCTTCGTTCAAGTTCGGTGGCAAAGCCGGTTTCAAGAAGACGGGCAAGCCTGCGTTCAAGAGCGGTGGCAAGCCTGGCTTTAAGATCGCGGGAAAGCCGGACTTCAAGAAGGCCGGCTTTGGTTCGGGCGGCGCGGGCAAATCGTTCGGCAAGGGCAAGCCTTCGTTTGGGAAGCCGGGTGCGAACCGGACGGGGAAACCTGCGTCTGGCAAAGGTAAGCCGGGCGGGTTCAAGGCTCCGTTCCGCAAGAAGAAGCGTGAAGGGAGCGGCGACGCCGAATGACGGAGCGGGCCTGCATTATAGCCATCGACGGCCCGGCGGGAGCGGGCAAGAGCACGGTTGCGAAACACATTGCGGCGCACTTCGGGTTTTTAAATCTGGAGACGGGCGCGATGTACCGGGCGTTTGCGATGAAGGCGCTGGCGTGCGGCATGGATCTGGATGACGCGACTGCGCTGGAGCGGCTGGCGGCGGAGACGGCGATCGCGCTGGAACCGACGGAGGCGGGCAATCGCGTGCTGTTGGATGGCGTGGATGTGACCGCGCGGATTCGCGATGCGGAGGTGACGCGGGGGGCGTCGCGGGTGAGCGTGCATCCAGCGATTCGGGTGTGGATGGTGGGTTTGCAGCGGGCGTTGGGGAAGAATGCGCGCGTGGTGATGGAGGGGCGGGACATTGGGACGGTGGTGTTTCCGCATGCGGATTTGAAGTTTTTTCTGGATGCCTCGCCGGAGGCGCGGAGCCAGCGGCGGTATGAGCAGACATCTCCTGCCGGCATGGATGGAAGCTTGGGCGGCGCAGCGCATGTGCAGGCGGCAATTGCGGCAACCATTGCGAAGGAATTGCGAGAACGCGATGAGCGTGACCGCAACCGGGCGGAGTCTCCACTGCGCGCGGCAGCGGATGCCATTGTGATCGACTCGACGAACATGGCGCTGGATGAGGTTCTGATTTTTATTGAGGGCCAGGTGGAAGAGCACCTGCGGCTGCCGGTGGTTCGGGACGAGCTTTGATCTTAGTCAATGAGCCAATGGCCTATCGTTGGTAGCCGGTAAGTTTTCGTTTCGCAGCGTGTTCTCTCCCTGCTATGATTGCGCGACTCCCCTTTCGTCAAATCGGGCCCTATCGGAGTACGCACGATGGCAACCGAACAAGTTGTCCCGGCAAGAGCGAAGAAGCGCTCTGGCTTTCTGGACAAGTATTTCTACTTTTCCATGTCGTTGCTGATGGCCGCGATTGTGGTTTACGGCTTCAGCCATACGATCAACCATGACCTTTTTCATGCGGCGCCACCTGTTCCGTGGATCCTTTGGGTGCATGGTGCGGTATTTTCCGGTTGGGTGGTGTTTTTTATCTTCCAGTCGGCGCTCATTCGGACACACAACGTGAAGGTGCATCGACGGACGGGATGGTTCGGCGTAGGGCTGGGCTCGGTGATGACGGTGCTGGGGCTGTCGACGGCGATTGTGATGGACCGTTTTGACGCGCTGCATTTCCATCTTGCCGATGCTCATACATTTTTTGCGATCCAGCTATGGGACATGATTTCGTTCACGACTTTCTTCTGGCTGGCGGTGGTGTGGCGGAAGAAGCCGGAGTTCCATCGACGCCTGATCTTTATTACAACGTGCGCGCTTACCTCGGCGGCGTTCGGGCGCTTTCCGATGCTTTCGCGGCACTGGTTTTATGCGGGAGTGGACTCGCTGATCGTGCTTGGCGTTGTGCGTGATTTGATTGTGACGAAGCGAATCCACTTGGTTTATCGCTATGCGCTGCCGGCGCTGATTGTGGGCCAGGTGGTTGCAGTGCAGACGTGGCTTCAGCATCCGGAATGGTGGGTGCGGTTCACGGATGCGATCATGCGCTGAGACGCGGGCAGCCGGCTGCGCGGGGTGGTAGACTCTGCTTCGATGATTTTGAAACAGTACTATCTCGGATGCCTGGCGCATGCCTCCTATCTGCTGGGAGATGAGGCGAGCAGCACGGCCGTGGTGGTTGATCCGCAGCGGGATATTGAGCAGTATTTGTCGGATGCAGAGCGGCTGGGGCTAACCATTCGCCATGTTTTTCTGACGCACTTTCATGCGGATTTTGTGGCGGGGCACCTGGAGCTGCGCGATCGCTGCGGCGCGACGATTTATCTGGGCGCGCAGGCCAGGGCGGAGTACGCCTTTGTTGCGATGAAGGACGGCGATACGCTGGACTTTCCTGGAATGCGGCTGCAGGTGCTGGAGACGCCGGGGCATACGATCGAGTCGATCTCGATTCTGGTGTTCGATCTCACGAAAGATCCGGCGAAGCCTTACGCGGTGCTGACAGGCGATACGCTGTTCATCGGCGATGTGGGGCGTCCGGATCTGCGCGCCTCGCTGGGCTGGAGCGCGGATGACCTGGGCGCTCATCTTTACGACTCTCTGCATACGAAACTTTTGCCGCTGGCGGATGAGGTGTTGGTGTATCCGG